>Ga0187819_10000952_pt1 | contig 14766 bp, 7 predicted proteins | sample NC_wetland_sal_i_15_FD_132411 | JGI IMG/M metagenome (GOLD analysis project Ga0187819, IMG submission 132411) | Wetland sediment microbial communities from Neuse River Estuary, North Carolina, USA - SO4_4 | ecosystem: Environmental > Aquatic > Freshwater > Wetlands > Sediment | place: USA: North... | reverse complement strand
CTTCCTTTGAGATTCCGCAAACGAGCCGCGTCGCGAAGGCAATCTGCGTGATGGGGGCGGACCACGAGTTTGAGTTGTTCCTCAACGGCGAGCGCGCCGGCAAGGGGGACAATGTTTACTCCCCCGAGATCATCGATGTCACGTCAAGAATCCGGAGCGGCAGGAACATCGTTGCGGTTCGTGCGAAGAACGATGGCGAGGGTAAGCCCGCGGGGCTCATCGGAGCCATCCGCGTGGAGTTCTCTCAAGGGAAGCCGCTCATTTTTGCCACGAGCGCCGAATGGAAATCGGCGGAAACCGCTCCTGCGGATTGGGAGAAGCCGGATTTCAATGACTCCGCGTGGTCCGCAGCCAGGGAACTCGGCGCCTTTGGCATGAAACCATGGGGCGAGGTGGGATTCACCGAAGAGCGCGCCTTGCCTGCCCGCGTACTGCGCAAGGAATTCGATGTAGCCGGCAAGCCGAAACGCGCTACGGCGTACCTCTCCGGACTCGGCCTGTTCGAACTGTACATCAATGGAAGCAAGATGGGCGATCAGGTTCTGTCACCGGGGCTGACCGACTACGACAAGCACGTGCAGTATGTAACTTTCGATGTCACGCGTCATCTCACAACGGGCCGCAACGCCATCGGCTTGATGCTGGGCAATGGCCGCTACCACGCGCCGCGCGCGGGCGCGCCCATCGGCACCCGCACCTTCGGCCACCCCAAAGCCATCGTCCAGTTGAACATCGAGTATGCGGACGGCTCAACGCGCCACGTGGTGTCCGACGAGACCTGGAAACTCACCACCAACGGTCCCATTCGTGCCAACAACGAGTACGACGGTGAAGACTACGACGCGCGGATGGAGTTCAAGGACTGGAGCCGGCCCGGCTTCAACGATTCGAAATGGCAGGCGGCAAAGCTCGTGCAGGCGCCTTCGGGCGAGCTGGTGGCCGGGATGGCTGAGCCAATCCGCGTGGTGGAGACCTTGCACCCGGTCAACATCCGGCAACTCCGGCCGGGTGTCTTCATCGTGGACATGGGCCAGAACATGGTGGGCTGGTGCCGGTTGAAGGTTTCCGGCGCCCCAGGAACCGAGGTCACGCTGCGCCATGCCGAAACCCTACAGGAAAACGGCGAGTTGTACGTCGAAAATCTCCGCTCGGCGCAAGCCACCGACACCTACACGCTCAAGGGCGGCGGGCCCGAGGTCTGGGAGCCGCGCTTCACGTATCACGGTTTCCGCTACGTGGAGGTGACCGGCTATCCCGGCGAATTGAACGCCGCCAATATTGAAGGCCGCGTGGTGCAGGATGACATGAGCCAGGTGGCCGACTTCACTACCTCCAACGAGCTGCTGAATCACCTGCACAAGAACATCTTCTGGGGCGTTCGCAGCAACTATCGCAGCATTCCCACAGACTGTCCGCAGCGCGATGAGCGCCAGGGCTGGATGGGTGACCGTTCCACCGTCAGCCGCAGCGAATCATACCTGTTCGATGTGGCCGCGTTTTACAACAAGTGGCTGAATGATATCGAGGACTCCCAGCGCCCCGACGGCAGCATCCCGGACGTGGCGCCCAATTTCTGGATGATTTACACGAACGACGTCACGTGGCCGAGCACGTTTCTGCTTGTGCCCGGCATGCTGTACGACCAGTACGGCGATCTCCGCGCGATTGAGCGCCACTATCCGGCCATGCGGAAGTGGATCACGCACATGCGGGGATTTATGAAAGATGGCCTGATGCCCAAGGACACTTTTGGCGACTGGTGTGTGCCGCCCGAATCGCCGCGCTTGATCCATTCGCAAGACCCGGCGCGAAAGACCGACGGCACACTGCTCGGTACCGCCTATTTTTATAAGATGCTGCTGCTCATGCAACGCTATGCTACGCTGCTGGGCAAACGGAACGATGCCACCGAGTACGAGAACCAGGCGAGATCAATGAAATTCGTATTCGTCCGGCGGTTCTTCAACCCCGCGCTCAACCAGTTCGACAACGGTACCCAGACGTCCACCATTCTGCCGCTGGCGTTCGGTCTGGAGCCGCCGGCCACCCTCCTGAGGATTCTGAGTAACCTCGTCACCAAGATCCAAAACGAGAGCCAGGATCACGTAGGTGTGGGCTTGATTGGAGCACAATGGCTGATGCGGACCCTTTCCGACAACGGCAACGCGGAGCTGGCTTTCAAAATCGCCACGCAAACGACCTACCCGGGCTGGGGTTACATGATCGAAAAAGGCGCCACCACCATCTGGGAGCTGTGGAACGGAGACACCGCTGATCCCGCCATGAACTCCGGCAATCATGTTATGCAGATCGGAGACCTGGGTGTTTGGCTCTACGAGTACCTTGCCGGCATTCGCGCGGATCCGGACCATCCGGGCTTCCAGCATGTCGTCATCCGGCCCTATCCGGTGGATGGCTTGACTTTCGTCAAGGCGTCGCACAAATCTCCGTATGGCGTCGTGCGCAGCAGTTGGAAGAAGGAGAATGGCCAGTTCCTGCTCGAAGTGAGCGTGCCGCCGAACGCCACCGCGACGGTTTATGTACCCGCCAAGGAGGATGGCGAGATCACGGAGTCGGGACAACCGCCGGAGAAAGCCAAAGGCGTGCGATTACAGCGTAAGCTCCACGCCGCGAGAGTGTACGAGGTGCAATCGGGGAGTTACTCGTTCGCCTCCGCGTTATAGTCATCGCCAAGAGCCGCTCCTCGCGGTCCTTTCCGGGCTGCGACGGTAAGGAGCGGTTGATGCCGGTTTATCTATGCCTGAAACCATCGAGACAACCTATTTGAAGAATCTGTGGGATGAGCGGCAGGCCGCCGCCTTGGCCGGCAATCAACTGGCGCTGCTGCGCTACCGGTCCAATCTACTCGGCGCGGATCTGCGCATCACCAATTTCGGCGGCGGAAACACCAGCTCGAAGATCGAGCTGCCGGATCCGTTCACCGGCCGGCCGGTTCGCGTACTGGCCGTCAAAGGCAGCGGAGGGGATCTCGGATCGATCCAAGACTCGGGCTTCGCGCTACTGTATCTCGACCGCCTGGAACGATTGAAAGATCTCTATCGCGGCGAAGCGCACGAAGACGAGATGGTGGCGTACTACCCGCTTTCCGCGTTCGGCGAGAACCGCGTGGCCGCTTCCATCGACACTCCCTTGCACGCTTTTCTTCCGTTTCCGCACGTGGATCATCTGCATCCCGACTGGGCGATTGCGCTGGCAGCCAGCGCCAATGGCAAAAGGAAACTCGAAGAGTTCAACCGCAAATATGGACGCCGTATCGCGTGGGTCCCGTGGCAGAGGCCGGGATTCGAGCTGGCGCTTCTGATCGAAAAAGCGGTAACAGACAATCCGGGCACCGACGGCCTGATTCTCGCCAGCCACGGCCTCTTCACCTGGGGCCGGACGCAGTACGAGTGCTATCTCAACAGCATTCGCACCATCGACCAGATGGGCGAATTCATCATGCAGCATCAAGCCCGGAAGGGCGCGGTCTTCGGCGGGCTCGAGCACGCGCCGCTGGCGGACCGCCGGAACGTGGCTGCCCGGACTCTGCCCGCTTTGCGCGGAGCGATGTCTTCGAACCGGCGCGTGATTGCGCATTTCGCCGACGATGAGGACGCGTTGACGTTCGCCGGGTCCCGATGGTCGAAGGAGCTGGGCGCGCTGGGGACCAGTTGTCCCGACCATTTTCTGCGCACCCGGATCTGCCCCATGTTTGTCGACTGGAATCCGGCCGCAGACACTCCGGATGCCTTGAAAACGCGCATCGGTGAGCAGGCAATGGCCTACCGTGCCGGGTACAAAAAATACTACGAGGCTTGCGCGACGCCCGATTCGCCCAAGCTTCGCGATTCCAATCCCTCCGTGGTGATCATTCCCGGCGTTGGCTTGTTCGGATTCGGCAAGAACAAAAAAGAGGCACGCATTACCACCGAGTTCTTCATCAATGCCATTCGCGTGATGGCCGGCGCGAACGCTCTCGAAGATGGCGAAGTGCAGCACCCTCTGCCGCAAGCCCGCCGGCCGGAGCAATCCGAACAGTTCAAGCACTACCGGAATTACGTCGCCCTGCCACGCTCCGAAGCGTTCCGCATCGAATACTGGGCGCTCGAAGAAGCCAAACTCCAGCGCATGCCCGCGGAAGCGGAATTCACCCGGAAGATCGTCTTGGTGATCGGCGGCGCCAACGGAATCGGACGCGAGGTGGTTCTTCTGCTCGCGCGGAAAGGAGCACACATCGTAGTCGCCGATGCCGACGCCGAAGGCGCCAGGAAGGCTGCTATCGACGCAGCGGCCCTGAGTTCCCAGGACCTCGTGGTGAGCACTCGGGTAGATCTCGGCTCATCGGAAAGTCTGGCCGAGGCGGCGAGGTTCACGGTCCTTCAGTTCGGTGGAATCGATGTCGTCGTGAACACGGCCGCCATCTATCCCGTTGCCGGCGCTGACGGCGAGTTGTCTGACTCGATGTGGGCAAAAACATTCCTCATCAACGTGACGGGAAATTATCTTCTCGCGCGCCAGACGGAGTGGATCTTCAAGGAACAGCATCTGCCGGCGGCCGTGGTGCTGACCAGTTCCGCCAATGCCGTGGTTCCAAAGAAAGGTAGCGAGGCCTACGACATCAGCAAGGCCGCGCTGAACCATTTGATCCGCGAGCTGGCTATCGGCCTCAGGCCGCACGTGCGAGTGAACGGCATTGCGCCCGCCACGGTCGTTGCCGGCTCCACCATGTTCCCGCGCGATCGCGTGATTCAATCGTTGGAGAAATACAAGATCCCGTTCACCGAATCGGAGTCCACCGAAGATCTTCGTTCCCGGCTTGCGGATTATTACGCCCAGCGAACGTTGACGCGCCGGCCGATTCTTCCGCGCGACTGCGCCAACGCCATCGTATGGCTGGCCAGCGATGAGAGCGCCAAGACCACGGGGCATGTGATCCCGGTGGACGGCGGCTTGACCGAAGCCTTCTGGAGATAGAATGGCCGGTTTACGCGGGCTGCCGCGGCGCTCATGACACCGAACCCACTGCTCGGAGTTTGCTTTCACTGGCTAGGAGGCCTGGCGTCCGGCAGTTTCTATGTGGCCTATCGCGGGGTGAAGAGCTGGGCGTGGGAGACCTACTGGCTCGCCGGCGGCCTGTTCAGTTGGCTCTTTGCGCCCTGGGTGCTGGCGCTTACCATGACCAACGATCTCCGGGGAGTGCTGCGGGAAGCGCCCACAAGCAGCCTGGTCTGGGCGTACATCTTCGGGGTCCTGTGGGGACTCGGCGGCCTGACGTTCGGCTTGACCATGCGCTATCTCGGCATGTCGCTCGGCATGGCGGTCGCGCTCGGTTACACCGCTGCGTTCGGCACGCTGCTGCCGCCCATCTTCCGCGGAGAATTCGCAAAGCAAGTGCTGGGAACACATTCGGGGATGATCATTCTGTTCGGCGTCGCGGTCTGTCTCATGGGGATTGCCTTTGCGGGCGGAGCAGGCGTCTCCAAAGAACGGGAGATGTCGCCGGAGCAGAAGCGCGAAGCCATCAAAGAATTCGATCTGAAGCGCGGGCTGCTGGTGGCAACGTTTTCGGGCGTCATGAGCGCCTGCTTCGCCTACGGGCTCGCGGCGGGGGATCCCATCAAGGCGATTACGCTCCGGCACGGCACGCCGACACTGTGGCAGGGCCTTCCGGTTCTGGTGGTCGTGCTCGCGGGCGGTCTAACGACCAACTTCATCTGGTGCCTGTACCTGAATATCCAGAATCGCACCGGATACCAATACTTTCACTCGGAGACTCGCGGCGAAATTCCCGCCCGGGAGAACGAGCACATCCTCGAGACCGTGACCGACGCTCCCGCCGAGGAGATGGCCGCGGCGATCGCCGTAGCCCGCAAGCAAGCGGTGCGCGCGCCTATGCTCAGCAACTATTTCTTCTGCGCTCTGGCGGGCACCACCTGGTACATGCAGTTCTTCTTCTACACCATGGGCGAAACCCAGATGGGCCGGTACAAGTTTTCAAGCTGGACCCTGCACATGGCCAGCATCATCATCTTCAGCACGCTGTGGGGCATCGCGCTCAAGGAATGGAAAGGCACCGGCCCCCGCACGAAGCTGCTTGTGGCGCTCAGCCTCATCGTGCTGATCGGCTCGACGATCATCGTGGGTTACGGAAACTATCTGGGAACAACGGGGAAGGGCGGCTAACGGGCCGTGCGAAATCGCGCATGGAGCGCGCACTTTGAAATGGCGATTAGAGATTTAACTTCCGTGTCTACAATCTTGCCGATTAGCCCCGGTTTACGGCAGGCGGAACGTCTGCTCTCCGCCATGCAACGGGTATGTCTTGCCCTGCCAGATCAGCTTGGCCGGCACGCCATCAGGATAGGTGATCTGCGCCTCCGTTCCGCCGGCTGATACCGCGAACGAAACCTCGACGCGTCCCTTGGGGTGCGGCATCGAAGCTTTCACGCTCTGCAACGTGCCCAGGTGAGGCTCGATGATGATCTCGGAGAATCCTGGCGCGGCGGAGCGGATGCCGGCGACCAGCCGCAACAGGTCGTAGTTCGGATGCGCGCTCCAGGCGTGGGAGTCGGAGCGGGTCGGCTCCGGGTTCTCCGCCCAGGTCGTCAGACCGAGCGCCAGCATTTTGCGCCACGGCGCCAGCGTCGACAGATAGCGGTCCGCGAGCCCGCAATGCTCCATCGCTCGCGTCACATAGTACGTGAAGTAGTAGCTCGTGTTCGACATGGAGGGGCGTGTCTCGCCGTCATTTGCAGCCAGAACTTTGTTCATGACTGCCTTCTGTTGCTCAGGTGGAATCACATCGAGCCAAACGGCCAGGGCGTTGGCGTGCTGGCTGTAATGCGCCTGGCGCGGAGTGTCGGTCATCAGGCCGTGCTGCTGGTTCCAGCAGAGCCTTCGAAGCCCCTCAGCAGCCCGATCGGCATGCTCTGCATACATCCTGCCGCGAGCGGCGTCTCCGAACTGCTGTTCCAGTTCGGCCGCATTGCGCAGCGCCTCCATGAACTGCAGCGTGATCGGCGCCGATCCGCCGTCGGCCTCCTGCGGCGGCACGCCCTCGACGAAATCTTTGGTCCAGTCGACAAAACTCCACCACGGCAGCAGGCCCATCAGTCCGTCTGAGCGCTGATGCTGAAGGAACCAGTCCAGCACGGTGCGAGTGCCCGCCAGATGCTTTCGCACGAACTCCGGACCGTCGCGATGCATCCAGAAATCGTGGACCATACCCACCCACATCAGCGAAAACGGAGAGATGATCTGCGGCAGCGCCGACGGGTACCGGCTCTGCGTGATGCCATCGGGAATGCGCGAGTCATCGAGAGCGTCGATGGCTTGGCGGGCTAGCCGGTCATCCCCGCCGACCGTATAGGAAATCAGCGCCTGAAGCCGCGCGTCGCCCACGTACTGCAATCGCTCCCAATACGGGGTGTCCATGTACGTGTCGTGCGCGCAAAGCCGGGCCGTGCGCCAGCCGGCTTCCCAGATCTTCGATAGTTCCGGATCGCTCGCTTCAAACTTCGCTTCCTCATGGAATGGATAGGCGGTAAACCAGGCAACCGGTGGATTGATCGTGACCGCTTGATCGCCACCCGTCACGTCGATCTGCAAGAAGCGCCAAGTGCGCCAAATAAGCGGTGCGAAGGTGCGGCGGTGGCCGTCTGCGGCAAACTCATCGTAGACGCCGAGGATGTGCCGCCCGGCAATCTCGTTGCGATTCCCTTTTTGTCCGTGCTCATCGACCAGCGCTTCGGCATAAGTAAGACGCACACGAGAACCCGCGCCGCCGCTCACTGTCAGTTCGGGATAGGCGGTCGTCAGCGCACCGGCATCCAGCAGCACCGAGGCCCTGGCGTGAGGCGCAACAGTGAATGCACCCTGTGGATCCGCCGGCGTTGTGCCTGAAGACAACACCACATGGCCCGCCGGAATTCGCGTCATCTCCATCTGGGGCAGCGAATCCGGAATCAGCATCCAGATGGTCGGGCTGTCCTGCGCTCCGCGCGCCGCGGCGGCGCCGATCAGTTTCGCCTTCTTCCACTTTCCTGGAGCGCTCGTGTGCGCGCGGTTCCAGCTCCAGTCGTACTTATCTGCGTCAATCAGTTCGCCCGGCGGCCCGGCGTAATAGCTTTGGAGAAGCGCCATGAAATTCACCGGCAAAGCGCTGTGACCGCTTTCCATCTCGGCCTGCCAAGAGGAATTCGTATTGGCAGCCTGTTCGATTTCTCCGTCACCTTGAACCACGAAACCTGTCTGTGAACTCATCTGCGCCACCGGCGTGCTCGTGCCGAAATTCCACACCGTCGCCGCGACGATGTTTTCTCCCTGGTGCATCACGGGAGCGAGATCGAACGTCTCGTAGCGCCAGTGAGCCAGGTCGCCACCGGCCGGCCCGATCCCCACACGCTCACCGTTCACGAAAAGAATGAAGTGATTGTCCGCGCTAACGTGGATGATGAAGTTCTTCGGCTGACCTGCCAAGTTGACTATTTTGCGAAAGTGAAAGACGCCCGCATCGCGCTCGGGCGCGTCCGGGCACGAAATCCATTGCGCTTTCCAGCGGCTGTGAGCCCAGTCCTGGAGCGGCGCGGCCTCGACCGAGAGGGTGATCCAGGCAAGGAACACTATACGAACGCTGGACATCGAATCCTCAGGCGTAACTGGACACGGAACTCTTGTTCTTTTCCGCCCGTTCTTTCTCCGCCTTTTCGAGATAACCGCTCTCGCGGAAGGCAGCGAGCGGATCTTCCGGCAAACCCTTGGACTTCCTCCATTCCCGCACCAGCGGCCGGACGTCGCCGAAGAAGGCTTCGCGCAGTGTTTCCTCGGCGTCGATCAGCTCCGCTTTCGCCTGGCAGGCAGCCAGCCTTCCATGATCCACGAGCGACGCTTTAGCAAACAGCTCCTGCGCATTGTTCGCGGTTTGGACCGTCTCCTCGATCTTGTTCTTCAGGTTATGGCTTTGGTCCACCATGTACGCGATGTCCGGAGCCTTCCCGGTTTCCCACGTGAAATAACAGATCTCGTGGAAAATGCGAAACACCTGGTAGGGATCCATGCAGCCGAGGGTGAGATCATCATCGGCGTAGCGGCGGTCGTTGAAATGGAATCCGCCCAGCATGTTCTCGCTCAGCAGCCAGGCGACAATCTGCTCGATGTTTTGCGTCTGGTAGTGATGGCCGGTATCCACCAGTACTCTCGCCCGCGGACCTGAATGTTTGCAATAGATGTACGACATGCCCCAGTCCGCGATGTCGGTGGCGTAAAAAGCGGGCTCGAACGGCTTGTACTCCACCAGCATCCTCTGGTCGCCGCGCAGGGCCGCGTGCACCGTCTTCAGCCCTTCGATAAACCGAGCTTTTCGCGCGCGAATCGAGCCCGTCCCCGGATAGCTAATGCCGTCGGCGAACCAGAGCGACAGGTCCCGCGATCCGGTAGCGTTCTGAATTTCGACGGCATCGAGAATGTGAGAGAGGGCGGTCGTGCGCACCTCGGGATCGGGGTTCCCCAGCGAGCCGTTCTTATAGCACTGGTCTTGGAATACGTTGGGATTGATAGCGCCGATGCGCACGCCGTGATCAGCCGCGGACTTCATGACGGCGGGCACATCCCCGGCGCCGTGCGGGAAGTCCCAGAGAACGTGAACGGCGACACTCGGGCAGCAGCCCGTGAATCGATGGACGGCGCCGGCGTCGGCGATCTTCTCCTCAGTGGTTGTGGCTGCGGCGGGCTGAATGAACTTGCCGAACCTGGTTCCCGTGTTGGCGAATCCCCAGGAGGGCAGTTCGATGGTAAACGCGTCCAGCGCCGCCCGGGCCTGTTCCAGTTGTCGTGTGCTGATCATCGCTTTGGGTCTTGGTGGATGATATCACCGCGGAGAAGACAGGCACTAATTGGAAGAGGCGTCGTCGGCCGGCTGCCTCGTGAAGTCAGAAGAGGGGCATCTGGCCGAAATCCATTTGGTTTCAGCCAGTTACAGCGCTGGCTAGTTTCCAGCCAGGTTGGTACAGGTGCGAATTGCGTTGCCGGCCTTTGTAATTGAGAGGGCTGAATGAGAAAATTGATTTAATGAGACGCGCTGCGGGGATTTGTGGAGTCGTGGCATGTTTGCTCGCCGTTTCGGCGTGCACGAATAAGGAAAGCTACCTCGCCAGGGGAAAAAAGTCCTTCGAAGCAGGTAATTACGCGGATGCGTCCATCAATTACCGTAAGGCGATCCAGAAAGACCCTCGATTCGGCGAGGCGTATTATCGCCTGGGGCTGACGGCCCTGAGGCTGGGTGATGCGAACCAGGCCTACGCGGCATTGACGCAGGCAGTAGAACTCGTTCCTGATAATGACGACGCTAAGGAGAAGCTGGGAGATTTATGTCTCGCCTTCTATTTGCGGGACCCGCGTCACCCGCAGAAGCTTTACGACCAGATCAAGCGGCTGGCGGAACAACTCCTCGCCAGGAATCCCAATTCCTTCGACGGACTACGGTTCAAGGCCGTCCTGGCGCGCACGGACCGGAAGCCTGAGGAAGCGATCGCTTTGTTCCGCAAGGCGCTCCTGGCAAAGCCCGCCGATCCGGCTCTCACCACCGCTTTGGCCGACACGCTGTACCAGAACGGCCAATCTCGGGAAGCCGAAGCGGTGGCGCTGGACCTCGTAGCACACAATAGGACGTATGGCCCCGTTTACGACCTGCTATATCGCTGGTATTTCGCAGCGAACCGCACAGCCGACGCGGAAAACGTTTTAAAGACGAAGGTGAGTAACAATCCGAAGCAAGCGGATTACATCCTGCAACTAGCCGGGCATTATAGCCGCTTCCGCAAATCCGCGGAGATGAACGCCACGCTGGGCCGGCTCCTGGATAACCCGAAGGATTTCCCGAACGCTCGATTCCAGGTTGGCGAATTCTACATGAACATCCGGAATTTCCCGGAAGCGATTCGATATTTCCAGCAGGCCGCTCAGGCCAATCCGCAAAACCACATCGCCTGTCAGAAGCGGATCACGGACGCTTTATTGGCCCAAGGCAAAAAGGGCGAGGCCACCAGTTTGGTCGAACAGATTTTGAAGGAGCAGCCGAAGGACGAGAGTGCGCTGCGTGTACGTGCCGGCCTGTGGCTGGACAGCGGCAAGCCAGAGAATGTTGACAAGGCCTTGCGCGAACTCACGGCACTATCCGCCCTCCATCCTGAAGACGCGTCGCTGTGGTTCCAGATGGGCTGGGCCAACCGGCTGAAAGGAGACCCGGAGACGGCGAAAAAACAGTTCCAGGAAGCCATCGCCAGGCGTAAGGACTTTGTCCAAGCCCGCTTCCAACTAGCGGCGATTAGCCTGAGTCAGCACCGGGCAAATGAGGCGCTGCAGCAGACCTCTGAGATCCTTTCGCTCCGGCCCAATGACCCCAGAGCCCGATTCCTGCATGCCGTGGCTTCGTTCAGCTCGGGCAACCTGGCATCGGCGCGCGCGGAACTGACCCGGTTGGCCGGAGATTTTCCCCAATATGTCGAGCCTAAGCTGGAGCTGGGGCTCGTGGCCCTTGCCGAGAAAAAATACCCGGAGGCCCGGGAGATATTCGGGAGACTGGGCGGGAATGACCCACGAGCCGTGTCGGGCTTGGCGGCCACATCCTTATCGGAACGTCAGTTTGCAAAGGCCATCGAAGTCCTGAACGGCGCTCTGCAGAAATCGCCTGATTCTCTGATGCTCCGGGAGCAGCTCGCCAATACCGCGCTCGCCGCCGGGCAATACGACCTGGCCATTGCGGAAATCAAGAAACTGCTGAGCAGCGAATCCAAGTCCGCTACTCTCCAGGTGCGCCTGGGAGAGGCTTACGATCTCAAGGGCGATTACAACAGCGCCATAGCCTGTTATCGCGAGGCCCAGGCATTGTCTCCCCAAGATCAGAGCTCCGCGTTCCTGCTGGCCGCGTCCTTGGCCAAAACGGGCCATACGGACGAAGCTCGGACGCAGTACCGGACCTTGCTGAAATCGCACCCGGACAATTGGGCGGCCATGAACAATCTGGCGTTTCTGCTGGCGGAAACCGGCGGCGACCTGGACGAGGCTCTGAGCCTGGCTCAACGCGCGGCGCAGAAGTTTCCCGGCCAGTCCCATTTCTCCGACACTATCGGTTATGTGTACCTGAAAAAGGGAATGCACGACAACGCCGTGCGAACCTTCTCGGACCTGGTGCAGAAGTATCCCAACAATCCGACGTTCCACTATCATCTGGGCATGGCACTGCTTGAAACGGGCGACAAGGCGGCCGCCAGAGATCAACTGGCAGCGGCGCTGGCCAACCACCCGTCCGAGAATGAGGCCGCCAAGATCCGGGCATTAGCCGGCAAGATCGGCTGAATACCAGGTGTTAGGTGTTAGGTTCTAGGTGCCAAGTTCCGACACCTAAACGCTAGAACCTAAAAAACAGGCGCCGTTGTTTATCATAGAGCTGAATGGGCCGCCAGTACGACCGTCCCGGCAGAACACGCCGTGAGCTGCTGAAAAGCGCCGCAGCGGTTCTGCCGCTGGCCAGCCGGGCGCTCGCGCAGGCTCAACGTAAACACGGGGATTTCGTCATTGGGCCGAGCTTGGCATACGTCGGCACGTACAGTAACCCGCAAGGGCCGGAAGGCAGCAAAGGCAACGGCCAGGGCATCTACTTGTTTGAAATGGATCGCGCCACCGGTGCGCTCGCGCAGCGTGAGTGCTTTTCCTCCGGTTCCAACCCTTCGTGGCTGGCTTTGGATCCCTCGCGGACCCATTTGTACGCGGCGAACGAGATTTCGAATTTCGAGGGCACGGACTCCGGCTCGGTGAGCGCGTTCTCGATCAATCGCTCCAACGGGCATCTGACATTACTCAATACCGTCAGTTCACGAGGCGCAGGCCCGACGCATCTGAGCGTGCACCCTTCGGGTAGGTATGTGCTCGTGGCCAACTATCACGGCGGAACCGTGGCGGTGCTCCCCATCCAACCGGGTGGCGAATTGGGTCCAGCCACCGATGTCAAGAACGATCGGGGCGAGGTAGGCCCCGTACATGCCGTGAGCACACCTCCCGGCAGCTTCGCGATCAGCGGCCACGATCGCCCTCATGCGCACATGATCCAGTCTGATGCGTCAGGCCAATTCGTGCTGGCCACCGACCTGGCCCTGGACCGGATCTTCATCTGGAAGTTCGATGCCGCGACCGGCGAGCTTTCCGCCGGCGATCCTGCGTCGGCGCCGTTGCCTCCCGGAGACGGACCGCGTCACTTTGCCTTTCATCCCAATGGCCGATGGTTGTATTCGCTCCAGGAAGAGAGTTCGACTCTGGCGACGTTCGACTATGACCGCGCGCGCGGAAGACTAACACCGAAACAGACCGTCTCCAGCCTGCCCAAGGGCTTCGGCGGGACCAATTTTACTTCGGAGGTCCTGGTCTCGCCAGATGGAAGATTCGTTTATGCGGCTGACCGGCTGCACGACAGCATCGCTTTCTTCTCGATCGGCAGAGAAGGCGCCTTGACATTTGCCGGCGAGGAATGGACTCGAGGCGACTATCCGCGGAGCTTCAATATCGATCCCACCGGCAATTTCCTCTACTCGTGCAATCAGAGAGCCGACGCCATTACCAGCTTCCGCATCAACCCGCAAACCGGCGGCCTCAAGTTTACCGGCCAATACACGCCCGTGGGCACACCGGCAATGATCATCTTTCTGTCATGAACCGAGCGGTTTTGACGAGAATGGAAGAGTCATGAGACTCAAGGATCGTGTTGCGGTGATCACAGGCTCGGCCTCCGGCATCGGACGGGCATGCGCGATAGAGTTTGCCAAAGAGGGTGCCCGCGTTGTACTGGCGGACGTGAATCTCGCGGGCGCCCGCGACACAGCGCGAGAGATTGAGGCGGCCAGTGGAGTGGCCCTTGCCGTCGAAACCGACGTAGCGGATCCGGCCGCTGTCGAGCGGCTGGTGGACGAGACCTTGCGGCGCTTCTCCCAGGTTCACGTGTTGCTAAACGATGCCGCGATTCAGGTCAACAAAACCATAGAGGACACCACTCTGGAGGAGTGGACGCGGGAGGTCGCCGTAAACCTGGGTGGCGTCTTTCTGTGTTCGAAGTACTTTCTCCCGCACCTGCGCAGGACGCGTGGAAACATCGTGAGCCTGTCTTCGGTGAACGGTTACTTCGTGGAGCCCGGCTGCGCCGCGTATTGCGCAACCAAGGCCGCAATCATTGGGCTGACCAAGGCCATGGCCATCGACCACGGGAAGGACGGCATTCGCGTGAATTGCATCTGCCCCGGATATATTGATGCCGGTCTGGCGGAAGGGTATTTTCAGGCCCAGCCGGACCCGGTAGCCGCACGGGCCTCAGCCGGCAAACTCCACGCGCTGTGGCGCATCGGCAGGGCTGAGGAAGTGGCTCGCGCAGCCGTGTACCTGGCGAGTGACGATGCGTCTTTTGTGACGGGCGCTGCACTCGTAGTGGACGGGGGCTTCGGCTCAGGTCTCCCACCCGCAGCTTGAGACTGCAGCCTCCCAAAAAAAGAAAGGCACCGAGCCACGTGAGCAGTGACCCGGTGCCTTTGACGTGTTTGCTTCTTGCTTTAATTGACTACTGCGCTTTTGCCGGGTCGCAGTTGCAGACACCCGCTCCGCTGCCTTCGCCGCCGAAGCTGGCATCGGCCTCGATCGCGAAGCACTCTTGCTCCAACTTCTTCAATTCCGACCAGCTCAACTGCGCGTCCAGGAAGTTGATCTCCGTGACGGTGTAGGCGGCGCCTAACG
>Ga0187819_10000950_pt1 | contig 14773 bp, 24 predicted proteins | sample NC_wetland_sal_i_15_FD_132411 | JGI IMG/M metagenome (GOLD analysis project Ga0187819, IMG submission 132411) | Wetland sediment microbial communities from Neuse River Estuary, North Carolina, USA - SO4_4 | ecosystem: Environmental > Aquatic > Freshwater > Wetlands > Sediment | place: USA... | reverse complement strand
TTCTCGCGAGAGCCTGCGGTGCCAATGATAATGAGCATCTATGTCACACTCGGAATTTTCTTGCTGCTGGCGGTGCGTGACCCAGCGGCGAACCGCAGCCTGATCGCCTTCGGCGGATGGGCAAATCTTGCGCATGCTGGAGTGATGGCAGCGCAGGAATACCGGAATCTGATCGAACGCCGGGAACTCGCGGGAGTGGTTGTGTTCGCAATTGTCGGTGTTGTGCTGGTCGTGCTGGCTCCCACAAAACAATCAACCGAGAGGGCGTCGGCTGTGACTACGTAAGCTAACCATCAGCCCATAGTCCGTCAGCATTGGCAGCCGTTAAGGTTGCGTGCTTCCGAAGCGTGAAATGAAACTACACGCCACTGCCCCGCCTCGCGAACATACATCTTCGTGAAACGCCAGTCATCAGATATTTCCTGTCCGTTCATTGAGCGCGTTCGCTGCAAACGTCCTGTGACAACAGCAGCATTCTCATACACCCGCACGCGAATGTCCGATGTCCGATAACTAAGGAACTTCATGCGCCCTGAGCGTGCAAACTTGAGTGCATCGGCTTTGGTCATCACGGGCATTTTGGGCACAGCAACCTCCATATCGTCTGCCCACAATTTCTCTAGCGCCGTTGCGTCCCCATGCTCGTGGGCTTCATTCCAGACCGTTTCCAGCCGTTCAAGCTCGTGAACGTCACCATCATGGGTTGTCTGGGCGGAAATCCTCGTGGTTACCGCCAATGCTACTGAGATGATCATCGAAAGGACTGCACAGGAAAGAGGCTTCATCGGAAATGCCCTCCCACGTCAGGATAGGCTACCACCGAATCTAGTGCTCCCAGCGCATCTTAGGTTCGTCCCACGCAATCCCCTTGCGCCCGATTTTCAACACGTTTCGATGGCTTGCACTTCTGTATTGTTCACCTGCTCAACCACGGCGATGCCATGACCGAGGATCGCCACGCGGTCGCCAGGCTTGATGCGACGCTCTTGCTGGCGCTGCGCGTACCAGTTCTTGCCCCGCTGAACGAGCAAATCGAGGGTCGCCGCCTCATAGCCAGAATCCTTGACCCACAGCGACATATTTCCTTCTCTGCCTATCAGGTGGATGTCGCAGCCGAATGCCGCCCTCTTTCGACTCGACTAATTTCCGGGGGCTGGTCAGCTTACAATGCCTTGCTCACGCAGGAACTCGGCATCTCTCGCTCTGCGTCGTTCCGCGAACTGTCTGGACAGCTCATCCATGGCGGCTTTTTGGCGGCGGCGGTGAATCAGGAACACCCACAACGGCGAGAACACGGCGATTGGTGCCAGCGCGAAGAAGATCGCGTGCGCCATGTTCGAGTCAGACCACAGCAAATCTTTGAACAGCAGCATGAATACCGCGTCCGCGACCAGCGAACCAATGATGCTGAGAGTTGGATAGCCCATTACTTTGCGGCAGTGCTGACCGAAAGTCTCCCCACGTGCCCGACGTTCTTTCCGCGTGACCCAGCAGTACAGCAGACACGTGAACATGCCACTGCCGAACGCGCCGAGGATGAAGTAGACCGCAGCGAATGCGCCGATGTTGTCGGAACTGATTTGGTAGGCGACGAACGGCATCACTATAGCGAGAACTGGGCTGGCTACACCCAGCAGCAACAGGAACAGCGCCATCGCGATCAGATGCACGAGACCAGCGACGAGCGACCCAACCGCTCCAGTCACGTCTCCGTCCCACAGCGCCCCTAACAAGCTTTTTCTGTTTGCCATTTTCGTTCCCCGATTCCAGTCGCTTCAGGTTGTAGGCACGAACTCTGAAAACGATCAACGGTGCTTGCACGGAATGCCTTTTCGGACGGAATTTCAGCTACGCGGTCGCTTCCCAGCGCACGTTCAGATCGTCCCATGCGACTTCTTCGCGGGCGATTCGTAGCGCGCTCTTGTTCCAAAGCGTAACTTGAATCCATCTACCATTTACTTGTTCAACGATGGCTATGCCGCGACCGAGGATCGCCACACGGTCGCCACGCTTGATCCGCCGTTCCTCTTGCCGCCGCGAATACCAGCCTTTGCACCGCTGAACCAGTAGGTCGAGTGCCGCCGCATCATAGCCAGCGTTCCTAGACCACAGCGGCATGTTCCCTTCGTTGCCGACGACGTGGATGTCGCAGCCGTATGCCACTAACCTCTTGAGCCGTAGTTCCAGAATGTTCATGCTGACAGGCAGCACTTCGAGCGGCAGAAGAAAGTTTTTCGGAAAGGCATACTGGGCACGCCATCCCAGCTCATGCTCCACGACGATGCCCCAGAGATAGACTTCGCCGCGTATGCCGAACCCGGTGTAGCCAGCCGTTCGAAGATCCGCGTCGCTCTTGGCTGCGTAGATGCCGCAGGTGCAGTTCATCTTCGGCGCTTCGTGAAAATGATGCGCCGCAACCGTGACGAGTCTTCTGCATGTCGCCGCGAGTGACCGACTCGGATGCCACCGCTCCCCGCAGAACGACTTCACCCCAACGTCGTCCCAATACCACGCGCGATAGGCGACAACTGGCGAAATGTAATCCGGCACTCTCATCGCTTGGCACCTGCTCAGGCTCCGGTTCTGGCTGGGGTGCTGGCTCAGGGTCGGGATGCGTCTGTGGATCGTTGACTGGAAGCTCAAGCGGTTCGACGACAATAGTGCGCAGTGGTTCACCGATCTGCATGGTCACTTCCTCCGTAAATTCCAGAATTTCCCTTTAGTGGATGACAGACTGCATCGGCGTGTGCGGCAGAGCCTTGCTTCGTGAACACGCGGTCACAGATCAAGCACTGCCGCATGTCCCGACTGAGTGCGACAAACACCTTCCCGACAACATCGACGCTGGTGGTCGCTTCGTGACTGCTACCGTGGTCGTAGGCAATCATCGTTTGCTCGGACATCCTGAGAGACCCAAGTTAGGACGATTCCTCTTCCGTTTGCCCGCTGCCCAAAGCAGCCGCTTGCGGAAGTGCGAATACGCGAGTCGCATCATCTTGAGGTCGCCACCACGATCTCGCCACTCGTCCATGAACGTTGCGATAAGTGGTTTCTCGGCAGTCTCAAGCTCCCGCATGAGATCGAAGTTGCGGTTCTCTTCGTCATCCCATTGCTTTTGAAGCTCCACAAGAACCAACTGCGCCTCGCGCATTTCGATCTCGCTCATCTGTTCTCCCCTGAGTCGGTCTGGTGACGATTCCATACCCTTGTCACCAGCGTGCCTGGGCTGGACTCGACTGCGGAACGACAGCTAAATCAGCAACTTGAGTTGGCGGCGGTACGGACCCTTCGTCACCAGCACGTGATCTCTTAACCAGTTTGCAAACAAAGCTGCGGGAAACCCCCCACTTCTTCGCAACAGCCGTGAGGCTCATCCCGCCAATGCGGTCGCGAACGATAGCTGCCCTATCCACGTTCATTGGGGCGCGTCCGATTCGGACGCCGTCTAGGGCTGCCCTTCGAAGTCCAGCCCTGACTCTGTCACGAATGAGGTCGGATTCAAGCTCGGCTATCGAGCCAATTAAGGTCAGGAACAACCTTCCCATCGGACCACTGGTGTCCACGTTCTCTCGCCGGGAAATGAAGACGATACCCAGACTGTCGAACTCGTCCATCACCTGAAGGAAGTGCTTCACACTTCGTGCGACCCGGTCGAACGCAGCGACGAGCACGACAGAAAATTTCTTCCGCCGCGCATCCGCGATGAGCGCATCTAGCCCCGGACGTCTGGCTCTTTTCCCTGAGACTCCGCTGTCTCGATACTCTTGCACGACCTCCAAGCCACGCTGCGCAGCAAGCTCACGCAGATCGTAAAGCTGCGACTCGACGTGCTGGTCGGCGGTGCTCACTCGGACATAGATGGCGGCGCTCTTCATTGCGTAGAGTCCTCCCTTGGTCGTTAGCTCTCCCTGCGTCGAATCCCGAATCCCTTGCGCTTTGACAAGCCTTTAGCACGTCGGCGCAGCCGGGTCACAGCCGCATCGCAGACGGTTGACTCCGGGGCGAAAAGGTTCAACTTTGCCCCGACCTCATCGTCAAGTAGTTGACCGATCTCGTGGTCATCAGCTTGTCGAGTCGTTTTGTCAGCTCTCCCCGAATAAGGAGAGCCGCCGCGAGGCGTTCCAGAGGATTCGCAGAGTTCACGCGTCTCCGCTGCTCCTCGATAAGTTCTCGTATTCGCAGGTTCCGTCTCCCTGTTCTTGGTATACGGGCGTTTTGGAAAAATCGTCCAGAAAGCGGAGCGCTTGTTACCGAAGATTTCCGCCAAGAACCAGACTAATTGTCCGAGTCGCCCGTATACATAGACATGGGCCGAAGCGGCAAAGTGAACGACACCATCGAGTGCCCGCTGTGTTGCGGTGCGGGGAAACTGAAGCGCACTGAGATTTTGGATCGCCTCGGAGTCAAGGACTTTGCCCGCGTAGCACAACTGAGTGCCGAAGAAGCCTTCCGACTGCTCACGCAGAAGCACAATCACGACCAGCAAAACGTATGGTCTCGCTTCGAGACCGAACTCGCGAAACGAACCGCCGAGATCAGGGACCGTCACAAGGACGAACTGCGCTCGGCCCAGTCCGACAGGGATGACCTCACTCGCCGAGTCGAGGACTGTCTAAGAGAAGTCTTCCAGCTTCGCGAACGGAACCACCAACTAGAAACCGAAATGGCGAAGGTCGCTCGTGTCGGCAAGCGGGAAGAGTTGGACTTCGCCGAAGAAGCAAGGACTTGGGCAGGCATTGTCGTAAGCGAGAAGCTGCCGCGCAACGGAGATTTCATCTTGGCGTATCGCGATCCCAGCGGCGCTCCGCTGGAGCCGTGCATTCTCGTGGACAACAAGGACAAGGCGACCGTCAGCGAGAGCGACATCAAGAAACTGATTCGTGACGTCAAGGAACGTCGCAGTATGGTCGGAGTGATTGTGGCAAGGGAAGAGAGCCAGCTCCGTCAGCTTGACCGGGAACGACGCTGGGGTCAGGAGGACGGCATCTGGGTTCTGCGAACAACTCGGCACTGGCTGCCCCGCGACCTCGAAGTTCTCAAACCAGTTTTCGAGCGGATGAAAGCCGAGGGGCCAAACTTCCTCCAACGGAACTCCGCGCTGGCAGAGGAAATCTGCCGCACATTCGTCGATCTCGATGAAGTCGAGAAAGAACTAAAGAAGGCAGCCAAGGCGATAGATGTTGCGTCGGGGCTGACGGCGAAGTACAGGGCACGGTTCCAGGCGCTTTGCGACCACGCCACGCAGCCGTCTCCATGCCAAACGGCAGGCGTGTAGCCAGTCGGGAAAGAATAAATTGGAGGAGATTGGGGATGAAGGGAATCGTCAGATTTCTCGTTCGGATGCTCGTGCTCAACCTCGTGCTTGTGCCGATCATGGCGCTGGGTCCGTTGCTTTACGTGATTCCGTTCTTCTGCATTGCCGCGAACCCCCACGACAACTTCTCCGGGCTGGCGCAGCTTTACTTCTGGCTCGGACCGCTGTCTGCGGCGTTCTGGATGCTGGTGTCTTGCCACTGGCAGACAGTGCATAGGGCGCGACTGGAAGGTCGGCTTTCGACGTGGCGCGAGACGGAGGGCGGCATAATCTGCACCGTCGCCAAGTCAACTCTCTACATGTTCGGCGGACTCTTCGCTTCTTATGTCTTTGAAGTCCTGTTCGTGTTGGCGTTTGCCTATGTGCCGTATAGCGTAGCTTCTGGCGTAGCAAGAGAAACACTTGGATTTGCGATCTTTCCGTTCGCGACCTATGCTCCGGTCATCCTGCTCTGGCTGTGGCGCTGGCGGCGCGGCAGGAAAGACCAGTTGCGAGCTGCTCTTTTTTACGCGAGAAACCTGCGCAGCAACCAAATGCAGTGAATACGGCATGACGGCTGGAGGAGAATTGATGGACTATGTTCATGTCTTCGTGCTGACGTCCTTGTCTCTTGACAAGAATGGCGATGTCAAAAGCCGGAATGTCGCTGTAACTTTCGATCTGTTCGAAGCGGAGGATCACAGGAACAAGGGCGTGGAGCACGGCTACGACACTTTTGTGGTGCCGTGCGACTGGCGGGAGGACGCCGCACAGTCGGAGTTGACCCTCTCAATGAGGACGTTTCGAGAAATGGTGCGCGAGTTGCAGCAGGATGCGGAACTGCGGTGATTATGAGAATCAGCAAGTCCAAGTTTGTTGCAGGCTGCCAGTGCGTCAAACGGCTGTACTGGCAGGTTCACGAGCCAGAACTCGCGGCGCAGCCGGATGCGGCCGCCGAGGCAATCATGCAGCAGGGACACGAAGTCGGCATGCTTGCACGCCAGTTGTTTCCGGGCGGCGTCGAAGTCCGCAGCGACCGTGGTCTCGACGAAGCGATCCGTGCCACGCGAGAGCTGGTCACCAATCGCGAAATTTCGGCGATCTACGAAGGAGTTTTCGAGCACGGCGGGGTGCTGGTGCGTGTCGATGTCCTTCATCGCCGTAGGGATGGTCGATGGCGTCTGATCGAAGTGAAGTCCACGACGGACGTTAAAGAGCATCATCTTGATGACCTCGCTGTTCAGTACCGTGTTGTTTCGCGGTCTGGGTTGGACATTGCTTCGGCTTGTTTGGCGCACGTCAACCGTGGCTACGTATTCGAAACGCCTCTGTTGCGATGCAACAGAAGACAGGAAAAGCATCAAACGGAGGCAAATCTCCATGTGCGGGTGAGCACGGCTGACCAGCATGTCGAAGGCGGCTCAATCGAAGTTCGGCGGTTCTTCAAGATCAGGAACCTAATCCGCCAAGTGGAACGATTGCAGCCCAAATTGACGTTCCAGCTACGGGCGCAGTTCACCGTCCTCAACATGCCCAACGCGCCGGACTTACCTACGGGTCGCCATTGCACGGAGCCCGTCAGGTGCGAATTTTTCGACCGCTGCAATCCGCCGCGCCCAGACGACCACGTCGGCTATCTGCCTAGAATCCATGCGAGCGCGATGGACGAACTGGAGGAATTGGGAATCGAGTCGATTCACGACATCCCGGACGACTTCGAGTTGACGGATGTTCAGCGTCGTGCCGCCACCTGCGTGCAGACGGGGAAACCTTGGTTTAGCGACGAACTCAAGGTGGAGTTGAGTGGACTGAAATATCCGCTCTACTTTGCAGACTTTGAAACCGTGAATCCGGCGATTCCACGCTTTGCTGGCATGCGACCTTACGATCAACTGCCGTTCCAGTGGTCAGTTCACGTGCTGAGGAAGCCCAGAACGGAACTTGAGCACCATGAATTCCTAGCCACCGACACGACTGATCCCCGGCGCGAGTTCATCACTTCGCTATGCTCTGTCCTTGGCAAGAGTGGAAGCATAGTCGTCTACTCAGCGTTCGAGTCTCAGCGGCTCTCGGAGCTTGCGGCGTGGCTGCCGGAATTTGCGGGGCGCATCAAGAAAATCCAGCGGCGTCTGTGGGACTTGCTCCCTGTGGTCAGGAACAATGTGTACCATCCCGCGTTCGCAGGGTCATACTCAATTAAGAATGTGCTTCCTGCACTCGTGCCGGGGATGACCTACGAAGGAATGGATGTTGCGGATGGCACGGACGCGGGGCTGGCTTGGGAATCGCTGGTCAGGGGAAACTTGGATCAAGCTGAGCAGGACAGGATCACGAAGGCGCTGCTGGAATATTGCGCGCAGGATACGTTGGCGCTGGTCAAACTCGTAACAAAGCTCAATCGATCTCAACTGACGTAGCACAGGTTGGATAGTGAATGATAAAGTACGTTTGCTTCAATGATCTCAGATCGCTCTCGTCAGGAGTTGGAACTTCAAAGTCTGGGGCCATTTCTGGTGCCACTTACACTCCATAGTAGTTGGTCAGTCGGAAATTAAGGTCAGAATACAGATCATTGAAAGAGACACACGATACTCCCGTCGAGTCAACAATGACTTTATCAACTCTCCACTTCAGTCGTGATGCCTCTTGAGGCGCGAGCGCCATGTTCTTTCCAATGACGATTAACCCCTGGAATTTTGCTTGCCGGTTTCCGAAAGTATGTTCAAAATCAGCAGTGCTTCTCATGTCGTCCAGCTTCCAAAGCCAATCTACAAGCTGTGAGAATGCACACTCAAAGCGAGAAGCCCAATCTGGCGTGGCCTTGGCTCCTTTTCGCTTAAAAACACTGTCCGGACTTCCGTTCTCAAACTCGACAAGCAAGTAGCTATGCGTTGAGGAATCGCCAACGATGAGGTCTGCTTTGAAGTCGCCGTAGATTGGAAACTCGTGCGCGAATACATCGGCGTTCTTTATATGCGGGATGTACGAGGCAATCAGTAAGGCCAAATCGTGGCGAGGTTTGAAAAAAGGCAAGACGTCCCCGTTTTCGTCGAGCACAGCCTTTGTATCGAGGAGGGTTTTAAATTCATTCAACTCCCGACGGCATTGCGTTCGGTCGAATTGATGTGGTGTCAGCGTCTTCATGGCTGTTCGCTGCCGGGTAGAAGGCGCGCGAGCCGATCATGATCGATGATGTCCTCAACGATCCATTGCGACTTGTGGCTGGACAGAATAAGCCTTAGCGTTTTGCCGACACGGAAGCTGTAAAACTTTTCTGGTGAAGGGAGTTTCAGTAAAGTGAGTCGCCAATGATGGCTCTTTATGAGCTTCCCAGACTCACTCGCTTTCTGAAGCGACAGAATCGCCTTATGAACTCTCTCTCGCTCAGGTGGATCAAGCGAGCGCAAAGCAATTTCTGCCCTACTGCTTAGGAGCACACTCATCCCCGATTGAGACCTCAAAGCTAACAATACCATCTCCAAAATGAATCGACCGAGAAAAGCAGTTTTCGGTTACTGCCCGCCCCCAGCCCCTGCGCTCGCCGATTCTTTCCGAAAAATTCGGCCTAAATCAGCGGTCTACGTGCCTGATTGGAATTGCAATTAGAATGTTTCCAATACATAAAATCTCAGTTTTTGGATCTCGATGTGGCATCCGTCGACGACCTCACAATTCGATCCGATAGCCCCAGGCGCGATACGAATCGGGTTGCTATTTTGACGATCAGCATCCTCGCATTGCTCGTCAGCATGCTAAGTTTCTGGGAAGGTCACGAGCTGGTCAAACCATACCTGCGGCCTTCCCTCGGACGTGCTTTACCAGACAAGGGAGATTGGCGATATTTGACCGTTTGGATGTACGTAAAAAATACGGGGCGCGAGGATGCCTTTGTGACGGAAGTTATTGCCAAGCCCAAACCATCGGTGATTGGCGTGTCTGCTTCAGAGCAACACTGTAATGACGACCTGGAGAAAGCGGAGGTGCATCCGACCGATAAAATCGGGAAGTTTGGAGAGATCCCCCATGAGACTACCGGCCTTCTGTACGGCTCTTTTACGTTGCCTCAGAGCTGTTCTGATTTAAGTTTGTACCTGGTGGTGGAGGTAACGTTCAAATATCACGATTTTCTGCATATCCCTTACTCGCAAACGGAATATATCCGGGCCGACATCGTCAAAGGTGCGGGGCTCGTACCACCACCCTAATAAATAATAGGCAATGCGAATTAAACCGCTTTCCGAGTCTTGACGGCGGACTTTGGTCTGGCGGGCCTGCTGCGGACGCCCGCTATCGAAACAGAGACACCCACCTGAGACGCTAGTGCCTCGATCTTCCTTCAATCGTCTGCGGAGCGCATCGGCTATGGTTTTCTTGTCCTGCGCCGCAATCGCTGTCTTGTAATCAGCGACGGTAAAGCCCGAGGCAAGTTCGATCTTGTTTGAATCTGGAGCGTTCAAAACATTCTCTTGAGGTTGTGCTCGATACGTGTGATAAAGGACGCTATCGCCAACATCGCGTGCAATCGCGAGTTCTCAAGAGTCGCCTGCTTAGACATTGGACATGCGCAGAGGTTCTTCACCTGTCCTAGAGAAAAGGTTCAATCCTGAAAGTATTGCAGGACCATTTTCTCATCGCATCGATGCCGCTCATATCGGGAAGCCGCAGATCCATGAGCGTCACGTCTGGTGTGTGCTCCCGAAACCGCTGTATGGCCTCCCTGCCGTTGGATGCCTCCGCCGCTAGAACCATGTCCGGCTGATTTCGAATGACGGTGGCAAGACCCTCGTGCAGCAGAGGATGATCATCTACGCTGAAAACCCGAATCGCAGCGGCTGCACTCATTGATCCACCTCGCTTCTTGGCCCACGGCTCAGCTCTTTCTGTTTTCGCCGGTATAGTCGTGTAAACCACCCAAACTCGAACACCTTGTCGAGCGTCACCAGCGCCCCAATAGGCTTCTTGGCGAATGCCGTCCGATCGGACACCAGTATCTCGTACGCCTGCTTGATGATCGTACGATTGCTGCCACCATAGTGACGTGGAGCGCCCGGCTGAAGTCTAATACCCGACATGATCCCGATGCACAGATCCATGTAATGTGGCGGATAGGGGTAAAAGTGAATGAAATCACTTTCGTTGATGTCCGTCCGGCGAGAAGTGCGTTTGAGCCGTAGCGCAGCGTTCAACTGGCCTTGATTCTCGGAGAAGAGTCTCTTCAGCGGCTTCTGGGCTTCCACTCTCTTTGCCAAAACACGCTTGGTGGCGACTTCCCGGATGTCCGAGGGGGCAAGGTCAACAGGGCGGAAGCGGTCCTGCAACTTCGCCAATTCAACTCGTTTGGAATCAATGGCGGCAACCACTTCATCCAGCTTTTCTTGGGACGTGACTACGATCCAGCAAGGAGCGATGATCTTGCGCTCCCTGAGTAAGTTCTTGCCGACCTTTCCGAACTCTTCAATGGTCGCCCGCAGGTCTTCGATCTTGTCACCACTGCGAGCAACGTGTTGGCCGACTTCGTCGATGATGAATACAAGGGCTTTACCCTTACGGCGGCGTCCCCAGAGTTCAAATGTGCGCTTGACTACCTTGCTCACAGAGATCGATGCGTCTCGATTGCGTTGAGAGTGCGCCCAGGAATCCGCAGAAGGATAGAGCTTCGGATTAAGCTGATGCAGAATAGCGCTTGCACGTGATAATTTCTGGGCGCCGGCCCGTACCGTTTCCCAGTCTTTGTTGAGCAGAGTCTTGCAAGTGGCGATGAACTCGGCCAGTTTACCTTCGTCTTCAAGTTCGATTCCTAGTTCTGCAATGTCAAAGTCTTCCGAGTATCCAAGCTCACGCAAGAGTACGGTGTACATCAACTCGGTAATTCGTTGCGTGACCTTCCGTGTATCGGCTTCCTTCGCCACCTCGAAGAGGATGGCCTCGGTGGGCGTCTTGGCGTTTATCAGGTCGAGCAGGTCACCGCTAGAGGTATCGCCCAATTGTTGCTTAAAGAGATCAGCGAACTTGCTACCGAGAACCGTGCGGTTTTCCAGTGCATAGCCGAGGTTCTTGGCGAACGAACTTTTGCCGGACCCGAAGAAGCCTGACACCCAGACACCCACCTTTTCGTGTGGATCGCTAGGAGCGTCAGCGATGGCCTTTAGCAGATCGCGGTACTGCTCACGGATACTGTCTGTGGCGACGTATTCCGTGATCTCAGCGTGGACCGATTGCTCGTCCGCCTGATCGACTTGGATGATCTCTTCGATCTTGCGGCTGAGATCACGAGCCAGCAAATCGCCAATCGTCTTCATTTGCTTTTCCTCAGCCATAGATTTTGAGCCGATAGTTTCCGAGGGCATCCCGGTCTTTCAGGTCCATGAAGCGCAGGCCCGTCGTGCCTTCAATGGAGCCGGGATAGAACAGGATCGTTAACACATTGGCCTTGCCGTGCATCTTGTCGAGCAACATTGACACGTGGAAAATCCCTGGCGACATCGCTGCCACACGGGTCAGGAAGACCACCGAATTCTCCGAGCTGATTGATGCAAGGCGCTTCGCCAGCAAATCCCAAAGCGGAATCCAGACCGTACTCGACAAGTACGTTGTTACCTGCTGCTGAGCTTCAACGTAGCCTCGCTCTTTTTCCAATTCGATGACGGCCTCCAACCCTTCGTCATCGTCTTTCTGCTGAACCTTCTCTAAAGCTGACCAAAGCAGTTCCGACATCGGGATGATGTGAACCTCCTTGCCAACAGCTTCCAGGCGAGTGGCCAGTAACTTGGTTTCCCGACGAAGTTCCCATTCATCTCTCGGGTCGTACCGCATGATCGCAAAGGGCAAGTCATGGTAAACGCTGATCCTCGGCGGCATGGCCTTTAGGTCGCTTTCGAGAGGGCCGATGCTATCTTTGAGTGAGGACATTCGCATACTCCTCAAGGGTGTCAGCAGGAAACGTCAATCGGGTGACACTGCCAGCCACGTGGTATTCCAGCAGGTTACGCTGGTGGGCTTCAAATAGGAAGCGCTCCACTCCTTCCCTCGACAAAAAGAACAGCTTCCAATCTGACAATTCGATCAGCTTAGCTCCTGATTTGGTGCTGTTTGAAATAAAAAACGAGATACGCAAACGACTCGACCGGAAGGTAGGCAGGAACTATCTTCTTGTTAACTGCCCCCTGAAGCACGCCGAAATCCCGAAGAGCTGAGAGCAATCCTTGGGCAATGCGGGTGACCGTGGCTTCCGACCAATGCCCGGTCGTTTTCCCTTCATCCACCCATCTTGCCAGAGATCGCTCGAAATCCCGTATATTAATGTCCACCAAACCCCGTGCTCGCACAGGGGCAAGGATTTCAGTAACCGCATCGTGAAGTAACCGGTCTGCACGCGCAGAGTGGAAATAAAACAATCGCTCCAGAGCGGCAGCCGGGAACTTTCCTCGGACAAGGGTGACAAGTGCTTTGGTGACTGATTCTTCGGTCAGGTAGCGATGCCGGAAGATCGCCAAGATGTCCCCGACCCGAGAACGGGACGCTTTGCCAAAGACGTTATCCCGCTGCACCCGGTTGATGTTCTCCTTTACCGAAGCATTGACATCCCAGTGGGAAAGCAGCGTCTTCGTGTCCCCGATCAAGGCTCCAGCTTTGATGATTTTGGACGAGTACGGAGCCGAAGATCGAAGCCGCTCCAACGGCTCGATTGTGTTTGCTCGCATCGTCTAGCGCACCGTCTTCCCAGGTTCGGATAGCACTGTCGATTTTGGCATAAACCAGTGTACCTCTGGCGGAATGTCGATTGGTTACGGCGATCCAAGGCCCGATCAATCTACGCCGATCTGTTGCTGGGACGGTAGTGGCGGTTTTTTCAAGACGCGGCTGGAGGCATACGGAGACACTTTACACAGAAGCGCCAGCGTGTCCTGACCGCAATAATCCAACGGAGCCCTCTTGATCCTGTCTCGCTCGGCTTGATCCAAGCCGCCTCGTCTGAGCGATTCCCAAGCTAGTCCGCGTCCTGCCCGTTCGCGACAGGCATCCTGCGGAAGATTTCTCTTGCATTATTAACTTAAACAGCTTAGGTTAATAGACTGTGAATAAGGCAGAGATCCGAATGTTCACGAGTTGGCTGGGGAAGCGGAGCTACAAAGCCCGCCTTGAGCGGTTTGGAATCGAGCGGCTACAGGAAATCGCCCGCGAGAATGGAAAGAAGGGCGGCCGGCCAAGGCGTAGCGGCAAGAAAAAACAGAAAGCGAGATGAACTATGAGCATCTACAAACGTGGCGAAGTGTACCGGTACAAGTTCATGTGGCAGGGCTGCATGGTGCGGGAGTCCACGAAGCAGGGCAACGACAAGGTGGCGCGGCAGATGGAAGCGGCGCACCGTACTTCGTTGGCGAAAGGCGAGGTCGGGCTGCGAGAAAAGACGGCCGTGCCGACACTGGTCGAATTTTGCGAGAAACGATTCGAGCCGTGGGTTGAGTCAACGACCGCAAAGAAGACCTGGCTCGACTTCTACCGCGTCGGGTTGCGAGCAATCAAGGGCTGTAGGCCACTGGCAAGCTTGAAACTCGACGAAATCACCAGCGAGAGAGCAACTGAATTCGGTGCGTACCGTCACTCGCAGGGTTTGCAGGTCAGCACGGTTAACTCTTCGCTTCGCGTGCTCCGCCGCGTCCTCAGAATCGCGTCGGAGTGGGGCGTGCTTAGCACGGTGCCGAGGATAAAGATGCTTCCTGGCGAGCGGCATCGGGAACGAGTTGTGAGTTTTGAGGAGGAGGCTAGATATCTGGCAGCACACGCGAACCGTTGGCTTCCGTAGGGGCCGTGCTGGTCGATACCGGCATGCGGCCAGAGGAATGCTACAGGCTTCGATGGGAGGCAATCACATGGGTCAACGGTCGCAACGGTACGCTGTTGGTTACGCATGGCAAGACGAAGGCAGCGCGCCGCGTCCTTCCGATGACTCCCCGAGTCCGCTTTATCCTTGAACAACGATGGAATGGCGCTGGCAAGCCACAGGAAGGCTGGATCTGGGCAGCTCCCACCCAAAGCGGCCACATCGAGCCTTCTAGCTTGAAGAAACAGCACCGCAAGGCTCTCCGAGATTGCAGTGTGCGTCCTTTCGTGCTCTACAGTCTACGGCACACTTTTCTCACTCGGCTGGGCGAGTCGGGTTGCGACGCTTGGACACTTGCCAGAATTGCCGGGCACAGTTCGATCACCATCTCCGCTCGGTATGTACATCCGTCCGAGGATGCCGTGCTCTCTGCTGTTGAGAAGCTGGGTAGGCACAAAATTGGGCACAGTGACAACTCTGCTGACGAGAAAAAGAATAGTGCAAGTCTTCTATCCGCTTGATGCGGGAGGAGGAGTTTGGTCGGGGCGCGCGGATTTGAACCGCGGACCCCCTGCGCCCAAGGCAGGTGCGCTACCAGGCTGCGCTACGCCCCGACTCTGCTGAGTATCGTTTCAATTATAGCCGACTCCTTTTGAAGC
>Ga0187819_10000948_pt1 | contig 14789 bp, 12 predicted proteins | sample NC_wetland_sal_i_15_FD_132411 | JGI IMG/M metagenome (GOLD analysis project Ga0187819, IMG submission 132411) | Wetland sediment microbial communities from Neuse River Estuary, North Carolina, USA - SO4_4 | ecosystem: Environmental > Aquatic > Freshwater > Wetlands > Sediment | place: USA... | reverse complement strand
TCAGGACAGGAATGGGGCGCTCGATGGTTCCCGGTGGTGACGCCTCGCTCGAGACCCGTCTGCCGGCGCCGGCCACCATATTCGACAAGGATACCGGGCAGTATATTGAGGTTTTTCGAAAACAGGGCGCTCTTTACCAGACTCACTATGCGGTGGACCGGGAAGGGAAGGAGGTTTTTCGTCAGACATTCAAGATAGCTTATGCCGTTGGAACCGGCGAAAACGGGTTCGGCTTCGTGATCCAACGCGATAACTATCTGTTCGAGGCTCCACTTTCCTATTACACGAAATCACGCATTTGGAGTTTTTCGCCGGGCTATGAAGTTTACAACTATGCATTCACGAGGCCGGTTGTCGAGCAGTGTATCGGTTGTCACAGCGGCCGGCCTCAACCAGTATCCGGACACGCCGCTCTTTACCGCGACCCTCCGTTCACGGGGCTGGCGGTGGGATGCGAGAATTGCCATGGCCCCGGCGAGTTGCACGTTACCGAACGCCAGACCGGCCGAGCGGCAAATGGCGACACGAGCATTGTGAATCCCGCGCGCCTGGCGGGGTGGCTGGCGGACAACATCTGCATGAAATGCCATCAGGGGGGCGATGTCCGGGTCGTACAGCCGGGCAAGACAGAACAGGACTTCCGGCCGGGAACGCCATTGGACAACACCATCGCAATCTTTAAAGTGCCGCTGAGTCCTGGGGCATCAGAGAAGTCGGTCCTTCTGGAGCATTACTTCTCGATGACGCTGAGCAAGTGCTATCGCGCGAGCGCGGGCCGGCTCCGTTGCACCGCGTGCCATGATCCGCACTCGCAGCCATCCGGAGCAGATGCCGTGTCGTTCTACCGCGCTAAGTGCTTGGGATGCCACCGGCCAGAGAGCTGCACGCTGGCTGTGGCAGACCGCCTGAGCAAGAGCCCGGCTGACGACTGCGCGTCCTGCCACATGCCCAAACGAACGGTGACCACCATTACGCATGCAGCGCTCACGGATCATACGATTGCCGCGCGTCCCGGACAGCCTTACCCCGAACAGGCGTTTGCGTCACACGCGTTTGGCGGGACCGATCTTCTGCACCTGACCGCCACGCCGGGCGAATCACCTTCCAGCATTCCGCCGGTTACGCTCCTCCGGGCCTACCTTGGCGTGATCCGCGACGGCCACAAGGAGTTCACTGAGAAAAAGAACCAGCTTCTGGACCGGCTCGCCCGCAGCGCACCCAGCAACCCGGTGGTGCTCGCGGCCCTCGCCAGACGAGCGGCCTCGGAAAACACACGGGAGGGCTTGCGCGCAGGTGTACGGTATCTGGCCGGAGCGGTGAGCGCGGGATCAACGGCGCCCGAGGACTTCCTGCTGCTCGGCGATCTATACGGTCGCGACGATCGGCATGAGGAAGCCATCCGAGTGCTGGAGAAGGGCAGGGAAGCGAACCCGTATTTTCGCGAGTTCTATGAGGCGGCCGCGGTTCAGCAGATGGCACTCGGAAAGTACGGGGACGCGCTCCAGGTGATCCGCAAGGGGCTGAGTTTGTTTCCCGCTGACATCACGCTTCGCCAGTTGGAGCAGAAGGTGCAGTCCGCGACACTCGACGACACGACATTGAAATAGGACCGGCACCAGATGGTCCTCAGCATCGCAGCGGATTCGTGTAGACTAGAGCGCTATGGCCGGCGAGAGCAATGGGCGACGTCGAAGCGAGATCTGGTTCAACGACCTGGCGGAACCGGGAGAAACAGGCGTCTACATCGAGCGTTACGGCAACTATGGCATCACGAGAAAGGAACTTCAATCCGGCCGGCCCGTGATCGGCATCGCGCAATCTGGTGGCGATCTCACTCCCTGCAATCGCATACACGTCGGTTTGGCCGGTCGCGTGAAGGACGGGATTCGCGACGCGGGCGGTATCCCGTTCGAGTTCCCGATCCATCCACTGCAAGAAAGCTGCCGGCGCCCAACGGCGGCTCTGGATCGCAATCTCGCCTATCTGGGCCTGGTCGAGATTCTCTGCGGGTACCCTTTCGATGGCGTGGTGCTCATGACCGGATGCGACAAGACCACGCCGGCGTGCCTGATGGCTGCCGCTACCGTGAACCTTCCCGCGATCGTTCTTTCCGGCGGCCCCATGATCAACAGCTACATCAATGGGAAGCTGGCGGGCTCCGGTATGGCGCTTTGGGACGCGCGCCGTCTTCTGGCCGCGGGTGTTATCAATGCCCAGGAGCTGCTGGACAGGATGGCTGTTTCGGCGCCGAGTGCCGGCCATTGCAATACGATGGGTACGGCGTTGTCCATGAACTCACTGGCGGAAGCCTTAGGGATGTCACTGCCTGGTTGCGGCGCCATTCCAGCTCCCCATGCTGAGCGCGCGAAAATCGCCTACGAAACGGGACGCCGGATTGTCGAGATGGTAGTCGAGGACCTCACGCCCAGCCGGGTGCTCACGCGCAAGGCGTTCGAAAACGCAATCGCCGTGGCTTCTGCTATCGGAGCTTCCACCAACTGTCCCCCTCACCTGATCGCTATTGCGCGGCACATGGGCGTGCCGCTGGAAGTGAATGATTGGGAGACCATCGGTCACGACCTCCCGCTGCTCGCCAACATTCAGCCGGCAGGAGAGTTTTTGGGGGAGGACTTTCACCGCGCCGGTGGGGTACCCGCCATCTTTGGGGAACTGATCCGTGCCAGGCGCATCCACGGCGACGCGCTAACGGTCAGCGGCAAGACCATTCTCCAGAACTACGGGGAGGCACGCAGTCTGGATGCCAGGGTCATCTTTCCTTACGACAGGCCGGTCAAGGAGAAAGCCGGGTTTGTGGTCGTCTCAGGGAATCTGTTCCAATCCGCGCTGGTGAAAACCTCCGTCATTAGTGAAGATTTCCGGCGGCGCTTTCTCTCCACGCCGGGTTCAGAAGGCTGTTTTGTCTCGCGGGTGATTGTGTTCGAGGGGCCCGAGGACTACCGGAGCCGCATCGACGATCCGGCGCTCGAGATCGATGAGACTTCCATGCTGGTGGTGAGGGGAGCCGGCCCTATCGCTTATCCCGGCTCGGCCGAGGTCGTTAACATGACACCGCCCGGCGATTTGGTGAGCCGGGGCATTACGATGCTGCCCTGCATGGGCGACGGCCGCCAGAGCGGCACCTCTGATAGTCCCTCGATTCTCAACGCATCGCCGGAGGCCGCGGCCGGAGGAAATCTGGCCATTCTCGAGACGGGCGACAAAGTGAGGGTCGATCTTCGCAATCGCCGTGTGGATGTGCTCTTGAGTGACGAAGAAATCGGGCGCCGCCGCAGAGAGTGGAAGCCCCCGCAGCTCAAGAACGATTCGCCCTGGCAGGAACTTTATCGGGAACATGTCGGCCAGCTCGATACCGGAGCGTGCCTGGAGTTTGCCGTGCCTTACAGCGACTTGCGAAAAGTAGTCCCGCGGCACTCTCACTGAGGTGTAGTGGACGGCGATTTTGTTAGCAGCGATTCGTTGGGATCGCCGGGTTAGTGCCGCAACAAAATCTACTCCCTTTTTTCCAACCAAACTACTGGTCTAACGATGTGCCGAATCCCAAATGCGCGGTAAGAACAGGTCAAGCTGTTCCGCATTAGACACTAGGGTTATCATGGCAGCAGCCTGGGCGGAACACACATGCATACAGCAACTCTGCTTCTTTTTGCCACGAACCTGGTTGCGCAACAGCCTCTCTTTCGGGTTCTGGATCTTGACGTAGGCGCGAGCGAGCGAGTCGCGTTCGCGGACGGCAAGAGCGTGACCGCGAAATTGCTCTCGACCAGCGAAACCCGCGACCGGGTGCGTTCCGCCATCCGGGATGCGCGCGTGGAAGTGGAGATTAATGGGGCACGCGCCACCCTCTCCTGCGGCAATTATCGTCTTCCCGTAGCCGTCGGCGGCGTGCAAGTAGATTGCGCCGTCACCAAAGCCTACTACCGGGACAGCAACGCCGACCGCTGGGCGCTGGTCAAAGACGCCCGTCTCCGCCTGTGGCCCGCCGGCTCACCATACATGCCGCCAGGATCGTTCGTTTATCCAGTGAAGCAACGCTGGTTCGCGACACGGACACAGATGGCTAACGAGCCGACCCATGTGGATGGTGGTGAGAGCATCGGCTCGCGCCGAATTTACTACCACTCGGGCCTCGATATCGGCGGAGCCGAGGGCCTGGTGGATGTGGTCGCCGCGACGGACGGTCTTGTGGTCGGAGTCGGAACAGCCGTACTCGACCAAGAGAAAAACAATGCCGTCATTGAACGCCAATACAATGACACGATCTGGGTACTGGATGAACGCGGCTGGTACCAGCGTTACACGCACCTGTTTTCATTTGACCCGTCGGTTAAGCTAGGCGGCCGGGTTCAGATGGGGCAAAAGATTGGCACGCTGGGGAAAGAGGGCGCGAGCGGCGGTTGGTCGCACTTACATTATGAGATTCTCAGCCGGCAGGCATCCGGCAGATTAGGAACTCTCGAAGGGTATGCGTTTTTGTGGGAGGCGTATCAGCGGCAATACAAACCGCACCTGATTGCGGTTGCGCGACCTCACCAGGCAGTACTCGTCGGGGAGAAGGCGTTGCTGGATGGTTCGCGGTCGTACAGCGACTCGCGCATCGAGCGGTTCGAATGGACTTTCACGGACGGCGACAGAGCGTCAGGACCGAGAGTTGAGCGGTCTTACTCTCAACCCGGCACGTACAGTGAAATCCTCAAGATCACCGACGACCGCGGCCGCACGGACTACGATTTCGAGACCGTCAATGTGCTCGATCCGCAACATCCGGAACAAACGCCTCCATCCATTCAGGCGGCATACTGGCCGACCACGGGAATTCTTCCAGGTGCTTCAGTCACCTTCAAAGTCCGCACGTTCGGCACTACGAACGGCCAAGAAACCTGGTCCTTCGGCGACGGTGGCTCCGCGCAGACGAAATCCGACGGCAATGTAGTGCATCTAGCCAAAGACGGATTCGCCGTCACCACGCATGTATTTCAAAGGCCCGGAGATTACATCGTGCGTGTGGAGCGCGCCAGCCGGTTGGGCCAGAAGGCCATCGCGCATCTTTTTGTGCGCGTGGGAGGCAGCGAGTAAGAGAGGTGCTTGCAAACGCTAAGAATTCCGTGCTGGTAATTATCGACCTTCAAGAGCGACTGGCGGCAGCCATGAGCCCGGCGGTGCGGGCGGGCGTGATCCGGAACGTGCGACTCCTGCTGGAGGCCGCTCGCCGTCCAGTCATACCGACGTTGGTAACCGAGCAGTATCCGAAAGGACTCGGGCCGACGACAGCTCAAGTGGCCGAGATGTTCCCTGGAGGCACTCCGCGTTTTGAGAAGACGTGCTTCTCCTGTGCCGGCGCGGCGTCTTTCTCCGCGGCGCTCAACCAGAGCGGCCGGACGCAGGTGATCCTTGCCGGCATGGAAGCGCACGTATGCGTCCTGCAGTCGGCTCTGGACCTGCTGGCAGTCCATCACGGAGTGTTCGTCGTTGAGGACGCCTGCTGTTCCAGAGACCAGGAACACCATGCCAACGCGATGCATCGTCTGCGTGCGGCGGGTGTCTGGGTGACCAATACCGAGTCGGTGGTCTTCGAGTGGCTGCGCGATGCTCGCCAAGAACACTTCAAGGCCATGTCCGCACTGTTGCGCTAGCCGCCGCATCCGGCTTGGCCGCCTACCCGGCCTCTGGTCAAGGGATTACGACGCGTGAGCCGCCCTGGCGACTTTCCAACTGGAGCGTTCCCGGCGCGCCGGGAGCCGGATGGGCCTGCCCCAAGTTCGCCACGCCGCACCCAAAACTCTCGTCGCTTCCGTACGGTCAAACGGCTTCGCCAGCACATCGTAGGCGCCCAGGTTCAGGGCTTCAGCCCACAGGCGTTCGTCTGCCAGCCGGGATGTGACGATGAGAGGCGGCGGATCGGGCAGGATGGCCGCTTGTTCGAGCACATCCTTCCACGAACCCGGCTGCAAATCCCGCTCACACAGGACCACTTCGAATCGTCGCTCCCGCAAGGCGCCCAGCGCGCGGGCAAGGGTGGTGCACGAGTGCACAGTGAATATGAGGCCAGGGTCCAGGGAGACTTGCAGGTGACGAAAAATATCCTGCAAAGCTAAGTGTTCGTCTTCCACGGGGCTTATCGAAAGAACCGAAACGATTCCGTGCGTTATGGTCTCGGGGGAATTGTTCATTATGAATCCTCAAACCCACGCTCGGCGCTGTGGCCGGAGAAAAACGCGGGAAAATTGGCAGTAACTATGTGGTTTGGATGGGCTCTTTTTTCAGGCTTTCTTCAGCCCGTGACCAATCCTGTTCGGGCGATCCGATGGGACAACCCCTATCCAGCCAATACCGATACGCTAACTGGGCGATCTCGGCGTGGTTGGGGCTCGTTGCGGCAGGATTTTCACGTGATTTGCCGCCCGTGCCCGGTATCCGCATATGCCTCCTTTGTTGGGGCATAAGTTCGACTTCCTTTCCATACTCGAGCTCGTGGCGGCAGCGTGCTCAACGTGAGCACAGGTGGAAGCGGGAGAACCAAGCACGCTGCTGGCTCTCACCCTCAGAACGGCTCCTTGGCTTGATTATTCCGATTATCCGATACTCCGCTCTTGAAGTAAAGATTTTTTAATAAAAAATCCGAGCCTATATAAATGCAGCGCGCGTTGAATTTTTTTGGCAGTACTTTTTAATACTCACGCCGCTGGCGCGTGCCTAAACCTCTAAGACCGGGCGCGCTCAGATTCTTTCTCTTCATAACCCGAGCACGACAAGACCGGCAATCGCGGATACTTGGAAAACCGCGCATCAGTTTCCGACTGTTGGCAGGAATAGAAGATAGCCCCGCGATCCGAGCGGATCAGCCGCACGTGACAGCAACGTGCGCACAGCCCCACGGCATTACTTTCGTCCGCGAGCCTTTCGCTCACGGCTGTTCCAATTTGCCTTTTACGAAGAGCACGGACTTTTCGAGCGCGTCCAGTGCCGAATCGAACAGCGCTTCACCCTGCGGCAGGTCGGGGCGCTTCTGGCCCTGCGGTCCCAGGCAGAAATCATGATAGCCGTTCTCGTAGACTTCCATGCGCACTTTTTTGCCTGCGGCAGCGAGCGCATCGTGGAGCAAAGTGGCCACGGGCGCCAAGCCGTCAGCGGTTCCCACCAGGATCAGAACCGGTGTTTGAATCGGCTCGATGTTCTTCCTGGAAATTTCGGGATCGGGCTTAGCGTTCTTGAAACGATCGGGTCCCGGAGGTCCGGCCGGCATCGTGATTCCGAGAAACCAGAAGGTCGCCGGCGCGCCAACGATCGCCGCATTCACCTGCACTTTGGACACGAGATACATCACCAGGTTGCCGCCCAGGCTGACGCCGTAAAGGTTCAGGCGATGCGGATCGACGTACGGCAAGGACTTCACGTAGTCGATCACCGAAAGCCCGTCGTCAATGGACGTCACCATTCCGTTGGCGGACGGCGTGGATGTGAGACCCATGTTTCCGCCTCGGTAATCAGCTACGGCAACCACGTAGCCCTCTTGCAGGAACCGCTCCCAAACCGGGCCGCCGGTGTCGCCTCTCGACCATCCTGTGAGTTGTTCCATGCCGCGGCCCCCGGGCGCTCCGTGGAAGATGATGATGGCGGGATAGCGGCCGTCGCCTTTGGGCTTGCGAATCGCCGCCGCGATGTAGAGCCCGTCTTTCGCCTTGATGTAGGTCTGCTGCACCGGTGAATCCGCCTCGCTGACCACGTGAATATATTTCTGGTACGGCAACGGCGTCGTACTCCCGGGATTGTGGTGGATTTCGGCAAACGCAGCCGCGGCGTAGAGAAAGACAACGAATCCTGTTCGCATATTCGAGTTGATTCTACATCTCGAACACGTTGACTTCACCTGACGCGGTTCCTATGATCGCAGGAGGCGAATCACCCATGAGCACCGGCCACAGTCACGAACACGACCATCAGGAAGTTCCTTCGGATCTCACGCTGCGCGTTAAGGCGCTCGAATCTCTGCTGGTGGAAAAGGGACTGGTGGACCGCGCGGCGCTGGACGCTTTGATCGACACCTACGAGCACAAGGTCGGTCCGCGCAACGGCGCGCGTGTGGTGGCGCGGGCCTGGGTGGAGGCCGCATACAAAAAGCGCCTGCTGGAGGACGCCACTTCAGCCATCGCCGAATTCGGATTCTCCGGCCGCCAGGGCGAGCATATGGTGGCGCTTGAAAACACCGCCACGATCCACAACCTGGTGGTTTGCACGCTGTGTTCCTGCTACCCTTGGCCGGTTCTCGGTCTGCCGCCGGTATGGTACAAATCGGCCCCCTACCGCTCACGTGCGGTGATCGATCCGAGAGGAGTGCTGCGCGAGTTCGGTCTGGAACTGCCCGAAGACGTCGAGGTGCGTGTTTGGGACAGCACGGCGGAATTGCGCTACCTGGTGCTGCCGGAGCGGCCGGCCGGCGCCGAGAAGCTGAGTGAAGACGAACTGGCGGCACTGGTGACGCGCGATGCCATGATCGGCGTGGCCAAAGTACAAGTGCCACAGCAAGGAGTGCGCACATGAACGGCGTGCACGACATGGGCGGCATGCATGCCATGGGCCCAATCCAACGCGAAGAGAACGAACCGGTGTTCCACGCGCGCTGGGAGGGGCGGATTTTTGCCTTGAATGCCGCGATGGGAGCGTGGCGCAAGTGGAACATCGACGCAGGACGCCACCAGATCGAATTGATCCCGGCAGCCGACTATCTGCGCATGAGCTACTACGAAAAGTGGTTCGTAAGACTGGTCGAGCTTGCGGTGAGGCATGGCCTGGTCGCGCGTTGCGAGATCGAGAGCGGAAAGCCGGAACCTGGATCGGCCAGGGCCACGCCGGCGCTGACGGCAGAAAAAGTGCCGAAGATCCTCGCAAACGGCACGCTGGCGAGCCGGGAAGTTCCAGAGGCTCCGCGCTTCCAGGTGGGCGAGAAGGTACGCGCTCGCAACATCCATCCAACCGGCCACACGCGACTGCCCCGTTACGCGCGCGGCAAGCTTGGGACCATCCATCGCCATCACGGCGCCTTCGTCTTTCCGGACACCAACGCCCGCTTCCTGGGCGAAAAGCCGCAGCACGTTTACTCGGTTCGCTTCGCCGCGCGCGAGTTGTGGGGCGACGAAGCCTCCCCGCGCGATGCCGTTTATATAGACATGTGGGATGACTACCTTGAGCCAGCCTGATTCTGAACGCTTAAGAGATCTGCCGCGCCTGCCTCGCGATGAAGATGGACCCGTTTTCGCCGAACCCTGGGAGGCACAGGCGTTCGCGCTGGCCGTCAAGCTCTCCGAGCAGGGATACTTTGCCTGGAAAGAGTTTGCGGCCGCGCTGGCTGATGAGTTGAAGGCCGCAGCCAGCCGAGACGAGCCCGACGACGGTTCGCGCTACTACCACTGCTGGTTGGCGGCGCTCGAGCGCCTGGTTGCCGCCAAAGGTCTCACCGATCCGGCGTCGATGCTCGCGCGCAAAGAAGCCTGGGCGGACGCCTACCGTCACACGCCACATGGCAAGCCGGTCGAGCTGAGCGCGGCTCGCGACGCTACGGCTCCTTCGGCAAAGTAAGCACCGGGTTTTGCGGAAAGAAATGGAACGGCCGGATCACGAACTCGTGCCACATTAACGGCATGACGGGCCAGTCTTCGGCTCGCGGCATGTGATGGAAGCCCAGCGTGTACCAGGCCACGATGTCGGTGTTCTCTATCGGCCGGTTCGCCTTGGTCCACGCGGCCAGGCCGTCGTCTCCCTTGCTGGCGGTGGGATAAACCCCGGCAGCATAAAACTCATCCGCGCGGTAGGGCGTCACCCAGAGTTGGTGCGTAGAGAACGCGCCCACTCGCTGCGGTCCATCCTCCGGGTCGAGCAGTGAAGCGGCGGTCTGCCCCGGCATGATTTCGTAGCCTGTGGGGTAACCGAGCGGCCCGCGGACACTCGGATTCTCGAAGATCCACATGGCCGGCCGTTCCAAGTGAATGTCCATCATGGCGTCACGCTCCGTGCGCGCGGTCAGATGTTCGGGCACCCAGATGGTCTTGCGATGCGTGGACGCCGGCAGTTGCTTTTGCTTGAGGCGGTGAGCCACGAATGAATTGTTCTGCCCGTCCACATCCAGATCCAGCCGGAACGAGAAGAAATGGTCATGATTCACACCGATGGTGTTCTCGGCGACGAACTGCCCGAACTCATCCGGAGCGGCTTCTGATGTGTCTGATGCTCCGCTCATCGCATGATCCCCCGCGTTCTTTGCCTTCACGCCTTTCGTCTCGATGATGCCGGTCGCGCCCACAGCAACGTGGATCGAGCCGTCCTGCTCGAATCGCCAATCCAGCAGGTAGTCATAATTCCCAATGACCGCCGCCGCGCGGAGCACCAGAGTCCGGCTGGGTCGCGCCCACACCTCTTCCTTTTCAAAATGCCGCCAGGCCGGAGCGCCGCTCGAGAACTCGTAGAGACAGGCCTGCCGCGAGCGCCACACCGGAATTCCGTGCTCGTCCGCCACCAGGGCATCGAAGTAGGCGGCGTTCGCCGGGCAGTCTGCGCCTTCGCGCAGCGGCCGCAACACGCCGCCGTGAAAGAACTCGCCGGCATCGATGAACACGCGCGTCGCCCAGCCCACGGCCGGGTCCATATAAGGAACGAACAGTTCGGAGAGGGAACCTTCGTAGAGAATCGAACGCAGGTTCGTGCCGTCGTCGAAGCGCACGAGGTTGATAACGGGTCCTACGCGCGGGTCCAGGCGGAAGCGGAAGTGCCAGTTCTGCCAGGCCACTTCGCTGCCTGTGAGTTGAAACCCGGGCCCCAGGGGCTGCGTTACGGCCAGTGGCGTCGTGCCCGGACGCGGGATGGAGAACGCCTCTTCAAAGTTGACGCGCGAGGAAGGAACAGGCACCGGTCCCTCATCGGTCACTTCGAGCACTTTCTTCTCGACGGCGTCCACTTTCACGAGAAGCCCCTCGATCGAGCGGCCCCAGGGCAGGTAGGCGCCGCGTTGATCGGCGCAGCCGCCGTACATGATGCGATGACCGTCCAGTTCTGGAATGGCAAAATAGCCAAACGGCAGGGGCACGCACTCGACTGTAGTCAGGTCTTTGATGCCGCGCTTGGCGAGCGCTTCCACAACCCGGGGATCTTTTTTGACCAGTTCACCGAGCTCCTTAAACTCGCTGTCAATGATCGGCGCATGCACGCCTTTCGGCTCTTTCCAGGACTCCAGTTTCCGCCCGGCGATGTCCACCCGGGCCTCAATCGCCTGCCCTTTGCGGATAAGGATGGCGTCCGCCTCGCGCGGCACAGGATCTCCAGCTTTCCAGGCCAGAACCTTGTCTTTAGCGGGCTCATGCAGCAGGACGGTGGCGTAGTACGTATCCTTGTCCATCCGCCCGCTGGCTTGCAGCACCTCGTAGACCGTCCAGTATTCCTGCATCTTGAGCGCATCGAGCGGATGCACCGGCGCCTGCGTTTGCGCGGGCACGACGGCCGGCGCGAGAAGTCCGAACAGCAAGGGCATCAGAATCCAGTAGCGATCGGTGTTCATTTTGTCCTCCATGTGTTCACTCCAACTGGGAACGAATCGCGGACCAGGCGAGCCACCCATTCTATCGCCGAACGTGATTTTTCGTACCGAAGGTTCGTAAAAAGCCCGCTAATCGCTTTTGGGTATTGTGCGCCCGCAGCCTCCTCCGCTACGCTTTTCGGACATGCGCATGTACCGGCTTTTTCGTGTGCCAGTAACTCGCGCTTGGAGACAGTCCGATGGAAATACTCACTGAGCCGATCGGCAGCATTCCACGGCCTGCTGAGCTGATCGCCGCGTGGGCCGGCAAACAAAGCGGCCGGATCTCGGCCGAACAGTTCGAGCAGATCGCCAGCCACGCGCTGAAGGACACCATCCAGCGCTTCGAACAGACCGGTTCGCCCGTCATCACGGACGGCGAACAGACCAAGCCCAGCTTCGCCACTTACCCGCTCGAGGGTCTTGCCAATCTGGCCCCAGACGGCGTCGTCATTCCGTTCAAAGACGGGCACACGCGTCAGCTACCCAGGTTGACAGCGGGACCATTTCACTACGCCCACTATGCGTCGGAGTATCTGGCGGCGGCACGCCGGTTGACCACTCTGCCGGTCAAGCAGGCCGTCATTTCGTCGTCCGCTCTCAGTTTGCTTTACCCCTCTTCGGGAATTGCCGGTTACTCGCGCGACGCCTTCCTCTCCGATCTGGCCGACGAAGCCGTGGCCGACATCCGCAGGTGTCTCGGAGAGGGCGCGGACAGCGTGCAAATCGACTTTACCGAAGGCCGCCTGTCGTTGAAGCTCGATCCCTCCGGTGGGTTGTTGAAGAGCTTTGTGGCACTGAACAATCGCGTTCTGCATCATTTTTCGCCCCAGGAGCTGCGCCGCATCGGCGTCCACACCTGCCCCGGAGGAGATCGCGACTCCACCCACAGCGCAGACGTCGACTACGCCGGCCTGCTGCCTTTGCTCTTTCAGTTCCACGCCGGGCGATTCTATATTCAACTCGCCAGTGAGAAAGACCCGGTGCGCGTTCTGCAAATCATCCGTCAGCAGGTTCAGCCCGGCCAGGTGGTGTTTATCGGCGTCACTGACCCCGTGAACCCGGCGGTGGAGACACCGGAACAGGTCTGTGATCGAGTCTTGCAGGCGGCTGAGTACCTTCCGCCTTCACAGCTCGGCACCACCGACGACTGCGGCTTTTCGCCATTCGCCGATGACACCTCCACCTCACGCGACATTGCATTTGCCAAGATCCGCGCGCGTGTCGAGGGCACAAAGCTCGCAGCCCAAAGACTGGCATAACGCTGACATTTTCCTGGGCCCCTCGATGTCCCAGGAAATTGCTGAAAAACGGCGAAAACCGCTCCCTGACGGTCGTGGCTCAGAGTGCGCCCTCTGCGCTGTCAGTTACTTACCGAGCTGCGACCGAAGGAAGCGGTGGCCCAAACCAGAATCAATACCAGCAGGAATACCACCGCCCAGCCTTGCAAACGAAGACCGTTGTACGGCTGCTCCAGAAGCATCAGCGCCCTCCGCCCGAACGCCAGCACAAGAACCGCAAGCAAATAGGCCAGAACGTTCCCTCCGGCAAATCCGCGAACAAACAGCCAGACCGCGCCTGCGGCTACCAGCAGTGTCGCGTAGTGCAGCGCAAATTCCCCTGCCGTGTGTACCTGGCTGGGAACGAATGCGGCGATGCCAGCCAGTGCGACCACCGCGATTTGCCACGGGCGGCGGCCGAGCCAACCGATTGCGTAGCCAATCAATGCGAGCAGTCCGAGTTCGAATAAAGCCTCCTCGCATGCCCCTGACGCAGCCGAGACCGCGGGCGACAGTGTGCCGAAAATATCCATGCTGCCCGCTGACAGGACCGCCTGTGCGTGAAAGCGGTCAATCAGCCACCAATCGCACTGGCTGATCAAAGCGGCAAGTCCAGCGGCGACAGCCAGCGCAATCAGGCTGTCAACAAGCACGGCGCGGCGATGCGCAGGCTTGAGTGCGGCCAGGCTGTCCGGGCGTACGGCGAACAACAGGCCAGCGGCGCAGGCCAATCCCAGGAACAGGCCGAGCGCGCCAATGACGATTCCCGCGATCATCACCGCCCGGAAAGTCTCCAGGGGCATGGCGGTATCGTAATTCCGAAGGAACAGCGGAGCTTCCGAAATCGCGCCCAAAAGCCCCAGCACCGAAACGGGCGCCGCAATTTTTATGATGTTTCCCCACCGCAACTCGCGGTGGCGCGTGCGCTGCACGATGAGCCAGAGCGACAGCGTCACGGCTCCAGCAATGAAAATGATGCGCAGCAACAGCAGAATATTCGATAGCAGGTTTCGCTCGGAGCGCTCGCGCACGTATGCTTCGGGTAGCTTCCAGAACGGAGTCATGGCCGCTACCTGGTCACCGGCCACCTCGACGCGGATGCGGTACCGAGCCTCCTCCACGTTCCTGGAATCGCCGGCACCAGCCTCCCAAACCAGCGTGTGATCGCGCCGCGCCTTCTTCCGTTCCGATGTGGTTTCCTTCAGCTCCAGCCGGGAAAGATCGATGCCGCGCCCCGCGAGGTATTCAGTGGCAATTTTGCGGGCGTCTTCCGCGCCTAGGTCTGCACCAGCCTGATCTTCCCGCAGCAGGTGAGTAAAGCCTGCAACCGCCCCCGATTCGGGATCGACCGCGACGCGTATCTCCTCCTTATCGAGCGGGCGGTAATAGCGAACGGTCCAGTTGTGTAGCGGGATGTAGCGCTGCCATGCATCGGCGACATATGCGACGGAGCGGCGCTCGAGAAAATATTTGATCACTTCATCGTCTCCCAGGGTTACCGGATAGACCGCCGTGTGAAATTTTGCCGGGTCTGTAACGCTCTTGCGCAGGAAGGCGTCCGCAGCCGATTGCGCCTCAGGCGCACCGAGCTTAAACTTCGGCAGATCACCGAACCGCTGGACCGGCGCCAGCAAACTTCCGAGCGAAGCGGCAACAATAGCCGCCGCAGCCAGACGCCGGCGGATCGTCAAGGGCTGGCTACCCGCCGGAGCAGCCTCCTCTGCGACCGGCGAGATCTCAGCCGCCACTGGCAGCGCCACGCCCTCATCGCCGTTCGTAAGCCCGGCCTCCGGTTCAAAGCCGCCGCTGCGAAGATAGGCAACCCATGCGATCAAGACGGGTAGAGCCATGATGCCCGCGCTCAACGCGCCGGAAAACGCAAAATAAAGGTTATGGGAGCGCATCAACAGCAGCGCGGTATACAGTGCGTC
>Ga0187819_10000947_pt1 | contig 14797 bp, 16 predicted proteins | sample NC_wetland_sal_i_15_FD_132411 | JGI IMG/M metagenome (GOLD analysis project Ga0187819, IMG submission 132411) | Wetland sediment microbial communities from Neuse River Estuary, North Carolina, USA - SO4_4 | ecosystem: Environmental > Aquatic > Freshwater > Wetlands > Sediment | place: USA... | reverse complement strand
GGCCTATTTCGCTCCGATCTTTTCTACCGCTTGAACGTGATTCCGCTTTCGATTCCTCCTCTCCGCGAACGCCGCGGAGATATTCTGAATTTGGCCGAGCATTTCTTGCGAAAGCTGGAACCTCCATCGAAGCGGGGGCAACTGCGGATTTCGCCGGAACTGGCTGTGACACTTCAGGAGCACGATTGGCCCGGCAATGTCCGCGAGTTGTCAAATTTCATCCGGCGAGGTGTGGCGCTCACGCACGGCGCGACGCTCGGTGTCGACCTGTTTGGCTCGGTGGCCCGAGCACAATCGCCGCCGAGTGACCGGCCAAAGCCAGGAACCACGCTGGAAGACATCGAACGCCAGTTGCTGGAAGCCACGCTCGAGGCGACGAACGGCAACCGCACGCGGACGGCTGAGATGATGGGCGTAAGTCTGCGCACGGTGCGAAACAAAATTCGCGAGTATGGTCTTCGCAAGGAGGCCGTATGAGCTGGCTGGATTCGGCGCAAGACAATCTCCTAGCACGCTACCTGGACTTGGCGGCGATGCGTCAGGCGCTGATCACGAGCAATATTGCCAACGTTGACACACCGGGTTATCGGACGCGCGATATCGATTTTCACGGCGAATTGACGCGTGCGCTTCAGAGCGGCGGCACGGACACCACGGAACCGATCGTGAGCGAGGTGCAGGGGCTAGTCGCCAGGCCCGACGGTAACAATGTGAGCATCGATCGGGAAAGCATGCTTCTTGCTGAGGTGCAATTGCAGTTCAGCGCTGCAGAACAGCTGCTTAAATCGGACTTCAAGACGCTGAGTATGGCCATCAACGAAGGGAGTAGCGGATCATGAACCTATTCAAAGTGTTGGACATTAGCGCCTCGGCTCTGCTGGCTGAGCGCCAGCGCGCGGAGGTCGTTTCGAGCAATCTGGCGAATGCGGAGAGCACGAGCACTCCGGGCGGTGGGCCTTACAAGCGCATGCACGTGGTTTTCGGCGCGCACCCCATGCCGATGCACGGCTTCGCGATGACGCTCGCGTCGTTCACGGACATGAACGCGGAAGGTGTAAGAGTTGATCGCGTCGTGCAGGATGGCGCGCCGCCCGTTCGGCGCTTCGAGCCAGGCAGTCCCGACGCCGACGCCGAAGGCTACGTATCGTATCCCGCAATCAATCCGGTTGAGGAATTGGTGAACCTGATGGGCGCCGCGCGTGCGTATCAGCTCAACGCGTCGGCGGTGCAGAGCACGAAAAACATGATTCAGGCGTCCATCGACATCATCAAGTCGTAAAGCTGAGGGGGAGCGCATGACGAATCCGATTCAAGGGCTGCCGCAACCGAACGTCGACTTCGGTTCTACTGTCGCCAAGGAGCAGCAGGGCGGATCCGATTTCTTGGAGACTCTGCGCGGCGCCGTCGACCAGGTGAAGGACCTTCAGTCCCAGGCGGACACGCAAGTGGCGGGCATGCTGAACGGCGACGGTCAGGACGTCCACTCCGCGATGATTGCCGTCGAAAAAGCGAACCTGGCGTTCGAACTGATGCTGCAGGTTCGCAACAAAATTGTGTCGGCGTATCAGGAAGTGTCGAGGATACCGTTCTGAGCGGTGGCACGGTCTTGGGTTAGCCGCGCACACACGCGTAGCAACAAAGAATTTCAAGGATCACTGGGCAACTCAGTCTTCAGCGGGCGAAGCGAATGGACAAGTTTCAAAAACAGGTCGTCGCGTTTTTGCGGGGGCTCACACCCACGCAAATTGCACTCCTCGTGGGGAGTTGCGCTCTGGTCGGCGTGACGATCTGGATTTTTGTCCGGCTGCTGGGCGGCGCGGATTACAAGCCGCTCTACACGGGTTTGGCGCAGGGCGATGCCCAATCGTTGACTCAGGAGCTCGCCTCGCAAAACATCGATTTTCAGATTTCGAGCGACGGGACAACTGTGCTTGTGCCCTCGGACCAAATCGATAAAGCGCGGCTCGACGTTGCCTCACGCGGGCCACTGAGCAGCGGTCGGATGGGATTCGAGTTGTTCGACAAACCGAACTGGTCCGGCAGCGATTTCTCCGAGAAAGTGAACTATCAACGCGCACTCGAAACCGAACTTGAACGCACGATCCAGACCATGAATGGAGTCGAGGCAGTCCGAGTCCATCTCGTACTTCCCCACGAATCACTGTTCACAGAAAGAGAGCGCCCGGCGAAAGCAGCGGTCGTGCTGAAACTCCGCGGCACGCGGATGTCCGATCAGGTGGGGCGGTCGGTAGCGAATCTTGTGTCGAGTGCCTGGGACGATCTTTCACCCCAGAACGTCACCGTGATCACGACTGATGGCCAGATGCCTGGCCAGATGCACGGCGATCCTGAGGACGGCTCGGCGGGAATGGCCGACCTTGAAACCGCGATGGCGGAGCGAGTGGTGCAGGTGCTCTCGCCGATTGTCGGCTCCGATCGTGTTCGGTCGAGTGTGACCATCGAATACGACCCAACGTCCGGTGAAAGCACGCAGGACGTTTATGATCCCACCACGAGCGCCGTTCTCACGTCGCAGACCTCGCAGGAGACCGCTGATGGGCTGGAACCATCGGGCATTCCGGGCACGGCGAGCAACGCTCCCAATACGCCGCCTGCTGGCGCCGCTGCGAATCAGACCAACGTCGATCAAAACGGGCAAGCGATTCGCACGGAAAGCAAGACATTCGCGGTCAGTCACACCGTGCGCCATCTGATGGAGCCGGCGGGGCGCATCAAGCGCGTCGCGGCTGCAGTGCTTGTGGATGACGTCGTCGAGTCGAAAACCGAAAACGGCAAGACCGCCGAGACGCGGCGCAAGCGCACCCCGGAAGAGATGAAACAGATCGAAGACCTCACGAAAGCAGCCATGGGATGGGACGGAACCCGCGGCGACCAAATCTCTGTGCAAAATATCTCATTTCGCAGCCCGGAAGTTGAGAAGCCCGAACCACCATCCATGCCTGAACGCGTGCGCGAAGTCGCTGAGCGCTGGACTGGGCTCCTTCGTTACGTCGGCGTGTTCGCGTTGTTCCTTCTAGTCTATTTCCTGATCCTCAGCCCAGTGAAGAGCCGGGTTCTGACGGCGATCGAGGCCGCTGGAACGCGCGCCTCGAACGAGCGCGTATTGGGAGCTGAAGGAAGTGCCGTCGTGGGCTCGCCAGAGCTTTACGGCGGCGAGCACGCGACTCTAGGCGGCGCGTCTGCCGTTCCGCAGCTTCAACAGGCGAACGTCTTGAAACAACAGATCGTCGCGCGCGTGAAGACCGACGCTGAAAATGCCGCCAAGCCGGTTCAGGGCTGGCTGCGCAGCGGAGCCTGATCGTGAGCCGCGCCTCTCAACCCGCCTTGACTCCATCCAGAAAAGCGGCGGTTTTGTTAGCCCTGCTGGGCGACGACGCTTCAACCGAAATTTGCAAACATCTCGGAAAGGACGATCTGCGATTGCTGGCACAGGAGATTTCCGATCTCGACGAAATCACTCCAGAGGTAGCCACGCAGGTCCTGCAGGAGTATCAAAAGCTGGCTGTGACGCCGAGCTCCGTGGGCCAGGGCGGTCCCGCATTCGCCACGAAGCTATTCGTGAAGACGCTGGGAGATGAAGGTTCCCGCCCATTGGTCGAAAGCGTGATTCGGGCCAAGCAAGAGGCGGCGAAGAATCTGGAAGCGCTTGAGAAAGCAGATCCGAAGCAACTGGCCAAATTCCTGCAAGAAGAGCATCCGCAAATCGCCGCGCTGGTCCTCGGCCATCTGAACACCCGCGTCACGAAAGCCGTGCTGATGCTATTGCCCGACGAGACACGCACAAACGCGATCAAGCGGCTGGCGCAGATGCAAAACTTTTCTCCGGAGATCGTGAACAAAGTCTGCGCGAGGCTGCTGGAAAAGTTGAAGCCGAAGAAGGAGTCCGAACGACGCGCCTACGGCGGGGTGCAAACCGTTGCTGATTTGCTTAACCGCATCGACGGGAAGATAGCGACTGGCATTCTGGAAGCGATCGAGAAGGAAAACGACGCACTGGCCCTTTCCATTCGCAACCAGATGTTTACGTTTGACGATTTTGGCGAAGTCCCCGACGCCGGGCTTCGCGAACTGCTTTCTCAAATTGACAAGAAATCGCTGGCGATGGCTCTGAAGGGTGCGTCTGAAACGGTGAAGAGCCGATTCTACGGCTGCATGTCGTCGCGCGCCGTGGAAATGCTGAAAGAGGACTCCGAAGCGATGGGCCCGGCCAAAGCGAAAGACATCGGCCAGGCGCAGGCTGAAATCATTGTCGTGGCTCGAAAGCTCGAGTCGGAAGGAAAGATAACGCTGCGAAGCAGCGAAGAAGGGGAAGAGGCCTATGTCGAGTGAATCGCACAGAGACAACGGTTCATCCGTGACAACTGCAGAGCCCTTCCTCTACACACCGGCGAAGGCGGATAGCGGCGCGCGGTCCGGGAGAGTACCGGCGCCGCCGCGCGAAGTGGTCTCGATCAGCGGAGAGCGCGCGAACGAGATGCCGTCCGACCAGCGTGCATTCGAGAAAGGTGTCAACGAAGGCGAAGCACGGGCACGTGCAGCGTTCGAAAAGTCCCTCGCCGAAGCCCGGAGCCAGATCTCAGTTGCCCTTCGCCAGTTTACGACGCAACGCGAGACGTATTTCGAACGTGTGGAAGCCGACGTCGTCCAATTAGCTTTGTCCATCTCTCGCAAGATTCTGCATCGCGAAAGCCAGATCGATCCACTCTTGCTAACCGGTGTCGTGAGGGTGGCACTGGAGGGTCTCAATCGCGATACGCACGTCCGCCTGCGCGCCAATCCGGACGAAGTGCGCTTCTGGCGCGATTATTTCACGCACGCCGAGGACATTCGGCCCACCCCTGACCTAATCGGCGATCCGTTGCTTTCTGCGGGGCACTGCGTGCTGGAAACGGAGCTAGGGAGCACACACATCAGCTTCGAGACCCAGCTCAAAGAAATCGAGCAGGGATTCCTCGATCTGCTGAGCCAGCGCCCGCGGGGGACTGAATGACGCAGGCTCGCCCGCTCGAACCCTTCTTTCGCCGCCTCGATGAGTTCTCGACGTTTCGCTGGATGGGCCGCGTCACAAAAGTGACGGACTATCTGGTCGAGTCCGAAGGACCTTTCTGCTCGGTCGGGGAGGGATGCGCGATTCTAACCTCGGATGGGCGCACGCTCGCGGGCGAAATCGTCGGCTTTCGCAATCAACTTGTTCTCTCGATGCCTCTCGAGCGCCCGATCGGCATTCGATATGGCGATCAGATCGTGACACGGGGGACGCAGCCTTGCCTGCGAGTTGGCCCCGGCTTACTCGGCCGAGTCATTGACGGCACAGGCAAGCCAGTGGACTCGAAGGGCGCTTACACAGCCCGCGAATATTGGACTCTTCGCGGCGATACGCCGCCGGCCCTCGATCGCGCGTTGATCCGGGATCCACTGGGATGCGGCATTCGCGCCGTCGACGGAATGCTTACCTGCGGACGAGGACAGCGCATGGGGATTTTTGGCGGCAGCGGCGTTGGAAAGAGCACGCTCGTGGGCATGATGACGCGAGGGACGTCCGCCGACTTGACTGTACTGGCGTTGGTGGGAGAGCGTGGCCGCGAAGTAAGAGAGTTTCTTGAAGAATCGATCGGCGAGGCAGGCCTTGCAAAATCAGTCGTCGTGATTTCGACGTCCGACCAACCGCCGCTCATGCGGATTCGTGCTGCCTTGGCTGCCACGACTGTGGCTGAATATTTTGCGGCGCAGGGCAATCACGTTCTGCTCGTTGTCGATTCGCTCACCCGCTTCGCCATGGCTCAGCGAGAGATCGGACTGGCTGCAGGTGAGCCACCTACAGCGAAGGGATACACACCATCTGTCTTCACGCTGCTCGCGCAAATGCTTGAACGCGCCGGCCACTTCGGTACGGGCAGTATAACGGGATTCTACACAGTGCTCATGGAAGGTGACGATCAGCAGGATCCGCTGGTGGACGCGGTTCGCGCCATACTCGACGGGCACCTCATCCTGGATCGCCGCCTAAGTGCGAAGGGACACTATCCGCCCATTTCGATCCTCGACAGTCTTAGCCGGCTGATGCCTTCTGTCTGCGGTCCAGAGCATCTGGCGAAGGCGCGCCTCGTGCGCAGCTTGATGGCGTCGTACGCGACGTCGGAAGACCTGATTCGCGTCGGGGCATATCAAAAAGGTGGTGATCCGCTCTTGGATCGGGCTGTGGCTGCACTGCCTGAAATCAACGCTTTTCTGCAGCAGAGGAAGGAAGACAAGACCTCCATCGAGCAGGCGATCAAGTCTTTGATGGCGATGCCTGCATAGCGCCCATGCCATTTCATTTCCCGCTTTCATCTCTTCTGCGCTTGCGCGAGAGCCTCGAAAAGAATGAACTGCAGCGCCTGCAAGCGCTCGCAGCGCAGATCGCTCAGGTACGCGCGGAAATCGAATCGCTCGATACCCAGATCGAATCGTCACGGCGAGAGGTGCTCGAACAGGCGGCCGCGGGAATCTCGGGTGCCGAGCTGCATATCGCGGCGCTCGGCGAGTTCGCACGCCTCGAGCTACGAGCAAAACTGATTGTTAGACGTGACGAGCTTGAGCGCGCGCGACAGGTGCAACAAGCTCGCTACGTGGATGCTCGGCAGCGTCGCGAGATTCTTTCCAGCCTTCAAGAGCGCCAACGTTCCGCCTATCAACACGAGCAAGCACGCCGTGAACAGCAACAGGTCGACGAACTCTTCCTGATTCGCCGCTCGAGCAAAAAGCGCTTAGGCAGCAACTCTCGAAATGACGCGTCGCAATAAGCCCGCGCGAGACGGCCGGCGAAGTACAGCGCCAGCCTGTAGATCCTTGCCTACCCGAGTCGGCAAACATTTCCGGACTGCCTTAAGCCCGTTCTCGGCAAATTCCCCGAAAACTTAAACGCCGCTCGCATCACATTGAACCGCTGTGAGTTATCGCACTGCGGCAATCGAGAGTTCGCTCGCGGCCATTTGGTCACGAGGATGCAATCCCTCTGCCGGTTTCGATTTAGACCTATGCCCATTGAACCGAGCGCAATGCCCGCCGGCGTCAGTTTTGCTTCGGCGACGGCAAGCACCGATATCGTGATGCCAACAGCAACGCAACGAACCGCGGACGCAGTTACAGCTTTCGCTCAAATTCTCGATTCGTCGTTGGCGAGCGCGGACCTTGCACCAGGTGCGTCGACGCAGGCGCCCAATCCGGCATCGCCGAGCCTCAGCCACTCTGTCACGTCGTTTGCTTCGCCTGGCACCAGTAGAAAATCGACGAAATTGCATCAGGCAGTAGATCGCTCGATGCCGTCTCGGCGCAGCGATCTTTCGCTTAGCGACGCGACGTCTTCAGCTCCGACGGTCTACGTCGCGCTTCTTCCTGCTGTTGCTCGCGTGCCTGCGAATTTTGCCGCCGCTGGAACGTTCACACCGTCGCCTTCTGGCGCAAGCGGAGAGCTGGCGAATCAGCAACAAACGGTCGACCAAGAGCCGCAAGACGTGAGCACCTCAGTGAAAGTGACCGCTCAAGCGCCCGTTTCCTCTCCGACGATTTATGTAGCAAACGCCGCATCCAATTTCTTTGATCGTGCCACGAAGCAAACGCTTGGCGCACAGCCTCATGGCACCATTGCTTCTGCCGGATTCGCGTCCTCTATGAGGTCACCAGCGGGACAAACGACATCAGGTATGGGCGTTGCCGCCGGGAAGGCCGTCCGGGACGACGCGGAGGGATTCGCTCCGGTTGTACCCGCCGCGGCAACCCCGATCCCGCACGCGCAGGTCGCACTCACCGTTGCGTCCAGCGCAACTGTTTCCGATGGTTTCCTGGCACACTCAGCTTCGAATGAAGCACCTTCGACGACAATCAACGTCCCAATCGATGCAAATGCTGTAGTCGCACCGGAATCATCGGGCGGGCCACAATTGTCGGTCACGCCGCCACGGGAAAATGGCGATCAAGCTCCGTCTGGCGTGTTCGCTCCGGCAGTTTCTGCTGAAGTTGTAACGGCGGCCGCACCGACTTCCCCGGCAACGGATGTAGCTACGACTGAGAGCGTTGCAATCGCTCGGGCATCCCAGCCCGTCCGGGTGGCACCCGAGTCTGCGGGGCAGGTTTCGCAAGGTGCAGAGCCAGTCGACAGTCCGCGGTCCGCTGTGGCCCCGGTGAATCGACCGGCCTCAAACGCGCCGAGCAGATTATTCGTCGCGGACCAAACGATCGCATCGGCACAGCCAGAACAGAATTTCTCTTCGATGTCCGTGCCAACTCTGCACGCGTTTCCACGGCCTTTCGCGAACACAGATCTATCTTCCAACGGCGTAACGCAGGAAGAAAGCGAAGGACTGCCGACTTTAGTCGACCAAGCGACGACGGCCTCGCACGCCGAAAGCGCGGCTACGCCGGGATTTCCGATCACCAACCTTTCTAACGTCTCGCCCGCAGCAATGCCGACCGCAGCGCCGCATTTCCAGAGTAGTGAGAGTGCTGTCGAATCCAATTCATGGGCTATCAATAAAACCATCTCTCCCAGGTCGTCCGTCCCTGATGCGAACAGCGAACCCCAGCTTGCCCAAACGACTGTCGCGAACCCGATCTCGCTTGCACCTCAGGCTTCGTTTTTCCTCACAGCAGCCACGCAGCCGGTTGTCGCTCGATCGGGAATCCAAACGGTGCCGCTGATGCAAGCGCCGGCTGGTACCGGAACGGCGCAGGGTGAGAAGGCATTCGCAACAAAGTTCGAGCCGCCAGAGATTGAGAATTCTATGGAACCGACAAATGTCGAGAGATTGCACCGCGCAGCGGTTCCACTGATCCCGTTTGTTTCGGATTCAAATGTTCCCCTTCCTCACGTGGAACAGAGCACTCCCTTCGTGTCGCCTCGGAAGACCAGCGCTCACAGTCAAGAGCCGCATCCGCAGGCCGCTGAGAGCGATGCCAAGACTGCAATTCCACAAGAAACCCGCTCAAGTACGCCGCAGGCGGCGCCAGCACCGCACATCACAAACACGACCAACTCGAAACTGCCTAGTGTGATCGTGCCGGCCCTTCCGCTGGGCTCAACAGCTGTAGATATCGACTTGGACGACGCAACGTCTCCACACGAAACAGAGGCGCCAAATATTGTGCAGCCTAATTCAAGTTCGGCTTCATCTCAGCAGCAAAGCGCTGACACAGCGCCAGCGTCTTTGCCGGGGTTCGCGACCGGCTATGCCCCGGCTGCTTCCGGCGTTGCTTCAGACGCACAAGCTCCGACGAATACACACACTTCCCGCTTGCAGGACAGCGTCGCAAATGCGAACTCCGAGCCACTTGTATCCACTTTCGGCTCTGGCGATTCGTCGAACGTTGCTCAAGCCGTGTCCGCAGCGGTAAGCGCTCCGAGAACTGATGCGACCGCTTCGGCAGCGGCCGACGCGTTGGCTACTCCCGCGAGCGCGCCGAGCGACGCTACTACCCGAACGGCAATTCTCGCGCGAGATCCCGCTGAGACTGTCGAACTCTCGAGCGGCCTGCAGGCGTGGAACGGTGGCGACAACGCGCAAACGCGTTTGGTGCAATCCGCCAATCTTGGCGGCAATCTTCGTTCGTCAGAGATGAACATTGCTCTTCAGTCGGGAACGCTCGGCCCCGTCGAGTTGCGCACACGGGTTACTGGCGATGTCGTTGGTGCATCGATCGGCGTCGAACGGCACGACGCGCACGCAGTGATCGCAGGCGATCTTCCCGCCTTACACCAAGCACTGCATGATCGGCAACTTCGCGTGGGAGACCTCTCGGTATATCAGGGCTCGTTACATTCAGGCGGTGCGACCGGGGACGGCCGACCATCGCAGCACCGTGAAACAACTTCGCAGCGCCCTGCAACGGCAGGTTGGACATCGGAACAAACTGCGACGCCACCTGAAATCGCGGCATTTAGCGAAAGCCACGATTCAGGAACGCTATTCGATTCGAACGGAAGATTAAGCGTGCAGGCCTGACGGCCGCCGCATAAGGAGCATCATCATGACTTCGGCAAATCCACTGACGGGCGCCAGCTCTCCTTCGGCAGGAACGGACCCGACCGCCTCGCCGTCCTCGGCAGGGTCAAACGGATTGAGCAACCCGAACACCTTCATAACGCTACTCACTGCGCAACTGCAGGCGCAGGACCCGCTCGATCCGATGAGCCCCTCCGAAATGGTGGACCAGCTCACTCAGATCAACTCTCTGCAGCAATTGATGCAGATCCAGGGAGATCTCCAGAGCATTTTGGCACTTTCTACATCGGCCAGTCAGACCGCTACTTCGCAGGCAGCACAGAACTCAGTTTCGCAGGCAAATTCTTCAACGAGCAACTCGCTCGGGATCAACCAATAGGAGGAATGACATGGGACTGTTCTCAGTAGCTCTCTCAGGACTCAACGCCAGTTCGGAGGACCTTTCGGTCATTTCGAACAATCTAGCGAACATGAACACGGTCGGATATAAGTCTTCGACCGCGAACTTCCAGGACCTTTTCTATCAGCAGATTGGAACCAGCGGAAATAACAACCCGGAACAGATCGGCGAAGGCGTCCAGGTCGGCTCAGTGGACTCGCAATATACGCAAGGCAGCATTCAGTCCACGGGTGTGCCGACCGACGTCGCTATCCAGGGCCAGGGCTTCTTTGTGGTCAACAAGAACGGAACAGAAGAGTTTACGCGCGCCGGCAATTTTTCGATCGGAGCCAACGGCCAACTGATGACGACCGACGGCGGCAACGTAATGGGCTACGCGGCCGTCAACGGGGTCGTGAATCCGAGCTCGACCGTATCACCGATCACGATTCCCGCCGGGCTCGTGATTCCACCCAAGGCGTCGACCCAGTTTTCGGTTGCGATGACACTCGATTCTGACTCTGGCACGGGAACTGCCGCGGCCAGCCAACAGACCGGCACCGGCATCGCTCCAGCGACTGTTCTCAAAACTGGCGGCACTTTGAACTTCACTGACGGAACTAACAATTTCGCCTTCACTTCCGCAGCAGGCGACACGCTGAACACGTTAGTCACCGCCATAAACGCGAACCCCAATTTCACTGCAAGTCTCGCTGGCAACTCATTAATTGTCACGGCCAAGAGCGGCACGCCCGTGAACTTTACAGCGAACACCCTGACCGACGCAGGCACCAGCACGCAGGCTGAGACCTTTGCTACTTCTGGTACGGCAGTGCCCGCGGGCTCCTTCAGCACTCCGGTCACGGTCTACGACTCGCTCGGCGCCACGCACGTCTTGACCGCAAATTTCACCAAGACGGCGTCAAATACGTGGAATTACACGTTGACGATTCCCGCGACCGACGTAGGGCAAACGGGTGCTCCGGTCACCGTGAACAGCGGAACGTTGCTGTTCAATGGAAACGGCCAACTCGTTTCGCCCGCCAACAACGTTGCGCTCACGATCAACAACCTGGCCGACGGGGCGAGTCCGCTCGGCGTGACCTGGAATCTCCTCAACGCAAATGGGGGAGGACTGATCTCGCAGGTCTCAGGTCCTTCGGCAGCAACTGCGACGCAAACCGACGGCTACTCTAGCGGAGCGCTGCAGACGATCTCCATCGCTGCCAATGGCACGATCGACGGCGTTTTCAGCAACGGCCAGACGCTTGCTGTGGGGCAACTCGCCCTAGCATCATTCGCCAATTCGCAGGGACTGATGAAGAACGGCTCGAACACGTACTTGTCAACGCTCGCGTCCGGCCAGCCCACTGTCGGGGCACCAAACGCTGGGAGCCTCGGCTCGGTTACCGGTGGCGCGCTCGAACAGTCCAACGTCGACATCGCAACTGAGTTCGCCAACCTCATCATCGCGCAGCGCGACTATCAGGCAAACGCTCAGACAGTCACGACACTTGACCAAGTGTCGCAGTACGCGATCAGCATGATTCAGAACGGATAGTAGCTAGCCGTTCCTAAAGGAATCCGCGCCTTGTGGTCGCTTTGCAAGGCGCGGGTTCTTCATTCTAAACGCCCTCTAATGAGACTCGCTGTATTTGTGCGCGCAGAGATTGGCCGCTTGCGTCCGACGAATTCCAGCGCGCCCCGGAATTGCGCCAACACACGTGTTTTGTGTGACCTTCCTCGTGTGTACTCAACCCTCAGCACGATAGGGCCGCGACTCTAGTTCGGTGCGCAAATTGCTGTCCCTCGTCGCACTATGGCTGACGAAGCTAAGAGCACTCCAAAGCCGGCGGAACCGGCGAAGAAAAAATCCAAAGCGCCTCTTTTTGCGATTCTGCTTGTTCTCCTCGCGGGCGGCGGGGGGACTGCGTGGTTCTTCCTTCACCACGGCAAGACGGCAGAGGCAGCACCCGAAGCGAGCACCCCCGAGTTTGTGGTCCACCTGGAGACGTTCACGGTCAATCTGGCGGACCCTGAGGAAGGCCATTTTCTGCGAGTGACAATTGACCTCGGTCTCGGACATCCTCCGAAAGGAGCTGCCGAGCGCGGCAGCGGCGATTTTCCGGTCGCAAAGGCGCGTGACGCGATTCTTTCTGTTCTCACCGTCGGTAAGGCGGACGTGCTGCTGACTCCGGACGGAAAGACGCAGTTGAAGCGCGACCTGATCCAGGCGCTACAGAACGCGGTGCCGGACGCCGATGTTCGCAATGTCTATTTCACGGAATTCATCGTCCAGCGCTGACCATGGCGACCGTTCTCGCACTTCCAAAGACGCAAGAGCTGGGCATTCCCGAGGCTGCGTGGCGCGAGGCGGGCTGGCTGCCTTGCCGCCTTACATCTGAGATTGCAGTGGCCGCGTTCACGGTCGGAGATTTGATGAGCCTCGAAGTGGGCTCGGTCGTAGTCACTCAAACTCCAACATCGGCCGACGTGCTAGCGCGCGTGAACGGCGAATTAGTGGGGCGCGCCGAACTCGACGCCGTTGGCGATCGTTTCGCCGTAAGGATCACGGACCTGGCATGAAGACGGCTCGCACAGACGAAGGGGGAACGTTGTCAAGCAGTCCAGCGGCTGGCTCCGAGCGGCGAACTGGCTTATTGCTGGCTTCGCTGTGGGCTCAGATATCCAACGTGATTTCAAAGATCACCACAAACAGAAGCCGCGGACTGCGATTATGCGAAAGCCTATCGCTCGGAGATAAACGCATACTGGCAATCGTCGAATGCGATCACCAGCGCTTTCTGGTTGCCGCTACGCCGCAGAATATTTCGCTGCTGCAGCTGCTCGGTCCCGCCCAATCTGAGGAGTCGCAGGGGCGATGAACGCGATGAAACTTCTGCATAGTGTCGCGATCCGTGGCGGAGTATCGATCGCGCTGTTGCTCGCCGGTGGCGCAATCGCGCCAGTCCGCGCCGCCGCTTCGCAGGGTGTATCGATCCAGATTCCCGGATTCAGCATGCACGGTGATTCAGCGTCCTGGACAATCGTACTCCTCCTGACGCTCCTGACTTTGCTTCCAGCACTTCTACTCTCCATCACGCCGTTCGTTCGCATATTGGTAGTTTTTCACTTTCTCCGCCAAGCCCTCGGCACGCAGAGCACACCTTCGAATCAAACCTTGATCGGACTCTCACTCTTCCTTACCTACTTCTTGATGCAGCCGGTCGCGATGGCCGTCAATCAGCAAGCGCTCGTGCCGCTCGAAAACGGCTCGATCACCGCATTGGACGCGCTCAATCGGGGCTCCACGCCAGTGCGCCAGTACATGCTGCAGTATACGCGCGAAAAAGACTTGGCCCTCTTCGTCGACATGGCGCACGAGCCACGCCCGAAGCAGCCAGAAGACCTGTCTATGCGAATCGTGATCCCGGCGTACATCCTTTCGGAGCTGAAGACTGGCTTTCAGATCGGCGCAATCTTGTTTCTGCCGTTCTTGGTGATCGACATGGTCACTGCGTCCGTCACGACTTCGATTGGAATGATGCAATTGCCTCCGGTTGTCATTTCGACGCCGCTGAAAATTTTGCTTTTCGTCGTGGCGGACGGCTGGAATTTGGTCGTCGGTTCGATGTTGAAAAGCTTCCATTAGGGACTCTCAATGACGCCGGAACTATTGATCGCGATCACTCGCCACACTCTCGAAACGGCCCTGTGGGTTGCCGCGCCGATTTTGGTGTCCGCCACGTTGGTCAGCCTGCTGATCAACATCGGGCAAGTGATGACGTCGATTCAGGACCCCACCGTGTCGACTGTGCCACGCTTGGCGGCTGTCGGTGGGATTCTGTTTTTCCTGATGCCGTGGATGCTGCACTACATTTTAGGCTACACAACGAGCTTGTTCGGCGATTTCCGCGCGTTCACTCGATGAGGGAGGACAAGGCACTTGTCACCGTGGCTTGAACACGTTCTTGCACACGCGCTGCCGATCGGATTGCGCGCCGGCGGCCTGATGACGTTCGCCCCGTTCTTCGGCGATGACGGGATACCGACGCGCGTCAAAGCGGGATTTACGATCGTGCTCACGGCGATGCTGTATGGCGTATGTCCCGTGCCAGATTTTCAGCTCAATGCGATCAACTGGTCGCGGATTGTCATCGGCGAAGCAGGAGTCGGTTTGTTGATGGGACTTTCGGTGCGCGTAGTACTCGAAGGCATGCAGATCGCGGGGCAACTCGCCGGCGCGCAGCTTGGATTTTCGCTGGCCGCGATCATCGATCCCCAGACCAATATCGAAACGCCGGTGCTAGCTGTGTTTCACCAAATGATCGCGCTGCTGATCTTTCTTCAATTGAACGTTCACCATTGGTTGCTGCAGGCGATCGTCAAGAGCTTCGAGTATTTGCCCGTCGGAACGGTT
>Ga0187819_10000945_pt1 | contig 14805 bp, 17 predicted proteins | sample NC_wetland_sal_i_15_FD_132411 | JGI IMG/M metagenome (GOLD analysis project Ga0187819, IMG submission 132411) | Wetland sediment microbial communities from Neuse River Estuary, North Carolina, USA - SO4_4 | ecosystem: Environmental > Aquatic > Freshwater > Wetlands > Sediment | place: USA... | reverse complement strand
GGTCTCACTCTAGGTCAACTTAACTCTGAATCTGGTGTTACGCAAATTCTCACGTGGCGCGGTGCGGTCGCGGCGGGACTGCGCCACTCACCCTATCCCATTCGCAGGCCGCCGTTGACGTCGAGCACGGCGCCGGTGATGTAGCCGGCTTCCTCGCTTGCCAGAAACACGATGGCCGCGGCGACTTCCGCGTCGCATCCCATTCGGCCGAGCGGGATGCGCGCGAGCAAAGCGTCTTTTACGTTCGCCGGCAACGGATCCGTCATGGGCGAAACGATAAAGCCGGGCGCAACCGCGTTCACCGTAATATTTCGCGAAGCGATTTCCAGCGCCAGAGCGCGCGTCATGCCGATGAGGCCGGCCTTCGCGGCGACGTAATTCACTTGCCCCGGATTCCCCGTCTCCGCCACCACCGAAGTTACATTGATAATGCGGCCATACCTGGCGCGCATCATCACGGACATGGCCTGCTGCGCGCAAAGGTGCGCGCCGGTCAGATTCGTCCGCAGCACCGCGTCCCAGTCTTCCGCTTTCATGCGCACAGCCAAACCATCACGCGTGATGGCGGCGTTGTTCACCAGGATGTCGAGCTTGCCGAATTTGTCGACGGCCTGGCGAAAACCCGATTTCACCTGATCGGCATCGGCCACATCCATCGCCACGGCCAGTCCTTCGCCGCCTGCTGCGGCAATTTCGGCGACGACTCCAGCCAATTTTTCGGCGTTTCGCGCCGCCGCGGCCACGCGTGCGCCTGCCTTCGCCAAGGCGATCGCCGTGGCGCGCCCGATTCCCTGCGACGCGCCGGTCACCAGAGCTACTCGATCTTTCAGGCTGAACATGGAATCTTCAGTAGCACAGGCTTCAGCCTGTGGGGTTTGAAATCTGCTCGCATCAAAAGGCCACAGGCTGCAGCCTATCCTACCTCTACGCCTCAGCGGACTCGGTCTGGGCCTGCGCCAGTTTTTCCAGCGTTGAGCGCAGGGATTTTTCGTCCTCCACGTTAAACACGTGGATGGACCGGTCAATTTGCCGCAACAGTCCCGTCAAGACGCGCCCCGGTCCCACTTCGACAAACGTGTTGACACCCTGGTCGATCAGCTCGCGCACGGATTCTTCCCAGCGCACAGGTAACGTCACCTGGCGGATCAACGACTCGCGAGCCTCATCGCCGCTGGTAGTGAGCTCTGCATCGGCGTTGTTCACCAGAGGCACGCGCAACGGATGGAACGCGGTCGCCCGCAAATCAGCTTCGAGCCTCAGCGCCGCCGGCTGCATGAGCGAACTGTGAAAGGGAGCGGAAACGGGAAGAATGACGGCGCGCTTGGCACCTCCCGCCGACGCGAGTTCCACGGCGCGCTTCACCGCCTCGGCATGGCCTGAAATTACAGTCTGCTCGGGAGAATTCAGATTGGCCGGGGCCACGACTTGCCCGTCGGCCGCCTGCCGGCAGATGCCCGCGACCTGCGCAGGCGCCAGTCCCAAAATCGCCGCCATCGCGCCAACGCCTTCAGGCACCGCCGATTGCATATATTCCCCGCGGCGCCGCACGAGGCGCACCGCATCGGAAAATTCCAGGCCTCCTGCCGCCACGAGAGCGGAAAACTCACCCAGGCTGTGCCCCGCCACGAACGCGGGCTGCACTCCATTTTCCTCAAGCACTCGGTACGCCGCGACGGATACGGTCAAAATCGCGGGCTGCGTGTTGGCCGTCAGCTTGAGCGCTTCTTCACTGCCGTTGAAGCACAGATCGGAGACCGAAAATCCGAGCGCGCGGTCCGCTTCGTCAAACACACTTCGAGCCGCCGGATGGTTACCGGCCAGTTCCCTGCCCATGCCCGGGTATTGAGAGGCCTGCCCCGGGAACAAAAACGCTAATTTTCCCATTGAATGAACCGCCGTTTCGCTGCTTATGCTTCGACCGGGACGGGAATCGTGGCAAGTTCCTGCTCGATTCTTTCGTTGACCCCGCCACGCACTAATTCCGTCGCCACGCGGACGGCATTTTTAATCGCCAGGGGATTCGAACTCCCATGGCCGATCACGGTTACGCCCTTCACCCCCAGCAAAGGGGCGCCGCCGTATTCCGAATAGTCGATCTTCTTGCGAAAACTCTTGTACGCCTTGCGCGAGAGCACGTACCCGACCTGAGAACTGATCGTGCTTTGCAGCGCTTCCTTCAGCATCGCAGCGATGTGCTGCGCGACGCCCTCGCTGATCTTCAAAGCAATATTTCCGATAAACCCGTCACAAACGATGACGTCCGCGGAACCATTGAAAATATCGCGGCCTTCGACATTTCCCGTGAAATTCAACGTGGAGAGCTTCAACCGGCTGTACGCCTCACGCGTCAGTTCATTGCCCTTGGATTCCTCTTCGCCGATCGAGAGCAGCGCCACTTTTGGCCGCCGCGTACCAAAAATTGCCCGGTAATAAATCTCCCCCATCACGGCGAATTGCACGAGGTGCGCGGGCTTGGAATCCACATTCGCGCCCACATCCAGCAAGACGGCCGTCCCGCCGCGCGAGGTCGGAAAAGGCGCCGCCAGAGCGACGCGGTCCACCGAAGGCAGCGTGCCGAGCCCGAATCGCGCAACAGCCATCACCGCGCCGGTATTCCCCGCGCTGACCATCGCATCGGCCTGGCCGCTCCGTACGAGCTTTGCCGCGACGTGCGCTGAGCTGTCCTTCTTCTTTCGGAAAGCTTGCGTCGGGGAGTCATCCATGGTGATGACTTCGGTTGCCGGAACAATTTCAATCGGCAATCCCCTGTGGGAATGCTTGGCCAGTTCCTTCTTCAACTCAGGCGCAATGCCCGCCAGAAGGATCCGGACACCCAGTTCGCGCGCGGCCTGTACTGCGCCCTCAACCTCAGGACGCGGTGCATGGTCTCCACCCATCGCATCTACGGCTATGGTGATCATTCAGACTCCGGCAGGGGAAGCGCGCAAAGGGCGAACACGACCGGGCGTCAGGACCCGGTGTCCACAACTTCCCGGCCTTTATAGTAGCCGCACTGCGGGCAGGCCTGGTGAGGCTGCTTCATTTCATGGCAGTTGGGACACTTTGCGAGGGCCGGAGCCTTCAGAAAATCATGGGCGCGCCGATTGTTTTTGCGCGCATGGGAATGTCGTCGTTTTGGATTGGGCATACAAACTCCTTCTTAAGGCCCCAAATTGCAAGAGGCATTCTATGGTGTTTCGTCTGGGATTCCTATTGCTTTTTGAACCAGTCCTGTTTCAGACGCGCCAGAGGCGCCGTGCGTGGATCGATTGCGTGACTTTCACAGCGGCATTCCTCGTTATTCAAATTCACCCCGCACTGGGGGCACAGCCCGCGGCAATCGCTGCGGCAGATCGCCTTCATGGGCAGGGCCAGGAGGACCTGCTCGGCTAGAACGTCAGCCAGGAACATTCCTTCGCCCTCGAAAAACGCGATTTCCGTATCGTCCAGCTTCAACTGATCCTCTTCTTCTTTGGTCATGGAAGCCAGAGGCTTGTAAAAGAGGTCAAATTCGCGGGCGATGTCTTCATGGACGGGTTCCAGGCAACGCGCGCAGACCATCTCCAGGCGCGTATGCAGCTCCCCCGTAACGCGGATCTGCCCTTCCACTAATTCGGCTGTCGCGCGCACCTCGAGAGGCTCCGCCTGCCGGAAGTCGCCGGTGCGGTAGTCAACCGTTCCCGGGGCATAGCTCTTCCGGATGCGGATCTTGCGGACTGCCAGCTCTTTGACGTCTAGAAACATCGGTTTTCACCGCTAACGCGGGGCTCCCTGAAACTTCCCCCAGCGTCCATTATAAGTCCCGGGTGAGTGATGTCAAGGAAGGCACTTCACGGATCGTTTTGGATGCTTCGAAACAGGTACGTGCAGGACGACCTTCAATCTGCCGAATCTAAGCACTCATCGAAGGCCAAGAGCTGACAGGCTGCCCTTCGTGATGCTCGGGGTAAGAAGCCCGTCCTACTTGACTCTTGCTTGTCTTCTTCCGAGCAACTCTGCGTGCTGGAAGAGGAGGAAATGGTCGGTCATTCCGGCGATGTAGTCGCACACGACTCGATAGCTGGGGCCGCGTTGCGCCAGCTCAGCGTAGGCTTTGGGCATCGCGGCGGGATGCTCCACGTAATAATCGAATAGTTGGGCGAGGGCTTCCACCGAGCGTTCGCGATCGCCGACGATAGCGGGATTGTTGTAGAGACGCGCGAGCAGGAATTTCTTGAGTGCCGCGTTTTCCGCGGCCATGGGCGCGCTGAATCCTGCGAGACGCCGCGGCGCGCGGCGGATGTCTTCGACGCTTTGCGCGCCCGAGGCCGCTACGGCGGATCGCGTGTTCTCGATCAAGCCGGTCGCCAGATAATCGAGGACGCGCTTGGCGGCTTCGTTGAATTTCAATTTCTCCAGGCCCTGCGGGTGGCTGCGCTCGACCTCTTCGTAGAACCGCGCGAACAGCGGCACCTCGGCGCAAATCATCTCGACATCCAGCACGTGCGCTTCGTAGCCGTCGTCCAGGTCGGCGGTGTTGTAGGCGATCTCGTCGACGAAATCAATCAGCTGCGCTTCGATGGGCGGACGCTGGTCGAGCAAATATTCCGAGAGCGCCGGATACTCCGCCGCGTCGTAATCGCGTGAGTGTTTGACGATGCCTTCGCGGACTTCAAACGTCAGGTTGAGGCCGGGAAAATCCAGATAGCGCTGCTCGAATTGCTCGACGATCCGCAGCGCCTGCAAATTGTGATCGAAGCTGTCGCCATGCGGGCGCAGTAATTCGTCGAGCTTGCGCTCTCCTGCGTGGCCAAAGGGTGGGTGGCCGATGTCATGCACCAGAGCCAGGGCTTCAGCGAGATCGGCGTTCAGTTCGAGGGCTCCGGCGACGGTGCGCGCGATCTGCGCGACTTCCAGCGTGTGCGTGAGTCGCGTGCGGAAATGGTCCGAATAACGCGTGGTGAAGACTTGCGTTTTTGCTTCGAGACGGCGGAAGGCCCGCGAATGGATTACACGGTCGCGGTCGCGCGCGTAGTCGTTGCGATAGGGGTGAGACGGCTCGGGATAACGCCTGCCGCGCGATTCCCCCGCATCCATCGCATAGGAGGCCGGTGCCATGGCACGATTCTATGCCACAGCGCGGGTCACGCCAAATTGTTGCACGTTCGCCCGGGGCATTTTCCGTGTGGATTTGTTTAGGAGGTCGGGGCTTCAGCCCCGACACCCACGTTCCCAGTATTCAGGGCTTTAGCCCCTGAAGCTTCAGGACTTGAAAGCCCTTCGACAAACGTCCTATATGTCGGGGCTGAAGCCCCAACCTCCTGAGAGCCAATCGTTGCAAAGGATTGCGTCAGACCAGCGCCGCGCAAATGTTGAATTCAAGCGAGGCCTTACTTCTGAGACTCCGGCAGTGTTGCATCCGGGTCGGATTGCTCGAGGGTCGCATCGACCACTCCCGTAAATGCAATGAAGTGATGCTGAAACGCGGAAATTTCGGTGGCCAGGGCTCCGTCAATGTTCAGAACTTCTCTGGCGTAGTTCAGAGACTTCTGGGCGCCGGCTGTTCCGCTAACGGTTGCGGGATTCAAGAGAACTTCGTCCATCGCGTCCAGTGTGCGGGCCAGGTCGTTCAAGTCGATCAAGAGGTACAAGTCGAGTTTGAGCGTTTGTTTCTGTGAGAGCTTTTGGATTTCATCGCGCGTGTCATCGAGCGATTGCAAACACTGGCTGTAGCTTCTCTCCAGATCCCGTTTATCCTGAGCATCGAGAGTCAGGGACCTCACATCCATTTTTTCCAATTGCTGTTGCGAGTGAACCAGGTCCGAATCCAGGCGCACGAGAAAAGCGGCAAATTCCCTGTCGTTCATGAGGCGGAGGACCGGCTGGGCCTGCCCCTTGGCGGCCTGACCCGCGGAAAATTGAGTGGTATGAGCAAACGCCGGGATGGCGCCCAGGAACGCGAACACCGTGATGATTAACTTGCGAAGCATTTGCCAACCCTCCCGACTCCCCAGCTAAAGCGGCCTATCGAGCGCTCCGCGCGGGCCAGTCCCGATAGGGTAGAGGCACACTTCGGGCCATCCAAAACGTAGCCAGTAACCTGTCCGGCACAGGCAGGGTAGGTATAGGCAAGGTCGGGACTTAGGAGCGAAATACTGGGGCATGGATGAGCCGGAGTGCAGGGACGCGGATGTGCCAGGTCGGGGCAAATGCCACTAAGTGTTACATTATGACGACGAAGATTGTCAGGTTCTCCCCCGAAGCAACCAGCTAGGCGGGTTTGCTCCAGCCGCCTGCACCAAAAGGACGGTCAATCTTCCGAAATTAGCGGAAAATTCTGGTGGTGATGGCGACTCTATTGGCGGGGGAACAGGCGTTCCATCGATGGGCTACCGGCACTACGAATTTTTCACTCGGCGGGTGTATAGTTATCGGCACGCAGAACATCCAAGGGGAGAGCTTCGATCACCAATTCGTGGGTGCAGCTATGAAAAGCAGATTGGCAATTGCGTTCTTTCTCACCGTGAGTGCGGCCGCGGTCTCGCGCCCGCTCCTCGCGCACCATTCAAGTTCGTCCTATGACATGGAACATCCCGTCAACCTGAAGGGCGTCGTGAGCAATATGGAGTGGACCAACCCCCACGTCTTCATTTACCTGGACGTGAAGGACGAAAACGGAAACGCCGAGCAGTGGCGCGTCGAGGGCAACAGCCCCAATATGCTGGTTCGGGCGGGATGGAAGAAAGAAATGATCAAGGCAGGAGACCAACTCGTCGTGAATGGCGCTCCGGCAAAAAATGGTTCAAAGGTCATGCGGCTCATCAGCCTCACACTGGCAAATGGCCAAAAGTTCGACGGGCAAGGATTTAAGTGATCCGATTTAAGTAATGGAATTCGAGGAATTGGATTGGAAATGGAGAGCGGGGCGAGGGTGCGAAATCATTCCATCATTTGGGTGCTTGTAGCAGCGGCTTTCGTCTTCCCTCTTTTCCTATTTTCCCAGGCGACGCCGCATTCCAACTCCGTGAAGTCGGGAACCATCGCCATCGCCCCGGATTTTTCCGGCGTCTGGTTTATCGACGAGTATCGCAGAAACATCCTTCCCAAAGAGGATCCCCCCTTCCAGCCGTGGGCAGAGGCGAAATTCAAGGAACTGCAATCCGAAAAATTGCATCGCGATCCCGATAACGGGCCGGACCCGACGGAGCGATGCATTCCCCCCGGCATTCCGCGGACCATGCTGCAGCCGTTTCCGTGGGAGATCGTGCAGGCGCACGACCGGGTGATCATGATCTTCGAGTACCAATCCTTGATCCGCCAGATTTTTACAGACGGGCGGGGACATCCGAAAGATCTCGAGCCCACCTACATGGGGAACTCCATCGGTAGATTCGAGCGTGACTCGCTGGTCATCGATACGATCGGCTTCAATGACAAGACCTGGCTCGATCCGATGGGTCTGCCGCACTCCGACGCCCTGCACGTCGTCGAGCACCTGCACCGCGTGGATCACGACACGTTGGTGGACGACTACACGATCGACGATCCGAAGGCGTATACAAAATCCTGGACGGCGCAGAAGGTTTTTAAGTTGAAGCCCGACTGGCAGATCCAGGAATACGTTTGCACGGAAAACAACAACGTCAAGTAGAGCCTTTCCGCGGCATTCATTCACTTCAAACTTCAGGCCTAAATTCCTCGCTTTGCCAGAAGTTGCAACAACGAATCGTTTTGCCGTAGGATCGAATCGAGAATGAAGATACGGCGCATTTTCGCGGGCACGATCGTGGCGCTATTGCTGTCGGTATCGTCGCTCGCCGCAGCGTGCGATCTTTCCTGCGCGTTCGCTTCGATGAACTCTGATTGCCACGCGCAGCAAGTTGAAACCCAAGACGCGGCGTCCGGCGGCATGCAGATGGACGGCATGGACATGGACGGAATTTCGATGCCGGGAATGGCGCACGGCCCGGAACAAAAGGCGGCTTCCGCGATTTCGGGCGTGATGCCGAATCATCCGTCGATTGGCGAAATGGGCCCGTGCGAAAAGCAATCCTGCGATGACGATTCCGCTGTGTCGGCAAATGCTAGCCGTTCTTTTACCTCGCAGCATGAATTAATTTTAACGACCGTTGAAATCCCATGTGCCCATAGCGCTCCACCGCTTCTGCGCGATGCGCGAGATGACATTGCAACGCATGAAATCCTTGACGGAAGTCCCCTCCACCTGAGTCTGCGTATCTAGAATCACTCCCGCTTCCGATCTCTGAGCATTTCTATGTGCTCTCTGTGTCCTCTGTGTTGAAAGGTTTTTCCCTGCGCGGGCAAGACTTTTAACACAGAGGGCACAGAGGACGCATAGAAACCGACCCCCATCAACGTTAGAGGAAACTTCCCGGGGAGAAATTTTCTATGCGGCACTGGATCGCACTAATGGCATTGCTTCTATCAATTCCTGCGCTCGCAGGGGCGCAACAAGACGGCAAGAAAGATGGAGATATGCAAAGCATGCCCGGAATGGACGGCATGCAAATGCCGGGGATGAACATGGGCGGCGCCGGTTTGATGACCATGCATCCTGAAACATTCCTGCAGGAAATCGTCCGGCACGCCGGCTCGGGCACAAGCGCCGAGCCCAATTCCACTCCGGTTCCTATGCTCATGACGAAGAAAGGCAAATGGACGCTGATGTTCCACGCCAATGTATTCGTGCTGGACGAACAGCAATCGAGTTCGCGCGGCGGAGACAAATTCTTTTCCACGAATTATTTCATGGGCATGGCGCAGCGGCATCTTGGGTCGGGCGTCTTCACGGCGCGCGCGATGCTGAGCCTCGAGCCAGCAACGATTACGGGACGCCAATACCCGCTGCTCTTTCAACAAGGCGAAACGGCGTTCGGGAAGCCCGTCGTTGACGGACAGCATCCGCATAATTTTTTTATGGAGATTGCCGCGCTTTACGATTGGGAGCTGGGAAAAAACGGGCTGCTATCTTTTTACGCCGCGCCGATTGGCGATCCCGCCATCGGTCCGATCGCCTACCCGCATCGCACGTCCGTATCGGAAGATCCGCTCGCTGCGCTCGGCCATCACCAGGAAGATTCGACGCACATCGCAGAGGATGTGGTCACCGTAGGCGCTACCTATCGCATCGCGAGGATCGAGGCCTCCGGGTTTCACGGACGCGAGCCCGATGAAAATCGCTGGAACATCAGCCAAGGCAAAATCGATTCCTGGTCCGCTCGGCTGACGGTCCAGCCGGGCAAGAATTGGAGCGGGCAATATTCCTACGCGCAAATCGCAAGCCCCGAAGCGCTCTTCCCAACCGAAAACCAGGAGCGCATGACGGCATCGGCCATGTACAACCGACCAATTCACAACGGAAATTGGGCCAGTTCGCTCATTTGGGGACGCACGAAGTCAATCGAAGACAGTTCCAAGTTCAACAGCTACGCGCTCGAATCAACACTGCGCTTCCTCACACGCAACCACATCTGGACGCGGATCGAAAACGCGGAACGCTCGAACGAATTGCTCCTCGGGGAGAACGCGCTCCCGCCGAATTTCGTGGAGCAGCCGATCGGCCGAGTCCAGGCCTACACGCTCGGCTACGATCGCGATTTCGACGTGATCCCGCACCTGGCCACAGCCCTCGGCGCACAAGCAACGGTTTATGGCGTGGGAGAAAATCTGAAGCCTGTCTATGGTTCGCATCCGGCAGGAGTGGCGATTTTCCTGCGCCTCCGGCCGTTCTCAGGAGACGATAGATGACGCCCTGGAATGAATCATACAATCAAATGCACGGCAAGCTGTGTTGGTAAGGCTTCAGGGGCTGAAGCCCTTTCTCTCTGGCCCTTGAATGTCGCGGCTGAAGCCGCGATCCACAAATCTATCTGAGGGACCACCGTTAGGTTTTGGCGTTGAGAAGTTCGAGGCCCTGGTCGGCTTCTTCGGCGGCGTCAGGGAATTCCTGCTTGACCTGGTTGTAGAGCTTCGTCGCCTGCGCGGGATCGGTCTTGCGGTAATAATCCGCGAGGGCCAGCATGGCCATCGGCTTGGGCACAAAGACGGTCGGCTTGTCCGACAGCTGCTTGTACAAATCCACTGCCTGCGAACCTTTGTTTTCCTGCTGGTAGACTTCCGCCAGCTGGAATTTGGCGAGGCTCGCCAAATTTTCCTCCCCGCCCGAGATGACCTGGTTCAGATTTTTCTCCGCGTCCGCATACTGCTTCAGCTGGACTTCGGAGAGCGCCGCATAGTAGCGCGCCATTTGCCCGGGCTTCGTTCGGCCGTACTGGCTTGCGACCGCGAGAAATTTCTTTTCGGCGTCGGTGAATTTGTTCTTTTCGTCAAGGTAAGTGACTTCCAGCGGATCGGCTGGTTCTCCGGGGGCGCGAATGCGCGCCTGGAAAATTTTCATGGCGTCGTCCAGGGCCGCGGAGGCCTTGGCCGTCTGCCGCCGGGCGTAACTGTTCCAGCCAAAAACCGCCAGCGCCACGACCAGCGCCGCCGCAATCACGATCCACAAAGCCTGCTGATGCGAAGCGACCGATTCGACTCCCGAGACGATTTTCTCCCGGATTTCGTCCTTCTTCAGGTCCTTGCGCAAGATATGCTGCGCCACAGAGTCATCCCTCCAAGTGTATTCGAATCGCTAATCGTACCACAGGTTTCGATCTGATGATTGGAACGCGAACGCTCCGAACGTCGAGAACGCCTCGAACCGGGTGTATGGTTTTGTAGAGGCCGGTCCGGTTTCATCGGACCGGGCATTGCCCGGCATCACCGTAGAAACTTTAACCCGGGGAGCGGTACAATTCAAAAACTGCCGGTTCGGCAAAACTCGCCGAACCGCCTCTACAAAGGCGTCTCGCCACAATGGATTTTCGCCGGAAAAACATTCGTCTACATCCCGTCAACTATCAAGGACACACATGGTTTTTTATCACCCTATGTTGTGAGTCCCGCAAACATGTTTTTTCCGAAAACAAACACGCCATCTCTCTGATAGATCACCTGAGGAAAGCGGCGGATAATTGCAATTTCAATGTCCACGCCTATTGCGTGATGCCTCACCATTTTCATGCACTTATTGAAGGCACTGCGCCGGACTGCGATCTTATTTTGTTCGTAAGAATTTTCAAACAGGCGACCAGCCTCGAATATTCGGGCGGGAGCGGATTGCCCCTTTGGCAGAAAAAATTCTACGATCACATTTTGAGGGCGAAAGATTCTCCTGAAGCAGTGTCTTGGTATATCTGGATGAATCCTGTCCGGAAGGGACTTTGTAGCCGGCCATCTCAATACTCATATTCAGGATCCTTTACTGAGAACTGGAAGAAAATGGTGCAGCCATCTGAGCCTTGGATGCCGGCGTGGAAACGAAGCCAAGTCGCCCGTCCATAATTCGGACCGCCTCTACAAAACCTTAGCCACCTTAAAAAGCGAAAGGGCCCCGTCCGCTGGCGCGGAGCAAGGCCCTCAGAACACGTGTACCCGATTAGGAAGCAGCGGTGACGTTTTCAGCCTGATAGCCCTTGGGTCCCTGTTTGACCTCGAACTCGACCATCTGGCCTTCGTTCAGCGTCTTGTATCCGTCCATCTGAATGGCGGAGAAGTGAACGAACACGTCTTCGCCCGACTGGCGCTGGATGAAACCGTAGCCTTTTGATGCGTTAAACCACTTCACCACACCTTGTTCTCTGCTCAACTTAGTGGCTCCTCTTTCTTGAGCGGTCGCTGTTTGCCGGGCGTAACGCCAGTCGGTGGTTAGATAAATGTCCGCCGTTACCGGTGCGCTTCCCCGTTCGTCCTGGGTGACGAACAAGGGCGGTGGCCCGTAGCGGGCTTTCAAACACCTACGGAATTACAGGACCCACAAAAGCGGGCCATCAATACAACAAAAATGAGCGGCTGTCTAGAGAATTTCCCGTTTCGGGAATGGCTCAAAATGTAGGTTTGAGGGAAGTGAGTGCGCGTGTCTAACGGCTCAACGACGCGGGCGAATTAGCGCCCTAGGTATGGAAGCTCGCGACCGCTTGCGCTTCCTGGCTGTGGATGTCAAACACCGTATAAAGTTTGGTGATTTGCAGGAGGTCGGAGACTTTCTTATTGAGGTTCAGCAGCTTTAATTCGCCGCCCGCGCTTTTCACAAAGCGGTATCCGCTTACTAGTTCTCCTAGTCCGGTGCTATCGATGTAATTGATGCCCGCCAGGTTCATCACGATTTTCTTCCGGCCCTTGCTGAGGTTTTCGCGAACGAGGTCGCGCAGAAGGGCGCTGCCTTCTCCCAGAGTGATTCGCCCGTCCATGTCGATCACCGTGACGTCGCCCACTTCCCGGCTGATTGCCTTGAAACTCATTGCAAGCCTTTCCCGACTATTGGTTTATCTTTGTGGCGACCCGCGCCAGCCCGGTTTTTCCATTCGGCAGGAAACTCATCGCCTGTGGAGTTTGGCCATGACGACTTCGGCGCCTCCGGCCGCGCTGGAAAGAACATCCACCTCATCCATGAACGCTTTCATCAGGAGCACGCCGCGGCCGGAATCGGAGAGGACATTTTCATCCTCACGGGGGTCGGGCACGTCCTCGAGGCGGAAGCCCGCTCCCTGGTCCACCACGTGGATGACCAGCTTTTCTTCGTGCAGCTCGAAAACCACGTGGATCTTTCTCTCGCGGCGCTGTTTGTTGCCGTATTGAAAGGCGTTCATGACGCCTTCGTGCACCGCCAGGCCGATCTTGTATTGATCGTCCTCGCCAAAACCGGCCACCGCGGCGACACGCACACCCACTTCTTCCGCGAGAGCAATGCTCTCGATCAACGTCTCCAGAACGACTTCAATCCGCTGAGGTTTTGAGGGCATCCAGATGCCGGAACCCGCCTAGGGACCAGTATGGGTAGCATAGCGCCAACGGGTAAGTCAATCCAAGACATGCGGTTGAGGGAAATGGGCGGCGCGGTTTGTAGCGAAACCGGCGTCAGAAAAATGCTAAGTTTGAAAGTTCAGAGTGCACATGGGTTCCTATCTGTTGCTCATCATCGCCGCGCTTGCCGCCGGATTGATCAACTCCGTGGCGGGCGGAGGCATGTTTCTCACCTTTCCGGCGCTGGTGTTAACGGGGGTGCCGTCGATCATCGCCAATGCTTCCAGTACCACGGCGCTGATCCCTGGAGTCCTTGCGAGCGCGTGGGCCTATCGCGAAGATTTCCGGCAATCGGATGATTTTCCTTTTCTGCCCTTGTTGATTGTGAGCGTAGCGGGCGGGATTGTGGGCGCGCTGCTTTTGCTCTATACGCCGCAGACAACCTTTGATTCAGTAATTCCCTGGCTGATGCTGGCCGCGACGCTGCTGTTCACGTTTGGCGCGCGGCTCACCCCAGTTTTGAAACGCTTCATTCACATCGGCCCAGTGGCCGTGGTCGCCATTCAATTTTTCATCGCCATTTATGGCGGCTATTTCGGCGGCGCCATCGGCATCCTGATGCTGGCGACGTGGACCTTGTTCGGCCTGACGGACATCCACATCATGAACGCGAACCGAACCTTGATGGGTGCAGCCGCCAATATTATCGCGGCCGTGTTGTTCGCTATTGCCCGAAAAATATGGTGGCCGCAGACGCTGGTGATGCTGGTTGGAACCATTATTGGCGGGTATATCGGTGCGCGCCTCGCCAGGAAAGTGAGCCCAGTTTATGTTCGCGCGATTGTTACTGTGGTCAGTGCGGGGATTACGATCGCGTTCTTTTTGCGGCGGCACTAGATCCTGGTAGCACAGGCTTCAGCCTGTGCTACCAAAAGCTACGAAGCTTTTTCCTTTGCGTACACCAGGAAATCCTCGTACGGACCCTTGAAGTCCTCGACGTGGCCGCCTTTGCATTGCCAGATGCGCGTGGCGACTTCGTCGATGACGTCATGATCGTGCGTCACGAAGAGTACCGTGCCGGGATATTTCTGAAGCGCGATGTTCAGCGCGTTGATGGCTTCGAGGTCCAGATGGTTGGTGGGCTCGTCGAGGACCAGGACGTTTGGCTTTTGCAGCATCAGCTTGCAGAAAATCAAGCGAGCCGATTCGCCTCCGGAAAGCGCGCGAGTGGATTTCTCGGCATCCTCGCCGCTGAACAGCATCTGGCCCAGCACACCGCGCAATTCCTGTTGCGACGCTTTCGGGTCGAACTGGTGCAGCCACTCGATGACAGTGGTATTCTTGGCAATCGTGTCGCTCGTATCCTGCGCGAAATATCCTACGGCCACTTCGTGGCCCCACTTGACGTTTCCGGCGTCGGCTAAGAACACGCGGTCCGAATCGTCGATATATCCCGGGGCGCTGCGGACCAGCGATTTCAGCAGCGTCGTCTTTCCCGCACCGTTCCGCCCGATGACCGCGATTTTTTCTCCGCGTTCGACGTTGGCTGAAAATTTATCAATCACCACATGGCTGCCGTAGGATTTTCTTATGCCCTTGAATTCCAGCGGGTGGCGCCCCGATGGATTTTTCATGTCAAATCGGATGTAAGGCCGCGCGATGTTGGACTTGGCCAGCTCCGACGTTTGGATGCGCTCGACTTCCTTTTTGCGGGACATTACCTGCGACGAGCGCGTGCCCGCGGAGAAGCGCGCGATGAATTCGTTGAGCTGCGCGATTTTCTTTTCGCGTACGGCGTTTTCGGCCTCGATGCGCGCGCGAATCTGCGTCTTGGCCAGCACCATGTCGTCGTAGCCGCCCGTGTACATGATCACCGTCTGGTAGTCGATGTCGGCGGTGTGCGTGCACACGCTGTTCAGAAAATGGCGGTCGTGCGAGATGACGATCAGCACGCCCTGGTACTCG
>Ga0187819_10000944_pt1 | contig 14805 bp, 13 predicted proteins | sample NC_wetland_sal_i_15_FD_132411 | JGI IMG/M metagenome (GOLD analysis project Ga0187819, IMG submission 132411) | Wetland sediment microbial communities from Neuse River Estuary, North Carolina, USA - SO4_4 | ecosystem: Environmental > Aquatic > Freshwater > Wetlands > Sediment | place: USA... | reverse complement strand
CAACCGAGCAGATGGCGCGGTCGGTTAAAACAGATCTTGCTCATTCCGGGGGGCTGCGAAGCAAGAAAAATTGCGGTCGTTGGAGGAGTGTTTGGAGGAGTGTTTTTCTTGACTTCTTCCCTTATAGAACAGTCGGTCTGGGCGAAAAGCAATTATCTGCTAATGCCTGCCGGCTCAGACGGTCGATGCAACACTCTCCTAATCTGTTGATCCGATTGTGTTTCTCAAAGAGACCTGATCCTTGGAGCTGTACTCAGATTCAACCTAAACAGGGCAGTGTTTTCTTCGAATCAGCGCTCTTGAACGAATTTAGCCATTGAAACACCTGCAGATTGGAATTCGGGCTGTTGTTGCGTCGACCCATTGAGACCACCCCGTTTACCCTCCATTTGGCCGCTCCGGGTAACGCGAATCACGCCCGTCAGTACCGTCCATCACGTCTTTTCCTTCTGCGACGTGTTATGCGTCTCAGCCATGACGACTCAACGAACTCATAACCCGACGCTATGGACTACCGTCGCCATCGCGCTCTTGCTTGCCGTGACCGCACTAGCCGGATTGTATTGGCCGGCAACATATGCGAGGGAAACGCCGTATTCACGTGCCGGGGGCTTCGCCAGCGATATTGTGGACCTCTTGTTGGTCGTGCCCGTCTTGCTGATCAGCGGAATCAAAGGATATCGAGGATCGGTTCCTGCGCGTTTGGTCTGGCTGGGCGCGCAGGGCTATCTGCTCTACAACTTTGTCATTTACACGCTGGGAGTGCACTTCAACGCGTTGTTCCTCGTCTACTGCGCTACCTTGGGTCTGTGCTTCTACGCCACGGTATTCAGCGTTCCCTTCATTCCCATCGAGCAAATCGCCCAAGCCTACGGTCCTCGTGTGCCGCGAAAGACGATCGCCATCGTGTTCTTGGTGCTTGCCATACCGACCGCTGCCTTCGATTTGCGCGAGGACATAGCCGCGATCCTGACGGGGCAAGTCCCCCAAAGCGTCATCCAGGCGAACGACCCCGTGAATTTCGTTCATGTTCTGGACCTCGTGTTCCTCTTGCCCGCGTTATGCATAACCGCGATTCTTCTGTTTCGCAGGAAAGCAGCCGGTTATGCGCTTGCACCAGTATTTCTGACTCTGTTAGCGATCATGAGCGTGGAACTTGCGAGCATCGTAACGGTGATGGGCCGCAAGGGTTTTGGGATGAATTTCCCGATGATCATCTCTTTCGTGGTGTTAGCTGTGGGTTTTGTGATTCTGCTGTGGCTCTACTTCTCATTACCCAAAAGAGCAGCGTCGATTGGAAAGCCGTAGGGTGCGGCCTTCGCCGAGTCGCGAGTAACGATGCCCGCAAGCTGGCTCCGCTCCTCGGCGAGAATCGCCGGCAGCACTCGCCTGGTAGTGATGTCTCCTCTAAGCCGGTCCGGTCGCCCGAGGCGCCGCCGCCCTGTCAGTAGTGTCGAAGCTGCTCTGGATCGGTAATGCCTTCGGCGTTACCGAGGACTTGACACAGCAACGCCGGCGACAAAGGGCGCAGCGCGCGGGATGTCCGCTGCAGCGACAGTTGGGTCCCAAAACCGTGCAGTCCGCCTCTAGGTCAGTTCTAAAAAACCTGCAACCCATGCTGCTACAATAACTTAGCTGGAGGCCCAGTGGAAGTACTCTTGCCTACATTTCAATATCCACGCTGCACATCGGAGGGGTGAATGTCCGGCTTGTGGCAAGACCTACGTTACAGCGTTCGAGCCCTGCAAAAAGCGCCGGGCTTTGCGGTGATCGCGGTTGTGACCCTAGCGCTCGGGATGGCCGTGAACACCACCATCTTCAGCGTGGTGAATGGTGTTTTGCTGCGACCGTTGCCTGTTCCCAATCCGGACCAGATGGTCGTTCTCGCCCTGACCCAGGCGGGAACGGCCGGTGTTCAGCCTTTCTCATATCCGGATTACCAGGATTTGCGCGCCCAAACCAGCGGGCTCGGCGACATATTCGCCTACGAATTGACGCTTGAGGGCCTAATCGCGGACGGCAAGGGCGACCACTGCGTCATCGCCCGAGTGACGGGCAACTATTTCTCGACCCTTGGCGTTCGGCCTCTCGCAGGACGTTTAATCCGGCCGACGGAAGGCCAAACGCCCGGCGCTGACCCAGTCATCGTTCTGGGATATTCGTATTGGCAAAAGAGGTTCGGAGCGGATGCCGGCGTGGTGGGAAAGCAAGTCGAGATCACAGGTCATTCGTTCAGGGTTATTGGCATCGTCCCCAAGCAATTCCACGGAACGTACGCGATGATCGAAACGGACGCGTACGTCCCGCTGAGCGCGGCAATCAACGAGCAGGGGCTCAAGGACATTCAGGATCAGTGGACCAAACGGGGCGATCGCTCGTTGACGTTGCTGGCGCGCCTGAATCCGGGCGCCAATCTTCGCCAAGCCCAAACCTCACTCAACCTCGTCGCCGGCCGCCTTGCCAGCCAGTACCCTGACGTAGACAAGGGCATCTCCGTTCAGGTCTATCCGGAAAAGCTGGCGCGCCCGACGCCGGACCCGGACAACTCCATATTGAGGGCTTCGATCGCATTCATGGTGCTCGCAGGTCTGGTGCTTCTGGTGGCTTGTTTCAACATCGCGAACGTGCTGTTGGTGCGGGCCACGACTCGGCAGCGCGAAATGGCCATTCGAGCCTCGCTCGGCGCTGGACGGCTTCGTCTTGTGCGGCAGCAACTCACCGAGAGCCTCGTGCTTGCTGTCTTAGGCGGAAGTGCGGGGCTGCTGCTCTCTTCTTGGGCGGCGGGATTCCTGGCGTCCGTGCCTCTGGGAACCGACCTGCCCATTCAGTTCGATTTCCATGCGGACAGCCGGGTACTTCTTTTTGCCGCAATTGTGGTTCTGCTCACCGCGACTGTGGTGGGAATTATTCCGGCAGTTCGCGTAGCTCGGACGAGCGTCAGTTCGGTACTCCATGAAGGCGGGCGCGGATCGTCCGACGGGCTACGTCGGCGGTTCGCGAGAAATTCGCTGGTCGCGGCCCAGGTGGCGGGATCATTATTACTGTTGATCGTGGCCGGGCTGTTCGTGCGCAGCCTGAGCAAGACCGGACAAATCAACCTCGGGTTCAATCCCGACAACGTCTTAAACGTCGCCGTGGACGTGCAACAGGTAGGTTACGACGAATCGCACGGACGTCAATTCTTCCGCGAACTTGTTCCGCGACTCCAAGCGCTCCCCGGCGTGGCGGCGGTCGGTCAAACCTTCAGCGTGCCGATGGGCTACGTCAGCGAGCGCCAGGATTTGAACATCGAAGGACATCCAACCCCTCCGGGACAACAGCCGCCGCAGGTCGCGATGACCATGGTTGACACGCAGTACTTCAAGGTCCTCCAGATACGATTGCTCCATGGCCGGGAATTCACGGACGGCGATACAGAGAAATCGCCGCAGGTGGCGATCATCAACGAAGCCATGGCCAAGAAGTTCTGGCCGACCGAGGATCCGATCGGCAAACGATTTGCCTTCACGGGCGATCCCAACAAGCCCCTACAGATTGTTGGGGTAGTGCAAACAGCCAAGAACGGCAGTCCGATCGAAGAGCCAAAGCCCTTCTTCTACGTTCCCCTCGACCAGAATTATGTGCCGATGCATACGATCCTGATCCGCACTTTGGGTCCGCCGGACAGCGTCAGACTCGAAGTCGAAGGGGAGATCCAGCAGCTTGCGCCCAGCCTTGCTCTTCAGGTGCAGACGATGAACGAATCGCTTCAGGGCGCGAACGGATTCTTGTTCTTCCACTTGGGAGCACAAATCACCGCGACGATGGGCCTGCTTGGGCTGATTTTGGCTGTTGTGGGAGTCTACAGCGTCGTCTCTTACGCCGCCGCGCAGCGAACGCACGAAATCGGCATCCGTATGGCCCTGGGCGCCGAGCCGCGCGACGTCCTCAGGCTCGTATTGAATCAGGGGCTTGTCGTCGTGGGAATTGGCGTGGCGCTTGGCTTGGCGGTGACTTTCGCCGGCACGCGAGCCGTGGCGAGCTTGCTTATCGGCATAAGCCCGACGGATCCCGTGACCTATGTCGCCGTTGTGGCCCTGCTCGCGTCCGTGGCGCTCCTCGCCTGCTGGATACCGGCCCGGCGCGCGATGCGCGTAGACCCGCTGGTCGCCTTGCGTTACGAATAGCCTCCCGGCCGAAGAAGTCACGCTGGGATAGCGGCAGCCGTCATTGCCATTGCTGCAGTACGGCCAATGCGCTCCTCATCTTTCGGCTTCACTATCAGCTTCGTCCCTTGCGCAAATTGCAGATTCATCTCCTGTCTGCCTGCGTCATCCGCGAAAACGACGGCGAATATGCCGTTGGCCTGAAGCGAGGTCCTCCCTTGTCGCCAAGGGACGACTGAGCAGACAAATGTCATTACGATTCGGTCCCCAAATGAGTGGTAAATTCGCTCGGACGGGCTGTTAAGAAATCCCCTCCCGGAACGTCTATAGGTCAGGAGTTGGGAGGGAGCAGTTGGCGACAGCAGTTGAACTTCCGAAGGTAGCTGCCGTGGCCCTGCAATTGGAAGAGATCTTTCGAACGCACTACGCGTCCGTGCTGCGGGTCGCTTTCCGCATCACCGGGAGCATGGCTGACGCCGAGGACGTCGCCCAAGCCGTGTTTCTCCGGCTGGCGCGGGGCGACCTCAAGGACCACGCCATCCGCGACACCCGCAGCTATGTCCGCCGGGCCGCTGTGAATGGAGCGCTTGACCTTCTGCGCGCGCGCAGCGTTCAGGCGCAAGTGCCGATCGAAGAAGCTTCGTTCCCTTCCTGCTCCCAGGCCTCTCCCGAGCAGGCGCAATCGTCTGCCGAGCTTCGGCATCGGCTTCGCCAGGCGCTGGCGAAGCTGCATCCGCGCACGGGGGAGATGTTCGCGCTGCGTTACGTGGAGGGGCTCGACAATCCTGAGGTCGCGCGCATCATGCAAACGTCGCAGGCTGTTGTCGCCGTGACGCTGTACCGCGCGCGGTCGCGATTGCGCAAAGAACTGCGCGCATTCTCGGCAAGTGAGGAACGGCTATGTTTGGAGAAAAGCACGACCAACAGCTCGATCACCTGATTTCCGAAATCCGAGCCCAAGATATTCCCCCGGCTGCACTGGAGGATTCGGCGCGCCGCGTCTGGCAACGGCTCGAAGCCGCCAGTGCGACGATTCCCGCAAGCGAAGCGGCGGGTGGGTGCGCCACAATCCGCGCCTACCTCTCGCTCCTGCGACGGCGAGAACTGTCGCCAGCCCGACGTCTCATCGTCGAGGATCACTTGCGCGAATGCCCTTCTTGCCGCGCGTACGCCGCCGGTGCGCCGGATCCCGTTGCGGCTGCTGAGAATTGGCGGCTTCCGCGTCCGGCCGGCAATGCGTCCGCATGGAGCCTCGCTAGATATGTTTGGGCTGCAGCCGCAGTTGTGCTGCTCGCAGTGGCGCCGTGGATCGGGGTGCATTACCTTGCCGTGCCCGCAGGCAGCCGCGCCCAAATTGAATCCATCGCGGGCCGTGTCTATCTGGTTTCGTCCGTAAATGAAAGCCCACTAAAGGCAGGAGAACAGATTGGCCAAGGCGAGATGGTTCGCACGGCATCCGACTCACACGCCATTCTGCGGCTGTTAGACGGAAGTCGCGTGGAGATGAACCAGCGGACCGAATTGTCAGTGGCCACAGGCTTCTTCCGCAACACCACGATTCACCTGGACGAGGGTGACATCATCGTCCAGGCGCGCCATCGCAACACAGGCCGTCTGTACGTGCGCACCCCCGATTGCACCGTCTCCGACACGGGGACCATTTTCTCCATCGAGTCGGGCACAAAAGGCTCGCGTGTAGGTGTGGTCGAGGGTACGGTAAGCGTGGGGCACGATGGAAAAAAATCCGTGCTGCACGCAGGTCAATCGGTTTCGACCGCGCAGAGCATGAACACCGTCCCCGTTAGCGGCCAGATCGCCTGGAGCGAAAACCGCCAGCAGTACCTCGCTCTGCTGGATGAGTTTTCACGCCTCGGCCATCGCTTCGAACAGATTCCATCTCCCCAGCCGCGCTACCAGAGCCAAATCCTGCCGCTGGTCCCCGAGAATAGCGTGCTCTACCTGAGTGTCCCAAACCTCGGGAACATGTTCGCGCAGGGCGATCGCATTTTCCGCAATGAACTTCAGCGCAGTCCTGTCCTGCGTGACTGGTGGACTCGCGTGACGACTCCGCAGCAAGACGCGTCCCTCGAGCAGGCCATCGGCAAGATCGAAACGGCCAGCGAGTACCTCGGCGACGAAATGGTCCTGGTGAGTGGTCTCGATGGCAAAGACGGTCCGGTTCTGCTGGCGCCGATCAAGAATCCGGGGCTGGCGGATTTTCTACAGCAACAGGTTTCTTCGTTGGGCGGCGGCGACTCGCAGCCGCCCGTGCGCATTGTCGATGAGAAATCGCTTGCTTCGGTTTCGCCAGCTAGGAAAGAGCTAATCGCGCTCGTGCGTCCAGATCTGCTTGTGGTCGGGACTCTCGAAGCAGTGTTGCACATGAATACAGCACTCGCCCATGGCCCGTCCGGATTCGTCAACACGGATTTTGGCAAGCAGGTTCAGAGCGTGTATAACCAGGGGGCGCAAGTGCTCTTTGCCGCCGATCTGCAGCACATCATGGCCCATGCGCAGCAAACCGAGCAGGCCAAGAGCGGCTCCGGTGCAGAAGCGACCGGTAACAGCGTGCTTGATACCTTGGGCTTCGGCGATATGAAATATCTGATCGCGACTCATGGCGATGCTTCCGGCCAGACGGAAAATCGAGCCATGCTCGGATTCGAACGCGAGCGTGGCGGGCTCGCTTCCTGGCTGGGCGCGCCATCGCCAATGGGTTCGCTCGACTTCGTCTCCGCCAATGCCAGCGAGGCGGTTTCAGTGGTCACCAAAGAGCCAGCCAAGATGTTCGACGACGTGGCGCGCATGGTGCAGCAGCACAATCAGACGAACGTGAGCGCGGAACTGGAGCAAGAGGAGGACCAAATCGGCATGGGTTTTCGCAACAATCTGGCCGGAGCGCTGGGCGGCGAGATGACATTCGCGCTGGATGGCCCAATCCTCCCGAAACCCGCGTGGAAACTGATCGCAGAGGTGAATGAACCCACTGTCCTGCAGCAGTCGATTTCCACTCTCGTCCAGCTCACAGGCCAGCACGTAATGATATCAGGCAGGCCTGCGGTCGCGATCGAGCAGCAACAGAGCGGCGACCGCACCTTCTACAGGATCACCTTCGCCCAGGCGCAGGACCTGGCGGAAATTGATTACACCTTTGCCGACGGGTACCTCGTGGCTGGCTCGTCCCGCGCCGTCGTGTTGAATGCCCTCGACACCCGCGCAAACGGGGATTCGCTGGCGTCTTCCGGCTCCTTCCGCTCGCTGCTTCCCCGCGATTCCTATGCGAACTTCTCGGCGCTGATGTATTGGAATCTTGGACCCGTCGTGCGGTCCCTGGTGGCGCAGTTCGGTTCGGCGGACCAGGGCATCCTCCAGCATTTCGCCGCCGATGCCAAGCCCGCCGTGATTTGCGCCTATGGCGGGACAAACACCATCGAACTCGCGAGCACGACCAACCTGCTCGATTTGCAGCCCGATACGCTGAGTCTGCTCGGCTTGCTCAAGCAAGGCGTGCCTGGAACTTCTCGCGGCTCCAACCCGTAATGTAGACAGATGACGCCCACTATCGAGCTCTGCGCGTTGGAAGTCCACCTTGGCGGCCGAAAGATTCTTCACGGCCTCGAAGGAACGGCGCATTCGCGGGCGATCGGCCTGCTCGGCCCGAATGGCGCGGGGAAATCGACGCTGATCAATACCTTGCTCGGATTCCACCCGCCTTCGAGCGGCACTGCGCGCGTCCTGGGCCTGGACATTCGTGCCGCCAGCAGCGAACTACGATCCCTGGTCGGCTACATGCCGGAGAATGATGCCTTCATCGCGCGCACGACGGGCATTCGCTTCGTTCGCTACATGGCCGAAATTTCCGGCCTCCCGCCCGGCTTGGCTCTCGAGCGCGCTCACGAAGCCTTCGTTTATGTTGGTTTAGGCGAAGCCCGCTATCGCAAACTCGGCACCTATTCCCTTGGCATGAAGCAGCTCGCCAAGCTCGCGCAGGCCATCGTGCATGGCCCGCGCCTGTTGATTCTCGACGAGCCCACCAACGGCCTCGATCCGCCCGGCCGCAAGCGCTTGATTGCCCTCATTCGAGAAATTCGCCAGGCTGGCGACACGCATCTGCTGCTCTCCTCCCATCTGCTTCACGATGTCGAGCAAGCCTGCGACGAGGTGCTCATTCTCCGCGACGGCCGCATCGCTGGCATCATCAACCTCGAGGAAGAACGCAAAGCGAATCGCCGCTTCCTCGAAATGGAGGTCATGGGCTCGGGAGCAGGTTTCAGTGCCGGACTTGGCGCCCTGGGCTGTGAGTGCGTAACATTTGGGGCTTCGCGCTTGAAAGTCGTTCTCCCGCCCGGGATTGAGATTCATGATGTGTACCGTCTCGCCGCGCAACAAAATGTCCGAATCCGGCGCCTGAATTACCGCCGCGATTCCTTGGAAGACATTTTCCTGAACGCGATGGGGCAAGCAGGAGTGTCGAATGGCCGTCTATAAACGCCATTACGAACCCTACGCCGGCCCGCTGACGAAGCGCTGGTCGCGCCCCCTTGTTCTCACCCGCTACGCCGTTCGCGAGCTGTTCCGCTCCCGCTTCTTCACCGGCTTCTTCATCCTCTCGCTCGTCCCCGTCTTGGGTTTCGCCGGCTACATTTTCATCGCCAACAACAGCTTTCTCCACACGCTGCTTTCGCTCCGGGCGAGATCAGCGACGTTTCCGGTGGAATCGCAATTTTTCGCGATATTTTTAGAAGTTCAGACCTCCCTCGCCTTTTTGCTGACCTGCTGGGCAGCCCCCACTCTCGTCTCCGGCGATCTGACCAACGGAGCGTTACCTCTCTTCCTCAGCCGGCCTTTGAATCGCGCGGAATACGTCGCCGGAAAATTCGCTGTCCTGGGAGTTTTGCTCTCGTTCATGACCTGGATTCCCGCGCTGCTCTTGCTCCTCCTCGAAACCGGACTCGGTCCCGGCCGCTGGCTCATCCCCCACTTGTGGCTGATCGGACCAATTCTCTGGTGCAGCATTCTTTGGATCGTTCTGCTTTCGCTGATTGCTCTTGCCGCCTCCGCCTGGGTGAAATGGCGCATTATCGCCATGGCATCCATTTTCGGAGTCTTCCTGATTCCAGCCGGCTTCGGGCAGGTCCTGAACGCCACGATGCGCACCAACTGGGGCAGCCTCCTGGACATTTCCCGCATGTTTCAGGAAATTCTCTGGGCCGGCTTCCATTCGTCATATCAGGGCGGTGAAGGTGCGATTCCGCGTCCGGCCACATGGGCCGGTCTGGCGGTAGTCTGCTTGATTTGTTTGCGTTTGCTTCACGCGCGGCTGCGCGCCTTCGAAGTGGTGCGCGGATGATCCCCGAGGACGGCAAAATCGTTTTCGACGGCGTCTCGAAATTCTACGGCGAGATTCTCGGCGTGAATCGCGTCAGTTTCTCTCTGGACCCGGGCATCACCGCGCTCGTCGGCCCCAACGGATCGGGGAAAACAACCCTGATGAACCTGATGACGGGCTTGATCCACCCGACTCACGGCACGGTGCTCGTGCGCGGACTCTCTCCTGCGCAGCCCGAGGAATTCTTCCGTCAAGTCGGCTATTGCACGCAGTTCGACTCCTTCCCGCGCGGCGTGAAGGGCTACGATTTCATCTATTGGCCGTTGCGCCTGGGCGGATTCTCTCCTGCGCAGGCGGCGGACCTCGCGCGCGAAGCCCTCGCGCGTGTAGGAATGCAGGAAGTCTCCGGCCGCCGCGTCGCCGGGTACAGCAAGGGCATGCGCCAGCGAATCCGGCTGGCTCAGGCCATTGCGCACCATCCCTCCGTTTTGATTTTCGACGAGCCGTTGAACGGCCTCGATCCCATCGCCCGCGCGGAGATGCTGACGCTCTTCCGTGCCCTCGCCGATCAGGGACTTCATCTGATCATTTCCAGTCACATCCTCGAAGATGTGGACCGCATTTCCGATTGTGTGATCCTCATGAGCAGCGGCTTCATCGTCGCGGAGGGCCGCATTCAGGAAGTTCGCAACGAAGTCCAGGACCAACCCATTCAAATCCTGGTGCGCTGCTCCAATCCCAAGCGGCTCGCCGCCGAAGCGTTTTCCCTCGACCATGTCGTCGAAGCCGCCGTTCAGCATGACGGCGCCGGTGTTCTGGTGCGCACCACCAACGCCGAGGAGTTTTTCCTGATGCTCAACCGCGTAGTCGTCGCTGGCCTCGTCGAAATCGAAGCCGTCGCGCCGGCTGACGAGGACGTGAACTCGATCTATCAGTATCTGATCGGCTCGGACGGGAACCTCGCATGAACGTTCGCGAATTATCGGCGGAAGCCCTCGCTCGCACGCGGGAGCAGCCCTGGCGTGCCTGGCGCAACCAGATCGGAATCCTGATCCAGCAGGAGTTGCGCGGCGGCCTGTTCACTCGCCGCCGCCTTTGGATCTATCTGTTGGCCTTTGCGCCTACCTTCATGACTTTCGTGAACCGCTTCACCCACTTTTCTGGATCCGCGGACGCTTCCGCGTTCCAGGAACACACGGACGTTCTGGACGGCATCATCCAACTCTACTACGTGAGGCTAGGACTCTTTTTCGCCTGCATGGGCATTTTCAGTTGGCTGTTTCGCGGCGAGATGGTCGAGCGCACACTCCATTTCGCGTTCCTGTCGCCTGTGCGGCGCGAAGTCCTCGTCGTTGGCAAATTCCTGGCGGGCGCGATTACCGCCATCATTTTCTTCGAGACGGCCCTTCTCGGATGCTCTTATTTCGTCTACAGCCGCTTCGGCGCGATGGGCACGTCCTATATGTTTCACGGTCCCGGCCTGCACCAACTCGGATCCTACATGCTGGTCATGGCGCTTGGCGTGCTCGGCTACGGCGCCGTATTTCTTGGCTTGAGCCTCGTGTTCAAGAATCCAATCGTTCCCGGTGCCGTGTTCTTCGGCTGGGAAATGATCACTCCCATCCTGCCTCGCACCCTTCAAATCCTGAGCATCACGTTCTACCTGAAACAGCTCTACCCCGTTCCCGTTACCACTTCGGGCATCCTGTCGCTCTTCACCGTGGTTCCCGAACCCCTTTCCTCCTTCACCGCGATTTTCGGCCTGCTCTGCTTCACCGCTGCCGTGCTCGTCTTCTGCTGCTACCGGATTCGCAAAGTCGAAATCACCTATACGACCGATTGAGTCCCGGCCAAATCCAGCAATTCCGCACGATTTGTCTAACTCGTGATAACCGGGCATTTGGTGCTGGATCGGGGAGAAACCACCAAGACTATTCATTCAAGGAGCGTCCATGTCGATCTTCATATCGAAGCGCAGTTTTCTGTTGCTGCTGGCGGCCTGCGCTGTTACAGGCGCGGTATGGGCGGCGCAGGATCCGTTTTGGGTGAATGGAAACTCAACCCGTCGAGAAGCAAACTCACCGACCAGATGAAGGTTCAGAGCCTCGGCGGCAACAAGTACACGTTTGATTTTGGCGGCGGCGCGGAGAGGATTGTGGCCGATGGTACGGATCAGCGCGGAATTTACGGGACCATGCTGTCCGTGACCGTTGAGGGGCCTGACATCTGGAAGGTGGTGCGCAAGAAAGACGGCCGCATGCTGCTCACTGGGACGTGGAAGCTTTCCCAAGACGGCAACATCCTCAGAGACAACTACACAGAATTCGAGCCGAACGGGTCTCCGTTCACGGTGAACTACCTGTACAAGCGAACGGCAGCCGGGCCAGCTTTTGCGGGGACCTGGGAAAGCACGATCGCGATGGTGAACTCGGCGTTTGTGCTTCAGATCCGGCCCTATGAAGGGAACGGGCTTTCGTTCATCCATTCCTCGGAAGAAGTTACCCGAAACGTGAAATTCGACGGCAAAGATTATCCGAATGTGGGCCGCGGCGTTGCCCAAGGCTCGACGTCGTCAGCGCGCCGGTTGGATGAGCGCACTCTGGAAATCACCGACAAGATCAAGGGCAAGATCACGGGGACCGAGCAGATCGAGCTTTCCCCCGAACTCAAGACGTTGACCAGGACCGTGCGCCCGGTCGGCCAGCGTGAGCCGAACACCTTCGTGTTTGAACGCCAGTAGGCGGCTGCTGCCGACTTCCATCTGTAGTCTCAGAGAAGGGATTTTGATGCCACACTCAACCCAATTCAAAAACCGCACTTCCAACTTATCTGGGGATTCTAGAACCTCAAAGCCATCGTAGACCAGAGCACGCGCGGGACCCGCTATAAGGGCAAGTTCAGTCTGCAACGCACTCAACACAAATGAGTCGAGTGCCGCGGACATCCGAGTCGAGGCCAACTCAGTGTCGAACCGGGCATCGATGGCAACTCGCCAGAATAGGTCTACGCTAGTCGCCAAGGGGCGACTGATGCGCTCTCGCCTGGGTTTACACCCGGTGTCCACTGCCAACTCGCCCCTCCGGCGTCCGGGAGGACTAGTCCTCGCGGGGGTGCGCTAGCACCCAAACCCAACTTCTGGATTGCTGTCATGCGCTCAGAACTGACGGCATGGCTAGTTCGGGGCCAATATGGAGCTTGGCATTGACCTTCCAAATTCCCAACCTATAGGCGCACGTTCGACCGAGGAATGAGAGGACGTCGGTGCCGGTGAATTCCGTCAACTGCTACGAGGATGCCGACCGTGCCAACGCGTACGCCACGCTTGAGTTTGCCAACACCTATTACCTGGCATTCCGTGACCTGCCAAGGATCCTGACCGAGCATGTGACTGGAACGAGAGCTCTCGATTTTGGTTGTGGCACCGGGAGATCGACACGTTTGCTGCGGAAACTCGGCTTCCATGTGACCGGAATCGACATCTCGGAGGACATGCTGCGGATCGCGCGCGCCGCCGATCTCTCTGGTGATTACCGATTCGTGCCCGGCGACAACCTCAGCCAGTTTGCCGCTGCGTCCTTTGATCTCGTGCTCTGCGCTTTCCCGTTCGACAACATTCTCGAGGAGAAGAAGGCAAGAATTTTTTGCGACCTTGCAAAACTGCTCGTGCCCAGCGGAACTGTCATCAACCTGGTGTCCTCGCCGCAGATTTACACGCACGATTGGGCTTCCTTCACGACCAGGGATTTCCCAGAGAACGCTGCTGCGCGCAGCGGCGATGTCGTGCGCATCGTCACTACCGACCACCACGATCGCAGGCCTGTCGAGGATTTCCTCTGCACCGACGAGGTGTATCGAGCGGTATACCGGGAAGCAGGCCTCGAAGTAATCGGGGTGTTTGCGCCTCTCGCCAAAGGCGACGAGCCTTATTCCTGGGTGAGCGAAACGCAGATTGGTCCCTGGGTGATCTACGTGTTGAAGCGTGCCGCGCAATCCCAGTGAAACATTTCATTCCCCATCGAACTGCATCACTCCAAGATAGGCGAATAGGCCAGCCAAATCGAATTACTTCCGACTTGCCCGTGATAGTGGCGGGGCTGCAGCCTTCTTAGCGTCGTGCAAGGCCGCATGAGCTTGCGCATGGCGGCCACATTAGCCTGATACGTGAGAAGATGGGCCATGTTTCAAGCCTTGTCACTGACGGATGCCGGGCGGGCGTCACGCGCATTCCGTAAACTCGCGCGGCACGATATTCAGACTTGGGCTCTGACCGGCGGGCTTGCTGTCGAGTTCTACTGCTTACACTTCGGGCTTCAGCCTCGCGTTCGCAGTCTGAACGACTTCGATTTCGTCGCGGAGTGCTTCGACAATATTCCGGCGACGCTGTCCAGGGACTTCCTCTTCCGGCACATTCATCCGTCAGACCCGCCTGGAAAGACCATGATGCAGTGCATCGACGCCGATAGTGCGTTGCGTATCGACGTTTTTCGTACGTGCGGCGCAACCATGATTAGGAGTCGCGTCATAGAACTCTCGTGCGGCACAATCCGCGTGGTCTCCCCCGAAGACTTGGTTGCAAGGCTGGCGAGACTCACTATGGACTTGACCGAGGGGGTTCCCACACCCTTGAAACACGCCGAAGACTTCTTACGCCTAGACGGATTGATAGCTTGTGAGGAGATGGAGTCCGTATGGAGGGAACACCGGAAAGCTGAGCACCCGGAGAGCTTTGCAGAGGTCCGAAGCACTCTCCGTGTTGCTATCCCGGCACATCCCGAGCTGCTTGTCCCTTCCACGTACTCCCGCGACGTGTATGAATTGTGTCCCAGATGTGTGTCAACCTCTAGCTTCCGATTGGCCGACCTGAGCGCAGTACTTGCCCTTTTAGGGTATTGCTAGTCTTGTCGGCCCACACTGCGGAACACTGAGGAGGAGGATCGAACCGCTTTCTTTCCGATTTGTCGGCAATCCCGACACGATCCCAGTCGTAATGCTCGCTACTCACCAGTAGTCGCCAAGGGTTTACCCAACCGACGACAGCCGATTGGTTGTCACTGCGGCGTTAGGTGGGACTGATCCTCGTTGAGGTTCCAGCCGGGCCCAACTTCCGGGAGGCGGAGGAGAGTTGTGGTCTGTCGATGCGGCGGTGTTCTCGTGTCAGCCGATAAATCAAGGGCGGATAAGAGCGTGCCGTCCGTTGCGTGCGCGGCACGCTTCAGGGCGAGAGGTGGATGCGGCGGAGGAGAGCCTGGTAGCGCGGGTCGGAGTGCAACGAGTCGAAGGCGGGGTTGGTTTTTAGCTGGACCAGCATGGCGTCGTGTTGCGGGTATGATT
>Ga0187819_10000943_pt1 | contig 14817 bp, 15 predicted proteins | sample NC_wetland_sal_i_15_FD_132411 | JGI IMG/M metagenome (GOLD analysis project Ga0187819, IMG submission 132411) | Wetland sediment microbial communities from Neuse River Estuary, North Carolina, USA - SO4_4 | ecosystem: Environmental > Aquatic > Freshwater > Wetlands > Sediment | place: USA... | reverse complement strand
GTTCGAATGTCAGATTGACCGAAGCACAGCAGCAAGAAGCCGTCTTCGTTTATCAGCAGTCTATTCAGCAGGCTTTCCGTGAAGTGTCGGACTCCCTCGTCGCCTACCGCAAGAATCAGGAATTCCGCGAGCAGGAACAATTACTCACTAACTCGGCACAGGATACAACCCGGTTGGCAAACATGCGCTACGAAGGCGGGGTGACGAGTTACCTTGAAGTCCTCGACAGCGACACTCGTTACTTTAGCGCCCAGCTCGACTTGGCACAGGCTCAACTCAACGAGCGCCTGGCATTAGTCCAACTGTACAACGCACTGGGGGGTGGGTGGCAGCAATAGTTGGTGCCCGATGATGCCGTTCGAGATCGCGACGATTCGGCCCAAACCCGTACTGGAGCCGATGGAGAAAATCTCCGAGGTCCTGTTCGCTCTAATCATGGTTCTGACCTTCACGTGCTCATTCAGCGTAGCCGGGGCGGGCCGGGAAGAAGTTCGCGAACTCTTGATCGGGGCGCTGGGTTGCAACCTTGCTTGGGGCTTGATCGATGCGGTGTTCTATCTGATGGGCTCATTCAGCATGCTAGGTCAAGGAATTCTCAAGCTAAAGGCATTAACTCAGGCTGCCACCCAAGCTGAGGCACATCAGATCATAGCCGATGCCTTACCACCTGTGCTCGCGTGCGTCTTGTCATCTGCAGAGCTGGAGCAGATGCACAAAAAACTGAAGCAAGTAAGCAATTTGCCAGCAGGCCCGCTTCTGAGAAAAGACGACTGGCTTGGCGCCCTCGGCATCTTCCTGATTATTGTTTTAGCCACATTGCCGGTATTAGTCCCTTTGGCCGTAATCCGCAATGCCAGACCTGCCCTCCGGGTGTCGAATGGAGTCGCTATCGTGATGCTGTTTTTGACGGGATATGCATTCGGACGTCACACGGGACATCGCCCGGCGAGGATGGGGATTGCTATGGTTATTCTCGGTGGCGCCATGGTTGGGGTCACCATCTTGCTTGGAGGGTGAGAACCTCGCCCGAATGTATCCACCAGACTTGGATCTGAGCCGACTAAAGACGGTGAGCAATAAGCACTTGTAAACGAGGTAGCGTTGACGCTGAGCAACGGAGAAACGATTCGACCTCCCCGGTTGTTAAGAGCAGATTCGTTTGTGCTTGCCTGTTTCCTTTCCACCCTAAGTTGGGCTCAAGACCTGGCTCCCCGCGCCTATATCATCACACCTGTTCACTCAAATGCTGTCACTTTGACGTATGCGTTCTTCAGCGGCGGCCTTCTGCTCGACGGTGACCTGCCGATCGAAGACGTCACCGCGAGGGCTAGCGTGTCAAGTTTCAGCTTCAGTCACTCCCTCCGCATCCTGGGACGTTCCGCTAGTTTCAGTGCTTCGCTGCCTTACGGTGTGGGGAACTTCCAGGGAACGGTGGCTGGTACAGAGACGACGGCCTATCGCTCGGGTATGCTCGATTCCTCGTGCCGCTTCTCCATTAACCTGAAGGGCGGACCGGCGATGGATCTACAGGAGTTTCGCAACTGGCAGCAAAAAACCGTCGTCGGCGCGAGTTTTAAGCTGGTGGTTCCGAGCGGGCAGTACGATCCCACGAAGCCGATCAATTTTGGGGCGAACCGTTGGGCCTTCAAACCAGAGGCCGGTCTGTCGCGACGCTGGGGGCATTGGGTCGTTGATACGTATGGAGCAGTGTGGTTTTTCACGACCAACCATGATTGTTTTCGCGGAATCAGTTTTCGCCGGGGACAAACACGCAACAACAAAAGCCGACGTTTGCGTTTGAGGGACTTCTCAGCTATGACGTGAAGCCTCGTCTTTGGGCTTCGCTCGACGGCAATTTCTGGGTCGGCGGCCGTACCAGTTTGAATGGCGTTGAAAACCCAAGCACAGTACAACGGAACTCGCACATTGGAGGTACGGCCTCGATTCCTGTGAGCAAGCACCAGTCACTCAAGTTCAGCTACAACCGCGGTGCCTACGTCATCTATGGAGGAAACTATCAAAATATTTCCATTGGCTGGCAGTATTCCTGGCTGGGCAAACCGAATTAGGTTCACGATCAACAGTTCGCCATGACTCGAATTGCCGTGCTTATGCTGCCCATTGAATTGCAAAGGAGTACGTCGGATGGAACCCCCTATTTCGCCTCTACTTTTTTCTGTCCTTCTTTTTGTTAGCATGCTGATTCTGCTGGAAACCGGCCGGCGTTTTGGGCTGAGGCGCCGTCCAAAAGAGTCCGAGGGAGAGCGGGGCAGCCTAGGCACGATCGAGGGCGCGGTCTTTGCCTTGTTCGGTCTATTGATGGCATTCACTTTTTCGGGTGCGGCATCTCGCTTCAACGAGAAGCGAATGTTGATCGCAGAGGAAGCGAACACGATAGGAACGGCGTATCTGCGGCTGCAATTGGTGCCAGAGGCAGAAGCCAAACTCCAGGAGTTATTCCGCCAATACGTGGACTCGCGGCTTGAGACCTACCGCAGGCTGCCTAACATGAAAGCCGCCAGTCTGGAAATGGCCCATTCCAAGGCAGTTCAGGATGAAATCTGGACCGAATCGGTAGCCGCTACTCGTCTGCCAAGCTCGGATGCCGCCGCTGCCTGGCTGTTGCTTCCAGCGCTAAACAGCATGATCGACATTACGACGACGCGCACCATGGCGCTGCAGGTGCATCCCCCGCGAATCATTTATGCGCTTCTTTTCGGGCTTGGCCTCATCTGCTCGCTTCTGGCAGGTTATCGCATGTCGGCCAGCCGGCATCGGAGTTGGCTGCACATCCTGGGCTTCACCATGATCACGGTGATTATTGTCTATGTCATGCTGGATGCCGAGTACCCGCGCGTCGGCCTGATCCGCCTTGAGGCTGCCGACCAAGCGCTAGTCGCAGTTCGCGACGGCATGAAGTGAGTGCCGTTAAAGGAGAGCCGTACACTTTTTGTCAGTACACGCCTCATTTGCCGGGAATCACCATTTCAGCTAAAGCACGGAATCAGTCTGCATCTGCTTCACCACTAGTTTCACAAGGCGATCAATCGCTTTCTTCATGTTGGAGGGGTTGAACGTGTCAGTAATGCAGGTCCAGACGAGGTCTCCTTCTCCCGACGTGATGACGTAGAGGTTTGTCTCTATGCGCACCTTCCTTTCTTCTTTCAAGTAGCCAGGACTGTAGACCACTGGATAAACCGCGCGGTATCAACCGTACAACGTGCCGTAATAAGGATAGAGAGGAAAATAAGGAGCGTCGGGAACGTACGTGGTGGTGTTCTTCACATTGATGAGGCGAGCCACCACGACCGCGTCGATTCTGTGTTCCCGGATCTGTGTCCTAAGATAGTTCTGGTCAAACTCTGTACCCTCGGGTCCGAGCAGGATGGTGTTGCCGGGAATGGCTTCTATTCCGATTTGTGCCAGCTGTGGGGCAATGCGTCCTCGAATTCGGCACGGACCACTGTTTTGTCACTCAGCCCCAGGGCCAGAACTCGGTGGGGGCCTATTCGCGGCGACGCGAGTCGGGCTCTTCCAGCTCTTCACCAGCTTGCTCGACTTTCCTGATGACGATGGGACCGTCAAGAGCGAGATGAGAACGACAAGAATTGTGCAGCTCAAGTAGCGCATCAAGTTTTTCTCCGAAGACGTCAGCTCACGCGAGCCGTCGGTTTGTGATGATTCCTCCAGCGCCAGATTCGATTAGAAAGTGCCCGCGCCAGAGCATAGGGCACGGCGATCAGCACAGGGCCTACGACCAGCGCCGCTCCGGGACGGATCTCGTGAAAGATGAGAAACTGCGAGACGAGATCGAGGAGAATCGCGATCGCCAGCAGGTTACGCGTGGACGCGAGCGAGCTTCGCAACAATTCCCGGCGGTGTTCGCCGTGAAGGACAAGTGCCCAAAGAAACGGGGGAAGACCAGCGCTTGCATCTTTCATCCCATTCCGCGTTCCCAGGATGATAGCCACCGTTGGCTGAAGAATGAATCGTAATCGGCCCGGCCCTGATAGACGAGCCAGGATGTCTTGGAAAAAATGATTTGTGAACAGATATAAATCGCCAGTTTGAATAATCTTCAGAATGGCGCCTGGTAATGCGGCCACGAGTATTGCAATGACAACGCCGCTCAAGATCGAACTTCCAGAAATGCGAGACATCGCGGCACCACACTGACACTGAACCATGCAACTTTTGCTAGCTCACGCTGTTGCCCGTCTTTTTCTTTTGTGGACGAAATAAAAATATGCTCCGACGGTCAGACAATTTATCAACACAGCGATCACGTTCCATGCGATCACTGGCCGCGACGCAATCAACAAACCGTAATATATCCACAAGATCTGAAACATGCCCGTGATCGCCGCCATTCGAGGTTTGATGCCAGCGCTGGAGCGATGCCGGAGCATAGCGACCAAGTCGGGCACGGAGGCAAAAGTCGTTCCGAGGCCAGCAAGAAACCCGAAGAGTTCTGACCGTTGCAACCTAGGGATGAATAGGCTCTGCGTATCTCGCGGTGCCATATCCTGACAGCCCTGGATAACCAGACTCAGAAGTAAGACAGCGGGCCACAAACGGTTCAACCTGAGCATTTCAGCCTCCGCACTTCCACTGGCGCGTCCGTTGAGACTCATCTCTCGCTTCAAAGCGCGGGGCCGTTGTGGGATACAGAATCTCTACTGACCTTTACCCTGCTACCTGCTCACGAGTCAGTCGACCTATCAGGTCTGCCTTGCCGACCTTGAGAGCATCGGTCGGACTCACGCGAGCAAAGAAATCGAGCGTCCGAGCTATAGTTCCGGTCCACCCAGTTTGATGGCTGGCTCCAAGCCCCGCGCCATTGTCCCCGTGGAAGTATTCGTAGAACAAAATGTAATCTTTCCAGTACGGGTCCTCCTGAAACTTCCTGGTTCCGCCATAGACGGGCCGTCTACCGTTGGCATCGCGCAGAAAGATGCTCGACAGCCTGCGAGCAAGCTCCTTTGCTACCTCGAACAGGGTCATGTATTTTTCCGAACCAGTGGGACATTCGACCTTGAAATCATCGCCGTAGAACTGATAGAGATTCAGCAAACACCGTATCAACAAAGCGTTCGCCGGCATCCAGACCGGGCCGCGCCAATTCGAGTTTCCGCCGAACATGCCGTTGTTCGACTCCGCCGGCAGATACTCGACTTTGTATTCCTGTCCGCTCAGATTGAAGACGAACGGATGCTCCAAGTGGTACCGCGACAAGGAGCGTATGCCGTAGGGTCCGAGGAATTCTTTCTCATCGAGCATATAAGCCAAAATCCGCTCGATTTTCTCCTTGTTGCAGACCGACAGCAGCCGGCGATCAGCGTGCCCCTTGAACGCGCCATCCGCCGGAGCAATGTGCTTCAGCAGATCCGGGTGGCGCTTTCTGAATATCTCCACCAATTCCATCATTCGGGGATTCCGTGCCACAACGCCAGATTCAAATATGGTCGAGGCGCACAGTGGCAGCAACCCAACCAAGGACCGCACCTTCAGACGCATGGCATCGCCATTTGGAAAATGGAGCAGATCGTAAAAGAAACCCTCTTGGCCGTCCCACATTTCGTCGTGGTGCTCGCCAATTCGATCCATGGCATACGTGATCCACAGGAAGTGCTCCAGAAACCGGAAGGCAATATCCTCGTACATGGAATCGTAGTCCGTCAGGATGAGTGCTATCTCCAACATGTTCTGGCAGTAGAAAGCCATCCATGCAGTCCCATCCGCCTGGTCGAGATGGCCACCCGTCGGCAGCGGTGCACTGCGATCGAACACGCCAATGTTGTCCAGTCCGAGGAATCCCCCGGCGAAGACATTTTTCCCCTCCGGATCCTTGCGGTTGACCCACCAGTTGAAATTCTGCATCAGGCCTTGAAACGACCTCTCCAGGAAACGGAGATCCGAGCGGCCGAGTTCTTTCTCGATGTTGAACAGGAATAATGTCGCCCAAGCATGCACTGGCGGGTTCACGTCGCTGAAGTTCCACTCGTAGGCGGGAATCTGCCCGTTAGGATGGGCATATAGATTCCGAAGCATGAGCAGGAGCTGGTCCTTGGCAAAATCGAAGTCCACCAGCGAGAGCGCGATAGTGTGGAAAGCCAGATCCCATGCGGCGTACCAGGGATACTCCCATTTGTCGGGCATCGAGATAATGTCGCTGTTCAGCATGTGAAACCACTCGGTGTTGCGGATATTGCGATGAGTGGTGCCTGTCAGGGGATGAGCGTCATGCTCTTCTAGCCACTTATCCAAATCGAAGTAGTAGTACTGCTTGCTCCACAGCATCCCGGCGAGCGCCTGGCGGTGTACGCGGCGTTCATCTTCGGTCAAAGAACGCGGAGTGATCCGATCGTAGAACTCATTTGCATCCGCCAGACGGGCGGCGAATGTCTCGTCAAAACTGCTGAAAGGTTTCGCCGGAGGCTTCGCACTCAAGCGTAAACGAACAACCTGGCTGCCGCCTGCGGGCACTTCCAGACGATAATGCGCAGCAGCTTTTGTTCCCGTCAGTGACGGATTCACAGCTTCTTGCTTGCCTGAGGTAACGTACTCATGAAAAGCGTCTTTCACATATTGCGACGAGTTTGGCTGCCCCCACAGCTGGCTGGCATTCGACTCGTTCTCCGTAAACAGCAACTCTGGATTTCCTTCGCAGTCAAGCGTGCGGTCGCCCAGTTGGGTATGCGAAGCCAGAATCGCTCCCGTTTCCATCTGGCGCATTCCCGGCTTGATCCTGTCGTTGTCCCATGACCAGGTGTTGCGGAACCAAAGCGTAGGAAGCAGGTGAAGCTCCGCCGTCTCAGGACCTCGGTTGTGCACTGTTATTCGGATCAGGATGTCTTCCGGATCTGCCTTGGCGTACTCGACGAAAACATCGAAATATCGGTCGGAATCAAACACCCCGGTATCGAGAAGTTCATACTCGAAATCTTCACGACACCGGCATCGGTTCGTTTCCACCAGGTTGCGGTATGGGAATTCCTGCTGCGGATACTTGTATAGATACTTCATGTAGGAGTGCGTAGGCGTGCTGTCAAGATAGAAGTAGTATTCCTTCACATCCTCGCCGTGGTTGCCCTCGCTGTTGGTCAGACCGAACAACCGTTCCTTCAATATTGGGTCTCGGCCATTCCACAGAGCGATTGCGAAACAGAGTTCCTGTTTGTCGTCAGAAATTCCAGCCAGTCCGTCTTCTCCCCAACGATAGGCTCGCGAGCGGGCGTGGTCATGGCTGAAATAGTCCCAGGCGTTTCCGTCCTGGCTATAGTCTTCCCGAACAGTCCCCCACTGTCGTTCGCTGAGGTATGGCCCCCACTTCTTCCATGGGACTGCCTTTTCGCGAGTCTCGTTCAAACGGCGTTGTTCGACGGTTTCCGCGTAGGCAATTTGGGGCCGCGTCTGGCTCGATTTCATTGTTTTGCTCTCGCGTGTGCTCTCAAGGTTGGCTCGTCTTGCGCTCATGTTAAAGACTTTGCCCATCTGGAAGATTGCATAGCCGCGTGCTGGTCTCGCGCAAGGAATCGCGGCCCCACGAAGAGGGCGTGAAGCTCCATTCTCGGTTCGACAGGAGTTGTATTCATAGAATTCTCCTCCTACATGGACTCGTGAAGGGTGACACCGCACCTCAGAGTTCAACTTCGGGGGTTCGGCTGTGGGGTTCTGCACATGTTCAATTTCTCTGAGTCAGCAGTCAGGAGCACGGCCTTTCCAGTGTGAGCTGTGCCTGATCACTTTTCTCACCGGAGTGCCTTGGTCGTGAACTGTTGTTTTAGCCAGTACGCCGCAGGTGTCAGCATACCGATACGAGCTTCTTCGACTTTGGGGACGGTGGTTACTACGTGATTGGTGAGGTCATTGATGGCGTAATGGATGGCAAAGTTCACTGGCGGCGGAGCCGCTGACAAATTGTGGCGCTGAAACTGTCAGATCTGCTAGTTGTGCCCTTCGGTACTGCTAAAGTAAAAGTTATAGAGAAGCCAATCGCAATTAAATATTCAACAAGTCTGACATACTCACGCCTTCATGGTCGCAAAATGTGCAAATCCGACCTGCGTGACGTTGTTCCGCTACCTCCGCGGAGGGAAGCTTTTCCGGGTTGATCCGCCTCCGTACTCAGCTAACTCGGCATCGCCTCTGCCACCCCCAGCGGCAGAATTCAAGGTGACGGTACGGCGCAGTGAATACTTCTGGCTGTGCGAACAGTGCGCAAAAAGCATGACCCTCACTTCCAACCAGTATAGGCGCCCCACAGTCGCAGCCTGGAATCGATACCAAGTTGGGCCTCTCATTTTAAAGGGCGCGTCACATTTCGCCCTTTGATCAGCAACTTATCCTGGTTGAGCTCGACGAAAGCGCTTAGCTCAGAGAAGACTGTCAGTTTGGCAGTCGTAGTCTCAGTGCCATACTTTAAGAGAACTCAGTGGCAGGATGGATCGTCCTTGAAGGAGCCACTCCCCAACATAGTGGCAAGAAAATGTCCGCAAGTTATGATCTTCTGAGACATAGGATCATTCCGCAGTGCGTTATCTGAGATGGCATATTTCGCTGTGTCCATAGCTTTACGTTCTTGCACAAGTTTGTTGCTCCACTCGCGCACCGCTTCAAACTCATTCGTGAGCAGCTGAAGCGCATTCCGATCAGACTCGTTGGAGACAGCCGCAGCAGCCAATCTGAGATCGTGCGCAGCTTGTTCCCGGGAGTTGGCCACCCAATGCTCAGTGATCGGGTAACCATTCTGGATGGCATACTCCAAGGTACTCGCCCATTCCCGCATCGTCGCAATCTCCTCGATTCCTGCGAGCATGAAATCCCGCGATAATCCGGAGCCGGGAATCGGCGGGTGCGCCGGCTCCGCCTTAGCTTCGGCCATGGGAGGGTTCACGTTCAACGGGGGAAGACTCAAGACAATGCGATCCGCTTTGAATCTCAAGGAACCATGCGTGATCTGCGTCAGTGCCTCGATATCGACATATGCGCGGCCGTTTTTTTCTATAACCGGGGCTTGTCCCGCCTGCCCATCGATTACCAATACCCGGCTGGGCTGGTCACTCTGCGTCAGAGTGGAGGAAGGCAGCAGTGGGAGGAAGCCAGAAATCAACAGCAACTTCCAGCATTCGGGTCGCATATCGTGTCCCTCGAACGGCTTCATCACTATGGGTTAGAAGCAAAGAGATGGCAGTACCAGGTGCCGGTGGCGTTTCGGGCACGGAACTCATCGGCCACTTTGTTCACGGGAGGATAGATTGCCAGAAGAAGGCTTTGAACTGGCAGAAATGATAGCCGCACCGAGTTCCGGGAGGTGGGCGGTGCGCCGGAGGCTCTGAGACCATTCACCCGCGAAGGTCCTCGGCTGGTCGACTAGTACTCTTACCAGTTCATCCGCCCCGTAGAAACCAAGCCGACGACTCACTGTGGAGATTTCATTCGCAACAATCTTCCAATTGCAACATTCTGCGTTGGACGAAGGCAGTGGCTGAGGGAAACTGTCACTTTTGTCAGTCCTTCTTTTCGACAGCGTCAATGATCATCAGTTGCGAACTTAATCTGAAGGACGACTCTGGTCCCCGGTTCCCGCCAAGAACGGGATTGAGCCGCCGCGGCTGATCTAAACGGGATATCTCGTATGAAAGTGGCACTGTTTTGCTCAAGGTTCCCGATTGGTCTTGCACGACGGTTCGTCGTTTTCGTCTGCGCCTTGGCGCTGGTGCCGGGAGACCAGACTCTATTGGCAATCCAAAGCTCACAACAGAGTCCTGCACCTGCCGACGAGCAAGCGGCCACTATTCCACCGGAACAACTCGAATCCCTGGTTGCTCCCATCGCACTCTATCCTGACCCGCTCCTCAGCCAGACACTGGTGGCCGCTACCTACCCTCTGGAAATCATCCAGCTTCAGCAATGGCTCGGGAAAAACAAAGATCTGAAGGACCAAGCCTTGGCAGATGCCGTGAAGAAGCAGGATTGGGATCCAAGCATTCAGGCCATGGCAGCACTTCCGGATGTGGTTAAACTAATGGCCGATAACATCAAGTGGACGACGGACCTGGGCAATGCGTTTCTGGCGCAGCAGAGCGATGTGATGGACGCAGTGCAACGCATGCGGAAAAAAGCTAAGGATGGCGGTAACCTAAAGTCTTCCGAGCAGCAGAAAGTAGAAACGAAGGTAGTCGAGAACAAGCAAGTTATCGTCATTGAGCAGGCCAGTCCCGAAGTTGTTTATGTTCCGAGTTACAACCCGACCGTGGTGTACGGCGCGCTGGCTTACCCTTACCCCCCGATTGCTTATCCACCACCGGGTTATTACGCCGCGGGTATGGCGATATCGTTTGGCATCGGGATCGCAATGGGGGCTGCCTGGGGCGGCGGCGGCTGGGGCTATAACTGCGGATGGGGCGGCAACAACAATGTCAACATCAATTACAACAATAATTTCGTAAGAAACTCTAACCGGCAAAACGTCTCGAATCGAACCGGTGGCGGCACCTGGCAGCATAATCCTCAACACCGCGGCGGAACTCCGTATTCCAACGGGGCGACAGCTAGAAAGTACGGAGGCACGGCGCGGGGTGATTCCATGAACACGAGGCAGGCAAAAGCGCGTCAGAGCCAGGGTCAGCGGGGAGGGCTGCAGCAAGCGGGCGATCGCGGTTCGGTGGGAAATCGGCAACCGAGTGCCCGCGACCGCAGCGCTTCGGGAGATCGCGCACAGCCTGGAGCCAACGACCGCAGCGCGAGGAGCAGGGACTCTGGCAACCGAAGTGGGAACGGCGGAGGGGGCAACACGGATGCGAATCGTGGAGGTGGAGACCGCGTAGGCAATCGGAGCACTTCCGGTTCCGGAGGTTCCCGAAGTTCCGGTGCCTTCGGCGGAGGTTCGGGAGGATCCAGCGGAAAGAGTGCTCGTGCCAGCAGTTCGCGTGGCTCATCAAGCATGGGCGGCGGAGGCGGGCGCAGTGGAGGCGGGGGCAGACGGAGATGAGGCAAGCGGGGAATAAGGAGGAATACATGAGACCACGAGTACGTCGCACTGATGTGCGTGTCCTGTTTATGGCCTTGCTCGGCTCATTGGGCTTTGCTCTTATGTTTCCTGGTCACGCACAGCCGGTGCGGGAGAAAGCGCCATCTTCGCCGAAGGCTTTTAATACACCGAAACAAGCGGCCGACGCATTGATCCATGCAGCAGAAAATTACGATGTGGCAACCTTGCTGGAGATCTTCGGACCAGATGGCAAGGACTTCATTTCCTCTTCCGACCCTGTTCATGACAAAAGCATCGCTGCCGCCTTTGCTGCGAAGGCGCAGCAAAAACACGTTGTGACCATAGACCCCAGAAACAACGCGAAAGCCGTTCTGTCTGTGGGCAGTGACGAGTGGCCATTCCCCGTGCCGATCGTCAAAAAGGGTTCGACATGGTATTTCAATGCCAAGCAAGGGCATGATGAAATTCTCTTTCGCCGCATTGGATCCAACGAACTCGACGCTATTCAAATCTGCCGGGGCTTCGTCGAGGCTCAGAAGCAATACGCCGCGGAGATTCACGACAATTCTGGGGTTAATCAGTACGCACAGAAAATCATCAGCACTCCCGGTAAGCACGACGGCCTATATTGGCGGAATACCGATGGTACTGCGGGTGGTCCGATTAGCGAGGCTATTGCACGCGCTATCGAGGAAGGCTACTCACCGGGAAAAACATCGGGATACCATGGCTACTACTTCAGAGTGCTGAAGGGTCAGGGTCCGGCAGCGAGATTAGGGCAACTCGATTATGTGGTCGAGGGGGTCATGATTGGGGGCTTTGCCTTGGTGGCATTCCCCGCAGAATACCGGGTTACCGGAGTCAAGACTTTCATGGTCAGCTACGACGGTGTCGTTTATGAAAAAGATATGGGGCCTGACACTGTAAATATTGCTCAGAAACTGGAGCGATACAATCCAGACAAAACTTGGCGCCGCACCAGCGACGAGTGGCCGGCAGATGTACTTGCTGCTGCCAACTGACGGACTATTCAAACCAATTTGTTTGCTTCAGAATCGGCCACTCTCACTTCCATTAAATGGCAGCCGCCACCCAATCATAAACAAACTTGGCATCATCGTGTCGCTGTCAATGATGTCCTCAGCGTAGTGCCAGTGTACACACTGCTCGTTTCACGAATCGAACGAAATGCTTGGCGCGCTGTTGGGCATCCCGCACTTGCACAACACGTCACCGCACGCCGGACAAAATGCCTCGTACAGCACTTGGGCTGAGTGTATCGAAATAAATTCGCTGCACCCATCGCAATACCACAGTGTAGTACCGCACTCGACCAAAAAAGTGTTGGGGCCTGTAATGTCCGCGTTGAGCATCGTAGACTCCTTGTCTCGTCCAGCGGAGCGTACCCGGCCGTATAGATATCTGAACACTGTCAGTTCTCACAGCATGGGAAAACGTTATCTCGCCGACCCCATTGGTGGCAAAGGCGTCAAGGACGGGCAGGGAAAAGCCGTTCAGGGGAGCGAAGCAGCAGCTGACCTCTGGTTTTGACCAAAACGCCGTTTCGCTGCCAGGTACTCAATATGCGGCTGGCGGTAAATGGAGTAACGTTCGCTGCGTTGGCAAGCTGTTCATTTGTCAATTCAATGCGAGTCCCACCCGAAACCTTCTGGCCCAAACCGTGAGCCAGAGTCACCAGAACCTGGGCGAGCCTTTGTTCTGCGTTGTGAGTAACGAGGCTTGTGTGTGCAGCGACATACCACGTTAAATAGTCATTTGCAATAGAAAGCGCATTATCCAACAATCTGGGGATTTGCGACGCGAGAGCCCGGATCCTGTCGCGATGCCAGACTAGGAGACAGCCGTCCTTCAGAATTTCCGTGCCCACCAGATACTCGGTGGGTGCTGGTAGCAGGGCAGAACCACCAAATATCTGACCTGGCATTAACCAGAACAAGACGATCTTTTTTCCATCTGGAGTGATGTAAAAGTATCTAGCGCAGCCCTTGACGATGAAAAACAAGTAGTCGGCTTGATCCCCCTGGGTGATGATCACAGAATCGGATTGCACACGCCGCTCTGCTGCTGCTGCGAAGACCGTAGCGCTATCTGATTCCGTTAGACAATCCAGAAACTGATATACCTTTTTTGTGGCGACAGACACGACTATTGTTGATGAAGCCATACCTGTTCACACCGATGGTGGCTTCCTAATCTAGTTGTGCGTTAATGAACGTGCAATGCGCTGCAAACGCCGAGACGGTGTCGGTCCGCAATCCCTCACCACTCCGAGCTTAATGGACTGTATAACTTGTCGTGCACTGGTAAAGGTGACAGCGTCGAGACATCGACGTAAGCAGCCCGGTAGGGTTTGACCTGCCCCCTATTTTTAGTCGAGGGATAATGAGACTTTCTCCGGGAGTGAGCGGTCCCCTTTTTCTGTAATACTTTCAAGGTGAGTTTCCGACAGTTTGTGAGCTTGGCAGATCGCCATTCAGAGCGATCTGACAAGCGAACTCACTCGGCGTTCGTTCTCCCAGAGATCGGTGAGGACGACTGTCAGTGTACAACCGAGGCACGAAACACCCATAAAACCGATCTTCGAAAGATCACTTACCTTTGGCATCCCTGGCATGGCCAACGAGTGCTGGTTCGTGGCGAGGCACGCCGGGGCGGCATTGTCGTCCTGCAGTGCATGCGCGATGAACTCAAGGGATTTCCGACGCTGGAGATTCCGGAGTGGATGTTTGATTCCAACCTGTGCGACCGGATGAAACCAGCCGAGATGCCACGAGTGGATTGTGCCGCACTGTTAGCTCTGAAGCACCTTCTATCAGCGGCGACGGAATGCAGTCCACAGGACATGGTACAAGCGCAACATGATTCCAGCAGTTCAGGAGATGCTGATGCGTAAGCCGTGTCTGCCCCGTCAAGGCGAGTTGTTTTCTGTTCCAGCGAAGCTCCCCGAGTTGCCCGCAGAAGTGCGCCAGAAGGTGATTCGACTCTTGGCCAGGATGTTGAACGAACACTGTCTCCACCTCGCCGCGGTCATTACACCGGAGGTGGGCGATGAGTGAGAAGATCAGGCCGCAGCACTTGGCGCGGAAAGCGATTCCCTATGTTCGCCAGTCCTCCCCCTACCAGGTGATCCACAACTTGGAGAGTCAGAGGTTGCAGTTCGCGATGGAAGCGCGGCTGCGTTCCCGCACAGAACGCACGCGGGGAGACCTTTTGGAAGCGGCCCGTTTATCGTTCGATGCATCGCATGCTGACAAGCCCCATTTATGGCGGGGCGTACACCTATGGCAAGACCGAACACTTGGTCCGCTATGACGGCGGAAAACCGCGTTATCTGTGTCGCCGCGAGCCCAGGGAGCAGTGGTTGGCTCTCATCCCGGGTCCCCACGAAGGTTATGTAAGCTGGGAAGAGTTCGAACGCATCGCGGGCGCGATTCGGGAGAACACGCGGGGGGCCGGCGCGGTCAAGAACGGACCAGCCTTGTTAACAGGACTCTTGCGATGCTCGCGGTGTGGACGTAAGCTGACGGTGCGCTACACCGGCAGCGGCCATGATGTACTGCGCTACTCTTGTTTTCGCGGTTGGCTCGATAACGGCGAACCGCGATGCATTGCGTTTGGCGGTATCAGCGTGGACGAGGCGATCAGCCGAGGGGTTCTACGCGTGGTTCAACCCACAGCCATAGAAGCTTCCGTGCTGGCGACTCAAGAACTAGGTCGCCAACCGGACGACATTCTGGACGCTCTCCATCACGATCTGGAGGCTGCCCGTTATGCAGCCGAGCGTGCACAACGGCAGTACGATG
>Ga0187819_10000942_pt1 | contig 14818 bp, 9 predicted proteins | sample NC_wetland_sal_i_15_FD_132411 | JGI IMG/M metagenome (GOLD analysis project Ga0187819, IMG submission 132411) | Wetland sediment microbial communities from Neuse River Estuary, North Carolina, USA - SO4_4 | ecosystem: Environmental > Aquatic > Freshwater > Wetlands > Sediment | place: USA: North... | reverse complement strand
TGCGGCGCAGCGGCGCGTTGATCACCTCGTGGCCCTTCTGCTTGGTCCGCTCCGCGGCCCAGGCGCTCGGCTCCACGCCAGCGGTCTGCCAGCCGCGCTCGCGCGCCACGTCCAGGAACACGCCCAGGTAGCAGCCGATGTCCAGCACGCGGCCCGGCCGGGTACAGTATTTCTCGATGGCCGGCATCATCCCGATGTAGGTGCGCACGCGCCCTTCCCTCTCCCGTTCGTAGACGGCATCCTCCACTTGTTCGTAGCGCGTCTCGATGATCTCCTCGGGCTCGCGCGGGTTCTCGTAGAGCAGGCCGCAGCGGCTGCATTGCACGATATTCGTAAAATCCCCGTGCTGCAGGCTGGTGCAGCGGAAGGCCTGCTCGGTGAGCGCCGCTGCCGGAGCCGCATGGCCGGCGTAGAGCACGCGGTATTCCGTGGATTGGCAGAGGTTGCAGGGGACGTAGACCATCCCTCCCGCGTCGCCCACGGGCACCGGCGGTTGCGCCGCCCTGGAGAGCAGTTTACGGTCCCACCAAGCGGCCCAGGTCACGTTGGAATTCATCAGGAAGTTCCACAACCCGCCCAGAAGCACGCCGGCCACAATGCTCCAGCCGAAATCCACGTGCAGTCCGTAGTGCAGCCCGGCAATCGCGCCGAGGCTCAGCGTCACGCCGGTGGCGGAAAACGCGCAAAACTTCAGAAAGCGCACCAGCACCTGCGCCCCGCCGGGCTGCGCCCGGTGCGCGTCGCGGAACGTGAACATCTCGTTCCAGATGAAATTGTTCACCATGGCGAAGCCCGCGCCGCCCAGCGCGGCCAGGGGCAGGGGCCAGCCGAGACGGGAAATAAACACGCCCAGGGCCAGCGTCACGTTGATCACCGCTCCGCTCGTCCCCACCAGCGCGTACCGGAAGATGCGCTCGGCTTCCCCCGAGTCCAGCGAGATGCGCACCAGGTGGGCCAGGTATTGCACCGCCGTCCGCGCGCTCATTTTGCTGCCGCCCACGGCGCGCTCTTCGAACACGTAGGGCACCTCGGCCACGCGCAAATACTCCCCCCGCGCCAGCACTTCCAGCAGGATTTTGTAGCCGATGGGGTTCAGCGCAGATTTGCCGATCACTTCCGCGCGCATCAGGAAGAAGCCCGACATGGGATCGGCCACTTTCCCCAGCGTGCCGGGCAGGATGGCGTCCGCCATCAGCGTGGCCGTCCAGGAAACGAACCGCCGCCACACGCTCCATTCGCTCACGCCCCCGCCGCTCACGTGCCGGCTGCCCACTACCACGTCCGCCGGCCCCCCGCGCAGCTCCGCCAGCATCCGCGGGAGAAGTTCCGGAGGGTGCTGCAAGTCGGCGTCCATGCAGCCGAGCACGTCGCCGCGCGCGATGCGCCAGCCCGCGACGACCGCGGTCGAAAGGTCGCGTTCGTAGACGCGCTCGAGCAGCCGCAGCCACGGCCGGCCTTCCGCCGCGAGGAGGCTCACCTCCTCGCCCGTGCCGTCCGCGCTCCCATCGTCCACAATGATGAGCTCGTATTCCTCGCCGCACTGCGCGAGCGCCGCCCCCGCGCGCTCCACCAGCCGCGCGATGTTGGCTCGTTCGTTGTAGGTGGGAACGACCAGCGAAATCATCCGCGGATCCAGGATCGCAGGCGTGCAGAAATGATCAGGGCGCTGCGCGAACCCCTCAGCCGGCGGGAAGTCTCCCCCATGCCGGTAGTATAACGGATGGCTCCGGCCACACTCCTCCGCAGCCGGTCCTTTCAGATACTATGCGCTGCGCGCGGGTCCGCATCCCGCCGGGCGACGAATAAGCCTCAAGCGCTCGCCAGATCTACCAACTGCTGCGTGTTGATTCGTCGCGCAGCGAGACGGGACAGGAAAAACGCAATTTTGAAGTTCGGGCTCGGGGGGACAGCAAAGCTTTCCGGCTAGTGAGTGGCGAAAATGCTCGAGGCCCCGTCCAGCGGGTTCGTGCGGTTCAACACCACGCCCAGCAGGCGTTTAGCGGGCAGCTCCGCGGCGACTCGCTGCGCCATGTCGTAGGGCGTCTTTCCCCCCTCGACCACTAGCAGCACTCCGTCGCACCAGGCGGCGATGCGAAGCGCGTCCTCCGCAGGCGCGGCCGCGGGCGTGTCCAGCAGGATCCAGTCGAACAGCGGCGCCAACTCTTCCAGCAAACCCTTGAGTTTTCCGCCGGCCAGAAATTCGGCGGGATTCGCAGCCGCATGGCCGCCGGGGATCAGGAAGAGGTTATCCTGCGGGCCGCGCTGCAAGATCTGCTCGGCCGTGGCCTTTCCCCTCAGGTAGGCCGTGAGCCCCGGCTCGCCGGGAGCGCCCAAAAGCGTGTGCAGGCCCGCGGAGCGCAGGTCGCAGTCCATCAGCAGGATGCGGTGCCCGGACTGCCGCGCCAGCGCGTAGGCCAGATTCGCGCACACAAATGTTTTTCCCTCCGCCGGCATGGCGCTCGTCACCAGCACGGTCTTCAGCGGCCTGCGTTCCCGCACCTGATAGAGGCGCGTGCGCAGCGTGCGGAGTTGCTCGGTGGCGAACGTGTTGTGCCGCGTGCTCAGGAAGAAAAGCTTCGACGCGTCGCCCTGCCAGCGCAGGCGGCGGCAGGATTCCAGGAGCGCAGGCGCGGGCGCGGCCACCCGTGGCGCAGCAACCGGCACGGCCTGCGGGGCCACGGCGGTCACCGCAGCGGCGATCGATCGAGCGGCCGGTGCACCGGCCGCGGGCGCGGGCTGCACCGCGGCGGCAGGACTGGCCGCTGCTGTCGCGGGGGGAGCCGGCTCGGCGGCGGCATCCTGCGGCCGCGGGCCGCCCTTCTCCCGCTCCGCGCGCTTCAGTGCTTCGTGTATCCGGCTCATCGTCCCGTGATCGCTTCTCTCCGGCTCAACTCGGGCGCCGCAGGCGGTCCACCAGCGTAGCCAGGCTTTGCAGCGCTTCCATCAGGCTGGCGTTCTCGCCGCTCGCTCCAGCGGACTCGACCGGCTGGGCGATGGGATCAATCCGGTGGAGATCGAATTCCCTGGCCACCTCGTCAATCGTGGCCACCTGCACGGGTCGCTTCTGGTCGACGAAAGCGCTGATCAGGGCATGCTCGCACAGCAGATTGACCACGCGGGGTATTCCCCGGGAGTAGCGATGCACCGCCTCGACCGCATCTGCCGCAAAGATCTTCGTCCCGTCGGCGCCGGCGATTCGCAGCCGTTCCTCGATGTAACCCGAGGTCTCCTCCATCGTGAGCGGATAGGTGCGGCATCGCAGCGTGATGCGCTGGCGCAATTGGCGCAGGCCCGGCTGGTTCAGTTTCTGCTCCAGTTCGGGCTGGCCGGAGAGCACGATCTGCAGCAGCTTCTCCGTGGCGGTCTCCAGATTCGTGAGCAGGCGAATTTCCTCCAGCACCTGGGGCGAAAGGTTCTGCGCCTCGTCCACCACGAGCACGGCCGTCTCTCCGGCACGGTAGCGCTCCAGCAGCCACTGGTTGAGCCGGATGAGCACCTGGCTTTTCATGCGCGTGTCGCAGGGAATCCCGAAATCCGCCATCATGAAATCCAGAAATTGCGTGACGTTGAGCCGGGAGTTGAACACGAAGGCCGTGGCCAGGCTCTGCTCGTGCAGCCAGTCGAGCAGCTTGTTCAGCAGCGTCGTCTTGCCCGTGCCCACTTCCCCGGTCAGCGTGACGAACCCCTTGCGGCTCTGGATTCCGTAGGTGAGCACGGCAAAGGCTTCCTCGGTGTGCCGCGTGGAGAACAGAAAACGCGGGTCCGGGTTCACATTGAACGGGTTTTCGCGCAGTCCGAAAAATTTCTTGTACATGCGATTGCCGCGCCGGCCTCAGACGTCCGCCAGAACGCTCTCCTCTTTCTCCCCGTTTTCGCCCCGCATCGCCCGCGAGCCGCCCCGGCCCTCCGCATCATTGCCTTCCGGCCCATCCGCCGTCGGAATCACCGCGAGCGTGGGCAGCTCGAGGTAGTGCTCGATGTCGCCCTCCGTCCGCAGCGTCTTGTCCCTCAGTTCGCCCAGCACCACAACGAGCAGGCCCACGCCGAACCCGCCTCCCGCTCCACCCAGCGTGAAGAGGATGGGATTCGGAAAGGAGGGAGCCGCAGGCAGATTCGCCGCTTCCAACAGTCGGAACGCGCTTCGGTCCTGCCGTCCTTCGACTTGGCTGGCCTTCATTTTGCTCTGTTTGGAGAGCAGGTCGTTGTAATTCGTTTGGGCCGCATCGCGGTCCAGCCTCAGTTGCTTGTACTCCTGCTCCAGGGCCGCGCCATTCTCCAGCCGCGCCCGCGCCGCCCGGATTTCTTCTTGCAGGCGGCCCTGCTCGGCGGTTTTCTCCTGGACGGTCCGGTCGAGTTCTTGCACTTGCGCCCGCATCTGCGCCACCTGGGGCGGCTCGGCCGCCGGCGCCCTATCGGACTTCTTCGGCGCTGCCGCCGCCTTTCTTGCTTCGTCGATCTTCCGCTGGAGCTGCGCGATGTCCGTCCGGAGCTTCACCACGTCCGGATGATCCGGCGTATAGCGGGCCTCCAGCGTCACCAACTGGGCCTGCTCCGTCGCCATTTCCCGCTCGAGCGCCTGCACGTTCGGGGGGTCCGCAGCCGGAAGGACCTGCGACCCGGCCGATTCGATGGTCCGGATGGACTCGGTGAGAGCAGTCCTCTCCTGCAGAGCACGATTCAGCGCCCCATTCGCGGCCTCCAACTGCACGCTGTACCCCATCAGGCTGTTCTGCGTCTCCGCTTCGTCGTCGCCGGCAGGCCAGCCGCCGTGGCGGCGTTTGAACGCGGCCAGCTTCGCTTCCTGCGCGTCGAGCTTGCGCTTTGCATCCGCGATTTGATCGTTCAGAAACTTGTCGGTCACCTGCGGCTGGTCCGTAGCGCTTGCCTCCGTGAATATCCTCACGATTGTGGCGCACACCTCCATGGCGACCTGAGGATCGCGAGCGGTGGACGAAATCGTGAATCCGCCGGCGGTTGGCTTCAGCACGATGTTCCTGCGAATCTCAGCCAGAGGATCCTCGGTTGAATCCCTGCTCCTGTCGGGCGAATGGTCGGCGACCCGCTCGACCAGCCCTCGCACCGCCTGGAGCCGCTCTCGCGTCAAGGCTTGTCCCTCGAGCGCGGAAACTTCTTGCGACTCCGACATCCCGCTGCCTGCCCTGAGATTTCTCGTCCACTCAATGACAGCCATGGACGTATATTTCGCGGGCAGCGTGCGCGATAGCGCGTATCCTCCCGCGACGCCCAGCAGGAGGCATAGGAGCGCCCATTTCCTTCTCCGCCGCCAGATTCCGAGATACTCCGACGCGGAAAGTGGCCGATGACCCAGCATGGATATTTCTTCGCCGTTCCCTTCTGCCTGTTCCCGGGCGCGCCTATTCGAATGGGACGGGGCGCGTGGACCAAGTGAGCGTCATCCCGCCGATCTGCGTGAGGGCGATGGAGCCGGGGCACGGCACGCCGGGCACGCACATGATCGTATTTCCGGTCTGGCGGGAAACATTGTAGTAGAAGCGAAGACTCGAATAGTGTCCCAGCGGCCGTGAAAGGGAAGCGCCACCGTACCAGGTGTTGAACGTGGCCGTCGTGGTTGGGGCGACGGTAGTCGCCGTCTGTTCCAGGGAGGTGTTGCGCGCGAAGCCTACGGGAAAACCAACCGACCAGACGCGCGAGATCTGGCGCGTCAGGCTCGCCGAGAGCTGGTCCGTCGTTGATCCTGGTAAATACCCTGAACCCGCCGACACGCCGTGAGTGTACTGCGCGCTCACACTTCCGTTTCGCACCTGGTAGTCCAGCGTCGCGTACGTGGACCAGCTCACCGGATTCGCGCCGCCTGCGACCGGCTGCCCACTCTGCGAGCTGAAATGAGAAATCACCGGGCCTGCCGAGAGAGAAAGGTGCAGACGTTGCTTGATCAGCCTGCGATATCCCACCTGCACGTAATGCGAGGTGAACCCGGAAATGCCGGAAGGATAGTCGAGGATCGAGGCCATGTAGCTGAAGCTGATCGTGTCCCGCGCCGTGAATGACTTGTCGTAGCCGAACCGCGCCGTGACATTACGGGAGTTCAGAAGATCAGAGCCGAGGAAATGGAGGAATCCGACCGTGCCGGAGAAGCTCACGGACGAGGTCGCGTTGGCGGCGTATTGGGCCTGAAACACGGTGGCGGTGGAAATCTCGGAAACATTGGGGGACACGATCGTTTGCGTGGGCACCACATACGGGTTGAATCCGGTTCCTACGCCAATCCCCGGCAGGCCCGTTCCCCCGCCAAGCCCGGGTAATCCGGATGTGCCGCCGCCCAAAAAGCCTTGGCCACCCAGGCCGAACGCGGAATTGGGAAGATAGGAAAAATTCTCGCCGAACAGCAGGTTCCACCGGCGCAGCGTGACCTTTTCGGTCGCGTTCAGCGTCTCCACAACGCTGTTCGGCTGCGTTTGCTGGTCGTAGATCAGGCCTCCAGTCGAATCCACCAGCGAGAACAACGAATTGCGCTTCACTGCCTCCAGCGTGATGCCTCCGGAAATCGAGGTGACTTCGTCCGCCTGGCTGGCCCCCGACGTCGCCGCATACCCCACATTCGAGTCGTACACTTCGTCCAAGCTGAGCCGCGATATCACAAAACTGCGCTCGGGGGGCAACTCCCCGACGTTGTACTGCTGCACGCCTCCCACCGGCCCCGGAATTCCACCCTGCTGCGCCGGAAGCGCGGGCGCGGCCATCGTGAGTCCGCACGCCGCGGCCAGCGGCAGGACCAGGTTGCGAGTGTGCCAAAAACCCATGGGATGCTCTCCGTCAGGGAACCACAACCGTGTCGCCCGGTTTCAGTTCCAGGTTCTGCTCCGGATTCTGTCCTTTCACCACGGCCTTGTAGTTGAACGGGTATTTCACCTGCTTCCCGTTTTCATTCCGGAGCACGTAAATCCCCTTGATGTTGGCGAACTGGGTGAAGCTCCCCGCGCTCGCCAGGGCCTGGAGCACCGTCATTCCGTGCGTCAGGGGAACCACGCCGGGATGGCTCACCTCTCCCATCACGTAGACGCGTCGGCTATTCACGGCGGTCACGATCACCGTCACCACCGGGTCGTCTATGTACTTCTTGAGCCCGTCGCGGATGGACGCTGCCAATTGCTGCGGAGTGAGTCCCGCTGCCTGCACGTCGTTGAGCAGCGGCAGGGAAATCTTTCCATCCGGCCGCACCGGGACCGACCTGCTCACATCGGCCTCCTTCCACACATTGATGGTCAGCACATCCTCGACCCCGATGAGGTAGTTGGAATCGTCGTTCGCCTCTTTCGCCTGCGCGGTCGCTGCGTTCGTTGTCGTACCGGCTTTCTCTTGAGACTTTGCGTTCTTATTGGCCGCGGCGCCCTGCTGCGCCACAGCCGCTGCGGGCAAACAAAAAACCGCCAGCAGCGCCAGAATCTGTCCTCGCCTCCACATGACTCTCCTCCCTCGCCTGACCCCTTAGTCTCCCGCCACTTCCTCCGGCGCAATCTGCTTCAGTTTGTAGAGCAACGCCTTGTAGCTGATGCGCAGCTCCATGGCGGCCCGCTTCCGGTTCCAGCGCGTCCGCGCCAGCGCCTTCAGGATCATCTCCCGCTCCGCCTGCCGCGATGCCGCCCGCGCCGCTTCTTTCAACGACATGCCCGAGGCCTTCGCCCCGGAGGCCGGCGGGGCCGCAGCCTCCACCAATTGGAGCACTTCTCCGCCCAGCACCACCACTTGCTTCATGGCGTTTTCCAGTTCGCGGATGTTTCCCGGCCAGGGGTGTTCTCGCAAGGCATGCATTTCCGCGGCGCTCAGCGCGGGCCGCGGCCGTCCGAAGAGCGCCGCGTATTTCCCCAGAAAGTGTTCCGCGAGCGACGGAATGTCTTCCCGGCGGTGGCGCAGGGGAGGAAGGCGCAGGCACACCCCGTTCAATCGGAAATAGAGTTCCTCGCGGAAGCGTCCGGCGCGCATCAATTCCTCGAGATTTCGCGTGGTCCCGCAAATCAGCCGCGGCAGCGGCACGCACCCGGAAACCTCACGCTCGGCCAGCGATTGCAGCAGCCGCGTCTGCCCCGCGGGGGCGAGGTCGGCCGCCTCGTCCAGGTAGAGTGTGCCCGCGCCGCGATCCATGCCTTCCAGTGACAACTGTTCCGGCGCCGCGCTGGACCCCAGAATCTTCCGGAACGTCTGGCCGCGGCGCGCAGAGTGCCGGTGCAGGTGCTGCGCCACCACATCCTTTCCGGTTCCGCTCTCTCCGATCAACAGCACCGGGATTTCGGTCGGCGCGATGTCTGCCATCACTTGCTCAATCGCGCGCATCGAGGAACTCAACGACTCGACATAGATGTGGTTCTCCACAACTCTTGCGGGCGGCGGCTCCACAGCAATGGGTTCAACATGTCGTGTGGCCATGCTTCCTCCAGAATCCGAAAAGCGGCTTGCGGACTCCGAGACAGTCGTCTCGGCACTTTTCCGCAGACCGGGGCAGTGCACACCGAGTGCCAGCCCCTGTGGGATTCCGCGGGGGAGACAAATTCCGTTAACCTGTTGACACGGCAAGGATTACGAGCCTCCTGCACCTTTCAAAAGCCTACTCTGTTTCGCAGAGGGTTTTCTCAGACTACCACTAAGTGGCACTAAGTTGTCCCAATTTCCTTTAATTCTGGTGTCCCTGAGGTCAACCCGCCCTTGCCACAGACCCCAACGCATTTATTTGCAGTGGCTTATGGGATGGCTTCTCCGAGCGCGGTCCGAAGGAAGATATTTTCCTACGGAGGAATTCTTTTTCCACTAAAATCCCTCGGCTCTGTGCCAAAGTGCTCTTTTGAAGACTTCATCTGCACATCCGAGGCTCATAATCTCCCCTAGCGGTGCCCCGGTGTGGCAGCCTTCTTGCTATCCGATGGGTCGAGGGTGGCTTGCGGATCGCTCTTTCGAACCTGCGGGCTTCGCGGGGTCCGAATCACCGGGCGGCACTTGTCGACCTCTCCGGCAGAAAGCATGCGAGTCAACTTCAAATCGCATTTTGTGGCAATCTGGATGCGACATCGGTGCAGGGGAAAGCGGGAGATTGTCAGCCTGCGGCGGGATCTGACGGCGGAGCCGTGAGGCTGCACTCCGGAAATCACGAGCCCGGGAGCATGAAAATTACCTGCCAATGGATCAACGCCTTGCGGCCTTCACCGTCCTTTGGGCCCTTCCGGATCGCCGCCCTGGCCCTCGTTGCCCTCTTCGTCCTCGCGTTTTCCGCCTGCTCCCGCGATCCGAACGTGCGCAAGCAGAAGTTCCTGGAGAGCGGCAACGAATATTTCGCCAAAGCGCAGTATCGCGAGGCCGCGATTCAATATCAGAACGCCCTGCAGATCGACTCGGATTTCCTCCCGGCGCACGTCCAGCTCGCTCAGATCTACGTCAAGTCGGCGGTCTGGCCGCTGGCGGTCAAGGAGCTCCGCAAGGTTCTGCAGCTCGATCCCCACAACCTGAAAGCGAACCTGGACCTCGGCAACATCCTGCTGGGGGCCAAGGACTTTCGCGGCGCCCAGGAGCATGCCCGCACGGTCCTTTCGCTCGAGCCCGACAATATCGAAGGCCATATCCTTCTGGCCAATTCGGAAGCGTCGCTAGGCGATATTCCGGCCTCCCTCGAGGAAATGCAGAAGGCCCTCGCCCTCGATCCCAAGCGCGCGCTCAGCTACTTGAACTTCGCTCTGCTCCAGGCCAATGCCTCGCAGTATGCCGCCGCGGAGCAGAGCTATCAGAAGGCCGTGGAGCTCGATCCCAAGTCTGTTACCGCTCTGCTCGCTTTCGGGAGTTTCTACCAGCAGCAGAAGCGCCTGCCCGAGGCGGAAGCCCAATACCGCCACGCCATGCAGCTCGAGCCCGCGAATCAACAGCCGGTGATCGCGCTGTCCCGCATGCTCCTCGCGGAAGGCAAGCGCGATCAGGCCGAGCAGCTCATCAAGGACGCCAAACCGAATCTGCGCGACAACCCCAGCGGCTACCGGCTCCTCGCTGACTTTTATTACAGTATCGGCGACCTCGTGCACGCCACCGACGAGTTTGCCTCCCTGGTCCGCGAGCACCCCAACGACCGGCGCCTGAAGGCCGACTACATCCAGATCCTCATCGCCGGCAATCACCTGGACGAAGCCGCCAAGCTCAACGACGACATTCTCAAGGATAATCCCAAGGACGTCACTGCCCAGATCGCCAGCGGCCAGATTTATCTCCGCCAGGGCAAGCTTGAGGACGCTTCTAAAGTGCTCCAGGCTGCCGTGGCCGCCGAGCCGGATAATCCCAACGCGCTTTACGAGCTCGGCCGGGCCTTCGCGCAAACCGGCAATTTGGTCCGCGCTGAGCAGTCCTGGCGCGATGCCGTGCGCCTTCGTCCGGGGATGGCCCCAGCCCAGCAGGCTCTGGCCGAACTCGCGCTGCGCAAGGACGACCTGGAACTCCTGACAAAGAGCGCCGAGGCGCTGGTCAAACTCGAGCCCCGGCTGGCCACCGGCTACACGCTGCGCGCCGTCGCCGAAATCGCGCGCAAAGACTTTGCCGCCGCGGAGACGGACTTGAATACGGCCATCTCTCTGGCGCCCAACGATCCCACGCCTTACACGCGCATGGGTTCGCTCCGCGCGATCCAAAAGCGCTATCCCGACGCCGAGCTCTTTTACGAGCAGGCCCTGGCGAAGAACGCGGACTTTATCGAAGCCCTACGCGGCTTGGTGGACGTGGACGTGGCGCAAAAGCAGACGCCCCAGGCGATTGCCCGCGTCCTCCAGCAAATCGCCAAATCTCCCTCGAACGCTCAATACCAAGTGCTGCTCGGCCGCCTGTACTACAGACAGCACCAGCTCGACCTGGCCGAAGCCGCCCTCAACAAAGCCACGACCCTCGATCGCAACAATCTCGACGCCCTGCTCCTGCTCGCGCAGGTGCAAGCTCAGCGTGGCTCCCTGGATGCCGCGACGCAGAGCTACCAGCAGGATATCCAGCAGCATCCCAAAGACGTCCGCCCTTACCTCCTGCTCGCCGTGCTCGAGGAGTCGCGCCACGACCTCCCGAAGGCTCGACAACTCTACGAACAGGCCTTGCAGGTCCAACCCAACAATCCCCTGGCCTCCAACAATCTCGCTTACCTGCTGCTCGAGACCGGAGGTGACGTCAACGTGGCCCTGAGCCTGGCCCAGACCGCACGCCAAGCCATGCCGCAGAATCCCAGCGTGGCCGACACGCTCGCCTGGGTCTACTACTACAAGGGGGTCTATGGCTCCGCCGCCGACCTCCTCAAGGAAGCCATCCACACTTCGCCCGACGACCCGCTCTTCCACTATCATCTGGGGATGATCTACGAAAAGATGAACGACAAAGCGCACGCCCGCGACGAACTGCAGCGCACGCTCAAGCTCAACCCCCATTTCGAGCATGCTCAGGAGATCAAGCAGGTCCTCGGCTCGCTCGGCGGGTAGCCGCGGAACCACCCTGCCAGCCCGATCCCGAGCCTCTAGAAGCATTGACGCGCGCAACCCGCTTTGCCATCATCGCTAAGTCACCGCTAGGGGGTGGGTATTTCGCTCCGCGTACTGATCCTGGGCTCGGGCAGTTCCGGCAATGCCACGCTGGTGGAGACTTCGACCACGCGCGTGCTCGTGGACGCCGGCTTCAACCGCAGGGAGACCCTGCGCCGCCTGGCCGCATTGGGCGCTTCGATTGACCGCGTGCACGGCATCCTCATTTCTCACGAACACTCCGACCATGTTTCCGGCCTCGCCAACCTGAGCCGCTCGTGGCATGCCCCGGTCTACATCACGGAGGGAACATTTGCCGAGTACACGCGGCTGGTGTCGCGCTCCGAGGTCGAAAAAATCTCCTGCGTCGAGACTCTGCGTCCCTCCCAGCGATTCACCCTCGGGGATATTGACGTGACCACGTTCTCCATCCCCCACGATGCCGCCGATCCCGTGGCCTTCACGCTGTGCGCCGAGGGCTTGAAGGTCTCCATAGTCACCGACCTGGGCTATTTGCCCGCCCACGTGCGCGCGCACCTGCGCGGCTCCGACCTGCTCATCCTGGAATCGAACCACGACCTCGATATGCTGAAGGTGGGGCCCTATCCCTGGCACATCAAGCAGCGGGTGATGAGCCGCACCGGCCACCTCTCCAACCACGCCGTCAGCGAATTCCTGGCCGATGGCGATCCCGAAGGCTCGGGATTCGACGCACGCGCACGCTGGGTGGTCCTCGCGCACCTCTCCGAAAACAACAACAATCCCGATTTGGCGCGCCTCTCCGCGGAAGAAGCCCTGGGCCGCCGTCCTGATTCCGTCGCGTTTTCGGGCGAGCTGCACATCGCCTCGCAGCACACCCCGCTCGGCCCGTTCGTCCTCTAATCGCATGGCGACGACTCACACCATCGCCAGCCCCCGCCTCAGCGGGACCTATGCGTGCCGCCCCTCCCAGGCAAAAGGCACGCCGTGATCCCTCGCTACACCCGCCCGGAAATGGCGCGCCTCTGGAGCGACGAGAATCGCTTCGCAAAATGGCTCGAAGTGGAACTGGCCGCCACAGACACCCTCGCCGCCGCCGGGATCGTGCCCCGCGCCGCCGCGGAAACCCTGCGCGCCCGCGCGCGCGTGGATGTGAAGCGCATCCACGAGGTCGAGGCGCGCGTGCGCCACGACGTCATCGCGTTCACCGTGGTCGTTGGCGAATCCGTGGGCGACCCGGAAGCCGCCCGCTGGCTGCACTACGGCCTCACTTCCAACGACGTGGTGGACACGGCGCAGGCGCTGGTCCTGCGCGAGGCCTCCGCGCAGATCGAGGCCGGGCTCGCCGCCTTCGCCGAGGCGCTGCGCCATCGCGCCTTCGAATTCAAAGGCACCCCGCAGATCGGCCGCACCCACGGCGTGCACGCCGAGCCCATCACCTTCGGCCTGAAGCTGGCCACCTGGTACTCGGAAAATCAGCGCAACCTGGAGCGCTTCCGCGCCGCCGCCCGCCAGATGGCCGTGGGAAAAATTTCCGGCGCCGTGGGCACCTGCGCCCACCTGGGGCCAGAGATCGAGCAGAAAATCTGCGCGCGCCTGGGGCTCGAGGCCGCCCCCATCTCCTCCCAGGTGCTGCAGCGCGACCGCCACGCGCACTACCTCGCCTCGCTCGCCGTCATCGCCGCCTCGCTCGAGACCGTGGCGCTCGAAATCCGCCATCTCCAGCGCACCGAGGTGCGCGAGGCCGAGGAACCTTTCGCTGCCGGCCAGCGCGGCAGCTCCGCCATGCCGCACAAACGCAATCCGGTGGGCTGCGAGCAGGTGTGCGGGCTGGCGCGGCTGGTGCGCACCAACGCCCTGGCCGCGGTGGAAAATATGGCACTGTGGCACGAGCGCGACATCTCCCATAGCTCGGTCGAGCGCGTCATTCTGCCGGATTCCACCACCCTGGTGGACTATTTGCTCGACCGCATGACCGGCATCGTCGCCGACCTGCGCGTCTTCCCCCACCGCATGCGCCGCAACCTCGAGATGACCCACGGCCTCGTTTTTTCCGGCCAGCTCCTCCAGGACTTGGTGGAAGCCGGGGCGCCGCGTGAAGATGCCTACAAATGGGTGCAGGAAAACGCCATGGCCGCCTGGGAGCACGAAACCAGTTTCCGCGAGCGCGTGGCCGCCGACCCGCGCATCACCCGCCACCTTTCCCCCGAGGCGCTGGAACGCGCCTTCGACGTTCAGCGCCAGCTCCGCTACGTGGACGCCATTTTTGCCCGCGTCTTCGGCCCGGCCTAGCCCTGTTCCTCCAGCGCTATAGGGCCGTCCCGGCGGGCGCGTAATACGTCCAGCGGGCACAACTTAGCTCGAACCGGGGGATGATTCAGCTACTATGGTGTCGGTGCACGCGAGGATCCGGTGAGACTCAGATTCCTATCGTTGTGGTTTTTGCTCTTGTTGGCTTCTCGCGGGCCGACGCTCCGAAGGTTCCTTTCTCGCTCGTCGTCGTTCCCACCACCAGCACCACAGAAGGTGGCACCATCACAATGGCTCGCAGGATGCCTCGGGATTTCTACGTTGTGCTTACCAACAACTCCCAAGAGACTCAGGCCGTATGGGAATCTTGGAACAGTTGGGGGTATCAGGCGATCTCATTCGAGCTGACCACAAAAGAAGGCAAGAAGTTCGTCGTTTCGAGGCGGCAGCAGGATTTCACAAGGAACTTCCGGTCCACATTCCTTGTTAAGCCCGGCGAGCATCAAGTCTTCGCTATCCGGCTTGATGAGCAATGGGAAACACATCCTACACTTCCCAAAAGAGATGAAATGTCAGTCACACTGAAGGCAGTTTACGAAGTACCTCCAACGGCGGAGGCCATCCAGTACAAGGTCTGGACAGGTCGCGTTGAATCCCGTCTTAACAACGTGACGATAGGACAGTGGTGAATCCTCGGTGGTGCTTTCTAACTCGGATGTGTAGCTGGTATTTCGGAAACTAGCCCACTGCCCCGATTCCGGGCCGCCCCGGCGGGCGCGCAATTCCCTGTTAAACTCTTTCCCGGTTTTCGCCGAAGATGGTGTAAGGATGAAGCTGCGTGTGCTGATTGTGGACGCCGATAAAGCGTCCTGCGAAGTGATTCAAACGGCCATGACCGCCTCGAACGTCGAGGGGATCATGGAGACCAGCAGCAGCCGCGCCGCTGAATTCCTCCGCACGGAAAAATACGACGCGCTGTTCTTCGAGCTGCAACTTCCCGCGCCCGACGGCCTGCAACTCGCCAAGATGGCGCGGACCTCCGGAATGAACCGCCGCACGCCCATCATCATGGTGACGGGCGAGACGCGGCG
>Ga0187819_10000940_pt1 | contig 14823 bp, 17 predicted proteins | sample NC_wetland_sal_i_15_FD_132411 | JGI IMG/M metagenome (GOLD analysis project Ga0187819, IMG submission 132411) | Wetland sediment microbial communities from Neuse River Estuary, North Carolina, USA - SO4_4 | ecosystem: Environmental > Aquatic > Freshwater > Wetlands > Sediment | place: USA... | reverse complement strand
TGCACTCGATGATCTCCGTCGAATTCGCCGTAGAAAGAAACATTGTCACCGTCATACCGGGAGGGTCCAAATTCCAACCTGGGTGGCTGTGAACGCTTGAGATCGGGCGGCAGCGCCTCCTCGCTCAGAGCGGAAATCGCTTCGTCGAGCGCGACCACCTGCTGCCCATCCGAGCCGAGGCGGCGGATCGAGACCTTGCCCTCCTCCGCCTCGCGTTTTCCCACGACCAGCAGCACCGGGACCTTGGCCAGCGAGTGCTCGCGCACCTTGTAGTTGATCTTCTCGTTCCTCAAGTCGATCTCGGCGCGCAAGCCAGCGGCCTTCAAGGCATCGAGCACCTGCAGTGCGTACGCGTCGGCGTCCGAAACGATCGTCGCCACCACCACCTGCACCGGCGCGAGCCACAGCGGGAAGTGGCCGGCGAAGTTCTCGATCAGCACGCCCGTGAAGCGCTCGAGCGAGCCGAAGATGGCGCGGTGGATCATCACCGGCGTCTTCTTCTCGGAGTGCTCGTCGATGTAGAAGGCGCCGAGCCGGCCCGGCAGGTTGAAATCGACCTGCGTCGTGCCGCACTGCCAGTCGCGCCCGATGGCGTCCTTCAGGACATACTCGAACTTCGGCCCGTAGAACGCGCCCTCGCCCGGATTGATCGAGGTCTTGATGCGGCCCTTGCCGCGCTTCTCGATCTCAGCGAGCACCTTTTCCATCACCGCTTCGGCGTGGTCCCACTGCTCGTCCGTGCCGACGCGCTTCTCCGGCCGCGTCGACAGCTTGACCACGATGTCCTTGAAGCCGAAGTCGTCGTAGATCGACAACAGCAAATCATTCACCTCGAGGCACTGCTCCTCGAGCTGGGCTTCGGTGATGAAGATGTGCGCGTCGTCCTGCGTGAAATGGCGCACGCGCAGGAGCCCGTGCATCGCTCCGCTCGGCTCGTAGCGGTGCACCTTGCCGAACTCGCCGAGCTTCAAGGGCAGGTCGCGGTAGCTCTTCAAGCCGTGCTTGAAGATCTGGATGTGGCCGGGGCAGTTCATCGGCTTGCAGCAGAAGATGCGCTCGTCGGGCAGCTCGGTGACGAACATCATCTCGCGGTAGTTCTCCCAGTGGCCGGAGAGCTCCCAGAAGTGCTTCTCCATCATGTCGGGAGAGTTGACCTCGAGATAGCCGGCGGCCTCGAGCCGGCGGCGCATGTAGGCGATGAGCGTCTGGAACAGCGTCCAGCCGTTCGGGTGCCAGAACACCGAACCCGGCGCCTCCTCCTGGAAATGGAAGAGGTCCATCTCGCGTCCGAGCTTGCGGTGGTCGCGCTTCTCGGCTTCTTCGAGCCGGTGCAGGTAGTCGGCGAGCTCTGCCTCCGTCGCCCACGCCGTGCCGTAGATGCGCTGGAGCATCGGCTTGTTGGGATCGCCGCGCCAGTAGGCGCCGGCGATCTTCTGCAGCTTGAACGCCTTGCCGACCTGACCCGTCGAGGCCATGTGCGGTCCGCGGCAGAGATCGAGCCATTCGCCCTGCTTGTAGATCTTGACCTCCTCCCCCTCGGGGATGGCGTCGACCAGCTCGACCTTGAAGTTCTCGCCGCGCTCCTTGAAGAACTCCTTGGCCTTGCGGCGGCTCCAGACTTCCTTCGTGAAGGGCGTGTTCTTGGCGACGATCTCGCCCATCTTCTTCTCGATCTTGCCGAGATCGTCGGGATGGAACGGGTCCTGCTTGGCGAAGTCGTAATAGAAGCCGTTCTCGATCACGGGGCCGATCGTGACCTGCGTCTTCGGCCACAGCGCCTGCACCGCCTCTGCCATCACGTGCGCGGCGTCGTGCCGGATCAGCTCGAGCGCTTCCGGGTCGGTGCGGGCGATGAATTTGATCTTGGCGTCGGCGCTGATCGGCTCGGCGAGGTCGGCGAGCTTGCCGTCGACGCTCATCGCCACCGTGCGCTTCGCCAGCGAGGGAGAGATCGCTTTGGCGACCGCTAGACCCGTGACCCCCTTCTCGTACTTGCGCGATGCGCCATCGGGGAACGTAAGCGTGATCTCGGACACGGGGCCTCTCCTCTCACTCGCTACCTACCAATGCAGCGTAAGTTGGAGGGGTTACATGCGGTTGGATCTGCGAGAAGTCAAGCGCGGCCTGACCACCGCCCGTAGCGCCAGGGCGCGAAGGGGTGCCACTCGGCGAGGATGTCGGGCACCGGATCGTGTCCGTGCGTGCCCCAGGGGTGGCAGCGCGACAGCCGCGAAACAGTGAGCCACAGGCCGCGCCAGGCCCCGTTCTTGTCGATGGCTTCGAGCGCATACTCCGAGCACGTCGGCGCGTGGCGGCAGTTCCAGCCGACGTAGGGCCTCAGCGTCCAGCGGTAGAGGTGGATCGGCGCCTTCAAGATCTCGTCGGCGACGCGCATCAGTAGGGTTCACCGGACTTCGTGAAGAAGCGGAATTTGCCGTCGCGCTTCTCGCCGCGCAGGTCAATGTCGGAGTAGGTCGCGTCCTCGTCCTTCGACCGCGTGCCAATCTCGAGATAGGTCGCGGGCGCCGCGCTGCGGTTGACGAGATGATGGCCGTTGGCAAGGCCTGCCGGAAAACCCGCCGCCATGCCCGGCCGAAGGACACGCTCGCCCTCCTCGGTCACGAGCACGAGCTCGCCTTCGAGCACGTAGACGCACTCGTCCTCCTTCACATGCCAATGGCGATGCGACGACATCGCCCCGGGCTCGAGCGTCGTCAGGTTGACCCCGAACTGCGTGAGGCCAAGGGCTTCCGTCAGCGCGCGCTTGATGCGCCCGTCGAAGCCTTTGGCGAAGGGCGCCGGATAAATGGTGCCGCGGCGGCCGGGAAGCGCCGCCGGGTCGTCAATGATCGGCATGTGATGGTTCCGCGGCCGCAAGTTTCGCGGAGGCACGCGACGCAATCTCATCGAGCGCCTGCTCGAGCGCGTCAAAGACAAGCATCACGGAACCGTGCCGCGCCTTGTAGTGGCGGGCGGGTTCCAGCAGCGCGAGGTCGGCGAAACGCCCCGCCGGGGGATCGCCATTCTCCTTCAGCATGGACCGCATGGCGGCTGCCGCGGCGCGCACCTCCGCCGCGGTCGCGCCGATGATGTGGCTCCCGACGATGGCGGCCGTCGCCTGGCCCAGCAGGCACGCCTTCACCGTCTGCCCGAAACCCGTCACCCGATCCCCGCTCATTTTGAGGTCGATGGCGATGGTCGAGCCGCACAGCTTGGAGTGCGCGGTTGCCGTGGCGTCGGGTGCAACCAGCCGTTCCGAGCAGGGAATATGCGCGGCGAGCTCCAGAAGCTTCGTGTTGTAGATCTCGTCCAGATCGGCCATGCGTACCCCGGAACCGCGTTCCTTCCCATTTTTCAAGGCTGAGCCATTATATAGGGCTCGCGGGGCCATGTGGTACCGGGCTCGCGCAGCAGGAGCGCCGGGTTAATCCGGCTTGGAGTGCTCCGTTTGAAAAAGGCGTCCGAAGTTTCACTCAAGGCCGCGACCGAGCGCCGCCCCAGCCGGCAGCAGGCGGAGGACGCGGTGCGCACGCTGCTCGCCTGGGCTGGCGACGATCCGGAGCGTGCCGGCCTCGCCAATACCCCCAAGCGCGTCGTCGAGGCGTTCGAGGAGCGCTTCGGCGGCTATCGCGAGAACGCCGCGGCCGAGCTCGCCCGTACCTTCGAAGACGTCTCTGGCTACTCCGACATGATCCTGCTGCGGGACGTGCGCTTCGAAAGCCATTGCGAGCATCACATCGCCCCGTTCACTGGTGTGGCGCATATAGCCTACCTCCCCAGCCGCCGCGTCGTCGGCCTCTCCAGGCTCGCCAGCATCGTCGATATCTTTGCGCGCCGCCTGCAGGTGCAGGAGGCCTTGACGGCGCAGATCGCCACGACGATCCAGGATGCGCTGGCGCCACGAGGCGTGGCCGTGATGATCGCCGCGCGGCACCAGTGCATGACGCTGAAGGCCGTCAATCAGCCGGCGGCGACGATGGTGACGTCGCACTTCACCGGCGTGTTCGAAACGGATGCCGCCTGGCGCGACCGCTTTCTGCACGCCGTGCAGGCAAACCCCGGCGACCTGTCCTAGGCGACCCCGCCTCCTCTGGAAGAAGTCAGTTCTCATGGCCGACCCGCACACATCCCGATTTGGCCTTCGCGGTTCCAAAAACGCCGTCGAAGAAGGGCTCGTGTTCCAGCCCAAGTTCGATGCCGACGGGTTGATCCCCGCAATCGTCACCGCGGACGACACCGGTGAGGTGTTGATGTTCGCCTGGATGAACGAAGCGGCGCTCGCGCTGACGCTCGAGACCGGGCTCGGCCACTTCTGGAGCCGATCGCGTCACGCACTTTGGAAGAAGGGCGAGGAGAGCGGCAATCTTCTCAAGGTCATCGAGATGCGCACCGACTGCGACCAGGACGTCGTGTGGATGCGCGCCCGTGTGGAGGGAGATGGCCTCGCTTGTCACACGAGACGGCCGAGTTGCTTCTACCGCGCGGTCCCGCTCGGGCGCGCGAGCGAGGGCGGCGTGCAGCTTATCCCCGCCGCGCCCAATCGCCGCCGGTGACAGCGCTATTGCACTGCAGCGATTGAAGAAATTCTCGCTAACCCGCCGCCAAACTAGTGCAGGGTTAATCTCCCGCGCCTATATTTGAGTCGTAACTGCCGTTTGTTCGCGCCCAGCGTTTCGAGAGCGGGGCACATCGTTTGCGGCGAAGAGGTCGCGAACATTTAGAACCTTCGGGTGAGCAGCAATGGCAAAGACCAAGATCGGGTTGGCGTTAGGGGGCGGTGCAGCGCGCGGCTGGGCGCACATCGGCGTCATCCGGGCGCTCGCCGAGGCCGGGGTCAAGCCCGACATCATCGTCGGAACTTCCATCGGTGCGGTGGTCGGGGCCTGCCATTCGGGAGGACATCTGAGTTCCCTGGAGAATTTCGCCCGCGCCCTCACCCGGCGGCGCGTGTTCGGCTACCTCGACTTCAATTTCGCCGGCACGGGCCTCATCAACGGCCAGCGCCTGTGCGATCAGCTCGACCACCACCTGGGCGACCTCAACATCGAGGATCTGGCGCCCCGCTTCACCGCCGTCGCCACCGAGATCGGCACCGGGCACGAGATCTGGCTGTCGCGCGGCCGCGTCGTCGACGCCGTGCGGGCCTCCTACGCGCTCCCCGGCATCTTCCGTCCCGTCAAGATCAATGGCCGCTGGCTGTTCGACGGCGCCCTCGTCAATCCGATCCCCGTCTCGGTCTGCAGGGCGCTGGGCGCGCGCTACGTCATCGCCGTGAACCTGAATTTCGACGTCTGCGGCCGCGGAACGATCATGCCTCACTTCGAGCCGGATGCCACGGCCGAGCCGGAGCCCGAGCCGCAACCGATCGCGGGCAAGAACGGAACCGCCGTGCGGCGGCTGCTGCAACGCCAGCTGTTCGGCAAGGGCGAAGCCGCGCCGGGCATCTCGACGGTGATGATGGAAGCCTTCAACATCGTGCAAGACCGCATCGCGCGCTCGCGGCTCGCCGGCGATCCGCCGGATGCGATGATCAATCTCCGGCTGTCGGAATTCGGCCTCTTCGATTTCCACCGTGCCGACGAGCTGATCGAACGCGGCTCGGCCGCCACCAAACGGCACCTCGGCGACATGAAACGCGAGATCGACGCGCGCCGGCACGCGCCCGGCACGCAGACGGGCGTCGTCGAGATCGTCTGACGACGCCGCCTCGAAGGGCCCTGGCTCAGCCGGTGGCGAAATAGCCCCGCATCGCCGTCACCTCCATCTCCACCTCGGCGATGTGGTTCTTCACGATGTCGCCGATGGAGACGATGCCGACGAGCGAGCCGTCCTCGATCACGGGGACATGTCGGAAACGGCCCTGCGTCATCAACTCCATGATCTCGTCGATCGTGCTCGTCTCCTGGCAGGAGATCACCGACGACGTCATGGCTTCCGAGACGGGCTGCTTCAGCGCGGCTTCGCCGTGCTCGGCAAGGCAGCGGATAATGTCGCGCTCCGAGATGATGCCGACAACCTCGCCGTTATCACCAACGACGACGATCGCACCTATCCGCTTCTGCGCGAGCCTGTTGATGATTTCGAAGAGCGGTGCGTCGGGGCGCACGGTCGCCACGGCCCGCCCTTTTGTCTTCAAGATCTGCGCAATATTCATGGCATTCCTCCCGATGCGTTTCGGCCGCCGAAACTTCGCATTGCAGCATTGATATGCTCGCAAATGCGAAACGTCGCATCGCTACCAATGGTGCCCTGCATTCGACGCCAAAACGTTTCTTTTGGCCGGACGCTTTGATCTAAGTCCGGCAATTCATGTTGGGCCAATCGAGGATTGCGCGCAAGGACTCAGTTCTCATTAGCCGGCTCTGGTGAACGCACGCTCGTCGTTCGGTCGAAGAAGCCGAACGCCAAGAGCCCGGCGAAATAGCCGCCCATATGCGCCTCCCATGCGATCCCCCCGGTGCTCACTCCGCCAAGCCCCAGCACGGCAAGGATGTTTGCGAGGATGAAGGCGCCCGTAACGGTGAGCACGCGGCGGTCGGTCAACGCGCGCGCGAGCGTCATCAGCGGGACGCCCTCGGGGTTTTCGCGCAAGGCGCGCAGGCCTTCGGCATCGAATGCCGAAAACAGGAAGCGCATCGTGGCGCCCATCAGACCTGAGATGGCGCCGGACGCACCCACCATCGGCGCCATCAAGCCGCGGTTGAAGGCGAGAAATGTTGCAGCGCCAGCAACCGCGCAAAATGCTGAAAGCGCGAGAAACCGCGCCGCTCGGACGCGCTTCGCCACGGCGCCGCCGAATGCGACGAGCCAAGCCGAATTGAAGCCGAGGTGCAGAAGGCTGCCGTGTACGACCGCGTAGGTGAGGAACGAAGTGACCGCCGCGACCTCCCCGCCCGGCAATGCGCTCGCATAGCCCGAGTAACGCGCGGGGATGAACGCGAGCGTCAAAAGGAGCCATGTGCTCCATCCGTCTGGAAGTGCGGCGAGCAATGCGTGCACGGCGACGAGGAGAGCGAGCACCGCCAGCACGCTGCCGGGCACGTTGAAGATCGGCTCGTCTCGGCTCACGGCGGTTCCTCTGGGGCGACGATAAGGGGAGGGGCTGGGAGAGTTAACGGCTCCGTCCCCGCGCGGCAACCATGTTCTCTGCTGGCCGCCCTGCGGCATCTCGATGGCACGGATGCTGCTCCTTAACGTCCCGACGGCTCGCGGCTCGGGGAAATTGTCCCGATCCAGGACGGCCGTTAGCTCGAGGGGCGCCGGGTATTGGAGCCAAGCTGGGATTCTTTGCGTTATGGGTATGAGACATAAGACCAGCGAGACGCTTTACGCGTATTGGAACGGTGTTCGCGGCCCCGATCTGGCGCCCCGCCGGTTCGATATTGAGCCGGCAAAGATCGCACGAATCTTGTCGTCGACTTTTATGCTCGAGCGGCTCGATCCGAGAACCTACCGCTACCGGTTGGCGGGCACTGCCGTGTGCAACATCTTCGGCGCCGAGCTGCGCGGCACGAATTTCCTCGATGGCTGGCCTCCGGATGACCACCTCTCCCTGATGCGGAGGCTGTCGGTACTGTCGGGGCGCGGCGCCGTGGAGCTCGTCCACCTGGAAGCAGCTCCGCCCGGGCGTGCGTCCGCCCCCTTCGAGCTGTTGCTTTTGCCGCTTCGCCACACCGGTGAGACGCTCGATCGGGTGCTCGGCTCATTCGTCGCCCTCGATTGTCCTGGCTGGCTCGGGCACCTGCCGCTCGCCACCAAGCGGCTGATCGCCAATGAATTCATCTGGCCCGCGGGAAGTCCCGGCGGGGAATCCGGTGCAAGGCCGCTCCCGGCGCGCCCCCTCCACGTGCCGTTGGCACTGAGCCCCTGCGGCGGGCGCGTCGTGCGCAGCGAGCGCCGCCAGTTCCGGGTCTTCGAGGGGGGCCTCCATCGTCCCCACGAGGACGAGAACTAGGGCGCTAGGGGTTGGCCCCTCGGCCCGACTATCAGACCAATGCCTCCACCGTTTGCTCGTCGGGCTCGTCGTTCGAGTTGCAGGCGAACTTCCAAAAATGGTGCGCCGGTTAGTCCTTCGTTAAGGGGCCACCCGCATAATTGTGACCGGAACAGAGCCTCCCTGTACGCGTTTCTAGTCGGGCTCGCGGACAGCTGCGGCCGCTAGGCGGCCCATCGCAGGATTGGCTCATGTTGAGGAGTTCGGCTCCATCGCAGCCGTTTGGTCCCGAGGGGTCGGAGCATAAAGGTCCCGACAGGCGACGCTACCCACGCTTCGCGCTGAGCCTTCCGGGGCGCTTCATGCGGCCGGACAAGCTCGACTACCCCTGCCGCCTCAAGGACATCTCCGTCGGCGGGGCGGCATTCATCACTCCCACCCTACCGGCGGTTGGCGAAAAGATCATCGCTTATCTCATGCACCTCGGCGGCCTCGAAGGCGCGGTGGTGCGTCGTACCAACGACGGCTTTGCCATGAGCATAACCGCGACCCAGCGCAAGCGGGACAACCTCGCGGCGCGCATCCAGCTGCTTATCAGCAGCACCGATCTCGCTGAAACGGACGAGCGCATCTCTCCGCGCACGCCGACGACCGGCTTTGCGAGGCTCATGCTGGCGGATGGAACGGTGCTCGAGTGCCCGATGCTCGATGTGTCGGGCTCCGGCGTCTCGATCGTCACGCCGATCAAGCCAGCGGTCGGCGCCGAGGTCATCCTCTCCAACGAGCGCGCAGTCGTCGTGCGCCATCACGAGGAAGGCATCGCTGTGGAATTCGTTAATCAGCGTCTCGAAGCGGAAGAGGCCTTCAAACGCATCGCCGACGCGATCACTCGAAAAGATGAACGTCGATAGCGAGTTTTGCATCAAATCGTGCGGCGGCGCTTCAGCGGAATTCGAACTCTATCGGGTAGCTTGAGGGAAAGAGTAACGGGGTCCAGTCATGCAGCGGGTGGAACTTAGAGCCTTAGTGCTTGCCGGCGCATTGCTGGCCGCAACGAGCGTCTGCGCTCAAGAGTTGTCTGCGATCCAACCCGACGATGCGATCGGCCGTCCCGCGATTGGCGTGCCCTTCATGCGCGTGTTCGGCCCGGCGCAACCTCCCCATGGCTTCGTGCGCTTCTGCGAGGAGACCCCGAAGGAATGCGCCTCCGATCAGAAGCCGGAAGCCCGCTTCGACGCCTCGCCCGAGCGCTTGAGGGAGCTTGACGCCGTCAACCGCGAGGTGAACCGGGCCATCACACCCGCCACCGATCTGGAAGTCTACGGCGTCAACGAATACTGGACGCTGCCGACGACGCGCGGCGACTGCGAGGACTACGCTCTTCTGAAACGGCACAAGCTGATCGAGAAGGGCTGGCCGGTGAGCTCCATGCTGATGACCGTCGTCCGCGATGAAAAGGGTGAAGGTCACGCGGTGCTGACCGCCCGCACGGTGCAGGGCGATTTCATCCTCGACAACAAGAGCGAGGACGTGAAGGTGTGGACCACGACGCCCTACCAGTACGTCATGCGCCAGTCCTACCTCAACCCGCGCGTCTGGGTTGCTCTCGACACCCAGCAGAGCCCGGTTGCGACCGCCGCCGACCACGGCAATTGAGGCAGAGCGCTATGCCTGCGGCTTCAAGCCGGCGGCGAAGCGCTTCCAGTTGGCGACATAGCGCGCGGCCGCGCCGCCGAAGCGTTTGACGTCCTCGTCCGTGAGCTGCCGCACGATCCTTCCAGGCGAGCCCAGCACCATCGAACGCGGCGGAATCTCTTTCCCCTCGGCGATGAGCGTATGGGCGCCCACGAGGCACTCCTCGCCGATTTTGGCTCCGTTGAGAATGATCGAGCCGATGCCGATCAGGCTGCCGCGGCCGATGCTGCAGCCGTGCAGCATCACCATGTGACCGATGGTGCAATCGGCACCGACGGTCAGGGGAAAGCCGGGGTCCGTGTGCATGACGCACCCCTCCTGCACGTTGGAGCGCGCGCCGATCTGGATCGGCTCGTTGTCGCCGCGCACCACCGTGCCGAACCAGATGCTGGCGTCCTCCTCGAGGATCACCTTGCCGATGACGACTGCTGAGGGCGCGATCCAGCATCGGCCTTCGCCCGGCGTCGACACGCGCAGTCCGTCGAGCTCGTAAAGGCTCATGGCTGAAGCAGCGCCTCTAGACCTGCTCGAGGTCGAGATCGAGGATCGCCATCTGGAACTGGTAGGAGACCTCGCCTTCCTCCTCCTCACGGAAGAGCACCGCGATGAACTCGTCGCCGATGAAGACCTCCGCGGAATCGGCCTTCTTCGGCCGAGGACGCACCTCCAGATTGGGGGTGCGGAACACCTTGCGCAAATAAGCCTGCAGGCGGGCTACTTCTTCCGGTTTCACGGGGGATCTCCTTTATGCGGCGGAATGCCGTGCAAGTTCTCTAAAGGCCGCCGAAATCGTCGACCCAGGTCTGCTCCATCTCGAGCGCCGGCTCTGCGCATCCCGCTGAGCCGACGACCTTTGCAGGCACGCCCGCAACCGTGACGTGCGCGGGGACGTTGGTCAGCACGACGCTGCCCGCAGCGATGCGCGAGCCGTCGCCCACTGTAATGTTGCCCAGCACCTTGGCGCCGGCGCCGATCAGCACGTTCTCGCCGATCTTTGGATGACGGTCGCCGGTCTCCTTGCCGCTGCCGCCGAGGGTGACCCCGTGCAGGAACGAGCAGTTGTTGCCGACGACAGCCGTCTCGCCGACGACCACCCCGGTCGCATGGTCGATCATGATCCCCTGTCCGAAGCGGGCGGCGGGATGGATGTCGACACCGAAGGTGCGCGAGCCCTGGCTCTGCAAGAACAGCGCGAAATCGCGCCGGCCCTCGTGCCACAGCGCACTGGCAAAGCGATGGGTGGCGAGGGCGTGGAAGCCTTTGAAGTAAAGCAGCGGGTCGAGATAGCGGCTGCAGGCCGGATCGCGGTCGAACACGGCGGCTAGATCCGCGCGAAAGATCGCGCCGAGCTCTTGGTGCCCGGCAAGCACTGCCTGAAAGGTCTGGTTCACAAGGACCGCGTCCACGTCCGAATGGTCGAGGCGCTGCGCCAGACGATGGCAGATCGCATCCTCGAGACGGTCGTGGCTCAGTACGGTTGCAAAGATGAAGCTGCCGAGCGCCGGCTCGGCCGCCATCGCTGACTGGGCCTCCTTGCGGATCTCAGACCAAATCGGGTCGTATGCACTGACCTTGCCCTCGGCCGCGGATCGCGTCCTGGCTGCCATCTGCCACTCCTGAGCCGTATTGATCCCGGTGCAGCGGACACCGCCGCTCCGGCCAGACCGGGGTACAAACATGGCGCCCGTTCGTCAACGGCTACCACGCCCGGCTCAATTGGCTCTAATCCGGGGCGCCCCGGGGCGAAGTGCGCGATTGAACGCCGCGGTGCCCCGCGCTCTATAGGACTGAACGAAAGCCAGGATTTCCCGATGACAGATATCAAAACCGCGGCCCTGCGGTTCGAGAGCGACGGCGATATCGCGTTCATCATTGCGGACAACCCCGCGCGCATGAACGCGTTCACGGCGGCGATGTGGGAGGCCATGCCGGCCCGCATTGCGGAGGCCGAGCGCGACGATAAGGTTCGCGTGATCGTCCTTCGCGGCGCGGGCGAGCGGGCGTTCTCGGCCGGTGCCGACATTTCCGAATTCGACACCGCGCGCTCGGGCGACAAGGCGGCGGCGTACGATGCGCTCAGCGACGCGGCGTTCACGGCCCTGACCCGCTGCGCCAAGCCGATCATCGCCATGATCCACGGGTTCTGCCTTGGCGGCGGTTTGAGCGTCGCCTTGTGCGCCGACATCCGGTTTGCCGACGACAGGGCCGAGTTCGCCATCCCCGCCGCCAAGCTGGGGCTCGGCTACAATGCGCGCTGGGTGCGCCCGCTGCTTGCGGCCGTGCCCCCTTCGCGCGCCAAGGAGATGCTGTTCACCGCGGGGCGCTTCAAAGTTGCAGAGGCGGCCGCCATGGGCCTCGTCTCGCGCGTGGTGCCAGCACCCGAGCTCGATGGAGCGACACGCGCTCTGGCAAGAGAGATCGCCGCTAACGCGCCCCTCACCGTGCGTGCGGCCAAACGCACCATCGACGAGCTCGTACGCCATCCCGAGTCGCCCGACATTGCCGCGCTCGATGCCGCCGTTGCCGCGTGCTTTGCCAGCGAGGACTACGCCGAAGGGCGGCGCGCGTTCCTGGAGAAGCGCAAGCCGGGGTTTCAGGGGCGCTGAGGGGCGCCTTGCCTTATTCGGCGGCGGCGCGCGATATGCCGTAGGCTTGGAGCGGCCACATGCGCACTAGACACCGGAACATTACGATCGCCGCAGTTACGGTCTTGGCGCTTGCCGCTGCCCCCGCCTTGGCGCAGGAGCGATCGCTCATCAATGCGTGCTGGGCGCCAGCGGCGCTCAGCGTCGCTCCGGGCGAGAACGCCGTGCATAGGGGCGACCGCCGGTTCGATGCCCCGCCGTCCGCGATGGAACTGGCCCCCTATCCTGCGCTCGTCCCTGACAAGGGCGTCATCCGCCGCGTCAAGCTTTCGGGCGCGCGCAAGCTGATCGCGCTGACCTTCGATCTGTGCGAGCAGCCGGGCGAGGTCGCCGGCTATGATGGCGCCATCATCGACTATCTGCGCAAAGAGAACATCAAGGCCACGTTCTTTGCGGGCGGAAAATGGCTGCGATCGCACGAGGAGCGCGCGCGCCAGCTCATGGCGGATCCGCTGTTCGAGATCGGCAACCACTCGGAAGCGCACAGGAACTTGCGTGGGCTAGCGGGCGACCGCCTGGCCAACGAGATCCTAGGCCCCCAACGGTCCTATGAGATGATCCGCGCGCGCTTCGCGCAGATGCAGTGCGTTCGCAACGACCCCGGCGCCGAGAGCCGCATCCCGCCGCGGATCACACTGTTCCGCTTTCCCTACGGGGCATGCAGTGCGGAGGCTCTGCAGGCGGTGCACGATCAGGGATTGCGCGCGATTCAGTGGGACGTGGCCACTGGCGACCCCGCGCCAGCGGCGTCGCCCGAGGCGATCGCAAGCACGATGCTGACGCGGACGCGCCCCGGCTCCATCATCCTCAACCACGCCAACGGTCGCGGCTGGCATACCGCGGCCGCACTCCCGCTCGCGCTGCCCAAGCTGCGTCAGATGGGCTTCGAATTCGTAACGGTCTCCGAGCTGCTCGATGCGGGCGAACCCGTCGTCGCCGAAACCTGCTACGACAATAAGCCAGGGGATACGGACCGCTATGATGTCTTCGCCGCGCATAAGCGCATTCCCGACTTTAAGACGACCGTTCACCAATGAGCGCGCCATTGCCCTTCACGGTCCGGCGCTATGAGATCGAGCCTGCGCGCGGCGGCAAACCGCTCATTGCAGAACCGATGACCGAGGTCGACGCACGGCCTCTTGCAGAGGCGGTGTCCGCGCTCGAGCCGTGGCGCACGTACGGATATCCGGCCGAAAAGCTCGCCGGATTTCTCGCTGAGAACGAGCCGGGTGCACCACGATTTGTCCTGCGGCTCGGCAGCGAGGTCGCCGGCGGCATCGGGCTGCGGCTCAATTGGATGCGCGGGCCCTACATCCAGTTTCTCGCCGTTCTGCCGCCGTTCCAGTGCCAGGGCATCGGTAGTGCCGCCATTGCTTGGGTCGAGGCGCAAGCGCGCGCCGGCGACGAGCGCAACCTCTGGATCGCGGCCTCCGAGATCAACACGCACGCGCGCCGGCTGTATGAGCGCCTCGCGTTTCGCGAGGTGGCAAAGCTCGACGATCTCGTCTGTGAAGGGCGCTCGGAGCTTCTCTACCGCAAGCAACTCTAGTTGACCTCGAGCACCACGCGTCCGCGCACTTTGCCGGCAAGGATCTCCGGGGCAAGTGCGACGACATCGGCGATCGGGCGCGTCACCGTCATACGGGCGAGCTTCTCTCGATCGAGATCCTGCGCAAGGCGCTGCCACGCTTTGACGCGCCGCGCCTTCGGCGCCATGACGCTGTCGATGCCGATGAGCGTCACTCCGCGCAGGATGAACGGGGCGACGGAACCGGGAAAGTCCATGCCCTGCACGAGCCCCGTCGCCGCGACAGCGCCGCCGTAGCTCGTCATCGCCAACGCGTTGACGAGCGTGTGGGAACCGGCGACGTCGATGGCGCCAGCCCAGCGTTCCTTAACGAGTGGCCGTCCCGCTGCATTGAGCTCCGCGCGATCGATGATCTCGGCCGCACCCAGCGAGCGCAGGTAATCCGCCTCCTGTGGACGACCGGTGGCGGCGATGACGCGGTAGCCGAGCTTGCCGAGCAGGGCGACGGCGACGCTGCCGACGCCACCGGCCGCGCCGGTTACCAGAACGGGCCCCTTGTCCGGCGAGACCTCGTGCGCCTCGAGCGCCAGCACGGCCAGCATCGCGGTGTAGCCTGCGGTGCCGATCGCCATCGCTTGGGCGTTCGTGAACGCCGCGGGCCGGTTCACCAGCCAGTCGCCCTTGAGGCGCGCATATTCGGAATAGCCGCCATAGTGGCGCTCGCCGCAGCCCCAGCCGTTGAGGATCACTTCATCGCCAGCCGCAAACTCCGCGTGCGTCGAGGAGACCACCGTGCCGGCGAAGTCGATCCCGGGTACGAGCGGCAGGCGTAGGCCCGGCAGCCTGCCGGTCAACGCCAGCCCGTCCTTGTAATTGATGGTCGAGTGCGTAACACGCACGGTCACGTCACCGTCCATGAGATCGCCTTCGCGCAGCGTTTCCCACGACGCGCGCACGCCGCCGTCGCCGCGCGACAGCATCAGAGCCGTGAAATCGTCCATGCAAAGCCCCGCATAGATTTT
>Ga0187819_10000939_pt1 | contig 14827 bp, 9 predicted proteins | sample NC_wetland_sal_i_15_FD_132411 | JGI IMG/M metagenome (GOLD analysis project Ga0187819, IMG submission 132411) | Wetland sediment microbial communities from Neuse River Estuary, North Carolina, USA - SO4_4 | ecosystem: Environmental > Aquatic > Freshwater > Wetlands > Sediment | place: USA: North... | reverse complement strand
CAGGCCATCCGCGAGGAGATCGAAACCATCCTCGAAGGCGAACTGGCCGATCCTCGCATTGGGCTGGCCAGCGTCAGTTCGGTGATCATGGCTCAGGACACGCGTTCGGCGCGGGTGATGGTGCACGTTGCCGGCGATGAGGCCGACGCTGAGCGCACCCTCGAGGGGCTGGCCGCCGCTAAGAATTATGTCCGGCACGAACTGGCGGAGCGGCTGCGGCTGCGACGGCCTCCGGAACTCTATTTTCAGATCGATCGCGCCGATCAATTGGAGAGTCGAGTGGACGAGCTTCTGGGCCGCGCGAAAAAACGCGCCCGGAAGAATCCTGAGCCCAGCCCCTGAAGGGCAGTTCTCAGTTCCCGGTTCCCAGTAAGCGAGGCCGTGGCAGCTACTGAGAACTGAGAACTGAGAACTGGGAACTGAGAACTCGTCGAGTCAAGAACGAAGAGCACTTCATGCTAGAGCTGATCCTACGGGAAATTCGGGCGCGCCAGCGATTCGTCGTGACCTCGCACGCGCGGCCCGATGGAGACGGCATCGGCTCTGCCCTTGCCTGTGGCCAGATTCTGCGCATGATGGGCAAAGAGGCCGCAGTTGTCATGCACGATGGCGTGCCTCGTATCTACCAGAATCTTCCTTTCGCCGACCGCGTGATTCAGGCCGATGCCGTTCCTCCTAACGATGCCGTCATCCTCCTGGAATGCGATGGCACGCGGCGCACGCTGCTCGAAGGGCTCGACGAATGCTTCCTCATCAATATTGACCATCACGTGAGCGGGCGCAATTTTGGCCACATCAACTGGATCGACTCTTCGGTGATGGCCACCGCCGAACTGGTGTTTCGTCTAGCCCGGCTGGCCTGCGTGCCCGTCGATCGCGACATTGCCACCTGCCTCTATACAGGGCTCATGACCGACACCGGTTCCTTCATGTTTGAAGGCACGAACGAGCACACGTTCACCGTGGCGCGCGAACTTGTCCTGGCCGGCGCCGACCCGGCGCTTTGCGCGCGCCATATCTATTTTGGACATTCCACGGCCAAGCTTCGGCTGCTCGGCGCGGCGCTTTCCAACCTGCATCGCGAAGGGCCGCTGGCCTGGATCTGGGTCACGCAAGAGCAGATGCAGCGGTTCGGCGCCCGCGAAGAAGACTGCGAGGGCCTGGTCAACTACGCGCTCTCCATCGGGGACGTGCAGGTCGCGATCTTCTTTCGCGAGTTGCCCGATGGCCGCTTTCGCGTCAGCTTGCGCAGCAAGGGAGAAGTGAATGTCTCCACCGTGGCCGAGCATTTCGGCGGCGGTGGCCACAAGTGTGCCAGCGGGTGTTCGATCGAAGGGCCACTGGCCGTCGCCGTGTCCCGAATTGTCGACCGCCTGCGCGCGGAAGCTGTAGTCTGGAACGCGAACTCATCCACCAGTTGAGCGCCCTGCCTGATATTCCATGAATCAGCAGAAAACAAATCCGCAAACCCGCACCGACCTGTTGCTGCTGGCGGCGTTCTGCGGATTCCTTTTTTTCTATGGTCTCGGCGCCTTCGGACTTGTCGGCGCCGATGAACCTCGCTACGCGCAAATCGCGCGCGAAATGCTCGATCGCTCCGATTGGATCACCCCCACGCTGCAAGGCAAACCGTGGCTCGAAAAGCCGGTCTTTTATTACTGGCAGGCGATGGTGTCGTACCGCGCCGCCGGCATCAGCGATCGGGCTGCCCGCCTGCCGGGCGCGTTCGACGCGGCGATGCTCATCGCGGCCATCTACTTTTTTCTTCGCCGCTTCCGGCCGGGCAGTGAACTCGATGGCGCCCTGATCACCGCGAGTTGCGCCGCCGTGGTTGGATTTGCCCACGCCGCGGCGACCGACATGCCGCTGGCCGCCTGTTTTGCCATCGCATTGCTGAGCTGGTATGCCTGGTACGAAAGCCGACGGAACATTTACCTCGCGGCCTTTTACATTTTTGTGGCGCTTGGGACCTTGGCCAAGGGCCCGGTCGCGCCCGGGTTATCGGCGGTGATCATCTTTCTTTTCGTTGGTATAAGGCGCGACTGGCACGCCATTCCGCGCACCCTCTGGATTCCCGGCATCGTCCTCTATCTCGCCGCCATGTTGCCCTGGTACATCGCCGTCCAGTTGCGAAATCCGGAATTTTTCCGGTTTTTCATCCTCGAACAGAACCTCGGCCGCTTCTCGCACAATCTTTATCACCACCGCCAGCCATTCTGGTTTTACCTGCCCGTGTTCCTGCTGGCCATGATGCCCTGGACGCTTGCGCTCATCGTCGCGGTTGCTGAGCGCGCTCGCTTGATTTGGTCCGAAGGCAAGGAGGCTTTCTCAAACCCGGAAGATTCCTGGCCGCTGTTTCTACTCGTCTGGATGTTCGTGCCCATCTTATTTTTCAGCGCGTCGCAATCGAAGCTGCCCGGCTACATTCTGCCCGCCGTGCCTGCCGGAGCGCTGCTGGTCGCGGAATATCTCGCTGCCCGCCGCGGCTTAGGGGAAGAAGAGAAGGTTTCGCCTTGGTTTGCCGCGGCTCATGGAGTTCTCTGCGGACTGCTGGTGTTCGCCGCCCTCTCTGCAGGGTTCATTGCCACCCATCGCAACCCGTTCTGGGGAACCGGTACCTCGGTTAGCGCGGCCGTTGCCGCAGTCTTCGCGTTTGGCATTACCGCCGTGCTTCTCTCCCGCGCCGGACTCCGCCTCTTGAGCCGCGCCACCATGTTCGCCGTGGTGGTCAGCGTCGGGGCCATCATTCGTCTCGCCGCGCCCGTTATCAACGCCACACAATCCGCGCGTCCCATTGCCGGAGCCATTCAAGCATTTTCGCGCGAGCCCGTACCCGTCGCTCTCTATCGCCTCAATCGCATGCAGGAATACGGCCTTGAGTTTTATCTCAATCGCCCGGCGCAACTTTACGAAAGCGGAAATGTCCCGGCCGCGGCGCACGTGGTGGTTGCCGCACAGGGTACGAAGTCCCAAATCGAGCAACTGGTTCCCGGACGCCGCGTATCATACTTAACCAACATCCCGGAGCAGAAGGTGGAGCTGTACTGGGTGGGGAAGGAATAGGAGGCAGGTGTCAGGTTTCAGGTTTCAGGTGTCAGGTGTCAGGTTTCAGATCTCGGGTCTTAGGTCTTGAGAGCGAGAAACGCATGGGACGTGGAGAAATATTCGTGGGACGGACCCCGGTCTCAACTGGCGACGGACGATGACACCATGTTTTTCCTGAGACCTGACACCTGACACCTTGTTTGTTTTTCCTGAAACCTAAGACCTAACACCTGAGACCTTGTTTTATGGAAATCCTCGATCTCCGACACTTCGCTTCCTCCGACCTTCGGCCGCTGCTCGAAGACGAGATCGCGGTGTGGGGACGCCTGCTCGCGTGGGATTACTCCACTTCCGCGGAGATGATTCTCCGCTACATGGACGCCAAGATTCTCCCCGGTTATGCCGCCATCGAGCGGGGCAGCATCTTTGGCTACTCCTTCTTTGTTTACGAGCAGAGCAAGGGTGTAATCGGCGACCTCTTTGTCCGTGACTCGGTCCGCGACTCGGTCCGCAACGGAGGCCGCAATTCGGGACGCCACGAGGTCGAAGAACGCCTGCTTACCCACGTCATCGAAACCCTGCAGCAGTCGCCCGGCATTCACCGCGTGGAGGCGCAGTTGCTGACGCATCACACGGGAGAGGTTTCGCAGCCTTTCCTGCAGCAGGGCTTCAGCCGGCATCCGCGGGTGTTCATGAATTTCGATATTGGCAAACACCCACAGACGGCGCCGCCGCTTCCGCCGCAGTTCGAGATTCGCGGGTGGTCGGAACAGGAATACCAGGGCGCCGCCGCCCTGATTACCGCCGCCTACCGCGGCCACGTCGATTCCGAGATCAACGATCAGTACCGCACACTCACCGGCTCGCTGCGCTTTTTGAACAACATTGTGCGCTTTCCGGGGTGCGGGACTTTCGATCCTCAGGCCTCGTTTGTCGTGGTGGATCGCCGTACGCGCACGCCGGTCGGCCTCATCCTGTGCTCGCAGGTGCGCCCCGATGTCGGCCACATCACGCAGGTGTGTGTGCTTCCGGAATACCGCTCCGCCGGCCTTGGCGAAGCCATGCTGGCCGCTACCACCCGGAACCTGCGCGGGCGGGGATTTCATTTCATCTCATTGACGGTGACCGAGGCGAACGACCGGGCGATTGCGCTTTATAAGCGCATTGGATTTGAATCTACGAGAGTGTTTGACGCGTTTGTGTGGGAAGGATGATGAGGCGGTGAGCGCGCACTCCCACACATTCGCAAAAAAACGCGAATGTGTGGGGCACCCGCCGAACAAGATTAGGGAATCGACGGACTAAAAACGGAATACTGGTTCGCCGTGCTCCCGTTATCGCCTCCCTCAAGAAATGTGAGGCCGTAGACAACTACTCCACTGGAACTGCTGAGAGCTGCCGGCATCAGGAAAGGGGTCGTCCATTTGTTCTTGTGAGGATCGTATACCTGCACCGTAGTCACGTCATTGGTTCCGTTGTTGCCGCCGAAGACGTAGAGCCGTCCGTTCAGAGCGACACTGGCTGGCCACGTAACGGCCGTTGGCATGTGCGCTAAAGTAGTCCAGGTGTTGGTCGCCGGATCGTAAACTTCCAGAACATTGGAGAACCCCTGGTTACCATATCCGCCCGCGACATAAAGTTTGTCGTTGATCACTCCGATGGCGGGACCAGAGTGCGCGCTCGCCGACCCTGGCAAGCTGGTCCAGGCATTTGTCGCCGGATCGTATACGTCCAGATAGTTTGAGTATCCGCTGTACCCATTACAAGGTGTGATGACGTAGAGCTTGCTATTGATAACGCCCGTTCCGCCACAGGCCGTTAGGTGCGGCATTGGGGCTAGACTCGTCCAAGTATTCGAAGGCGGGTCGTACATGAAAAGTGTGCTTGTAGGCAGAGGACCATTCCATCCGCCGGCCACATAGAGCTGGCTGTTAATCACCCCAGCGCCGTCTCCCTGATACAGGGTAATGGGCATGTTCAAGAGAGACGTCCATGTGTTCGTTGTGGGATTGAACGCTTGCAGAGTTGAAGTCCCCCCTGCGTTGTAACCACCGGCCACATAGATAATCCCGTTGATGGCTTCTACTGCCGCATTTTGGCGGGCCGCAGGCATCGCTGCTAGTGGCTTCCAAGCCGCGCTCGCGGGGAGGGTTAACAGCAGAACTGCGAGAATCCCGATCAAGGGACGGCAGTCGTGGGAAAACTTCACTCTCTGTGTCTTCATTGTTCTCCTTGAGGTGGCGAAATATAGTGAATCTCCCCGAGTGTTTAGACGGGATTCGTCGGTTGGGCTTGCATTTGCCGCTGGCTGACCGGAACAGCAAGGGAGAGAGAGAAGCTCGGTCGGTGGCCAGTTTTTGAGACTTGGGAGAATACGGCGTCGGCTGCCCATCAGCAGCTAGGCATTTGTCGCGCCAAAACGATCCCACGCTAGTTGTGATGATTTATCAACAGGTTACCGACATCTGCTGGGAGGATTCAAAATCCTGGAATGCAAATCTCTGCACGTCCGCAAACAAAAAACCTCCGCGTCGTCCTTCCCCGTGACGACGCAGAGGATTTGAGTGGAAACCGGAGTCACGATGCAGTACTTCGCGAGCCACGGACCCATTCTTCTTAGTTGGACCCAACACATCGCCGAGGGGGTGAGCGGTGAATCCAGTCGAAGTTGGCTTCCACCTCATAAAACGAAAACGCCTGCCAGTTCCCTTCACGCCGGAAAGAAAAAATCTGGAAGCGCCCGAGATGTGTTTTTCGCGCCCGCGCTGAGCCTTTTCACAAGTTAACAGGCTGCGGAAAAAACCAATATTGGATGCGCAGCCCCTAAAGGGACGATTGATTTCGAAGGGCTTGCGGTATCGCTAAAGCGATACCCTGATACGAAACCAAGTTTTTTCCCAGCATGTTAAGTCGTGCGATGGACGGACGGCAGTAACAATCGCGCCGTTGCTCCACTAAAATAGCGGCACCATGCGAGCGATTTTTCAGTGGAAGCTGGGCAGTCGAGTCCTGGAGTTGGGACGGCGCACTCTGATCATGGGCATCGTGAACGTAACGCCCGACTCGTTTTCCGACGGGGGACTCTACATCGACGCCGAAAAGGCAGTGCTTCGCGCCGAGCAGTTACTCGACGAGGGCGCCGCCATCATCGACGTGGGTGGGGAGTCAACGCGGCCGGGCACAACGGAACCGGTGTCCGAAGAAGAAGAGCGCCGGCGGGTGCTGCCGGTGATTCGGGATTTGAAGCGCCGGCGGCCCGATGCGGTCGTCAGCGTCGATACCAGCAAAGCAAGCGTGGCGCGGGCGGCGGTGGATCTGGGGGCAGAAGTTGTGAACGACGTCAGCGGGTTCCGTTGGGACCCGAAGATGGCCAAGACCCTGGCCGAACTCAAAGTGGGAGCCGTGCTGATGCACACCCGCGGACGGCCGGAGGAATGGCGGACGCTGCCTCCGATTGGCGATCCGGTCCTGCTGGTGAAGCGGGAATTGCGGCAATGGGCGGAGGCGGCGACGCTGGCGGGTATCAAGCGCGATCGCCTGGTGCTGGATCCGGGATTCGGTTTCGGGAAGAGCTTCGAGGAGAACTATCCGCTGCTGGCGCACTTCGCGGAACTGCAGCAGGTTGGATTCCCGTTGCTGGCCGGAGTGTCGCGCAAGTCATTTATCGGACGAACCCTGGCGCGCGCCGGCAAGGATAAGGATAAGAACAGAGATGTGGAGGCGGCCCAGCGCCTTTACGGGACGCTGGCCGCGGAGACCGCGTTGATCCTGAAGGGAGCGCATATTATTCGAACCCACGACGTGCGCTTTGCCGTAGAGGCCGCGAGCGTGGCGGATGCGATCGTGGCCAGTGGAGGATAGTGTAGAGAAGTTGGTCAGACCCGAGCCGCCTCGGCGAAGGGTGCGGTCGCTCGGAGAACGGGCAGCCGGATTTCAAACACAGCTCCGCCTTCGGGCCGGTTGTAGCAGGTGATTTGTCCCTTGTGGTCCTGGATCACACCATACGTCGCGCTCAGTCCCAGACCGGTACCTTTGCCAACTGGCTTGGTGGTGTAGAAAGGATCGAAGACGCGCTCGGGATCGCGCAGGCCGGGGCCGTTGTCGGCGAACTGCACGACCACTTCGTTGCCCTCGCGCCACAGGCAAACCTGGAGACGCCCGCCGCCGGTTTCCTGCAATGCGTCCACGGCGTTTTCGACAATCTGAAGAAAGGCCTGCAAGAGTTGGTTGGGGTTGCCAAGGACGCGAGGCAGCGCGTCTTTGGAATTGGAATTGGAACTGGAACTGGAGTTGGAACTGGAACTGGAGTTGGAACTGGAACTGGACCTGGACCTGCTTTCCACGGTCAGGCTGATGCGCTTGTTTTCGAGCTTGAAGCCTTCCATTTGCACCGCCCGCTGCAAAAGCGGTTTCAGTTCGACCGGACTTTTTTCTCCGGGAGTCTGCTGGGCGAAGCTGAGCAGATCGCCGACCAGTTCGCTAGTGCGGCGAGCCTGCTGTCCGATTTTCTGCGCGTTTGAGAGTTGCTCGCGGCTGAGATTGCTGCTGGCGGCCATGCGTTCCGAGTTGGCGAGAATGGCCGAGAGCGGGAACTCCAGTTCGCCGGCAGCCAGCGCGACCAGTTCTCCGAGCGAAGCCAGCTTGGCTTGTTGGATCACTCTTCCCTGCAGACGCTGCAGGCTGTCGAAGCTTCGGCGCGAATGCTTAAGCAGCCTCACCAGCCTTTGGTCGAGCAGGTGTTGCTTGAGAAAAACGACAAAGGCCAGCAGCGCGACTCCGCCCATCGCCACCGCAAAACGGACGCGGCTCAGATACGGCGGGTCGTGGGTCAGGAACAGCGCCCAATAGGCCATGCCGGGCAAAGAGAGCAGGGCAAGCTTGGCAAGTAGAGGAGCGACCCAGCGGCTGGCACGCGCGCTCTCGGGAACCGCCTGGGTGTTGTGAAGGGTATCGGGAAGACGGCGTCGACCGTCGATGGCGATCCAGAGAAAACCCAGCAACGAGGCGAGGAAGGGAAGATCGTAGATTCCGCCGGTCTGGTAGCTGTCGCGCGCGATGGCGGCATTCATGGCTTCCGAGGAGGCTGCGTAAAGACTGCTGGCGAAAAAAATGTTGCGATAGAGTGCACGCCACGCTCCCGAACTGGTGAAGAATCCCCATGCCGACACGCCAGCCAGCATCAGTCCTTCGATCGCGTATAGAACATCCCAGCGCACGGTGTACACCGGCACATTGGTGATCAAGTATTCGTCGGGAAAAACGAAGAAGGCATACACCACCACCCACCACACCAGCACCATGAGAACATTCAGCGTGCTGGGCAACAGCCCCTCGCGCTCCTCGGCCTGATGCGGCTGCAGGGCGACCGCCGCCATGATCGGGACCACGTGCAGGAACAACACGATATCTCCCGCGAAGGGGTCGGGCAACGGCTTGCGAACCACCACTTCAACCCACACCCACATGACCTGGTTGAACCCCCACATGACCAGGCCCACCGTCATCAGACTCCAGAACAGGCGCGTATGCCCACGGCTGTCGCAGGCGTTTCTGGCGGAGGGGATGCAGGCAGCCGCGATCACCAGCAGCGGGACCAGGTCACCCATGGCAATGCGAAAGAAGGGGCTGGGAACCACTGCGGGAACCAGAACAAAGGCCAGCAGCAGACCAACTCCGCAGAGGAGCGCCGGGATGGGGCGCAGCAACATGATTTTCTATGATACGACGTTGGCCGCGATACGTTTAGATGACGGATCGGTGACCTGGGTGGTCACTACGGTAATCGTTTCCGCTCTTCAAAAAGACCGGTCGAGGCGGGGTTTGCCCCGTCTCCGAAGGCGTGGCAGGGCGCATATCCGCGGGGACGGGGAGCGGTTTTGTCGAAGCGATTCGGACGCCTGCTGCTAAAATTGCCTGCTATGGCATTCCCCACCAACCGCCCGCGCCGTTTGCGGCGCACTGAAATCCTGCGCACCCTGGTCCGCGAGACCCGGCTCACGCCCGAATCGTTCGTGTATCCACTGTTCATTTGCCCCGGAACGGGAATCCGAAAAGAAGTGCGCTCCATGCCCGGCGTCTTCAACCTTTCGGTGGACGAAGCCGTGAAGGAAGTGCGCGAGACGCGAGCTCTGGGAGTCTCTTCCATCATTTTGTTCGGACTTCCCGAGAAGAAAGACGAAGTGGCCACCGGCGCCTGGGCCGAGGATGGCATCGTGCAGAGGGCGGCGCGCGCGATCAAGAGTGAAGTGCGAGACGTGCTGGTGATGGCCGACGTTTGCCTGTGCGAGTATATGTCGCATGGGCACTGCGGCATCGTCGCGCAAGCCGGCAGGCCGCAATCGCTGGGCGCGGCGGCAAGAGACGTGTCCAAGGCGATGGCGAGAGCGAGCAAGAGTCCTCAGGAAAAAGAAAAAGTTGTCGAACGAATGGCTCGGGCTGCGACCCAGGCCGCAACCGCTGAGTACGAGATCCTAAACGACGCGAGCCTGGAGTTGCTGGCGCGCACGTCGGTTTCCCTGGCGCGGTCCGGCGTCGACGTCATTGCGCCCTCCGACATGATGGATGGCCGGGTGGGCGCGATTCGCGCCGCGCTCGACAAAGCTGGCTTCGAAAATACTCCCATTCTTGCCTATGCCGCGAAGTACGCTTCCGGCTTCTACGGCCCGTTCCGCGAGGCGGCGGATTCCGCGCCGCAGTTTGGCGACCGGCGCTCTTACCAGATGGATCCGGCGAACGTTCGCGAGGCCATGCGCGAGATCGAGTTGGACATTGAAGAGGGCGCGGACATGATCATGGTGAAGCCGGCCCTGCCCTACCTGGACGTGATTGCCGCCGCCCGCGACCGTTTCGACCTGCCGCTCGCCGCCTATCAGGTATCGGGCGAGTACGCCATGATCGAGGCCGCGGCCCGCAACCACTGGATCGACCGCGACCGCGTGATGATGGAATCGCTCGTCTCCATCCGCCGCGCCGGCGCCAGCATCATTCTGACTTATTACGCCAAGGAAGCGGCGAAGCTGCTGGCCTAGTCCGGATGATTCACGCAAGTGCGGTGAGGATCAGGAAGGGCGCGGTTTTCTCGGGCTGCGGGAAACGCGGCTTCGTATCAGGATATGGTCTCGTATCAGGGTGTCGCTTTAGCGATACCGTAAGTTGTTCGGTGTCAGATGCCCCTTTAGGGGCTGCGGCGCGGCAGAATCTTTTCCTCCGTGCCGTATCGCTCGGCCAATGTTTCGGCTTCAGCCGCTAAGGGTGGGTGCTTGACGCGCTACGCGAAGTTCTCGTCGACAGAACTAATCGCAGCCTGCGCGGGCTCGAAAGACGAGCGGGCGTGGGTAGAGTTTGTCCGGCGATTCCATGGCGTGATCGCCGCCGCCGCGCTGCGCACCGCGCGCCGCTGGGGCGAACCCTCCCGCCCTCAACTGGACGACTTGATCCAGGACGCCTACCTGAAGCTCTGCGAGAACCATTGCCGTTTACTGCGATCGTTCCAGCCTTACCACGAAGATTCCATTTATGGGTTTCTGAAGGTGGTTGCGGCCAACGTCGTCCACGATCATTTCAAGGCGGCGCTGGCCGCAAAGCGGGGTGCGGGGCAAACCGAAGCGCTCATGGACCAGGTCCCGATCGACCCGAAAACCGCCAGCACCGACTGCTGGGATGCGGTAAGCCAGCGCCTTCAGATCGCGCAGGTCGACAAGATCCTGACTCAGCTTACGGCGGGCAAGGATCAGGAAAGAAAGCGTACGATTTTTTGGCTTCGCCACCGCCAAGGACTGACCGCCAGTGAGATCGCAGCCATCCCTTCGATCGGACTGACCACGGAGGGAGTGGAAAGCGTCCTCATGCGCCTGGTAGCCATGATTCGCAGTCACATTATCAACTCGAGTCCGCAGCCGCCAAGTGAAGGTTTTGGATAGACAAAATCGTTCTGAGATATTAGGAGTTAGTATTGGATAAGAATTCCAACGGGCATCTGGAAGCGGCGGACCTGGCGAAACTGCTGGAGGAATCTCGCCCGCGTGCGGAATCCGCAGTGCACGCGCCGGATCTGCACGCTCATCTTGCCGCCTGTCCGGCCTGTCGTAAGCAATTTGAAGAACTGGTGTCGCTGGACGACCTCCTGGGTCGTCAAGTGAAGGGCGCAAGACCCGCTGAGTCCGGCGCCCCCAACGGTGACTGTCCGGACCAGGCGGTCTGGCGTGAGATTGCCGGCGGGCTGACCCCTGCCAACGAGACTCTTGCCCACATCGAACACGCCAGCCGCTGCGATTCTTGTGGCCCGTTGTTGCGCGAAGCCGTCGCCGAATTAACCGATTTGAACCGCGACATCACCGCGGCGGAGCGCCAACATATCGCGGCCCTCCAGAGTGCGAGCGCGGAGTGGCAGCAGCGACTGGCCCAGCGAATCGCCGGGACGACGCATTCCGGGGATTCGCAATCGGCACCGTGGTGGCGTTGGAAGCTAGCGGTTCCGCGCCTTGCATCCACGATGGCTGCAGCTATTCTTCTAGCTGCCGTTGTTGGCGTGGGATGGTGGGTTGTCGTCCAACGCAACCAGCCCGCCCGAGCCGGCCATCTTCTCGCCCGCGCCTACACCGAGCAGCGCACCCTCGAACTCAGAATCGCGGGCGCCGATTATGCCCCCCTGCGCGTGTCGCGCGGACCGGCTGCCTCCTTTACCAGCCGTTCGCAATCGCTGCTAAAAGCGGAAGATCTGATTGCCAGCCAACTCGAATCCCATCCCTCCGACCCCTCCTGGCTTCAGGCGCAGGCCCAGGCCGATTTGCTGGAAGGCAAGTACGACGCGGCTGTGGAAGCTCTGCGCCGCGCTCTGGAGTTGCAGCCGGACTCATCCGCTCTGATGACTGACCTCGCCACCGCATACTTCCAGCGTGCCCAGCAGGAAGACCGCAAGGACGATCTCGGCGCGGCATACGAGTATCTGAGCCAGGCTTTGAGACTGCGCCCCGACGATCCGGTTGCGCTCTTTAATCGCGCCCTGGTCGCGGAACACCAGTTCTTGTATCACCAGGCACTCGACGACTGGGAGCATTACCTGCGCGTCGATCCGGGCTCGCCATGGGCGGAAGAAGGCCGCAACCACGCCGACGCCGTGCGCGAAATCTTGAAGAAGCACGAGAGCGATGCAAAGCCACTGCACTCTCCCGCCCAACTGGCGGACGCGGCCAGCAGCGCCAGCCTGCGCACGGAAGTCGACCAGCGTGTCGAAGAATATCTGCAGGAAGCGATCCGCTCCTGGTTGCTCGAGGCTTTCCCCGAAGCCAGGGCACATGCGAAAGCCGACCCGCAAGCCGCACAGGCGCTTTTTTTTTTGGCGGACCTGACCCTCCGGCAACACGGCGACCTCTGGCTGACTGATCTTCTTCGCGGCTCGTCCGCCCCGAGTTTTCCGCCAGCCGTAACCGCGCTCGCCCGGGCGGTCAAAGCCAATGACTCCGGCGACTACGGCGTGTCTCGCGAACAGGCGGATCGTGCCGAACAACTATTTCACGCTTCCGGCAACCTAGCGGGCGTGCTCCGCGCGCAGTTCGAGGAGATATTTGCCGGCCAGATCGATCGGCGTAGCGAAACCTGTCGGCGACAAGCGACGGCTGCGCTGGCAGAGTCCGAAAAACACCCCTATTCCTGGCTGCAGATTCAGCTCGGGCTGGAGAAGGGGGTCTGCTCCACGCTGATGGGCGACATTGGCGCGGACGATAAGTCCACGGGTCGTGCCATGGATCGCGCTCGGAAGAGTGGGTACGGGGCCCTCTATCTGCGGGCCGTGTATTTCACCGCGGAAGACAGGCGTCTTACTGGCGATCAGGCCGGCGCTTCGGAGACCGGCAGCATGGGGTTGGAGCGCTATTGGTCGGGTCAGATCCCCGTGGTACGCGGATATAGCCTTTATTTTGGGCTGGCCCACGTAGCTGAAGTCAACAGTCGGCCGAACTTGGAGGTTGCAATCTGGCGCGAAGCGGTGGCCTTGATCGACTCCGATGAAGAGCTGCTGCAGCGCGCCACGGCCCACAGGCTGATGGCTAATGCGGCAACGACAGCCCGTCTATCCCAGATTGCCGAACAGCAATACGCCGAGGCGGCCCGGCTTTTTGCGGCTGCCCCGCTCACAGAGGCCAGCCGTAACCGCAGTCTGGAGAATGAGCTCCGAACCGCTCAACTGGAAGCGCAACTGGGCCGCCTCGATCATGCCATCGGGCGCCTGACGGCCATCCAAGACCAAGTCCGTTCGCTTTCCAACAACTATCTTGTCCAGCTGTTTTATTCCACCCTGGGCCAGTTGCAGCTCGGCAGGCATCGCGAGGCGGAAGCCGAGCAGTCCCTCCGGCCAGCGCTCGCCTTGGCCGAGCAGAGCCTTGCGACCCTCAGGTCGGAAGCGGACCGCACAACCTGGAGCAAGAACGCAGCTCCGGCGTATCTCGCAATGGTCGAAGCAGAGCTCGTGCAGGGCCGTTCGCAAGAAGCGCTCGAGACCTATGAGTGGTACTTGGGAGCGCCTCAGCGCGTTTCTGCGGATCAGCTGCGGCTGGCGACCCGCCTTCCGCTCCTGGCAAAAGAGACGGTGCTCGCCTATGCCGCACTCCCGGATGGCTTGGCGATCTGGGTCTGTGACGACCGCGGCATCAACGCAGTCTGGATTTCGAACCCTACCGACGGCCTGCAAGAGTTAGCGACAAGATTTTACGACCTGTCCTCGGATCCCCGTTCGGAGCTGACCGCCTTGCGCCGCGACGCGCGCAGCCTCTATGCGGCGCTCATCGCTCCGGTGGAACAACAACTGGTGCCTGGACGCTCGCTGGTGATCGAGGCGGAGGGATGGCTGGCCCGCGTGCCCTTCGAGGCGCTGCTGGATTCGAGCGATCATTATCTGATCGAGCGGGCGCCCATTGTTCATTCGCTGGGTCAGGATTCGCAGGCCCGGCTGCGCAGCGACACCGGTATTTCAAGAGACTTGCCGGCCCTGGTGGTGGGCAGTACCGCTTCATCGCCGGCGGACGGACTCATTCCTCTGCCCGATGTGTCCGCGGAAGCGGACGCGGTTGCCAGCGGCTTTCATTCCGTGCGCGTACTCCGAGGTGAAGAAGCCAACCTCAGCGCAGTCCGCAACGAACTCCCCATGGCTGCAGTTTTCCACTTTGCCGGACATTCTCTCGCCGCTCCCCAAAGCATGGGTTTGCTGTTGGAAAGAGAAGGGAAAGCGAACGGCCCCCGCCTGTTGGATGCAGCCGCGCTGCGGCAGCTTCGCCTGCAACGTTTGCAGTTGGCCGTGCTCTCGGCCTGCAGCACTGCCTCCGGCAGCGGCGGCTCCAGCGGATTCGACAGCGTTACGGACGCTCTTCTGCGTGCGGGCGTACCCCACGTGGTCGCCAGCCGATGGGCCGTGGACTCGGCCGAGACCCGAGGGTTTGTCGAGGACTTTTACCATAACGCACTATCCGGCCAGCCCGTTTCCGGCGCACTCCGCCAGACCGCGCTGAAAATGCTGGCCAACCCGCGCACCGCGCACCCTTATTACTGGTCGGCTTTTTCGGCGTACGGACGACCCTGATTTCTAAGCTGGTTTCATAAATCCGTTTTGGGTGGGGCATTTTACGAAACCATTCCCAACACAGGAGACCCCGATGCAAACCAAACGCTACTTCGCGACTCCCATAGTTGCGCTGGCCAGCGCTGTGCTGGCCACGCTCTTGCTCATCGCCTGTCAACAAACCCAGCAACCAGCTCCAGCGGCTGAGTCCAAGGCTGCCACCACCGAGAAAGT
>Ga0187819_10000937_pt1 | contig 14847 bp, 9 predicted proteins | sample NC_wetland_sal_i_15_FD_132411 | JGI IMG/M metagenome (GOLD analysis project Ga0187819, IMG submission 132411) | Wetland sediment microbial communities from Neuse River Estuary, North Carolina, USA - SO4_4 | ecosystem: Environmental > Aquatic > Freshwater > Wetlands > Sediment | place: USA: North... | reverse complement strand
TCGTCGGTACCGACTCGCACACCACCATGATCAACGGACTCGGCGTGCTCGGATGGGGTGTGGGCGGTATTGAAGCCGAGGCCGCCATGCTGGGACAGCCTGTATCTATGTTGATCCCGCTCGTTGTCGGCGTGAAACTTACCGGACGCCTGCGCGAAGGCGCCACGGCAACCGATCTCGTGCTTACCATCACCGAGATGTTGCGCAAGCACGGTGTGGTCGGCAAGTTCGTCGAGTACTTCGGCCCTGGTTTGCAGGACCTGCCCCTGGCCGATCGGGCGACGATTGCGAACATGGCTCCCGAATACGGCGCCACTTGCGGCATCTTCCCGATCGACAAGGAAAGCCTGCGCTACCTGAAACTCACCGGGCGCAGTGACGAGCAGATCGCGCTGGTGGAAGCCTACGCGCGCGAGCAGGGACTCTTTCACGATGCCAAGACGCCTGAGGCCGAATACTCCGAACTGCTGAGCCTCGATCTGGCTACCGTCGAACCGAGTCTCGCGGGACCGAAGCGTCCGCAGGATCGCGTGGTGCTGTCGAAAGCGGGCGAATCGTTTGAGAGGGCCTTGCCGGGATTGATGAAGGCCGCAAAAGGCGAGTCGAAGGCTCCAGCCAACGGACATCTGCATCACGGCAGCGTGGTGATCGCGGCGATTACCAGTTGCACGAACACTTCGAATCCGTCGGTGCTGATCGCCGCTGGCCTGCTGGCGAAAAAGGCTGTCGAGCGCGGCCTCGAAGTGCCGGGATGGGTGAAAACTTCGCTGGCTCCCGGATCGAAAGTAGTCCTCGACTATCTTCAGAAGGCCGGCCTGATGCCGTATTTGGAGAAGTTGAAGTTCCACCTCGTCGGCTACGGCTGCACCACGTGCATCGGAAACTCCGGCCCGCTGCCCGCGGAAGTGTCGAAGGAAATTGAAGAGAAGAATCTCGTCGTTGCCTCGGTGCTCTCGGGCAACCGCAACTTTGAAGGCCGGATCAGTTCTGAAGTCCGCGCCAACTACCTGATGTCGCCGCCGCTGGTGGTGGCGTTTGCGCTGGCTGGACGTATCGACGTCGACCTGCGCAAAGATTCACTCGGAAAAGGCAAGGACGGCAAGCCGGTTTACCTGGCCGACATCTGGCCTTCGCAACGGGAAGTCGAGCAATCGATGGCAAGCGCGATTACGTCGGAGATGTTCCGCAAGAGCTATGGCGAGGTGTATGCGGGAGACGAGCGCTGGCGCGGGCTGCCGGTTCCGAAGGGTGAGACCTACGCGTGGGGAAAAGACTCGACCTACATCCGACAGGCGCCGTACTTCGACAACATGACGCTCAAACCGTCCGCCGTCGCGGACATCAAGGGAGCACGCGTGCTGGCGGTGCTAGGGGACAGCGTTACCACTGACCACATTTCGCCCGCGGGCTCGATTAAGAAAGACGGACCCGCGGGTAAGTACTTGATCGCTCATGGCGTGCAGCCGGCGGATTTCAATTCTTATGGATCGCGCCGCGGCAATCACGAAGTCATGGTGCGCGGCACGTTCGCCAATGTCCGCCTGCGCAATAAAATGGTGAGCACCGAGGGCGGATTCACCCGCCACCTGCCTGATGGCGCCGAAATGTCGATCTTCGACGCGTCCGAAAAGTACCACGCTGAAAACGTGCCGCTTGTGATTCTTGCGGGCAAAGAGTACGGTTCCGGATCTTCACGCGACTGGGCGGCCAAGGGGCCACGGCTGCTCGGGGTGCGCGCCGTGATTGCGGAAAGCTACGAACGCATTCACCGCTCGAACCTCGTCGGTATGGGTATTCTGCCGCTGCAGTTTCTGCCGGGAGAAAATGCCGGGACGCTGCAGTTGAACGGCGAAGAAGTCTTCGAGATTGCGGGGATTCGCGATGTGGTCGAGAAGTTTTCTTCCGGACGCAAAATTACGGTGCGCGTGAAGGGTGGGAAGACCGCCGAATTTCAGGCCATCGTTCGCATCGACACTCCGCAGGAGGCCCTCTATTACGCCAACGGAGGCATCCTCCAGTACGTGCTGCGGCAGTTGCTGGCGGGGAAAACGCAGCCGGAAGCGGTTCCGGCTTAGACGTTGTCAAGAAATTCGAACATCCCAGCCCCGGGCGGGGCGACCTAACTTAGTCCAGCACTTCAGCGCTGAGTAACGTGAAGTGCCAGCTCACGTCCCGGGACGACCGAAGTTCTCCCGCAAACACCGAAACCTTCCACCACATCACGCCAACCTGGCGTGATGCGCCGGCGCCACGCCAACCAAAATCAAAAACTCGAGTTTCTCCGCAGCCTGGGAAAGTCGTCCAAATTTCTTTTGTATCGCTTTCTGTACACCCGATACGTCAATTGCTACATTTCGAAACAATGAATTCCCAATCACATCGATGTGTGATCGCACTCACGGAAGTCAGTTTGGCCGGCTGATAAGTTTACCGAACTGCAGTACTTGGGAAACGCCACTTCCGCTTTGCTCCATTTCGTGGGTTACGCCGCCTCGTTGGGAAAAAACATTCAACTCTAACCAAGAACCGTTCAACCACGAGGAGAATTCTCGATGAAACGCATTTTGCTTTTGAGCCTGGTGTCTGTTGCGTTGTTGTTTTCCTACGGCGGAGGTCCGGCGCGCCTGCAGGCACGCCCGAGTTCTTCTGCTGTAACCGGCGGTACGCAGCCTGCGGCTACGACCTCCGTCTATTCTCTGGTTGCCTGGAGCGAATTGGGCATGCACTGCATCGACGGAAAGGATTATTCCATCTTCTCCGTGCTGCCTCCATACAACATCATTCACGCCCAGTTGCTGAAGAGGGGCGAACCGCCGGTGCCGGTGACCAGTGGGGTTACGATCACCTACCAGGCGGTGGCCGACGCCGCGAAGTCGATCAATACGACCAGCTCCACCAAGACCAACTTCTGGACCTACGTGCAAACTCTCTTCCACGGCAATCCGCCTCCCAACACTGGACTGGCGGGCTACAAGGTCCAAAGCAAGACTCCGCAGAAGATGGCTTACAACACTACGGTTAGCTACTGGGAAGGGGTGGGTATTCCTACGGTTGGCTATGACGACGCAGGCAATTTCAATCCTTACCCGATGGCCAAACTCGTTGCCAGGAATTCGAGCGGCACGGTGCTGGCGACAGCGAGCATCGTCCTCGCGGTGAGCGATGAGATGAGTTGCAACACATGCCACAAGTCCGGTACGGATCCGGCCGCGCAGCCGGCCAGCGGATGGGTGAACAATTCCGATCCATTGAAGGATACGAAGCTCAACATCCTGAAGAAGCACGATGACAGGTGGAATATCTCAGGGTATCTCAGCCAACTCAAGGCGAACGGATACACCTACCAATCCACGCTGTATAAAACGGCGATTGGCGGCACTCCGGTGTTGTGCTCGGCTTGCCATAGTGACAATGCTCTCAGCCTCCCTGGCCTGGCTGGGGTTGGCGCCGAGGCCAGCGACATGCACACGCTCCACGGTCCGCAGATTCTCCACTCGAACGGACAGACCCTTGACCAGAACAGTAAGGTTGACGACAACAAGTCGTGCTACTTGTGCCATCCCGGTCCCGTGACCCAGTGCAAACGCGGAGCCATGAACAAGGTATTGTGCTCAAGCTGCCACGGCACACTGACCTACGCCGGGAACCCCACGCGCAACCCCTGGTTGATTGAACCCTCCTGTCAGCTCTGTCACCAGAATAGCCAGCGCTACACGACGGCGTTCGACAGCGGCGGAAGCTGGCGAGCAGTTACGGACCAGACGTTCGCCACCAACCAGAACGTACCCATCGTGGGATCGGATCTGTATCGGTACAGTTCCGGCCACGGCACGGTATTCTGCTCGGCGTGCCACGGCTCACCGCACGCGGAGTACCCGACACTGCAAGCCAACGACAGCGTGTATCCCACGAAATTGCAGGGATACGTCGCGAAGATCACAGAATGCAGCGTCTGCCACACCAGTGTGCCGGTGACGCCTAGCGGCGGACCGCACGGGGTCCACACTATCGGCCAGGCGTGGGTTAGCGGTCACCACGACTATGCGCAGGGTCACTTGGCGGCCTGCGCCTACTGCCATGGCGCCGACTACCGGGGCACACCGCTGTCGGTTGCTAAAGTAGCGCGCACTTTCAACGTCGATGACGGAGGGACCAAGAGCTTCCCCGCCGGACACCAGTTCAACTGTTACGACTGCCACAACGGCCCGACCGGCGGCGACTAGAGAAGGAGCAAAACTCAGTCTCCAACCCTCATTCTGAACCATGCAGAGCCGGGCAGCGCCCCCGGCTCTCTTCTTGTGCTCCGTCATTTCCGAGCTTTCCGTTCCACGTGCTAATCTCAAGTTCCGATGCCCGTCGCACCCCAATACATCCCCGCCGCCTTTAGTCTGACCGCGGTAGGGGTCTGGGGCGCAAGTGATTTTCTGGGCGGAGTGGGCGCACGGCGCGCGAACGCGTTTTTGTTCACGGCCTTGGTGCACGTCAGCGGCTTGGTCCTGGTCGGCGCTCTGGCGCTGACGACCCGAGCACCGTTTCCGGGAAACGCCAGCTTGGTCTGGTCGCTGATCGCCGGGGCGGTCGGGGGCATCGCTCTGGCTTTGTTCTATCGTTCATTAGCCAGCGGAAATATGGGACTGGTCGCGCCCGTGGCTGCCGTTCTGGGCGCCGCGATTCCCACCATCGTGACTGCCTTCGCCGAGGGCTTTCCGGGCTATCGGCACCTGTTCGGTTTCATCCTTGCCGGAGTCGGCGTCTGGCTCATCTCTCGTACTGAATCTGACGGTGGCCGTCCCGAAGGATTAGGCATGGCGGTGCTGGCGGGAATCGGTTTCGCTGGTTTTTACCTTTGTATCCACCGGGCGGGCAACGGCTCGGCATTGTGGATCGCGAGCTGCTCGCGCTTCGGCGCCTTGCTGGTCACGGGTTCCATCGTTCTGTTCGGAAGACACCTGCGCGCGGTGGCCGCTCCGGTGTTGGGCATTGCCGTGATGGCCGGAATCCTCGACATCTCCGGCACCGCCGTCTTCATCCGCGCGAGTCAAATTGGTCGCTTGGACGACGCGGTCGTGCTCAGTTCGCTGTACCCCGCGGTTACCGTGTTGCTGGCTCGCATCTTTCTGCACGAGCACTTCAGCCGCTCCCGGACCATTGGCATGGTTGCGGCGCTGGCGGCGGTTCCGATGATTGCGGGGTGAGGAGATCGAAGTACATTCCATATTCCGGAATATGGAATGTGTTTGATGCTGTACGCTCGATGACGGACATTTAACAGAAGGTGATCTGTGCCGCTGGTTGACGTTCGCAACGTCACGAAGATTTTCGACCTTGCCGAATCCCCGTTCGGCGGCCGCAGCGCGGGCCAAGTCCGCGCTGTGAATGACGTGTCCCTTGACATTCGCGAAGGCGAGACCCTTGGATTGGTTGGCGAATCCGGATCGGGCAAGAGCACGCTGGGACGCCTTATTCTCCGCCTGATCGAGCCGACTTCGGGCACCATACTTTTCGAGGGCATAGATCTGCTGCGAGCGACCGGCTCCGAACTGCGCCGTATTCGCCGCGACATGCAGATCATCTTTCAGGACCCGTTCGGTTCGCTCGATCCGCGCTTCCGCGTTGAGGACGTGATCGCCGAGCCGCTCATTCTGCATCAGGAGACGCCGCGCCAGACGACCCTTCATCAGAAAAATGCTGAGCAGAAGACCCGGCACGAAGGCCTTAGCCGCGATGCCCGCCGCCGGCGCGTTCGGGAACTTTTGCGTGCCGTGGGAATGGATGAATCGGCCATGCCGCGTTATCCGCACGAATTCTCCGGTGGCCAGAGACAGCGCATCGGCATCGCCCGCGCGCTTGCCCTGCAACCGAAGTTCATCGTGGCCGATGAACCGGTTTCCGCGCTCGACGCAAGCGTCGGCGCGCAGATCGTGAATCTTTTACAGCAACTCCAGCGCGATTTCGGTTTGACCTATTTGTTCATCTCGCACTCCATGCCCGTCGTTCGCTATCTCTCGACCCGCATCGCGGTGATGTATCAGGGCGAGATCGTCGAAACCGGAACGACGGAGCAGATCATTGCCCAGCCGCAGCACGCTTATACACGAAAGCTGCTGGCGGCCACGCCGGAGATGGCGGCGCCGTAGTCTTTTGTGTGGTGGCGGGGCTTCGCCCCGCCGGGACGGGGCGGAGCCCCGTCACCACACGAGCCCCCACCCACCACTCGAGCATTTACAATTGCTCCTCACGATTTGCGACACTATGCACACGGCAGACGTCGTTCTCATCGGCGGAGGGATTGTCGGGTCCAGCATCGCCTATCATCTTGTTGCTGCTGGCTGCACGAACGTTCTCGTGCTGGAGCGCGAGACCACGCAGGGCAAGGGATCCACGGGCAAGAGCATGGGCGGCGTGCGCGCGCAGTTCTCGACGCCCGTCAACATCCAGATGTCGCTTTACTCGATTCCCTTTTATGCGAGCTTCGAGGAGCGGCTTGGCTATCCTTGCGACTACCGTCCCCAGGGATATCTTTTTTGCGCGACCCACGAAAAACACATGGCCTACCTGCGCGCCAACTACAAGCAGCAGGTTGCCATGGGGTTGCAGAATGTGCGCCTTGTTGCCGGCGACGAAATCCGCAGCCAGTTCCCGCAACTCCGCGGCGATGACATCGTTGGCGGCAGCTTTTGTTCGACTGACGGTTTTGTCGATCCCTACAGCGCCATGATCGGCTATATGACGTGGGCCAGCGATCACGGTGCCAAGCTCTGGAAGAACGCCAGCGTAACTGGAATCACGAACCTCGACGACGGGAGCTTTGAAGTCGCGACCACGCGCGACACCGTCTCCACGCGCACGGTTGTGAACTGTGCCGGAGCGTGGGCGGCTTCGATTGCCAGGATGGTTGGCATCGATCTGCCGGTTGAGCCACTGCGCCGCATGCTGGTTCCGACGGAACCGTTTGACCAATTTCCCCACAACGCGCCCATGATTGTCGACATGTCGAACGGCTTTCACTTTCGCCCCGAGGGCCGCGGATTCCTGCTGGCGTGGAACGATCCGGAAGAAACACCCGGCTACAAAACCGATTTCGATACGAGCTTCATCGAGAAGATCCTGACCCGCGCCGCCGATCGCGTGCCCGTGTTCGAGAATGTCGCGGTCAATCCCCAGCGAGCCTGGGCCGGCCTCTATGAAATGACGCCGGATCATCATCCCATTCTCGGCGAATCTCCGGAAGTCCCCGGCTTCTTCTTGGCCAACGGATTCAGCGGACACGGCGTGATGCACTCGCCCGCCACGGGAAAGATTCTAAGCGACCTGATTCTGACTGGAAAGACGGACTTGATCGATGCGTCTCTTTTGAACTTCTCGCGCTTCGCGGAGGGGCGGATGATTCATGAGACGGCAGTGCTGTAATTTGGTTCTCCTTCGTGTACCTTAGTGTCCTTGGTGGTTAACAGAGACCTCATAACAACGAAGGACACGAAGGAACACGAAGAAAGAGAATCAAAAATCCCATGCCCAAGGAACTCAACTACTGGCTCACCACGGTTCAGATGCCCACCGCCCCGGCATTGCCATTGCCGGAAACCGCTGACGTCGCCATCATCGGGGCGGGTTTCACAGGACTCGCCGCCGCGCTCTCGCTTGCCAAGCGCGGTGCGAAAGTCGTTGTGCTGGAATCGGAAACGATCGGCTGGGGCGCGAGTTCGCGCAACGGCGGCATGGTGCTCACCGGAATGAAGCTCGGCGTCAACAAGCTCATCTCGATGTATGGACGCGAACTGACGCGCCGCATGTACGCCGCGTCGCTCGAGACCATAGGCTCGGTCGAGCGCATCGTGAACGAGGAAAACATCGCCTGCGATTTCGCCCGCACCGGACACCTCGAAGTCGCCTGCAAACAGGCGCATTTCGACGACTACGCCCGCCAGGTGGAAGTGATCGCGCGCGAATTCAACCACCAGTTGCGCGTTGTGCCCCGCGAGCAACTCCGCAGCGAAATCGGCTCCGACATTTATTACGGCGGCATGGTCGATGAAATCTCGGTGGGTCTCAATCCTGCGGGCTACGTTGCCGGACTCGGCGTCGCGGCCATGCGCGCCGGTGCCCAGATTTGCGAAGGCACACGACTGCAAAACATGCAGCGCGAATCGCGTGACGCCGCGCCTGGTTTCAAGCTCAACACCTCACGCGGCAGCTTCTGGGCGCGCAACGTGCTGGTCGGAACCAGCGGCTACACGGGCGCGGCGACTCCTGCCCTGCGGAAGAAAATTATCCCCATCGGGTCGTTCATTATTACGACCGAGGTTCTTCCCGATGCTCTCGCCCGCGAGCTGAGCCCGCGCAACCGCCAGATCTACGATTCCAAGAACTATCTTTATTACTACCGCCTAACCCCCGACAACCGGATGTTATTCGGCGGCCGAGCCGCGTTCTTCCCGGAGACCGATCAGACCATCCGCAAGAGCGCGGAAATTCTTCGCCTCGGGATGATTGATGTCTATCCGCAGCTGCGCGCTTGCAAAGTGGAATACGTCTGGGGTGGTACGCTCGATTTCTGCTTCGACATCATGCCGCACGCGGGCCAAATCGATGGCGTCTATTTTGCCCTCGGATACGCGGGACACGGCGTCGCCATGGCCACCTATCAAGGTCAGAAAATGGCCGAATGGATCGCGGAAGGGAAGACCGACAACCCGTTCGCGGAGATCCCATTCCCCGGCGCGCCGCTCGGGCTGTACAACGGCAGGCCGTGGTTTCTGCCGTTCGCCGGGGCGTACTACAAGGTTTTAGACTGGGTATCGTGAAGCAGGTCTCAGGTGTCAGGTCTCAGGAAAACCTGAGCCGGCTTTTTGGTTTTCCTGACACCTGACACCTGACACCTAAGATCTTCTTGGAGGACCCCATGTCCATCTTTGGCCTCATCGAATACGCCGACGCCAGCCCCGAAGTCCGCGCCATCTATGACGACATCATGGCCACGCGCAAGACCGACTGGATCAACAATTTCTGGAAGTCGATTGCCCACGATCCGGCGCTGCTCAAGCGCACTTGGGAAGACATCAAGCAGATCATGGCTCCGGGAGCGCTCGACCCGCTCACCAAGGAAATGATTTACGTCGCCGTCTCGGTGACGAACCAGTGCGAATACTGCATCGCTTCGCACACCGCCTCGGCGAAAAACAAAGGCATGACGGACGCCCAGTTTAAAGAACTGATGTCGGTAGTCGGCATGGCGAACGAAACCAATCGCCTGGTCGCCGGATACCAGGTGGGAGTCGACGACCGCTTCAAATGAACCAGGTCTCAGGTCTCAGGTTTCAGGTCTCAGGAACAAACCTGAGCCGCTTTTGGTTTTCCTAAGACCTTAGACCTGACACCTGACACCTAAGACGTTTTCCTGTTGATAACGCGCTCCTGCGAAGCTCTATAATCGTTTGTGGGGTGGGGGAAGAAGTCCGATCGCCCGTCAGTCGCCAGGCAAAAGGCGAATCGTAAAACGCCAACCAAGAATCGAACCATCAGACGCAAATCGCGAATTTGCAAAACGCAGATCCAAAACGCAGACTAAGGATTGCGCTCGAAAGAGGTGAGGCATGGCCCAGATGACGTTGACTCCGGTTGCGACCCACGGCTTGTTGCTGGATGGGAAGTGGCTGGAGGAGGGTGACATTATCGAGGTACGCGCGCCCTACGACGGCTCCCTGATCGCGCATGTCCGCCAGGGGCGCCGCGAACACGCGGAAGCCGCCATCGCCGCCGCCGTCAAGGCTTTTGGGACTACGCGGCGGCTGCCCGCCTTCGAGCGCCAACGAGTGCTGCGCCAGATCGCAATCGGGGTTCGCGATCGCAAAGAAGAATTTGCCCACACGATTGCGCTGGAAGCCGGCAAGCCCATCAAGAGTGCTCGCTCCGAAGTGGATCGCGCGGTTTTTACGTTCAACATCGCCGCCGAAGAGACGGTGCGCGGCTATGGCGAATATTTGCCGCTGGATTGGCAGCAGTCGACTGCCGGACGCTGGGGCATCGTCAAACGTTTTCCGCTGGGCCCCATCGCAGGGATTACGCCCTTCAATTTCCCCTTGAACCTGGTCGCGCATAAAGTTGCTCCGGCGATCGCTGCCGGCTGTTCCATGGTGCTCAAGCCCGCGCCCGAGACGCCGCTCACCGCGCTGCTGCTGGCGGAAGTCATTCAGCAAGCGGGATGGCCGGATGGCGGATTCAACGCGGTGTTGCTCTCCAACGAAGATTCCGGCCTTCTGGTCACCGATGAACGCATCAAGCTCATCAGCTTTACCGGCAGCGCCACGGTCGGCTGGGCCATCAAAAATAACGCAGGAAAGAAGAAAGTTGTTCTCGAACTGGGAGGCAATTCCGGCGTCATCGTCCACAGCGATGCCGACCTCGCTTACGCCGCCGACCGCTGCGTTACCGGAGGCTTCGCTTACGCCGGCCAGTCGTGCATTTCCGTGCAGCGCATTCTGGTCGAGCACTCCGTCTACGGAAAATTCACCGAGCTGCTGCTGGCGGGAGTCGGCAAACTGAAAACCGGCGATCCGCTCGATGAGTCGAGCGACGTCGGCCCGCTGATCCGGGAAAGCGACGCCATCCGCGCCGCCGACTGGGTGCAGGAGGCGGTTCGCGGCGGCGCGCGCCTGCTCTGCGGCGGCAACCGCAAAGGCTCCTTGCTCGAACCTACCGTGCTGACCGGCACCAAGTCCAACATGAAAGTGAATTGCCAGGAAATTTTTGCGCCGGTGGTGACGGTTGAGCCCTATAGCGATTTTGCGTCCGCGCTGAAGCAGGTCAACAGTTCGGCCTATGGCTTGCAGGCCGGACTTTTTACCCGCGACGCCACCCTTATCTTTCAGGCTTACGACGAACTCGAAGTTGGAGGCTTGATCGCCGGCGACGTTCCCACTTTCCGCATCGACCACATGCCCTATGGCGGGATTAAGGATTCCGGACTGGGCCGCGAGGGCTTACGCGACGCGATTCAGGAGATGACGGAACCGAAACTCCTGGTCATGAACTTGCGCTGAAGCGATGCCGGATGCAAAGGCGAATTTTTCTGCATCCTGGCAGGGGTCCGGTTCCTCTAAGCGAAGAAGAAATGCTTTCGATTCTTGCGGGAGCGATTTCGAATTGAGATCTGAAACGCCGTAAAAGAAGAGCTGCGCGACGCATTTGCCGTGCACCTGATATACTCGCTTGTTTCAGTAACACGCATCACAGTACTACGTGACGTAGGGACGGGTGGCGTCGCGCGGGACTGGCGCAAGCGAATTTCGCAAGACCAAAAACTCACAATCAATGCAGATCTTTCCACGCAGCATCAATGCCATTGCCCGGGCCTCTATGGTCCTGACAGTATTTGCCGCGGCCGGGCTATTTTGGGTCATGGTGCAGTTGGAGCGCTCTCCCTACATTACGTATGCGGGAGTCAGGAAATCGCAGCCCGTCCCGTTTAGCCATCAGCACCACGTGACTGGCCTGGGCATCGACTGCCGCTATTGTCACACCTCGGTCGAACAATCGAGTTTCGCCGGCATCCCGCCCACAAAGACTTGCATGAACTGCCATGCGCAAATCTGGACGAATGCGGCTTACTTGGAACCGGTCCGCGAAAGTTTCCGTACCGGACGGTCGCTCGAATGGACGCGGGTCAATCAGTTGCCCGACTACGTGTATTTCAATCACAGCATCCACGTGAACAAGGGTGTGGGCTGCAACACTTGCCACGGTCCCGTGGACCAGATGCCGCTGACGTATCAGTACGCGTCGCTGCAGATGGAATTCTGTCTCGACTGCCACCGCGCCCCGGAAAAATATCTGCGCCCGCGCGAGCAGGTTTTCAATATGCGCTATGAGCCTCCTGTCAGCGACCCGCTGGGAAGAAATGAGGTCGTTTTTGCGGGTAAGGCATACAACGATCAGATCGCGCTTGGGACTGCCCTTAAGGAGGCATACAAGGTGCGCTCGGTCAACGACATCACCAGTTGCAACACCTGCCATCGCTAGAGCAGGACTGAAGCGCTCGAGAACCAGCCGCGAAGCGGAGGCATTTGTTAGCCCAGCGCGTAAGCGCTGGGAAGGCAGATCTGGGAACTAGTCCCGAAGGGACGGCACCGAGTTACGACACTGAAATGAGCATGGACGAGCAAAAAACAAAACTGGCCGGAACTACAGGCGCGGACGTCCGCCCGAGCAAGCGAAAGCAGCTTGATCTCGCGACGGTGAAGGCGCGGATCGAAGAAACGACCGGGCCCGAGTACTGGCGCAGCCTGGAAGAATTGGCGGGCAGCGAAGAGTTTCAGGAGATGCTGCACCGCGAGTTCCCGAAAGGTGCCTCCGAGTGGCTCGACGGCTTCTCGCGCCGCGGCTTCCTCAAGACCATGGGCGCATCCCTGGCGCTGGCCGGGCTGACCGGATGCACGCGGATGCCGAACACCGAGATCGTGCCTTATGTGAAGCAACCGGAAAACGTCGTTCCGGGGCGGCCGATGTTCTACGCGACCGCGTTCACGCTCGGTGGTTACGCCTCGCCGATTCTGGTGGAAAGCCATCTTTTCCGCCCGACAAAAGTTGAGGGCAATCCGCAGCATCCCGCCAGCCTCGGCGGAACGGATGTGTACGCGCAGGCTTCGATTCTCGATCTCTACGATCCCGACCGGGCGCAGAACATCACCTATCTGGGGGACGTTCGTTCGTGGAATGCCTTTATGGAAGCCGTGCGCGGGCCGATGAACGTGCAGAAAGGCCTCGCGGGCAGCGGCGTCCGCATTCTGACGCAGACCGTTTCGTCGCCCACGCTGGCCGCGCAGATTCGCGGCTATTTGGAAAAGAATCCGCAGGCGAAGTGGCATGTCTACGAGCCGATCAACCGCGACAACGTTTATGAAGGGGCGAAACTGGCGTTCGGAGAGCCGGTTGAGACGCGTTACGACTTGTCGAAGGCCGACGTCATCGTTTCGCTCGACGCCGACTTCCTCTACGCTGGATTCCCCGGATCGGCGCGCTACACGCGCGATTTCGCCGCGCGGCGCAATCCTGACGCAAACATGAATCGGCTGTACGTGATCGAGAGCACGCCGAGTTCAACGGGGATGAAGGCGGATCATCGGTTGCCGATGAAGGCGGGAAAAATTGAAGAATTCGCGCGACTTCTAGCAGGCGTTTCGGGGAGTACCAATGTTGCGGGTGTGCAGGCCGCGGCAATCTTGAAAGATCTGCAGGCCCACAAAGGATCTGGCGCCGTCATTGCGGGCGATCATCAGCCGCCGGAAGTTCATGCCCTTGTGCACACGATCAATGAGGCGCTCGGGAATGTGGGCAAAACAGTCTTCTTCAGCGAGCCGGTTGATGCCAATCCGGCGAATCACGGCGAGTCGCTCAAGATGCTGGTTGACGACATGCGTAAGGGGAAGGTGGATCTGCTGTTGATTCTCGGCGGCAACCCGGCCTATGACGCACCCGCCGAACTTGAATTTGCCTCGGCGCTGAAATCGAATGCCGTCAATTTGAAGGTATTTCTCGGCACGCATCGTAACGAGACCGCCGAACTTTGCCACTGGCACGTGCCAGAAGCTCACTATCTCGAATCGTGGAGCGATGCGCGCGCTTACGACGGAACAGTCTCGATTGTTCAACCCTTGATCGAGCCGTTGTATGGAGGAAAGAGCGCTCACGAAATCATTACGATCCTCGCCGGTCAATCGGGCCTGACCGGACACGACTTGGTTCAGCAGTACTGGCAGAAACAGCATACCGGCGCCGACTTCGAAGCTTTCTGGCGGAAGTCGTTGCACGACGGGTGGGTCGCGGACACCGTGCTTCCTGCCAAGCAAGTCACACTCAAGCCCATGGTAACCGGACAGATCTTGCCGCCTGAAGCCTCCGAGAATTCAATCGAGATCAATTTCCGCCGCGACCCCTCGATCTACGACGGCCGCTTCTCAAATAACGGCTGGCTACAGGAACTCCCCAAGCCGCTAACCAAGCTGACTTGGGACAATCCCATCATGATCGGCCCGGCGATGGCCGAGCGCCTCAAGCTGAATTTCAAAGATGTCGCTGAGCTGAAATTCAACGGCAAGAAAATCAAAGGCCCGGTCTGGATTCAGGCGGGCCATCCCGACAATTCGATCACTGTTTTTCTCGGCTACGGACGCACGCGCGCCGGGCGCATCGGCACGGGTACTGGCTTTGACGTTTATCCTCTGCGCACCAGTCAGGCTCCGTGGTTTGCGAACGGCGCAAAACTCAGGCCTACCGGCGACATCTACCAACTGGCCAGCACGCAGGGTTATCAGGCGATGGAAACGCCTGACAAGAGCGAGCGTCCGCTGGTGCAGGAGCGCAGCCTGGAGGAGTACAAGAAAGAGCCGAACTTCGCGAAAGAAGGCGAACCGCCTGCCGACCTCACACTCTACAAGCCCTTCGACTATTCGAAAGAGACTTACTCCTGGGGCATGGCGATCGACCTGAATTCCTGCGTTGGATGCAATAACTGCATCGTCGCCTGCCAGTCGGAAAACAACATTGCCGTGGTCGGCAAAGAGCAGACACTTAGAGGCCGCCACATGCACTGGCTACGCGTGGATGCCTACTACAACGGACCGCGCGAAAATCCCAAAGGATTTTTCCAGCCTGTGCCCTGCATGCAATGCGAGAATGCGCCCTGCGAACTGGTTTGCCCGGTGCAGGCGACCGTGCATAGCAGTGAAGGCCTGAACGACATGGTCTATAACCGCTGCGTCGGCACGCGATATTGTTCAAATAACTGCCCCTACAAAGTGCGGCGGTTTAATTTCCTGCTGTTCCAGGACTGGGACACGCCGCAGTTCAAGC
>Ga0187819_10000936_pt1 | contig 14847 bp, 17 predicted proteins | sample NC_wetland_sal_i_15_FD_132411 | JGI IMG/M metagenome (GOLD analysis project Ga0187819, IMG submission 132411) | Wetland sediment microbial communities from Neuse River Estuary, North Carolina, USA - SO4_4 | ecosystem: Environmental > Aquatic > Freshwater > Wetlands > Sediment | place: USA... | reverse complement strand
GGAGCCAAATTTTTCGCCGGCCCTGCCGGACAGGTGCCCGCGACTCGCGCACCTCGCCCAAGAATCACCGCTTGCGAGCACGGCTCAATTTGCCACTTGGTCGAACGCGAAGGGACGGTGCTATCCTTGCGAGGTTTTCAGATCCCGGAGGCGATTCTGGGCGGATTTCGATGGAAATTTCAGCAGGCGTGGACGCGGCGCCTTGAAAATCGCGGAGCTGCGCCGCAGCAAATCCTCGAACTCGCGATCGGTGAGAACCGTTTCCATGATGGGAGATTTTTCCCTGTGACGCACAGCCCCTCCGCGCAGCGAATCGCCGAACCGCAGTTGGTAGCAACAACTTGAAGCGAAAGACTAGTCCCGGTGAGTCGCGGTGTCAACATGTTTGGCGGCACCGCAACGGGCGCAAAAGAAAAAGGAGCGCTTCGTGACGACAATCATTGCCCCTCCCGACCTTTCCTCCAGGCCATTTCAGCTGGCCCTGGAACGCAAGATGGCCGGGCCTCCGAATATTCTCTATCGCGCGTGGACCGAGCAATTCGACCGTTGGTTTGCGGCGCCCGGATCGGTGCTGATGACGCCCGAGGTGAATACCGCCTTCTTCTTCGAGACGCATTTCGAAGGAAAACGTCATCCGCATTATGGGCGATTCCTGAGGCTCGAGCCCGGCCGGCTTGTCGAATTGACGTGGCTCACGGCCGCGACCAACGGAGCCGAGACGGTGGTGACCGTCGAGCTCAAGCCCGAAAACGGCGGCACGCTCCTACGGCTCACGCATGCAGGCTTTCCGGATGAGCCCTCGCGAGACCGCCATCGGGACGCCTGGCCAATGGTGCTCGCGCTTCTCGATCAGCGAGTGGCGGCGGGCGCCTAACAATCAGTCCCCGCCGGAAATTCACCGGGCGGGCGGCGGCAGCGCCGTCAAATCCAGATTGTGCATCACGTCGATCTGCCATTGCCCGGTATGGTTCGCCATCACGAAGCTCAGGATGCCATTGCGATCGGGCCTCGGATTCCCCTGGGAATCCGTCGCGCCCGTCAATTCCCAGCGCACATCGACGGCGGCAACGTCGGGGCGGATGAAGCGAATCTTAATGTCGGTGTACTTTTGACGGCTATTCTTGAAAATCGTCGCGAAGACGGGCGCATGAAATTTTTCGATGTTCGATCGGCCGGTTGCGCCATCGCCGCGCCAGTTTGAGAAATCGGCGTCTTCAGCGAATACCGCCGCAAACGCGTGGGCGTCATGCCTGTTCCATGCATCCACGAATTTGTCCATTAACTCTCGAATCGCTTTCTGATCGGCGTCGCCGGCGGATTGGGCCAAGGCTGTCATGGATACCAATACAAGGCAGAAAGCGGCAATCGTTTGCATGGATTCCTCCCGCGCAGGCGCATTCTAGCAAGGTAAAACGATGGCCGCTTCGGATAACTATTCCGTGGAAGCTGGCCAGCTGCCGCCGGCGATGAGCTGCCACGTACCTCCAAGGCCGCAATTCAAAGTGACGGCTTGCGGAACACTCCGTGAAACCGTAGTCTAGGCGGCGGCATGGACCCCCAGTTCGTCGTCCTCGGAATAATCTGGTACATCGTGTTTTTATTTTCCACCACGTGCCATGAAGGCGCGCACGCGCTGGTGGCCAAATTCGGCGGCGATCCCACGGCGTTTCACGGCGGGCAAGTTTCGCTCAATCCCCTGCCGCATATTCTGCGCGAGCCGTGGGGACTGGTGCTGATTCCGGTGCTGACCTACGTCTTGCCGCCCCACTGGATGCTTGGCTGGGCGAGCGCGCCCTACGATCCGGACTGGCAGGAGCGCTACCCGCGACGGGCGGCCTGGATGGCGTTGGCGGGTCCGGGCGCAAATTTCACGCTCATGATTTTGGCCGGGCTGGGCATTCGCGCCGGAATGTTCTACGGAATTTTCCGCATGCCCGAGTCCGCCAGCTTCACGCATATCACGGAAGCAGCCGTCCCGGGAATCGCGGGCTTTGCGGCAACGTTTCTGAGCATCCTCTTCGTGCTGAACCTGCTGCTCGGGACGTTTAATCTCTTGCCCGTGCCGCCGCTCGACGGCCTGACCGGCGTGACCCTGCTGATGAGCGAAAGCGCCGGGCTGCGATTCCTCCGGTGGACGCGCGAGATGGGGCTCGGGATGGTTGGGCTGCTGCTCGCGTGGGTGCTGTTTGGCAAGATATTCGATTTCATCTTCCAATTCTCGCTCTTCGCGTTGTACCCCGGCTCGCATTGGGGATGAATCCGGCGGATGGGAAGCTCCGCGACTCTGCCGCTCTCCGTTTTTCCGTTCCTTGAAGCGGCCTCCCAGCAGCAAGGCGGCGCCGGGCAATCTGGTTCAAACGCGCACAGATGATTTGAAGGGCACACTTGGTCTGCCTTGTGTTCCATTCACAAGACCGCAAGTCCTTACCCGCTATCGCGCCCAGCGCTCGACCTTTGGCAACGCTTCTGCATATCCCCATGCGGAGGCTGAATCATGGAATTCCAGATGGACACATCCAGCGGTTATCGTGTGGAAGTCTCGGGCTGGGACTCGAAGGAAACTTTCTTCGTCGAGAAGACGATTCTTGAATGGGAGGGCGAGGGGAAGAAGGAGATTGCGCTCAAAAGTCCGCTGCGAGAGGGCTCGGTAGTTTTCGTGCGCTTGCTCCAGCCCATCGCATCCGGCAACAATTTTCCAATCGCTTATCAAACCAGGACGATCGCCGGTCAGGACGCGAACGGCCGGGCGCGCGTGGGACTCGAGCGTCTGCGGCCACGGGCAGCCTACAAAGACACGATCGAGCTGGCGGTAAAGACCACGATCAAGGTGGCGTGAAGGCGGAAGGACAGAGCGGGGTTAGGAAACAAAGGCCCGCAGTGAAAACCGATTAGAGAATCCTCACCCGATTCCCCCTTTGGACTTGCACTCCCTGTTTGGAACGAGTCACTGCCATTCTGAAATGGCCCGTGTTTTAGAGTCAACCGCTCGAAATTTCGTCTTTTCTGTCCTCCATGCTAGTACAGCGAAGTATTCATAGGCATTAACGAGGCTCCGCATCGCTTCCGGTCGAGCTTGCGCAACTTGCACAATCCTGAACCTTAAGGAGAGTTCTGGCCCTGGCATTGCCTAAAGATTTCCACCATGGCGATGGTCGAAGAGAGGCCAGTAATCGGATTGGCGCGGAAGAATCTCCCGGTGTGTATCCTGGATGACGAAGCGGACCAGGTGGAGCTGACCTCGGAGCGGCTGGCGAAGTACGGCTTTCCGGCTTTTGGCACCACCGACCCACAGGAGGCGCTTCAGAAGATCCGCCGGGGAGAATGCCGGGCGGTCCTGGCGGACTTCAAGATGCCGGGAATGGACGGGTTCGCGTTCCTGGAAAAAGCGCTGCAATGCGACCCTGGGATATACGTCATTCTGGTCACCGGGTTCTATTCGGTGGATTCGGCGATTGAAGCGATCAAGCGCGGGGCCTACGACTACGTCTGCAAGCCGGTGGATTACGCGCGCCTGACGAAGACTCTCGACGACCTGGCGGAGCTTTTCACGCGCAAGTCGCAAATTCGCAGCCTTGAAGACCAACTCCTCACCAACCTGCAATTTCACGGAATCGTCGGGCGAAGCCCGGCGATGCTGGAAGTGTTTGAACTGGCCAAGAAAGTGGCCCGGCACTATTCGAACGTGCTGATTACCGGGCCCACCGGCAGCGGCAAGGAATTAGTGGCTCGCGCGCTGCACCAGATGAGCCCCGTGGGGCAGCAGCGTTTCGCCGTCTGCAATTGCTCGGCGCTCGTGGATACCTTGCTGGAAAGCCAATTATTCGGCCACATTCGCGGCGCCTTCACGGGAGCGAGCGACACTCGCCCCGGGCTTTTCGAATACGCCAATGGCGGCACCGTCTTTCTCGACGAAATCGGCGAAACCTCGCTGGCCATGCAAGCCAAGCTGCTGCGCGTGATCCAGAACCGCGAAATTCAGCGCGTGGGCTCGCCGGAAGTGAAAAAGATAGACATTCGCCTGATTGCCGCCACCAATCGCGACCTGCGCGCCGAGGTTCTCGCCGGGCGTTTCCGCGAGGACCTGTTTTACCGGCTCAGCTCCATCGAAATTCGCGTCCCCGGACTCTCCGAGCGGCCCGAGGATATCCCCATCCTCGTTCAGCACTTCTTGAAAAAATACAGCGAAGCCTACGGAAAGACGTTTCAGGGGCTTTCGCGGCGCGCGCAGATTGTGCTGCTCCAGCATGGCTGGCCGGGAAACGTCCGCGAGCTCGAAAATGTCATCTCCAGCGCAGCCATCACGGCGAGCGCCGATTTTGTGGATGTCGGCGACTTGCCTGCAAATCTCCAGAAGCCCGCGAGTCGTGGCGGCCTGGAAGAAAATTGGCGGCCTCTGCCGCTCGATGAAGTGCGCAGCGTGCACATTCAGCGCGTGCTGGAAATGTGCCACGGCAATCGCGTGCGCGCTGCGCAAGTGCTGGGCATTGGACGCACCAGCCTCTACCGCTTCCTGAAACGCACGAAGAAAATGTCTCTAGCGCGCGGCGCCGCCTAGCAAGCCAGGCATGTTTCAGTTGAGGACACCGGCCCATCTTGCATCAAGGTCCCGCCCACTCCATTTCGCTAAACCCTGAATAATGAACCGGCAGGAGGCGCCTCTCATGGCCATTGAAATGCACTCAACCAACTTCGGTGATGAGATGACAACCACACTGGCTGATTGGCAAGAGCTCAAGATTGACGCAAACCGCGAGCGTCGCCGTGAATTTCGTACGATTCAAAAAGTTCCCATTGAAGTCTGCGGATTCAATCGCCATGGCCGCTTCTTTAGCGAGAAAACAACAACATTCGACGTCAGCGACGGTGGCTGCCAATTCCCGCTGCGCGCCGACGTGGAGAAAGAGTCCATCGTCGCCATTCGCGTGAACCTGCGCAGAAATGGACAAGAAATAGATGCCCGGCCGGTCTTATTTCAAATCAACTGGTCCAAAGAATTGCCGGATGGTTTTACGCTGGGAGCTTCGAAGCTCCAGCCCGGAGCCATGTGGACCGTCGGTTTCCCCGCGATGGAGCACACCTCGCGGCCGATCGTCTAATTTCCTCCCTGCACCTGCCCCCGGCGGCGCGTGGTTCGACTGAGCGAACTGCGCGCCGTCTTGCCCCCTCCGAACCGACCCTTGCGAAACCAACTGGCGCGAGTGCGAACCCTCGAATATGATTGCGCCTGCGCTCAGCGATTGCTGGTCACGTACGCGGCATTGTGCAGCAGCGAACCTGGCAAGGACACGCTTGAATCCAGCCGAACCAGGATGCCTGTTTGCGCCGGCAATTCCACTTCCTTGCCCTTCTTCGCACAGATGTACGCGGTGCCGCCAACCAGACCGATCACCGAGCCGCGCACGATGCTCCCGAAGATAACGCCCGCCGCCGTGCCTCCCGCTGTGCCGAGACCCACGTCCGTGATGTCGCCCTTGATGTCCCGCCGCTCCTGGATCACGACGCCCTCGACGGTCTTCACGTCCTTCCGCCTCTTGCCCGCGTCCGTGCCGCCGCTATAGATCGAGAGAATGCTCATCTGCGCGGGGAAGATCCGGCTTTCCACTTCGATGGAGTTGAAGACCAGGTTCATCGAGGCTCCGCCGCGGAACATGGAGAAAAATTTCGGGCGCGTAACGCTCGTGACCGTCCCGTGAATTTTTGCTCCCGCGGGCAAAATGAGTTCGCTGCCAAGAAATACCGGCTCGGCAACGATGGCCGTGAAGGGATCGCCATCATGTGCCACGCTGGTGGTGAGGCCGTTGAGAAGCGTCAGGCGTACTTGTGTGCCTGGCTGGATTTGATTGGCTTGTGCGTATACCGCCGGGGTAAGAAAAAGAGCGAGTGACACCACGGCGCAGAGACTGATGACACGCTTCATGCTTTCCTCCGTTGCCCGGCTCAATGGCCGGGCATCCCCGTTTCGTGGGGTTTTCCGCTGGCGCCGCGGCATGGGCGCGGAGGACGCACCCGGGCGATAAGATACTTCACGGCGGGAAGCTGCGGCCAGAAAATCAAGCGGACGATTTCCTAAACGTCATCCCCCCACTTCTGAGGGTAAGCGAGATGAGGAAGACTTTCAGGCGACAGAAGATGACCTAAATTACTAAAAACAGGCGACTTCCTAGCACGTGGTATGGGAAGTACCCTCAACCCTGTATGTCCAGCCGCCCGGGATGCCGCTTCGAAAGATAGTACTGGTACCTAGTTCGACACCGCCTCCTCCCTCTTCTCTTCCCTCCTCCCTCAGGAATGCTAATTTTGAAATTAACAGGGCAAACGACGCCCTGCAGGAATCCGGGAATCGAGCTGAGAGAATCTTCCGATGCGATTACGTCTGCTGGCTGTAGGGCTGTTGGCTGTCTCGCTTGCGGTCGCGGCTCTCGCCGTGGCCGTCTACGCGACAGATTTCGCCGTGATCGTGCACCCCACGAATACTGTCCGCGCCATGACACTCGTCGAGCTTGGCAAAATCTTCAAAGGCAAATCCGTCATGTGGCCCTCCGGCCGCAACATCACCCTGGTCTTGCGCGAACCCAATCAGCCCGCGATGAGATTCGTGATCGAGAAAGTGATGGGCGTCGGCCTTGAGGAAGGCAAAGCCGCGCTGACGGACGCCAGCCGCAAATCCACCTCCTCGGTGGTTTTCGTCCCCGGTGACGAGGACGTCGTAAAAGCCGTCGAGGCAAGCCCCGGCGCCCTCGGCATCGTGGACGTTTACAACATCACCGGCGGCGTGAAGGTAATCAAAATTGACGACAAGCAGCCATTTGATCCCGGCTATGCGCTCAAAGGGCACTAATCCAATAAATTCCTTGCGAGGAACTATGAAAATCCGATTCTCCTTCGAACGTGCAATCGTCGTCGCTCTGCTGGCGGGTCTCGCTGGCGGCGCCGCACACGCGCAATCGACGTCGCAGAAATTCACCTCGACGAAGCATTCCGTGAGCGCCCCCATGGTCCGCCCGGACACAGTTCCGATGACCACGAAGTCCGCGGAAGCCCGCCGCGATTACGAACTGGGCTATCAGCACTTCGAAGATCTGCTCATGCTCGATTCAGGCCTCGATTTCCTCCGCCAGGCGGTCAAAGCCGACCCGCGCTTTGCACTCGGCCACGCCACGCTCGCATTCGTCACCTTCGACCCCGTCGAAGGCGAACGCCATCGCGCCCTGGCCGTGAAATATATCGCCACCGCTACACCCGATGAGCGCCTCCTGATTCGCTGGATGAACGGCACCAAGAACGGCCAGCTCGTCCCGGCCATCGCCGCGATGAACGATCTCCTCGCCCGCTACCCGAAGGACAAGGAACTCGCCAACATGATTTCCGGCTGGCTTTGCTCCAACGAGCAAGCCTACGATCGCGGCGCGGAGATCGTCGAACGCATTTTGCAGCAGGATCCCACGTTTGCGCCGGCCATGAACAACCTGGCCTATTGCTACGCGCTCGGCGGCCGCGCGAATCTCGCCCCCGCGTGGATGGACAAGTACGTCGCCGCCATGCCCGGCCAGCCAAATCCGCAAGACTCATACGCCGAAATTTCCCGCATGATGGGGAATTTTCCCGCCGCGCTCGAGCACTACCGCGCGGCCCTGAGAATTTCTCCCGAATTCACTTCATCGCAAGTGGGCATCGCCTCCACCTACGCGCTCATGGGCGACCAGTCCCGCGCCCGCGACGAATACGTCAAGGCCCTCGCCATGGCCAAGGATCCCGCCACCATCATGAATTATCGCTTGCTCTGGGCCATGACCTACTTCCGCGAAAACGACTTCCAGAACGGACGCAAAGCCAATGCGGAAGTGGCCGCCGAAGCTCATCGCAAGGGATTCGGGTTGCAGGAAGCCGAAGCTTACCGCGCCACAGCGCTCTTCAATCCCGATCCGAAATCGGCGCTGCACGATCTCGATTCCGCCCGCGCCGTCCTTTCGGAAAAGCACGTTCTCTCACCCGAGGACCGCGATACCGAGCTCGCTTCCATCCTGCAAACGCGCACTTACATCGCCGTCCGTGCCGGGATGCCGGAAGTGGCCAAGACCGCCTTCGCGCCTCTCAACCAACTGGCCCGCACCAGCCGCGGCAACCTGATTCAGCAGTCCTATCACTCGGCCAACGGAGCCGTCCTCTTCGCGCAGGGCATGTACGCCGACGCGATTTCCGAATTCCAGGAGGACGCGCGCGATCCGCTCTCGCTTCAGTTCCTCGCCGACGCGGAAACAAAAGTCGGCGAACCGGCTGCGGGTCACGATGTTCTCGTGAAGCTCGCGGGCATTAACGACGAGCGCCTCGAGACCGCTTTCGTTGTTCCGCAAGCGCGCGCCGCTCTCAAGGCCGCGTCTCCCGCAACCGCCCAGCCGGCGGCTGCACCAGAATCCGCCGCACCGGCCTCCGCTGCGCCTGCGGCGCCAGCAACACCGGTCGCAGTCGCGCCCGCCACAAATGCCGAGGTGCGCGGCCTCCGCGGCGGCCCGCTCGACTAAGCGCTCTCGACTAAAACTCGTTTCGCGCGGCTGATTTTCTCGCGAATCGGCTACTCCGCTCCGCATCTCCGATATCGAGTCGGGGAGATCGTCCGTCCGGACGCTGCCGAGCCACTCGCGTTTCGAAATTTGCGCCTCTCTCTCAGCACACCCGGCGGCGCTTCATGCATTCGCTCGAATCATTCTGCCGCAGACCCTCCCTCATGGCCCCGCACACGCGCCCGGCGTGGACGTTTCTCGGGCAGCGATGGTAAGCTTGCGCTCCGATTATTTGCCCGCGGGCGCGCGGGATATCGCCAAGCGCGAAATTCCGCCCGCGCCGCCAGGATGACGTGCGATGGAGTCCGATCCCAAAAGCGCGCGCGATGCCGCAGACGCCTCGCCTGCCCTCTCGCAGCCGGTAGCCGCAGCGCTCACGCGCGCCGCAATCTTTCTCGTCGTCACGCTCAACCCCGGCGACGCGACTCGCGCCACCGTTCGCTCCTTCTGCGCGGACCTTGCCGCGCTCGTGCGCGCGGTGGAATTTCGCGATCTCGATGCGGCCCTCACTTGCGTCATGGGGTTCGGCTCCGACGCCTGGGACCGCCTCTTTGGCTCGCCGCGCCCGGCGGAGCTGCATCCCTTCCGCGAGATTCGCTCCGGTGCGCGCCATGCGATCTCGACGCCCGGCGATTTGCTCTTCCATATCCGCTCGAAGCGCATGGATTTGTGCTTCGAGCTTGCCACGCAAATCATGGCCCGCCTCGAAGGCGCCGTCACGCCGGCGGACGAAGTGCACGGCTTCCGCTACTTCGACGACCGCGACCTCCTCGGCTTCGTGGACGGCACGGAAAATCCGCGCGGCCAGGCGGTGCTGGATGCCGTGCTGATCCGTGACGAAGATTCCGCCTTCTCCGGCGGCAGCTACGTCATCGTCCAAAAATATTTGCACGATCTCGATGGATGGAACGCGCTCCCCACCGAAGCGCAGGAACGCATCATCGGCCGCACGAAACTCTCCGATATCGAGCTCGACGATTCCGTCAAGCCCTCTTCCGCGCACAACGCGCTCAATACCATCGTCATCGACGGCAAAGAAGTCAAAATCTTGCGCGACAATATGCCCTTCGGCCGCCCCGGCCACGGCGAATATGGCACCTACTACATCGGCTACAGCCGTTCCCCGCGCACCATCGAGCTGCTGCTCGAAAATATGTTCATCGGCCGCCCCCCCGGCAATTACGACCATATCCTCGACTTCAGCACCGCCGTCACCGGGAATTTATTTTTCGTGCCCACCGCGACATTTCTCGATAGCCTCGCCGATGACGGGCCTGCGGCCGGGGCATCTTCTTCCGCGCCTGCCGGTGCGCCCGAGTCAGCATCAGCCGCGCCGGCGTCAGCAGTGCCGGCTTCGGCGCCTGCATCAGCCGAAGCCACTACATCCGCGCCCTCGCAAAGCGATGGCTCGCTCGGTATCGGTTCCCTGAAAGGAGAAATCCCCCATGAATAATCTTCATCGCGAACTTGCTCCCATCTCCGACGCTGCGTGGGCGCAGATCGAAGAGGAAACTTCGCGCACCTTCAAGCGCTATATCGCCGGGCGGCGCGTCGTCGACGTGCACGCGCCCGCGGGCACAGCACTCTCCGCCGTCGGCACCGGCCACTTGCGCGCCATCGCCGCTCCGCGCGACGGCATCCTCGCCCGCCAGCGAGAGGCGAAAGCGCTCGTCGAGCTGCGCTTCCCCTTCGAGCTCAGCCGCCAGGATATCGACGACGTCGAGCGCGGCGCGAACGATTCCGATTGGCAGCCCGCGAAAGACGCCGCCCGCGCCATCGCCTTCGCCGAAGACGGCGCCATCTTCGATGGCTACGCCGCCGCCGGCATCGGCGGCATCCGCCAGGGCACCAGCAATCCCATCATGACGCTCCCGTCCGACGTGCGCCAATACCCCGACTCCATCGCCCACTGCCTGAGCCAGTTGCGTCTCGTCGGCGTCAACGGCCCCTACGCCGCGCTGCTCGGCGCCGACGCCTACACCGCGCTCGCCGAAACCAGCGACCACGGCTACCCCGTGCTCGAGCACGTCAAGCGCCTCGTCAAAGACCAAATCATCTGGGCCCCCGCCATCGCCGGCGCTTTCGTCATCACCACCCGCGGCGGCGATTTCGATCTGCACATCGGCCAGGACGTCTCCATCGGCTACCTCAGCCACACCGACACCGCCGTCCGCCTCTATTTGCAGGAGACGTTTACGTTTCTCTATCTCACAAGCGAAGCGGCCGTCGCCCTCGCGCCCCCTGCAAAGCCGTAGGCGGCGCGGCGCGCCTCGCGTTTACCCCGACTTTTCCGTCGGGACGTCCCAATCCATCGGAGCGCGCAGGGTCTCGCGTGCCGCATGCGATGCTCTTATTGGACGCCAGAGTGTGGAATCAAAATGCCTTGGGACGAGTCGCGGGCAGTAGGGTGGGAAACTGCGAATGTCGTTTCTTCAGTCGTGCAGGACAACGCTCAGGAGCGAGGTATTGATCTGAAGCCCGCCGTTGTATTTGATGAAGCCCAGTTTCCTGAATTTGTTCATGAAAAAATTCACGCGCGACCGCGTGGTGCCGACCATTTCGGCCAGCATCTCTTGGGAGACCTTCGGCAGCACATTTTCGGGCTTGTCTTCCTTGCCGTAGCGGGCCAGCAGCAAGAGCGTGCGAGCCAGCCGCTTCTCGCTCGAATTGAAGAGCTGATCGACCAAGTCCTCCTCAATTCGGATGTTCCTCGAAAGCATGTGGGAGATGAACCGGTCGGAAAACGCGTGCTCATCGTGCAGCACGCGGATCATTTCCTTCCTTTCAATCATGAGCACGGTTGTTGGGGCAGTCGCGGTCGCCGTCCCTATCCGAAGCGGCTGGGCGGCGAGGCATCCTTCGCCGAAAAAATCGCCCGGCCCCAAAGTCGCCACCACGGCCTCTTTGCCGGTCTTGTTCACCACCGATAGCCTCACGCGGCCTTTTTGAATGTAAAAGACATGCTGGCCGGGATCGCCTTGCGAGTAGATCGTTTGCTTCTTCTTGAACTCCACAACCTTTCTGGCCACACCCGCCGAATCGAGAAAATCCTGGGCGTTGAACGCCTTCTGCGCATTGACATTAAGACGATTTGACGTTGCTGTCGCCGTGGTTTCCTCCTCCTCATCGTAGCACGCGTCGGCCTATTCGCGAGAAAGATGCCAATGTGTGCACAAGTGAACAGATACCCGTCGCTGCCTCTTCTAAGATGCTCTTGCGTAGGTGGAGCAAGAGAACCAGGGCGAATTCAAGTCCAAGCGCTTCCACCTGAACAATACGGGAGATCGCAGGTCCCTTCCCACTTAAGCCCGCACGTAAAGCCTTAGAACCGGCCCGAGTGTCTGCCTGCGAAGAGAAGGAGTTAGAAATGCCTTTACTTCAAATTCTGTTGGTGCTGGTCGTGGTCGGTGTTCTGCTGTGGCTGGTGAACAGCTTCATTCCGATGCAGGGCACAATCAAGTCCCTCTTGAATGCAGTTGTGGTGATCGCCACGGTTTTGTGGCTTCTGAACGTCTTTGGACTATTCCACTCTCTCTCCCACATTCGCGTTGGGGCCTAAGCAAGCCTGAAGGAACGACAGGGGGTTGAGCTGTGTGTCGTCGTATGCAAACAACAGACCTCGCCGGGCGGCCAACGCCCGGCGCATGAATTCTCGGTAATGGAGGCAACACAGATGAAAGCACTTGGAGTCATCAGCACCACCGCTCTGCTCTTGTTCTTCGGAGCCGCCCTTCCTGCCTTTGCGCAGGAGGAGCACCACGAACAAGAGGCCAAGCCCGAAAAGCAGGAACAGGCGAAGCCCGCTAAGGAAGAGAAACAGTCTGAGGCTAAGCCCGCAAAGCAGGAGCAAGCCAAGCCTGCTAAGGAAGAGAAGCAGGCTCAGGCCAAACCCGAGAAGCAGGAACAGGCGAAGCCAGCGAAGGAAGAAAAACAGTCCGAGTCCACAAAACAGGCCCACATGCAGCAAGTCAAGGGTCAGCAGTCCGAGCAAGCACAAGGGCAGTGGGCCCGCAATGGTCAGAAAGATAGTCGCGGCCACGTGTACAACGAAAGTAAGTTTGGCCGTGATCATCACGCCCGCTTTGAAGAGAATGGTGGCCGCTTTTTCAATGGCCGTCGCGAGTACTCCTACGGTGGATACTGGTTCTATGCGGGAGCCTATCCGGCGTGGTTTTACCAGCAGGACGTGTACTTCATCATGGGAGCGGATGGGCTATGGTACGCAGTTGCGTATGGTAACCCTTCCTTAACATTCCAAGTCAATATCGAGTAGCGTAACAAGTGCCCGTGTGGCGGAGGCGTTGGTCGCGAAACCATAGCCTCCGCAAAAGGGAGAAAATAATGCTCGGAACTATACTGATCGTGATTCTGATAATGGCGCTTCTCGGTGTGCTGCCCAGATGGTCGCATAGCCAGAATTGGGGCTACGCGCCGACGGGAGGAGTGGGCCTGATTCTGGCCATCGTTGTCATTCTCTTGCTCCTCGGCCGCATTTAGGCCGCGCAATGACCATGAGGGAGTCCTTTCGTCCAGGCAATCGCGCTCGAATGAGCGCTAGGGCTCAACGGAGGCTCGGCGGGACGTTGGGCCTTATTCCTGTCCAGCTTTACTATTAGCGGCAATTCCGAGGTGAAAAGTGGATGAATCTAAAAGACAAGCAGTTCATTTCTTGGAAAAGGAAATCAAGACGTACGTAGCACTGGCCTTGTTCCTGTCCAAAGAAGGCATCAAAGAACGCGTGCCAGTGGGAGACAACGAAGTCCTAATCAGTCCAGCCTACTACAAAGAAAGAATGCGCGAGGCTAGGAAGCTCGTGGTGGAACTGAGGAAGCCGGCGTAGAGCACTGCAATCCTTCGCTGCGATTCCCGGCACTTGCGGCCCTCGCGGCAATCGTTTAGCGGAAGGTTTCGGCTGGGGATCGTTCCAGAAGTCAGTGCCATCCACGAACTTCCCCGGCTAAAGGCGCGGTTTAAAGCGCCTCACAAAGGTTTCGGAGATACCAGCTTCCGCAGCCGCAATTCTGATCATGGAGGTCAGCGATGCTACGTAAATCAATTCTTGCCGTCAGTCTCACGCTCGTCGCAGCAATGGTCTGTTCAGCACAAGATAACAACAAGGAACAGAAACGCCTCGAGAATGCCGGCGTCGTCATGCAGGAAATTATGAACGTCCCCGACAACATTCCCCAACAAGTACTCGAGAAGGCGGATTGCGTCATCGTCTTTCCGTCCGTTCTCAAGGCAGCCTTCGTCGTCGGCGCCAGCTACGGCCGCGGCGCAATGGTTTGCCGCACCGGCGAACATTTCCGCGGACCCTGGGGCGCCCCGGCGATGTTCGCGCTTGAAGGCGGCAGCATCGGCTTTCAAATCGGCGGGGAAGCCACCGATCTCGTCCTGCTCGTCATGAACGAGAGAGGCGCATCCTCGATTCTCAATAGCAAAGTGAAACTCGGCGGCGATGCTTCGATCGCAGCCGGTCCCGTCGGGCGTGACGCAGCGGCAAACACCGATGCCTACATGCGCGCCGAAATTCTCAGCTATTCGCGCACCCGCGGCCTTTTTGCCGGCATCTCCCTCGAGGGTTCCACGCTTCGCCCCGATGACGATGCCACCGCCGACGTCTATGGCCGCAAATTGACGGCCAAGCAGATCATCGAAGGCGGAGAAATCGCCGTTCCCGAATCCGGCCGCCATTTGGTTGCCGTTCTCGAGAAGGGTTCACCGCACAACGAATCGAAAGTTTCCGCACGCAACTAGCCGTTGAATATTTGAAGCTCATTGCCGGCCGGTTTGGGAGTTCGCTCCGCATTCACTCGGCGAACTCCCATTCCGCCCGCAATCCTTTTTCTGCAAACGCTCGAAGGAGATGCTCCGATGAAAACGTTCCGCAATGCAGTGCTCGCTCTCGCCGTGATTCTGGTTTCCGTTCCGGTAATTTCCGCTCAAGATCTTTCCAGGTATCGGACATTTGCGCTCGGAACGAGCCTCGCGACAGTTTCCTTGCAGGTCGGCCAGGACGCGCACCAGGCCACCATGATCCACGAGAGCCCCGCCGTCATCCAACAGGTGACAAATTGGCCGCTCGACACTTCGCGCTCTCCCGCCGCGGCCGAACCGGTTTCGCAGATTGTATTCAGCTTCTACAACGGCGCGCTCTACAAAATTTTCGTGACCTATGACGACCACGCCACCGAGGGCCTGACCGAAGACGACATGGTGCAAGCCATCTCCGCCCGCTACGGAACTGGAATCAGGCTCTATCCCGAGATCAGCTTGCCCACGCCTGACG
>Ga0187819_10000935_pt1 | contig 14848 bp, 12 predicted proteins | sample NC_wetland_sal_i_15_FD_132411 | JGI IMG/M metagenome (GOLD analysis project Ga0187819, IMG submission 132411) | Wetland sediment microbial communities from Neuse River Estuary, North Carolina, USA - SO4_4 | ecosystem: Environmental > Aquatic > Freshwater > Wetlands > Sediment | place: USA... | reverse complement strand
GTCCCGGGCCCGTGTCGGGAAGAACGAAAGCCAGGGTGTACTCCTGAATGGCCTTGTTGCGATCGCCCTTTAGTTCGGTAATCTCGCCGAGCATTTCGGCGGCGACGGCAGTAGGACGAATGGAGTAGCTGGTCTGAAGATCCTTGGCGGCAGCATCGTAACCGTGCTGCGAGTTCTCAACCTGTCCGCGAAGATAGTACAAAACGCCGCGCAAAGTATCTTGTCTGGCCTGCCACTCGGCGACTGATTCGTGAGGCGAGCGCTGATCCGGCGTCGTTTTCTCGACGCGATCGAGCACGCGGGTCACGTAACCAGCGGCGCGGGTTAAGCTGGCGTCGTCGCCCTGGCGCTGCAGATAACCGACGGCCAGCAGCATCATGTCGGAGTTGTCCGGCTGCAGGGCAATAAAGCGCTCGGCATAATTCAATGCGCAGGCGCTATTCTGAAGCCGTTCGCACGCCTCGACGAGGGCTCGATACACACCAGCTTTGCGTGGAGCGTCCGGATATTGCAGAAGATACTGCTGGAGGTTGCGCACCAGGGCGGCGCGATCACTTCCGGATTCAGCTAGGGCTCTCTCGAGCGCAGCCTCGGCGGTAGCGTCCGCCTTAGACGCGTTCCCCGGAGGCGATTCTGTTCTGGGCGGGACTGTGGATGTCTGGGCTGCGGCGGAGCCACACGCGATGAGCACGGCGAATAACCAGAAGGGTGTTGCTCGCATGAGGCCCCATTCTATCGCGCTGGCCGGGCGACAGGACGAATTCCGTTGCGAATCGCAACAGATCGAGGAATGGGCAGAATCCTGCGCGGTTAGTGCAGGGTGATTTTGCCGGAGGAAGTCTCTACTTCGACACGAGCTTTGCCGTCGCCGATGCGTGCGCGCAATTCGTGTTTGGCGGAGGTTCCCTCCATGACGATGGGAATGCTGGCGTCGATATCGCCCGAGCTGCTGTGGGCGTAGAGCCTGAAACTGGCGTCCGAGGGGACGCGGAGCGTGACATCCCCCGAACTGGCGCGCAGGTCCCAGTAATTCGAAGCGCCGGGATTGCCGTCAATGGTGATCTCGCCGGAGCCAGTGTGGACGCGCAGGTCCGCGTGAGCGCCGTTGACGGCAATGTTGCCACTGCCCGTTTCGGCGACGAGATTGTCGTTGGGGTGGCTGACTTCAATGTCGCCGGAACCGGCCCGGAGACGAACCGCACGTTGCGCGGTGTCGAGTTCGATATCGCCCGAGCCGGTAGTCACTTGAACCTGTCCTTGAATGTTCGAGAACCCGATATCGCCGCTGCCCGCCAGCGCTTGCACGTCATTGCCGATGTCCGAGCCCGAAACGTTTCCTGAGCCGGAAGTAAAATTCGCGGGTCCCTGAATTCCTTTGACGTCCACATCGCCAGAACCGGTTACGCAGTGAAGCTCCGTGTTGCCCGGAACCTCGATGGTGTAATCAATCGAGACGTTGGAATGACGGCCCACGCCCCCAACGCGAATCAGGTTGTTGTCCTGCGAAATGGGCGGGTTCGATACGACGTCGTTGATCTTGTCCCGGGCGTCTTCCAACGACCACCCGTTCGCGTGAATCGTGCCGTGAACGTGTACCTCGCCCGTTGAGCCTTGAGAGACATGCACGTCGCCGCTGCCGGTCGAGACTTCAAGCTGAACGGGACCAGCGACCTTTAGCGCGCGGTCAAATGTCCCTTGGGCGCCCGGTTCGGACATGCAGCCCGCGACGAGGGCGGCGGCGAAGACAACAAATGCGAGGAGTATGGAGTTGCGGTGGCTGGGTTGAATCATTCTTAAGTGAGGAAAGCGCTCCTTGCTGTTCTTCATCTCGTGAGCTTTCCTATCAGAAATGTACGAAAAGTGGCAAGCGGAAGTTCCATAGCGGGAGCGTCGTGTGCGAGTGTTCAGGCAAAGCAAAGCGCCTACTTAGACTTCAGCAGGGAATTGAGGGAACCCTGGCGGTAACCCTCGAGGTCAAGCGCGACGAAGGCGAAACCGACGGCTTTCAGGCGCGCAGCGATTTGGCGGGCCAAGTCCGGACTGAGTCCGCGCGCGAATTCCTCCGGCGCCAGTTCGATACGAGCCAGTTCACCGTGTGCGCGAACGCGAAATTGCCGAAATCCGAGTTCGCGCAAGGCCGCCTCGCCTTCTTCAATCTTGCGCAGCAGTTCAGGAGTTACTGGCGTGCCATACGGGACGCGCGAAGACAGGCATGCGGATGCGGGCCGGTCCCAGGTCTGCAAGCCAGCGCGACACGATAGAAGGCGAATTTCGTCCTTGTGCAAGCCGGCGTCAAGCAACGGCGCGAGGACGCGGTGCTCGTAAGCCGCGCGATGACCGGGGCGAAAATCGCGCGTGTCGTCGGCGTTAACGCCATAGGCGATGGCGTGGAAACTCTTTTCGCGCGCGACGGCTTCCATGCGTTCGAAGAGCTCATCTTTGCAGAAATAGCAGCGGTCGGCGTTGTTGGCGACGTACAGGGGATTATCGAATTCGCTAGTGCAGATGAATTCGTGGCGAATGCCCGTGGCGCGCACGAACTGCTCCGCCTGTCCGCGATCGTGGGACGAGAAGCTCGCCGAAAGCGCAGTAATCGCCAGGGCGCGGTCACCGATTGCCGAATGCGCGGCCCACGCCAAATAGGCGGAATCCGCGCCCCCGGAGAACGCCACCAAAACAGAATCGAGCTGCCCAAGAGATGCGATGAGTCTCGTTTCTTTTTCAAGAGCGGCAGATTCCGGAGTAGGAGAAATCGGATTCGAGAGGTTTTGAATTGAAATGGGAGCAGCCATAAATGCAGTTTCCAGTATAGCTCAGGTTCGTTTACTGGAAATCGAGCATGACATTGATTGTGGCAGCAGCTTGATCTTTATCCAGGTACCGGCCGATTCTTAAGTAGTGAACGGGGAGACCGGCGAGAGCCTGTTTGATTCCGTCCTCGACGAACTCCTGATAGAAACTATCGTCGAACACCGCGCCCGCAGGAATTCTCCATCCCGACCGTACGCGGCGTTCGCCTTCCATGGAGAGGCCGGTAAGGACGAGCTTGCCCATGTGATATTGAGGACCTTCGGCGATCTTCACCGTGTAGCTGACGCGCTTCGTCTCGACGTTGAAATTCGGAAAAAGATTGAGGGCCATGTCCAGATAGCCGAGGCGTGAGTAAGCGCTGCGAACGCTTTCCCAGGTGCTCTGGATTTTCATGCCGTCGGCGGGACCGCCCAGATTCACGTTAACAAGCTTCGTGAGATCAGCGGAGGAAATGGCCTGATTCCCGAACCACGTCACGCCATTCCAGACGAAGGCAGGGCCGGGAACGATGGGGGCGCGAACGACAACATGGTTGGCTTCCACGCGAGGCGTGGGCTCCTCGAATTTCACTTGCAAAAACGCATGGGAGAGATAAATCGGACGAACCTGCTCGAATTCGAAGGTTTCAATAGCGCTGCGCGAATACGGTTTGCCGACGAGATCGGGCAGACGATCGGCAATCGCATGATCGCTGCTCGCGAGCGCATCGCCGAAGACGATGCTCTGAATGGTAGGAATTGCGCCCTCCGCGCGCAGCCGCACAACTTTCTCCTCATTCCATCGCAGGGTGACGACTTCGTGCGTGACATTCACCGTTATGGCGTGGGCTTGAAGCTGCCGCGCCAGCGCGTTCGAAATATCATCCAGAATCGTGCCATGATCAGGAGCGGTGCCGTCGAACAGGTGCACGGAAGTCTGGATGCCGGCAATCAGATCCGCATCGCTCAACCACGGAAAATTGTCGAAGAGGACCGGAATCGTGGGCGCGTCGGCGACTTCGTACTGAACCTCAACCCCTGAGGTTACAGTGGCAAAGCGAAACTGGACCTTGTTGAATAGGCCGAGATTCGCGAGCGAATCGGCGCCCTTCTGGATATCGTCGCGAGTGATTTGATCACCCACGTGCAGTCCTGTTACAGGCGCAATCTGATCCGAATGATACTTTGTCGAGCCGGTGATTGTGATCGAGGCGAGTCGCCCCGAACCCGACTGCTCGTTTTGCGCGTGCGACGAGGAGGCGAGGATAAGAGCGGTCGCGCAGATCAGCAGAACCGCGGGCAGTGGTTTGCCGCGGCGGTGGAACAAAAATCCGCATCTCATGCGGGTATTCTAAGCCCGTACAACTTGGAAGCAAAATCGGCTATTCAACGGTGACTGATTTGGCCAGGTTGCGTGGCTGATCGACGTCGCACCCGCGGCGGACGGCGATGTGGTACGCGAGCAACTGCAGAGGAATGATTTCGAGAATGGGCGAGGTCAGATCAAGCGCGGAGGGAATTTCGATCGAATGTTTTGCACTCTCGCGGGCCAGGCAGTCGCCCTCCGTGACGATGGCGATCACGATGCCGTCGCGCGCCTTCACTTCCTGCAAGTTCGAGACAGTCTTCTCGTAGCGGGTCATCGATGACGGATCGGATTCGTCGCGTGTGGCGATCACCACGACGGGAAGGTTCTCGTCGATCAAAGCGTTAGGACCATGCTTCATCTCGCCCGCAGGGTATCCTTCGGCGTGAATGTAGGAAATTTCCTTAAGCTTGAGCGCGCCTTCGAGAGCGATGGGGTAATGAATGCCGCGGCCGAGATAGAGAAAATCGGTGTGACGGAAGAACTGCCTTGCGAGATCCTCGAATTGTGCGTTGCGCTGCAGAATACTTTCGATCTTGTGCGGAAGGCGCGTGAGTTCCTGCATGAGGTGCTGCGATGCTGCCGGAGTAAGCTTTCCGCGCGCTTGACCCAGGTGCAGAGCGGTAAGCAAAAGAGCCGTAAGCTGGCCGGTGAACGCTTTTGTAGACGCTACGCCAATTTCCGGGCCCGCGTGCGTGTAGATCGTGCCGTTCGCCTCGCGCGTCAGCATGGAACCGACCACGTTGCAAATCGCCAGGATTTTCGCGCCTTTCAGGCGCGCTTCACGCTCCGCGGCAAGCGTGTCGGCCGTCTCTCCCGACTGGCTGATGGCGATCACCAGGGTGTGCTCGTCGAGAATAGGATCGCGATAGCGAAACTCGCTGCCGTAATCCACTTCCACGGGCAGTTGCGCCAGCCGCTCGATCATGAACTTTCCGGCGAGGCCCGCGTGCCAACTGGTGCCGCACGCGACGATTTTGACGTCGCGGAAATTCTGGAATTCGTCTTCGGTAATGTCCATCTGGTCGAGGAAAACTTTGCCGGAAACTTGCGAAATTCGTCCGAGCAACGTGTCGCGAACCGCGCGCGGCTGCTCGAAAATCTCTTTCTGCATAAAGTGCTTGAAGCCGCCCTTTTCCGCCATGATCGGGTCCCAGGAGATGTGCTGCGGAGGGCGTTTGATCTCGCGACTTTCAAAATCGAGCAGACGGACACCTTGGGGCGTAAGGACGGCGATCTCGCCGTCGCCGAGGAAGAAAACGCGCCGTGTATGTTCGAGAAGAGCAGGAGTGTCGCTGGCCACGAAAAATTCCTGATCGCCCAGGCCGACGACGATCGGCGGGCCCATGCGAGCAGCCACGATCTTGTGCGGATCGCGCGCGGAAACGACCACCAGCGCGTAAGCTCCGCCCATGATTTTGACGGCCTTCAGGACTGCTTCCTCGAGCGGAACACCATTCGAGAATTTCTCGATGAGGTGAGCGATAACTTCAGTATCGGTTTCTGTTTGGAACTTGTGACCCTCCTGCGCAAGCTGAAGTTTCAATTCGAGGTAGTTCTCGATAATGCCGTTGTGAACGACCACGATTTCGCCCGTGCAGTCGCGGTGCGGATGCGCGTTTTCTTCTGTCGGGCGCCCGTGAGTCGCCCAGCGCGTGTGGCCGACACCGTAGAGGCCGTCCATGGGCGTGGAACGGATCGATTCCTCGAGATTGCGAAGTTTGCCCGCGGCGCGGCGAATCTCGAGTTTCCCGTTTTGCGTAACTACGGCGATACCCGCTGAATCGTATCCACGGTATTCAAGCTTGCGCAGCCCCTCGAGTATCAAGGGGACGACTTTCTTCTCGCCGATATAGCCTACAATTCCGCACATTGCGCCCACTCCCCGTAATCGTTTCCGGCGACTTGGAACACCGGCGATTTCAGGTTAGCACATTCCCGTGCCGGCACGAGACCCCGCGAACAAAGGTGTGCCGTCTCAATACGCCATTATTGGCGCGCACGAAGATGCAAGGGGTCGGAACAGCGACAAACGTGGGCGATCTCGCAAGTCATGGGTGATCTCGAAGGTGACTTTCGATTGCTAATCTTGAGGGTTTGGCGTGTCTTCCAAGTCGTCAGCTTCCTGTTCCACAGCTTGCTCCGAAAGCTGGTGCGGCCGCTTTTCGGGAAGCTCCAAATCTCCGCGCAATAGAAACTTCGCGCGGTCGATGATGGCGTTGGCACCCAAAGCATCCCGAACGCTTGCTGGCAGCTTTCCCAAGACATCGACAGCAGCCCACAGGCAATCCTCGAGGGTGGTCAGGCGCTTGATCACTTGCGGCGCAGACGATTGCGCCCGAACGGCCGCGTCAAGCTCAATTTCGCCTGGGGCCGCTTCGACCTGCTGCGCGAAGGGCGCCTGGTCCACGTCATCGCGTGGAGGCGGCGCAATGGGAAACATGGGCATCGGCTTCATTATTGTTCACCCGCCTTCCGTTTCGTTGGGCTGCGAAACAAAACTTCCTCTTCTCGCTCCATGTTGCTCTCGGGAAAGAGCGAATGTAAACCGTCTTTCGCTAACTACGCAGCTCGTATCCGCGGCAGCGTAGGTTCACAGTTAAGAATGCGGCGTCGCGGCGACGGATTCCGATGCAGCCTGATAGGACGCGATGGAGCACCTTGGCGAGCGGCTGGTCGATCAGTCGAGAAGTTCGAAAAGAAATTCTTCGATAATCGGGTTGGTGAGGACGTCCTTCGCGATTCGCTCAATTTCCGCCTTGGCCTCGTCGCGGCTCTTCCCGTCAAGCTTCAGGACGAAGAACTTTCCCTGCCGAACGTCCTGGATGTTCGAATAGCCGAGCGAACTGAGCGCGCGCTGAATCGTTTGTCCTTGCGGATCGAGGACCGTTGATTTCAGCATGACCCAAACGTGAGCTGTCATTGTTCTCCCGAGCGGCGGATTATATCAGGGTCGGCGATTTAGCTGCGGCACGAAAATTGTCGAGCAGGAGCCGCTTATACGAGGCGGGCAGGAACGCGGCAGCGAAACTTTGCTCCGCCAACGATAGAAGCTGGCGATTCGAGAGCCCCAGCGATGCTGCCTTCGCGTACTCCCCCGACAGATTCGTGTGAAACATGGCCGGGTCGTCGGTCGACAACGTGACGGCAAGGCCGTGCTCGAGGAATTGGGGTAACGGGTGATCGGCAAGGGCCGCATTGGTCTTGCCCGTTTGTTTGGCCAATGCGCCAGTACAAAGATTGCTTGTAATGCAGTTCTCGATCACGATTCTGCGTGCCGCGAACGATTCTGCCAGGGCGGGGTCGCGCATCAGGGCAATTCCATGGCCGATGCGTTCTGCTCCGAGCAGTTCGACAGCCTCCTGAACGGATTCCGGCCCGCCAATCTCGCCTGCGTGGCAGACGATGCGCAGACCTTCACTTCGCGCGTAGTCGAACGCGGGACGAAAATTTACGGTGGGCAACGCGAGTTCGTCGCCGCCCATCCCGAAAGCAACGACTCCCGATTTCTGCAGCTTCGCGGCCCATCGCGCCACCTCCATTGCCGCATCCGCGCCGAACTGGCGAGCCGCGTCGAAAATCCATGCCGTGCGCAAACGCTGGAAGGGAGCACTTTGCGCGACTTCGCAAATCGCCTCGAGGTTCGCCGCCACATCTTGCATGCGGCGAAGCATGACGCCAACGGAAAGAGTAATTTCGGCATACACGACGTTCTGGCCAATGAGTTCTTCGGCAAGGCACTGCGTGATGAGCCGGTAGTCATCGGGCTCGCGCAAGAAGGACGTTACCCACTTGAAGGCTTCGATGAAGCCGGCAAAATTCGAATAGTTATAACGAGCAGCGACCTCGCTGCGCGTGACAATCACGCAATGGCGTTGTGCGAGGTCGACCGCAGTTTCTGGTCGAATCGATCCTTCGAGATGGAGGTGAATTTCGGCTTTGGGAAGCGGATCGATGATGGTAGGCGAGGACCTCGGCGAGATCGCGGAATCCGTGTTCATTGCGATGGCAATTGTGGGCGGCCGGCGTTAATCCACGAAGTCATCCAGTAAGAGCCAACATCAGTTGCGCCATCCGAGAGCTGCCTGATGAGAACCGCTCCTGCTTGCGCGTAAAAGCGATCGTAGTATTCGTCCGTGTATCCACTCAAATTTTCGTGGGCGCGGCGGTCCGCCAGAAGAATATTCTCGAGCCATGAATGCGCGCTGAGGGCCATCTCGAAGGCGTGATCGGTGGGGTCGGAGATAAATATCGCTTCGTTTGGCTTGACGAAGAAAAATAGCTGGTAACGGTCGACGAGTGCCGAATCGAACCGCTCCCTCACCCCAGGTTGGCCTGACGTTTTCCCGTCGGTGTTAACCGTGGTGTTGAAGGGATCGTGTGCCGCGGCCACGTAGTGAGCGAGAGCGGCAGCGGAGACTTTTGCGTCGGACCAGTTGTGCGCCGCGAACGCGTCGGTCAGTTTCTTGCTGTACAGCCCGATTTGCCAGGGAAGCAAGCCGTAGTTATCGAGTGTGCGCCGACCATACTTTGCCACAGCAGAGGTGTAAACGCGGGGCAGCGCGGTGTAGGGGAAAGTCCCGTAGTGGTCGAGTTCGATGTAGGTCTTGTGCTCGTCGGCGGCGATTTTAGAGTCGAGTTGGCCCGCGTCGGTCACATGCTGAACGAGATACTGCCGATTCGCTTCGAAAAATCCGCCCATCTCTTGCGGCAAGGTGTCCACCGCCTTGTTTGTAATCAGGCGCTCTGCGTTGTCACCCCAGCCATAGGCGCACTTCAATGTAAGAGCGACCAGTGTCGCCGCCAAAAGGAGAATTGCGCTGAGGCGCGCGCGCATCAGTCCGCTCCCCCCTTCAGCACAGCAGAGTGAACTCGAGAGTTGGCAAGGCCGCTGTGCCGGCGTCCGTAGAGCGTGTAGAAAATGAGGCCGATAATGAGCCAAACGACGAAGCGAATCCAGTTGGTGATGGGGAGTCCAGCCATGAGGAGGAGGCATGTGAGGATCGTCAACACGGGTGCGAGCGGACCACCCGGCGCACGGAATGCGCGTGGACGATTGGGTTCACGGTAACGGAGAATCAGCACGCCTCCTGCTACCAGAGCAAACGCGAATAGAGTGCCAATATTGGAAAGATCGGCGAGCGTACCGATGTCGAGCAAGCCGGCTGGAATGCCGACAAGAAAACCCGCGACCCATGTCGAGAAATCGGGCGTGCGGAAACGTTGGTGAACGCGGCTGAAAATCCCTGGAAGGAGCCCGTCGCGCGACATGGCAAACCAGACTCGCGCTTGTCCGAGCTGGAAAACAAGCAGGGATGAAATCATGCCCATCAGTGCGCCCAGAAGCACGACCAGCCGCACGTTTCCGAAGTGCAGGCGCTTCATCGTGTTGACCACCGGCGCCGCGTCGTCCATCAACGACTGCCAGGGCACCAGCCCGGTCAAGACGACAACCACCGCGATGTACAAGATCGTGCAGATGATGAGCGTCGCGATGATCCCGATGGGCAAATCCTTTTGCGGGTTCTTGCACTCCTCGGCTGCCGTGGAAACGGAATCGAATCCGATGTAGGTGAAAAATATGATGGAACCGCCGGTCAGGATTCCCGGCCAGCCGTTCGGAGCGTATGGGCGCCAATGCGCCGGATGAACAAAGCGCAGCCCGACGCCTACAAAGACGAGGATGGCGACAATCTTGAGCAACACCATTATGTTGTTGGTCTCGGCGGATTCGCGAATGCCGCGCACCAAGATGAGCGTCAGCAGCATGACGATGATGAACGCGGGCCAGTTGAAGCCGAAATGCCAGCCCGGCTCGTAAAGGGTGTGTCCCTGCAGGTCTTTGAGGCCGCTCGGAAGGTAGGCCGGTGTGATCCAACGCAAGTTTGGGTGAACGCCGAACCAGTCAAGCAGGTCGACCACGTGAGCAGAGAATCCGACGCTGACGGCCATGTTCGAGACGGCGTATTCGAGGATCAAGTCCCAGCCGATAATCCAGGCAATGAGTTCGCCCATCGTGGCGTACGTGTAGGTATAGGCGCTGCCTGCGATGGGAATCATGGCCGCCAGTTCGGCGTAGCAAAGCGCGGCAAAGCCGCACACGATCGCGACGAGAACGAACGAGAGCGCGATAGCTGGTCCCGCGCCGGGGCGCCCGAAAGACGGGGAATGGTGAATCAGATACTCGAGGAGCGGAGCATTGAGGATCGACTTGACCTGCAGTTGTTGGCCGGCAATGGCGGTTCCAACGACTGTAAAAATTCCGGAGCCGATGACGGCGCCAATGCCGAGCGAGGTCAGGCTCAGCCAGCCCAGAGATTTCTTCAGCCGCTTCTCAGGATTCTCCGAGTCGGCGATCAACTGGTCGATGCTTTTCCTGCGGAAAAGTTGGGGATCCAATCATCACCTTCCCGGAACAGAGTCGGAGAACTCTAACCCCCGCAGCCTGTCCGCGCAACCTTCGCCTCCCTCGCTGCGACGAGGAGTGAATGGAGAAGGTTGCTCATCTGTCGCATTCACTCTCGAGGAGCTTACACTAACTGCAGATTTGCGTAGCGCTCGATGAGTTTTTTGGCGCCGTAATCCTGGAAGCTGACGGTCAGCTTGCGATCGTCGCCTTCACCTTCAACCTCGATGATCGTGCCGATGCCGTATTTCGAGTGCCGCACGCGCCTGCCTATGAGCGAATTTGTTGAGCGAGCGGGCTGCGCCGGCCTTCCGTACGCCGGCTTGTGCTGAGGTTTGCGGCGGTAGAAATAATCTTGCGAATATTCGTCGGATTCGTAGCGGCGCGTCTCGCCGGGCTCGGCAAGCGAGCCGCCGGCTTTTTCGATCAAATCGCCGGGCACCTCGGCAAGAAATCGCGAGGGAAGGGAAGCGCGCAAGTGGTTTTCGCCGTACGTGCGGCGATAAACGGCTCGCGACAGCACGAGGGACTTCTTCGCGCGCGTCATGCCAACATAGAAAAGTCGCCTTTCCTCTTCGATTTCGGCACTTGTGTCGAACGAGCGGCTGTGCGGCAGCAGGCCCTCTTCGAGTCCCGCAAGAAACACCGCGTCGAATTCGAGTCCTTTTGCGCTGTGCAAAGTCATGAGCGAGACCACGGCGCGTTCGTCAAAATCGTCCGCATCGCTGACCAAGGCGGCATGGTCGAGCACATCTTCGAGTGTTTGACCTTGCTCCGTAGCCTCCACCATGGCGTTGGACAATTCGCGAAGGTTCTCAGCGCGCGAGGTGTGTTCGAGATTGTCTTGCTGCTCGACCCAATCGAGATAGTCGGTTTCGTGGAGCACACACTCGATGAGTTGCGCCGGAGCAAGTTCGGGGCACTCTTCTTGCAGGGTCTCGATCAGTCCACGAAAGCCATTCACCGCGGCTGACTTCTTTCCAGAAGAGAATTCGGGGGAGCGAATCACGTCCCAAAGGGATTGGCCGGTCTCGCGAGCCCGCGCTTCTAGGGCCGCAATGGTAACGGCGCCAATTCCTCGAGGCGGGACATTGATGACGCGCAGCAGGGAAACGTCATCCTCGGGATGAAACACGAGGCGAACATAGGCCAGCGCCGTACGCACTTCTGCGCGTTGATAAAAGCTGAATCCGCCAACCACGCGATGCCGAATCCCAAGCCGCCTCAGCACTTCTTCGAACGAGCGCGACTGCGCACCCGTGCGATACAGGACGGCGATGTGCGCATCCGGATCGTTGCGCACCAGCGACGCAATCTCGCCGCAGACGAAATCCGCTTCGCTCATGGAATCTTGCGCTTCGAAAAAACGCAGCGACTTCCCGCCGCCGAGGGTGGCGACAAGAGTTTTTCCGAGCCGGTCAGTGTTGTTGCGCACGACGGCGGCGGCCGCGTCGAGGATCATTTGCGTCGAGCGATAGTTTTCTTCGAGGCGAATGATTTGCGCGCCAGGAAAATCGTCGAGGAAGCGCTTCAGGTTTCCAGCGCGCGCCCCGCGCCAGCCGTAGATCGATTGATCTTCGTCACCGACGACGCAGACGTTCTTGCGCGTGCCTGCGAGGAGCCGCACAAGCTCTTCCTGCCAGCGGTTCGTGTCCTGAAACTCGTCGACCATGATGTACTGGAAGCGGCCGCTCCAGGCGGCTCGAGCTTCTTCGTGTTTGCGGAGGACTTCGACGGAGCGGACCAACAAATCGTCGAAATCGACCGCGCCGGCTTTGCGTAGCATGTCGTTATAAACACGAAAAACGTTCGCGATGTGCTCGCGCATATCGTTGCGCGATTTTGCGGCTTCGTCTTCCATCTCTTCGGGAGTGATTCCGTGATTCTTCGCGTGGCTGATTTGGGAGCGAATGCTGCGCGGCGGGTAGTCGTCGGACGGAAGATCGAGCATGACAAGCGCCCGCTTGATGGCGGAAGTCTGGTCGTCGTCATCGTAGATGGCGAAGTCGCGAGGCAGACCGATGCGAGGGCCCTCACGGCGAAGCAGGCGCGCGCAGAAGGAATGGAATGTCGAGATCCAGACATCCGAGGCATCATGGCCTGTTGCGCGCAGAAGACTGCTGATGCGCTCCTTCATGACGTCTGCAGCCTTATTCGTGAACGTGACGGCGAGGATTGCGTTTGGCGGTACGCCTTTCTCGATCAGATGGGCCACACGATAGGTGATTACACGTGTTTTTCCGGTGCCCGCACCGGCGAGGACCAGAAGCGGTCCGTCCGTGGCGAGAACGGCTTCGCGTTGGCGCTCGTTCAGTTCGCGAAGAAGAATTGAGTCTTGCGGCGAAGGAGTCAAAGACCGATTCTAGCGGAGCGTCAAGGATTCAGCAATTTGCCGTTGCGCGCTGCGCTTGTGCTATGTTTTCCGGCGTCGAGAGCGGCAAGCTCACGGAATCGACGGAAACTTTGAATGACTAGAGAACTCCTCGGGCTCGAGACTCTTTTGTTGTGTTTGCTGACCGCGGTTTGGCCAAACCCGAATTCGAAGGTGCAGAGCGGGCAAGAGCCTCGTTCGCAGCAGATCGATGCGATCTTCTCTGCGGTGACATCGCCGGATGCACCCGGGCTCGCGGCGATGGTCCGCAAAGATGATCGTGCGGTTTTCGAACACGGCTACGGATTGCCTGATTTACCGACGCACCAGAAAATCGACGCGGCCACCAACTTCAGGCTTGCCTCCTGCACCAAGCAATTCACAGCCATGGCCATCATGCTGCTCGTCCACGATGGCAAGCTGAGCTATGAGACGACGCTCACGAATGTTTTCCCGAAGTTTCCTGCTTACGGAAAATTGATCGTCATTCGCAATCTGCTGAATCATACTTCCGGCCTGCTCGATTATGAATCGTTGATGGCGCCGGAGGATCCGAACACGCCGCCCGATAAACTCGTTCAAATTCAGGATGCAGAAGTTCTGGCGGTGCTGGAAAAGCAGGCCACAACCAAGTTCCCGCCTGGAACGAAGTGGGAGTACAGCAACTCAGGTTACGTGATGCTCGGCCTGGTCGTGCAGAAAATATCCGGCAAGCCGTTTGGCGATTTTCTTCACGACCGGATTTTTGAACCGCTCGGCATGCGCAACACGCTGGCCTACGTGAAAGGCAAAAATCAGGTGCCCCATCGCGCGTACGGCTATTCGAAGAATGCCAATGGCTGGCAAGAAACCGATCAAAGCCCAACGTCGGCCACGCTCGGAGATGGAGGCGTGTATTCATCACTCCAGGACCTCGCGAAATGGGACGAGGCGCTGAAGAATCACACTCTGCTGAGCGAAAAGGAAATGCAGCCCGCGCTGACTCCAGTGGTTGTGCCCGACGGAACGCCTCTGGGGCCTGACGGCGAGCCTGCGGCCTATGGTTTTGGTTGGTTCCTGAATTCCTACCACGGCCACACGCGCATGTGGCACTACGGCGAAACGGTCGGCTTTCGCACCAACATTCAACGCTTCACACAAGACGACCTGACCATCATCATCCTGTGCAATCGCACCGATCTGAATCCTGGAACTCTCGCCCAACGCGTCGCTGACCTCTTCTTACAGCCGCAACACTAGGCAACGATGAAGCCGCTCAAGTTCCCGCTGTGGTTGCAGAGACTGGTTGCCGTGATGGGCGGAGGCGGTTTGTTCGTGGTGACCTTCCTCGATTCCTCGATTCTTTCGTTTCCGTTTATCGCCGACGCCTTCGTGATCGAACTTTCGAGTGAGCATCCGGCTCGCATGCCTTATTACGCGGCCATGGCGGCGCTCGGTTCGCTTGCGGGTTGCATCTGGCTGTATCTACTCGCGAAAAAGGGAGGCGAAGCCTGGTTTCACCGCCGTGCGGGCAGAGGATCGAGAAGGGCCAAACGGTGGGTCCAGCGCCGGGCCTTCCTGAGTGTTTTCATTCCCGCGATTTTGCCGCCGCCGTTTCCGTTCAAGATATTTGTACTGGCTGAGGGAGTGTTTCAGGTTCGGCTCCGCACGTTCGTGATTGCGCTGTTGGTGGGCCGAGGCCTTCGCTACATCGCGGAGGGGATTTTCGGCGTGAAATACGGGCAGCGGACGCTTCTTTTCCTCGTTTCACATCGCCTGGCATTTATCGTCACCACCGCAGGGGTGTTGGTGGTGCTTTATGTGGCGAGCCGGCTGCTCTTCCGCGATCCGGTAGAAAATGAGTGAGCTAGGGATTGGGTGACGCCGCGAACAGGAATTGCTGCCGCGTGATGTGCAATCCGCTATCGAAATCGACT
>Ga0187819_10000934_pt1 | contig 14853 bp, 10 predicted proteins | sample NC_wetland_sal_i_15_FD_132411 | JGI IMG/M metagenome (GOLD analysis project Ga0187819, IMG submission 132411) | Wetland sediment microbial communities from Neuse River Estuary, North Carolina, USA - SO4_4 | ecosystem: Environmental > Aquatic > Freshwater > Wetlands > Sediment | place: USA... | reverse complement strand
GGTTATAAGAATCTCGCCTACCTGTTGCTCAAGGCCCAACGCATGGCGGTTACCAAGACCGAATTCATCGTTCTTCAGAAAGCCGCCTAAAATGCGCGTCCCTACGAATTCTCGTGCAGAGCCGAAAAAACTAATGCGCCGTTCGAGGCTCGGGGTAAAGAGACGCAGAGGGCGCAGAGAAAACGCAGAGGTGAAGACGGAAGAGACAAACAGCGTTTTCAAGGGGTAGAATGAGATTCCGCAAGTAACTAGTGCCCCTCCGTTTGGAGCCGCAGGAAAAAAGGAGAATCGCGATGGCTACCGCAACGTTGAGCAGGACCGCAGCGAAGGGCGGGAGTTTTCTGTTGGAGTCGCCGCTGGCGTCGGATGTGTTTACTCCGGCGGACCTGACGGATGATCAAAAGTTGATCGGGCAGACGGCGGAAGAATTTGTGACCAAGGAAGTGATGCCGCTGGTGAAGGAGCTGGAGAACAAGAAGCCGGGGCTGATGGCGGAGATGGTGAAGAAGGGCGGCGAGCTGGGGCTGATGGGGGGCGGCGTTCCGGAGCAGTATGGCGGGGCGGGGCTGGACAAGATCGCGACAACGGTACTGACGGAGAAGCTATCGATTTATGGCGGGTTTGCGGTGACGCACGGGGCGCATGCCGGCATCGGTACGTTGCCGATCGTTTATTTCGGGACGGAAGAGCAAAAGAAGAAGTATCTGCCGAAGCTGGCGACCGGCGAACTGATCGGGGCGTATTGTTTGTCTGAGCCACAGGCCGGATCGGATGCGCAGAATTCGCTGACGCGCGCGGAATTGAACAAAGAAGGCATGCACTACATCCTGAACGGACAGAAGATGTGGATCACCAACGGCGGATTTGCGGATGTGTATGTGGTGTTCGCGAAAGTCGATGGGGAGAAGTTTACGGCGTTCATCGTGGAGCGGACGTTTCCCGGCTTCAAGCCTGGGAACGAAGAGCACAAGATGGGAATCCACGGGAGCTCGACGACGCCGATCTTTTTGGAAAATTGCAAAGTGCCCAAGGAAAACGTGCTGCACGAAATCGGGCGCGGGCACATCGTGGCGTTCAATATTTTGAATGCCGGGCGATTCACGCTGGGGGCGTCGGCGGTGGGCGGGTCCAAGCACGTGCTGATGACGGCGTCGAAGTACGCTAAGGAAAGGAAAGCGTTTGGAAAGCAGATCGGCGAATTTGGGTTGATGAAGGAAAAGCTGGCGGAGATGGCGATTCAGATTTTTGCGGTGGAGTCGATGGTGTACCGAAGCGCGGGGAATATGGAAGCGGCGATGGCGGCGGCTTCGGTGGGCGGAGGAGACAAGGTTCAGAGCACGATGAAGGTGCTGGAAGAGTATGCGATCGAGAGCTCGATCTCCAAGGTGTACGGAAGCGAGATGCTGGATTTCGTGGTGGATGAAGGCGTACAGATCTTCGGCGGGTACGGATTCCACGAGGACTATGCGGTGTGCCGCGCGTACCGGGATTCGAGGATCAACCGAATCTTCGAAGGCACAAACGAAATCAACCGCATGCTGATCATTCAGATGCTGATGAAGCGGGCCATGAGCGGGCAGTTGGCGTTGATACCCGCGGCGATGAAGCTCGCGGATGAAATCTTGGCAGGCCCATCGTTCGAGGAAGCGCCAGAGGGCGTGCTAGCGGACGAAAGCCGCGTGTTAGGAAACGCGAAGAAGATGTTCTTGCAGGCGGCGGGCGGCGCGGTGCAGAAATTCCGGGAAACCCTGGCGGAGGAACAGGAGCTGATCGGGGCGCTCTCGAACATGGTGATGGAGATTTACGCGATGGAGTCTTCCCTGTTGCGCGCGCAAAAGGCTGCGGCGGCAAAGGGCGAGGGTGCGGCCAGCGTGATGATCGACGCGGCGCGGGTGTTCATCGCGGATGCAGCGGAACGCGTGGAGCACGAGGCCAAGCGGGCTGTTGCGGCGGTACATGAAGGCGACATGCTGACCACGCAGATGGCGGTGTTGAAGCGGTTTGGGAAGCGCGCGGCGGTGGATACGATCGGGCTGCGAAGGAAGGTTGCGGCGGCGGTGCAGGCGCAGGACCGGTATCCGTTCGAGGGAAGGTAAGCGGCTGAAATACATGAAGCGTGAATATGATTTCCGCAGTGCAAAGCGGGGACTGGTTGTGGCCGTCCCTAAGACAAAGGTAAGGATCACGATTCGCCTCGACCGCGATGTTCTGGATTGGTTCCGTGGTGAAGTGGAGAGGGCCGGAGGCGGAAACTACCAAGGGCTCATCAACGAGGCGCTGCGGCAGCACATCCACGCGCCAGCTGAGCGCCGGAGTGATTCGCCGGGCTGAAGCCCGGAACCTACAGCGCGTTGACGCTACACCCAACGAGCACAGCCAGAAATGGCTGTGCCACCGGTTACTCGGCGAAGGTCATGCGGGCGAGCTCTTCTTGGAGGCGCTTGCGTTCGGCGGGGTCGGAGGTTTCGGCAAGGCGGTCGGTGAGCTCGAAGAAGCGGCGGTGCTGGGCTTCTTTGGCTTGCAGGCCGGTTTCGATCAAATCGACGAGAACGCGGCTGGCGCTGGTCTTCTTGTTCTCGGCGAGGGCGAGAACGCGCTTGGCGATGCGAGCCGGGAGCGAAACGCTCTGGCGCACGGAACTGTGAACGGTACCCATGCCCCCATTGTGCAACGGGCGGGGGAGGCGTGGAACGGGGCGTAGACCAAGAGTAACCTTCCCTGGCCGGGCGATGGGCCTGCTGTGTCTGTGTGAGGACCAAGCACATGCTAGAGGGTGCTCCGGCACGTTCAGAAGATGACCGCTCCGACGCCTGATAAAAGTGAGTTGCCAGGCTGGTTGATTCTTGCCTGGGTTGTGGCGGGCACAGACGGAATGTCTGTGCTACTCAGAGGCCGGGCCCTTCGTTCCTCAGGGCTGGGACGCGCTAAAGCGCGTCCCTACACCGCGGAGAAGACGCCGATAGGCGGGGTTAGTCTTGCGGTAAGGCGATGCACGGCAGTTCCATTTCCTCGCAAAGAACCTATTAAAATTGAGGATTGAAATCTCTCGCAGCCAGGTGCGAAAGGATCGAACTTGGGATGTCTCGAAAACTGCCCATTTTGGCGCTTTTCCTAATCGGGCTGCACGTGTGTGAAGTCCTGATTCTCGGCACATCTGCGGCCGGGTCCCTGGTCGCAAACTCACTCCAGATGATCGCTTGCGGCATCGGCACGGCGATGACGTTCGCGGCGTCGCGGCGAGGGCGGGGACTGAGCCGGCCGTTCTGGCTGCTGATCAGCGCCGGGCTGGCCACCTGGGGCGTGGCCAACCTGGGATGGATGTACTGCGAGAATTGGCTGCACGTTGCGGTGTCGAACCTCTCGATGGTTCGCTTCCTATTTGACTCGCAAGGGGTGTTCTTCGCAATCGCGCTGTTTCTGGACAAAGAGAGAGACTCGCCGCGGTTCGACCTGGAAACGCTGCTCGATTCCGTGCAGATTGCCGTGGTGTTCTTCTCGGCGTTCTTCGGAATGTACTACGTCCAACTGCTGAGCGGGGCAGCGAGTCCCAACGCCGGGCTGTTCATGACGTGGATCTTCGAGATCGTCAATGTGGGGTTGACGGTGCTTGCCGGAATCCTAACGGTGAGCGTGCACACGCAGCGGCTGCGTTCGTTGTACGGGGGGCTGACGCTGTTTTTGCTGGTGAATGCGATCGCGTCGGGGATTGCAGAGTACGCGCAAAGCCTGCACAACGTGCCGACGGGAACATGGTACGACATTGGTTGGACGGTGCCGTTTCTGGCGGCTGCGCTATGGGCGTCGCGATGGAAAGAGCCGGCGGAGGCGGCCGCGGAGGCGGCAGGGTTCCGGGGAAAGACGCTGGCAACGGTAGCGGTGAAGAACGCAATGCTGGCACTGGCGCCCCTGACGGTTTTGGCGGTGGTGGCGCACCTCGCGCCGGAATGGCGAGGACTGGGATTTGTGCTGCTGGGGGTCTCGATCACGTGCTACGCGGCACGGCTGGTGGTGAGCCAATATCGCGAAGTGAAAGCCGCGGCGGCGGTGCGGCGGCACACGTTGGCAATGGATTCGGCAATGGATGGGATGGCCATCGTGTCGGCAACGGGCCAGTACACTTATGTGAACGCGGCATTCGCCCGGATGATGGGACACAACGGCCCGCAGGCGATGATCGGGAAAGCGTGGCAGGAGGTCCACAATCGGCACGATGTGGAACTGGTAGTGGCGGAAATCCAAAAAGGGTTAGCCGAGGACGGCAGATGGTTCGGCCCCGTGACGATTCTCCGCCATAGCGGAGCCTTGGCGCTGGAAGTGGCGATCACGCTGCTGCCCGAGGGTGGAGTGGTGACCATCGGCCGGGACATCTCCGACCGGCGCAGCGCGGAGCAATTTCGGGCGGAAGCGGAGGCCAAGTATCAAACGCTGGTCGAGCAGGTGGCGGCCATCAGCTATATCGCGGAGCTGGGCATGGATGGCCAGTGGCTATACGTCAGTCCGCAAGTGGAAACCATGTTCGGGTTTTCTGTAGACGATTGGCTTGCCAATTCGCGCGTCTGGGTCCGCCATATTCATCCCGACGATCACGTTGTGGTCGAAGCGGCCGAAGAGGCGAGCAAGCGCGGAGAGCGCTTTCAGGCGGAGTACCGGGTGATTCGCCAAGATGGGCGCGTCATCTGGGTGAGCGACACCGCGGTGGTGGTTCCCGGGAGTGACGCGCACCCGTTGATGGAAGGCATCATCGTGGACATCACGGACCGCAAGCAGCTCGAGGGGCAACTGCAGCAGGCGCGGCGCATGGAAGCGGTCGGAAGATTGGCCGGTGGAATCGCGCACGATTTCAATAATCTGCTGACGATCATCAAGGGTTACACCGAACTTGGGCTGACGCGGGCGAAAAGCCAGCCGGAAATCCGCGCGGACTTGGAACGGATCGAGGACGCGTCGGAGCGAGCGGCGGGACTGGTGCGGCAGTTGCTGGCGTTCAGCCGGCGGCAGGTTTTGCAGCCGAAGGTACTGGATTTGAACGGCATCGTGGTTGGATTGGACAAGCTGCTGCGCCGCTTGATGAACGAAGACATCGAGATGAAGACGATCGTCGCCAAGGATCTGGGAACGATCAAGGCGGACCCGGGCCAAGTGGAACAGGTGATCATGAACCTGGTGGTGAATGCGCGGGACGCGATGCCGGATGGCGGGCGGCTGACGGTGGAAACCGAGAACGTGGAACTCGACGAAGCGTATGCCAAGGATCATGCCGCGGTGCGTCCCGGACGCTACGTCATGCTGGCGGTGAGCGACACCGGCGTGGGGATGAGCGCGGACACCATCGCGCACATTTTCGAACCGTTCTACACAACGAAAGAGAGCGGGCGCGGGACCGGACTAGGGCTCTCCACGGTGTACGGCATCGTGAAGCAAAGCGGAGGATACATCTGGGTGTATAGCGAACCGGATGAAGGGACGACGTTCAAGGTGTATCTGCCGCGCGTAGACGAGCCGGCGGAGGCGCTGCCGAAGAAAAAAGTGTCTTTAACCGATCGCACGGGAACGGAAACGATTTTGCTTGTGGAGGATGAGCCGCAGTTGCGGGAGCTTACGCGCATGGCGCTCGCGTCGCGCGGGTACTCAGTCGTGGAAGCGGCTAACCCGGACGAGGCGGAACGCCTGTCGGAAAAGTACGGCGCGAAGATTCATTTGCTGCTGACGGATGTGATCATGCCGGGAATCAGCGGGCGGGAGCTGGCGAAGCGGGTTTCGGCGCGTCATCCGGCGATGCGCGTCCTGTATATGTCGGGCTACACGTATAACGTCATCGCACAGGGCGGCACGCTGGAACGCGGAGTGGCGTTTCTGCAGAAACCGTTCACGCCAAGCGCGCTGATCGAGAAGGTGCGCGAAGTGCTCGACGCTGCCGTTCCCGCGCGGTAGAGCGCGCAGCACGGGGTTGTCCTCAAGCTTTACCTTTCACTTTGCGAGCCGAATCGTTTTTCCGGAAGCTGCCGATTGGCGCGCTGCATCCAGGATTTCGGTGACGACGAGATTCGTCTCGAGAGAAGAAGAGCCGTCGGGCTTCAGCCCATCCTGAAGGACTGCACGGAGGTACGAGAGAGGATCGTCCAAGGGCGGCGGCAACGGTTTGGCGGCGAGCAACTGCTCCTCGCCTTTCGGCAAGCGCACTCGGAGATTGTCGCGCTTTACGGTGATGGCGCTTCCGGTTTGGCCATACACTTCCATGTCTTTGCGGTCGAATGGCCAGTTCCAGGAAGCCTGGAAAATGGCCTGGGCTTTGGGATATGTGAGGACGATGGTGGCCTCGTCATCGACGCGTGGATAGACATCCGGCTGGAGGCGCTGCGTGACGGCGGTAACGGTGTCGGGACGGCGCCCATCCATCAACCAGGTCGTCAAGTCCGCACCATAACAGCCAAAGTCGAAGAGCGCGCCACCTCCATTGAGCTTGGGATCGGTCAGCCAGCCGAAGAACTCCGGGGGGACATTGATGGCTTTAGGCCCCGGGTGGCCGTCGTGGACGACTACCTTGCGGATTTCGCCGATGGCGTTTTCGTGGACGAGATCGTAGGCGGCGCGATTGCTGCGGTACCAGGAGGTCTCGTAGTTGACCAGGACTTGGATTTTATTGGCACGCGCGGCCTGTTCGATGGCGCGCGCATCGTCGACGCTCACTGCCAGCGGTTTTTCCATCATCACCGCCACGCCGTGCTTCGCACAAATTTCCACGGCGTGGCGGTGGTCATAGGTGTTCGTGTAGACCAGTACCGCCTGCGGGTGCGTCGCGTTCAGCATTTCGTCCAGATCGGCGTGCCGCAAATTCCGGTCGAGCCCAAACTGGTTGGCATATCGGTCAAACAGTTTCTCGTCGGCTTCTGCGATGCCGACAATTTGGATGTCTCGCCGATCCTTGACTCGGTTGAAAAATCCCTCGGCGTGACCGTGCACGAGGCCGGCCATGGCAAGCCGAAGTGGAGCCGTCGAAGTATTTGCGGATGTGGGAGGAGCTTGGCCGCTTGCGCAAGGTAGCGCGATCAATCCGGTCCAAACAACAACGAGCGCGAAGATTACATGTCGCATAGGGGCCTCACCTCGGCACCCGATGCTAACACTGGAGTCTGACTCGTGCGCGACAGATCGCAATCGAGGGACGTGGCCTAGGTCCCGATCTGGATCAACTCTTCGTTGTTCTGCACTGACGGGCCACCCCGTCCCCAGCGCGAGGGCTGAATCGCTCGCCGTCGCAGCCGATTGACGAATGATCCGATTGCAACGGAGCTTCCGACGAAGTGGCCAACCGTGAGGGGGCCGGCGACCTTCACGGTACGAATCCAGTGCAAGCCGCTGCTGGCAATGCAACCGCACTGCGAACAGTCCGGCGTGCCGCCGAAAACGCAGGGTTCCACCCGAGTTTCCAGATCGGCTGAGTAGTTGGCGGACATTTTCGAGAAAAGACAATCGCGCGGGCTGCTTGGCGGATGGACGAAAGCGCGAGCGACGCCCGCGTTCATGTGGAGTTTCGAGAACTTCTTGCCTAGGAGCGGGAGTTGCTCCGCTATGAAGTTGCGGTTCTCCGGAGTCAACATCTCCTCGCTCCGCTCGCCCATTTGCGGAGTATAGAGACTCACCCAAATGCGACTGACTTCGGGGCGAGCACTCCAGAAAGACACATATTCTTCGAAATAGCCGGGGCGCTCCAGCATGGGCCGAGTGATTACCCAATGGACGTTGATTTCACGGCCGGCAATGTTTTTGAGAATGCGCTGGTAAGTAGCAGGCTTTCGGCGGATGTCGTGATGCTCCGGCAGGCCATCAACGGATACAGCGACGCGCAAACGCGGCAGATCCATCCACTGCAGGGGGATCGGAATCACGCCGCTGGTAACGACCAGGGTGAAGATGTTCATGGCACTGAGCGCGGGAAGGATTTCACTTAATTCGCGATGCCGGACCAATGGCTCACCGCCCACCAGCGAAACGTGCATCGGGCGGTGCGTGCGAACCAGATCCAGCACGCCATTGACGAGCGCGTCGCCTCGAAAATCGCTGAGTTCCCGAAGGACCTTGTCGCCTCCTAGGTGAGAATCACCGTAGGCGTAACATCCGGGACAACTGAGGGGACACTCACGCGTGATTTCGATCGACAGCATGGGCGCTTTGCCGCTCAGGATTTTTCTCCACGCACTCAGTATCTCGCGCGGAGTGATGCTTGGATTTGTCTTGGCTGCAGTCATACCCAGCTTGGATGCTTTCCGGCACCAGCGCGATGCATAGGTTTGCGATGCGTTTTTCGCATCTGACACCGCCGGATCCTTTTGAAGGCAACGCACGGACTTCGGTTTCTTCAGTCCGTTCGCGACGGATGAAATCTGAGAACAAAGCATGAAGGACGCAATTGCTTGTTATCTTGGCTTAGGAGGGGGCGCGGCCGGAGGATCGGATGGCGTATTGCCCGGCGCTTGGCTTGGGTCCTTAGGTTTGCCTAGCGTAGCGACGCTCTCGACGTTGAACTTTTTGTAGTCGGAATAGCGTGTCACTTCATTGACCTTGATCCCTTTTACCAGCAACACACGGACGCCGACGTGAGCCTCTTCGTAGGTCGGCAGCCACACTTCGTTGTTGAGGAAAGCCTGCTCGAAGACGAAGCTGGTGCCCTTTTGCAAGTTGGCGAGAACGCCGCCGGCGAATTTAAAATCGCCGGTAAAATAAGCCTCCAGGCGCGCCACGTCGCGCGCCTTCTCGTCGATCCAGACGACGCCGGCCAGCTTCTGCACTATTTTTTCTTCGATCTTATGCGGCTTGAACTCCGGATTTGGCTCGAAGTCAAAAACCAGGACGTCCTGGCCGCGGAAACGTTCGCGGCGAGGATTCACGAACTGGCACGCCCGCAAGAACACTTCGATGCCGACGTCGTCATCGTCCTTCTGCTCCTTCCCTTCCTCCTTGGCTTTCTCTTCTTTGGCCTCTTTCTTTTCTTCGTGCTTTTGAATATCCTGAATTTCCTTCTGAGTCTTCTCGTTTTCCTTCTTCTGTTCCTGTTGGCTCAGGGGTTTGCCGTCTTTTTTGGTCAGCGTGGAGATTTCATCGCCGTTCAGATAGAAGAACGTATATTCCTTGAGTTCGTGCTTGGTCACCTTTCCGGTCTTGTCGTACTCGGTTTCTTCCTCCGCGCGCGTTCCGGCGTAATTTTCCTTGATCTTGTCGATGGCCTTCTGGTTGTCGTCGATCTCTTTGAAAAGGGTCTTCAGGTCCGGCAGCTGCACTTGCGATTTTTTCGGAAAGTCGAAGACTCTTTCACCGACGGTGCCATTCACCACTGCACGTGTGACGCTGATGTCGTACTGGTCGCTTCCGCGGTGCAGCTCGATTTTGTACGGAATCTTCAGGCCATTCACCGCGCGATAGTCACCGTACAAAACCTCTTGGTCGATGCCGCCGATCGCCGCCGCTTCTTTGAGGATGAAGTGCGTTTGCGGATCGAAAAAGACTTCGCGCTTCAAACCTGCCGGCGTGGTTATTTCGACTTGCAGGGCGTCGCTCCCGTGTACCTGTGCATGGCCGACGAATGCAATGCCCAGCTTGTTCTTCTTGGCGTTGACGAGCCGCGAATTGTAGTACTGCCCCGCGGCTTCGAGTTGCGTGCCTTCCGTCCCCACCAGAGTTACGATCTCGCCGGTTGCCGTCTGGTGCCACGCAGACTTGCCGTTGTAGGCCTCGACCAAGGTCCTATCGCCTGCGACGAGTTCGGAGTAATAGCGGTTCGGCAGTTTCGTGTCGAAGGTGTAGGTTCCCGACTTGCCGTCCGCGGCGTTGGTAAAGGCGCCTTCGATTGCGAGGGTTTGCACCTTTGCCAGCTCTTTCGAGCCGCCTTGGGCCTTGATGTACTGATCGACGATCTTATTCGCGTCCTGGGCACTAGCGGGCATGACCCAGCCAATCAGGGCGAAGGCGACCGGTGCAGCAAGAAGGCGTGCGCGCATGGACTCATGGGTAAGAACGCAAAACGACGGGAAAAGTTTCCTGCCGTGGCGAAGAAAAAAGAGAGTCGCGCGACCGATGCCATCCAGTCGCTCTGGAGTCTGGCACCAACAAGAAATGCCCGTGTTTACTGCGCCTTGGGGCGGTTCAGGTATTTCTCGTAGAGAGCCTTGTGCTTGTTGTCCGTGGACGTCAGTTGGCCCTTGATGAAGAGGTAGCGCACGTCCGTGGTCAGCTCGAGCGGATCGCCGGTGGTGACGATGACGTTGGCAATCTTGCCGACCTCCAGAGTTCCGACTTGATCGCCGAGGCCAAAAATTTGCGCGGGATAGAGCGTGACGCCTTTCAATGCTTCATCGTAGGGCAAGCCATACGCTACGGCGTTGGCGGCTTGCTGGCCGAGCCGACGGGCAAAGGAGTTGTCGAAACTACCGAAGGCAAACTTCACCCCGGCGGCGGTGAGCTCGGCGGGCTGCGCGAGTAAGCGGTCGTAGGGATCGTCTTCGTGCAGCGGCTCGGTAAGGGTCGGCCGCAAGATCACCGCGACGCTCTTGGAGCGCAGAAGATCCTTAACCTTGTAAGCTTCGGCGCCGCCCGCGAGGACCATCCTCAGCTTTTGCTTATCGCAGAACTCGACGGCGTTGCGGATATCATGGGCGCGATCGGCGAAGACCAGCACGGGCAGCTCGCCGCGCGTGACCGGAGCGAGCGCTTCAAGCTTGAGGTCGCGCTGGTAGTCGGCGGGACCTCCATGGCCCATGGCGAGCGCGTAATGGCGGGCCCGCTCGAGCCAGTCGGCCAGCTCGTTCACGTGCTTCTCGTACTCTTGCTTGGCTTCGGCGAACGGCTTTTGCTTTCTGGAGAACGTGGAGAAATCGAACGACTCCGTCTCGATGCGAGGCCAGTTCAGCACCATAGCGACACTTTTTTTGATGAGCATGTCGCTGATGGTCCAGCCGGCGAGATGAATCGCGGAGGCTTGCCCGCCGAGGATGCCTTCGGAGCCGAAGGAATCGAATCCGCCGCTCGCGGGCACGGCAAGAACTTCGGTAATGCCTGCGGCGCGCGTCACGGGGATGTGCTCGCTGGAGGGCAGCACCGCTTCGGCGGCCACGACGTCGGGGTTGAACGCACCGGTTTCGGTGGAGTCCACGGTGGCGCTGACGGCGCCGATTTCGCGCAGGCCCATCTGCGTGATGGGATCGAAGAGGCCGGGATAAACCTGCAAGCCCTTCGCGTCGATAACTTGCGCGCCGGCGGGAACGTCGACCGTGGCGCCTACCGCAGCGATTTTGCCGTCGCCGATGAGGAGCGTGCCGTCGTCAATTGCGCCGCCGGCGAGCGTGAAGATTTTCGCGTGGGTGATGGCGTAAGTAGCGGGCTTTTCTTGCGCAGAGGCAAAGGCCGCGCTGCAGCAAAGGGCTGCCGCCAGCGTCGCGACGCGGCGGCAATGCACGAAAAGAGCGCTCTTCACAGCGCACCCCCAGAAGCGTCCGAGCTTTGCGGCGGCCTGGGTTTCTCGTCGGGTTTCTTTTCACCGGGCTTTGCGCCCGGAGCCTCGGTCTTCTTCTCCTTTTCCGCGGCTTTCTTTTCCTTGTCGAGGAGCGCCTTCTTTTCTTTCTCGAGGTTGGGGCGCTCGCTGAGGTCATGCTGCCGATCGAAGTACACGCGGCCGTCGATCAAGGTTTTCTGCACCACGGCGTAGGCGCTGAGCGGATCGTGATTGTAGATAACCAGGTCGGCGTCTTTGCCGGGATCAATCGAGCCAACGCGCTTGTCGATGCCCAGCTGAATCGCGGGATTGAGCGTAACGAGCTTGAGAGCCTCGTCATGCGACAAGCCGCCGAACTTGATGCTCTTCGCTGCTTCTTGATTCAGGTGCGTGGCTTCTTCGGCATCATCGGAATTGACGGAAACGATCACACCGCGCCTGGTCATCAGCGCAGCGTTATAGGGAATCGCTTCATAGGCTTCGACTTTGTAAGCCCACCAATCCGAGAACGTAGAGGCGCCGGCACCTGCGGCGGCGAGTTCATCCGCGACTTTATAGCCCTCGAGGACGTGCTGAAACGTCCGCACTTTGAAGCCGAATTCCTTGGCCACCCGCAGGAGCATCAGGATTTCGTCTTCACGGTAGCAATGGGCGTGCACGTAGCGCTTCCCTTCCAGCACTTCGACGAGAGGATCGAGGCGCAGATCGCGGCGCGGCGGAATCACATTCTTTTCCCCGGCGGCGACGCGCTTGTTGTAGAGGTCCCATTCGCTTTTGTAGTCGCGCGCTTCGGCGAATGCACCGCGGATGGTCTCTTCCACGCCCATGCGCGTGGCGGGATAGCGCGCGGCGGCCCCGCGTCCACCGAAGTTGGAGTGCTTGGGATTTTCGCCGAGCGCGAATTTGATTCCAGGCAAGGCTCCTTCGAACGGCAGCTTCGACGCGGGCTGGCCCCAGCGCAGCTTGATGACGATGGTCTGGCCGCCGATGGGATTGGCGCTGCCGTGAAGGACGTTGGCGACGGTTACGCCGCCGGCGAGATCGCGGTAAATGTCGATGTCGTCGGAGTCCAAGACGTCGGCGATGTTCGTGATCGAGGACACCGAGATGCTCCCCTCGTTGACATCACCATCGATGGCGATATGCGAATGGCAATCGACAATACCGGGCATGACGAACTGGCCCGCGGCATCGATCACCTGGGCATCCTTCGGCGCTTTGACCGACAAGCCGACCTCAACAATTTTTCCATCTCTGATAAGGATCGATCCGTGCTCGATGCTGCCGTGCGAGACGGTGAGGATGGTGGCGTTTTGAATCAAGATGACTGGAGCGGGCTTGCTCGCTACAGCCGGTGGATTTGCGGCACTCGCGCGAAACGCCGCGAAGCCCGTCAGGAGTAAGGCGATGAATGCGACTGTTGTCCGTGAATCGCTCATCGCGCTTCTTCTTGTGCGCCGCTGGATTGATCCGCTGCGATCGATCGCGCGCCGGGTTTCGTGCCCGTGAAGTCGATGTCGATTCCCACCACGCTGATTACGCCCTTGATCGAAGTGCCGTCGAAAGTGCCCGTAAACACGACGTCGGACGGCGAACCTTGGATCAGGATGTTGATCGTGAAAGTGAACTTGTCTCCGCTCAGATAGCCGGTGATGATGTTGGTGGTGCCGCGCTTGCCGGTTGTCGTTCCGGAAAGCGCGCCGTCACTTGCCATCGTAAGATCAACCGTGGATTCTTCGGCGCCTTCAGGGGTGGTATACGCGAGCTTCCATTTTCCGGTGAGATCCCCTTTCGGCGGGTCTTTGGGCTTCTCCGGTTCGTGTATGTCGAATCTTTGGCCATCGACAAAGACGTATTTGATTTTTGTCTTTTCGTCGAACAGGTCGCCATCAGCGACGACAAGATTGGCGATCTTTCCTTTCTCGATGGAGCCAAGGCGATCCGCCACGCCGAAAATTTCAGCGGGCGCGAGCGTCAGCGCGCGTAACGCAGCGTCGGGCGCGAGGCCGGCGTCGATCGATTTCTTCGCGGCTTTCAGAATGTCCTTCGGTGCCGCGATTCCTCCGGAATAGAACGCGAACTTGACTCCGGCTTTGGCGAGTGCGGCCGGCGAAGACGGCGCGCGATCGCGGAAGCGTAGAGTACGCAGGGAAGGCACGTCGTCGGGATCGGCGTCCTTGTCGGCTTCGGGCCACTTCAAATCGACGAGCACCGGCAGCTTTTTCGCCGCGATCTCATCAGCCACTTCGTAGCCCATCTGGCCGCCATAAATTGCGCTGTTGACGTGCCAGCGATCGGCCAGCTCAAACGCGCGGCGAATTTGCAGGGAGGTGTTCGCCGGAATCAGGACCAGCGCGTGATCCTCCAGCGCGCCTGCGAGTGCGGAGTCGGTGCGGTCGTAACGCGGCCGCGCAACGCCGTGAGGATTTTTCTCGTAGATGGCCTCGGCTTTCGTGCTCCAGTCCGTATCCAGCCAGACTTGGCGAACGTATGCGATTACGCCCATCAGCGAGTGAGGGAAGCTGCTGAAATTGCCCGTGGGCTGGAAGGAAACAGGAATCGCCACTGGCGTCTTCACGACCATATCGCCATTGCGCTCACCGGCCAAATCGAGCACCGCGGCCTGGCCGGGAAACATTCCGCCTTTCGGCGCGGAAACAACAGTCGCAAAGCCGGCGCTGCGCCACGATTCGACGCGCTTGTCGGTGAGGGTAGCTTCGCCGGCCGCGTCGCGCCACGGCGTGGAGCCGGGACGATCTTCCGGCCCGCGCGAAATCGGCTGTGTCGAGCGCGCACCGGCTTCGCCAGCCGCGGGTGGCGCGGGCGCGGCAGGCGAAAGACCGACATCCGTGAAGGAATCGACGAGACCCGGATAAACCGTGAGGCCCTTTCCCTCAATCACCCAGGCTTCTTCCGGAATGGCGGCGTCTTTGCCCACTGCGGTGATAACGCCGCGCGAAACAATCACCAATGCGTTTTCCACGCGCGGGCCGGAGACCGGAACGACAGTCGCCCCGCGAATGGCGAAATACTGCGGCTCGCCGCCTTGCGCTGCGAGCCGAGGCGCGGATAGAAGCGCGGCGAGTGTTGGGATGAGAGTGAGCGCAAACGACAACCTTCGGCGGGGCACGGAACGCATTCACGACTCCTTGTTTGGACGGCGCGGAAGGACGCGATCCACAAGCACTGTTTTCGTAGACGGATGAGGCTAGTGGGAAGTTTCCGAAGAGTCAAGAAGAGTCAGGATGGCTGTCGCCGCAAAGTGAGAATGTCCGGTTTGTGCAAAGTAGAAATGTCCGCTTTCATGGATGGCCGAGGGGCCCATGGAGACGGAGCGAATCGCTTTGAGCCAACGAGAACGGGACCGCTTG
>Ga0187819_10000933_pt1 | contig 14861 bp, 10 predicted proteins | sample NC_wetland_sal_i_15_FD_132411 | JGI IMG/M metagenome (GOLD analysis project Ga0187819, IMG submission 132411) | Wetland sediment microbial communities from Neuse River Estuary, North Carolina, USA - SO4_4 | ecosystem: Environmental > Aquatic > Freshwater > Wetlands > Sediment | place: USA... | reverse complement strand
GTTGAGTACCGTAGTATCGATGGCTTGATGGTTCAACTCGCCTTTTGTAACGGCACCAAAGTCGAACGCCACGCCGAACCCCTTTTTGAAGTTGTACACAAATTGCCCGTTACCGCCATTGGCGTTGAACGACGGAAGAAAGCCCGTCGAGACGCACGTCGACGTCGTCGTGCTGCACGACGAGCTCGGATTAAATTTGACCCAGTCGTAACCCATGAAAGCCTCATACTTGCCAAATTCATCAGCCGATGCCACCAAAGCTGAAAGCAGAACTGCTCCAATCACGAATAAGCTCTTTTTCATATTTTCCTTTCAGTCAGAAATCTAGGGGTAAACACACAAACATCTTTCAGCAAAACATCGATCGTGAAAGACTCTTGTTGGCCCCTACTTGACGGGTTGACGGTTCCTGTGGAAGCCAGCGCTATTTTTTGGGGTTAAATGCAGGCCTGGCCTGTAGCCAAAACCTCGTCTGACGCTGACGAACGTTGAGCAATACTGTATCGCGGCGGCACACGGATACACCGAGCGTGTAACTTGCCAGACCAAACCGCCGCGGATGGCGCAAGGGAAGTGGGGAAGAATGGTTGCTCTCTGCGACGAGAGAGCCAGTGGGTCCCGTTTGCCCATGACGTCCGCTGGCCGATTGAGCGTCGTCAACGGCGCTCCGGTGCCAGAGCGCAAAGAACAACATCGCGTCGGCAGACGCGAGCGCGCTACGCAGCTTCGCGCCAGCAATATCGATGATGAAGGCCGCCCAGCCGGGCGCTGGAGATTACTGTCGCAGCCGGCGAAGGCCTGGTCTCCACTGACCGTCGATTCGGCGTGTCCTTATCGAGGGAATCGTGAATGCGGTCATCGTGGTGGTAGTTCACGTAATCGCGAATGAGCCGCCGCAGATGTTGTTCGTTCAGCGCAATAATATGGTCGAGAATCTCTCGGCGGCAGCTTCCTACCCAGCGTTCCGCGGTCCCGTTTTGCCAAGGTGCCTGAACACTCGTGCGCTTCGGTTTGAGGCCAGTAGCCTTCAGGAAGGCAATCACATCCGCATCGAATTTCGCATCGTGGTCGAGGATGGCATAACGATACGGACCAGCCTCAGGAAACGTTTCACGCAGTTGTTGCACCACCCAATCAGCGGTCGGATGACGAGTGACGTTGAAGTGCAGAACCCTGCGCCGGCCATGCTCGATTACGAAGAAGCAGTACAGGAGCTGGAATGTCAGGGTGGGCACGGTAAAGAAGTCAAAGGCAACGATCACCTCACGATGGTTAGCGAGGAAGGCGAGCCAGTGTTTGGCAGGATCGCCGCGTCGCCGCAAGCGTTGCAGATACCTGGCGACGGTGCGCTCGGAGACCTCGAAGCCGAGTTTAAGAAGTTCCCCGTGGATCTTCGGTGCTCCCCAGTCCGCATTCTCAGCCGCCATGCGGCGAATGAGAACCCGAATCTCTTCGCTCAGCTTGGGTCGGCCGCCGCGCGGCCGCGATCGCCAACGCCAGTACCGGCGAAAGCCCGCCCGATGCCATCCGATCACCGTCTCCGGTTTCACAATGACCAGAACATCCGACCATCGCGGCCATATGTGGCGCAGCGTGGTCCAGAAGAAGCGGTCGAGGCAGTTCAGTGAGGGTCGCGGCCGCTTTCGTTTCAGCACGGCGACCTGCTGCCGCAGAGCGAGGACTTCAAGCGAGGTATCCACGCTACTGCGGAAGAACACGCGAATGGCAGACAGGAATGCGGTGATCAAATGCAGCACGAATCAACCGTTGTAACTCCCATGACACCTCCGCGGCACGCCCGCAGCCTGGATCGCAAGCTGCTGATTTGAATACCTCACGACCTTTTGACTACGGACAGGTCCCGTTGCCGGAAATCTGGAGCTTTTGCAGAATCGTCAGGCCGTGCGTCCCAGGCATCTTCAGATCCAGCAACACAATGTCGGGCTTATGCTTCTCGAGGGCCGGCAAGACGTCATCGCCGTAACCCACTTCGGCCACCACCCGGAAGTCCACCTCGCGAGACAGCAACAGCTTCAGAGCATCACGAAAGATCGGACGGTCGTCAGCGATCATTATGCGGATCGAAGGCGTGGGCTCCATGGCGCGATACGCTGGCTGTAATTCTAAGATGGTCCCAGGACCAAGTCAAAACTATTGATCGTGATTTGGGTTTGGCAATTTTGGCAGCGTTGACGCCGACAGCGACTGGTCCGTTTGTGCTAAAAGTTCGGCTGCCGCCGTACGCGCAACGATGTGGATCACCTTGCGCCCCGCGAGAACATTGGCCAGCGTGTTGCGACGAACGAAGCCGCCCGGACCGGAATTCTCGTAGACGATCCCGCCCGTGCCGACCCAAACGTCATGCGCGACGCCGATGCTCAGCAAATTCCAAAGCCTCAGCCATTCGCCCTCTCGGATCGTGGGGTCGCCGTCACACGAAAGGGTGAACACCGAGCCTCGATCGTCCGGTGAAGCCTGATCCATACTCCGAGTTTACCAACTTCGCTTTGCGTGTTTGCGGTTGCGCGGCGTTCGCCCCGAAAGGTACGTCGGGAGCGCAGAAGCGATCTCAATCTCTGAAACAGAGCGGCTTGATTATACTTTGGAGTGCAACCGGCAGAACCAGGGCTTTTGTTAGGGACATTCTACCGGACATACAACAGGGCGCGATACACCTTGAACTTCGTCTATCAAGCTGATATACAGGTAGTTGCATAACGATAAGAAGCGGTCATGAAAGAGGACATTAAAGCGGTAGACAGAGGCGAGGCCATCTCCGCCATGGAGCCGCTGCTCATTGGCGACAGCTCCCGACATCGTGGAGGCCTTACCGACCTCGCATTTGATCTCACCCAGAAATCCGCTGGGTTCCGGCGAAGCCTGCCGGAGAGCCTGCTTACTTCGCTGGCCGACCTGGTTCGAGCGATGAACTGCTACTACTCGAATCTCATCGAGGGCCATGATACCCACCCGATTGATATCGAGCGGGCGCTCAAGAACGACTATAGCCAGGACACGCACAAGCGCGATTTGCAACTCGAAGCAAAGGCGCACATCAGCGTCCAGCAATGGATCGACGGCGGCGGACTCAAGGGTCAGCGCGCGCTCACGGCGGAAGGCATCTGCGATATCCATCATCGCTTCTGTACCTTGTTGCCCGAGGATCTTCTTTGGGTCGAAGATCCAACCACCAAAGAAAGGGTCCGCCTTGTCCCCGGCCAGTTGCGCCACCGCGACGTGCAAGTGGGCCAGCTTGTCGCCGTCAGTCCCGGCGCGATACCACGTTTCCTGCAGCGGTTTGAAGAGGTGTACCGGCAGCTCGGCAAAACCGAGTCGCTGATCTCCTGCGCGGCGGCCCACCACCGGCTGCTCTGGATGCATCCATTCTTGGACGGTAACGGCCGCGTCGCGCGCCTGATGTCCCATGCCGTGCTGCTCGCCATTCTCGATACCGGAGCGGTCTGGTCCGTGGCGCGTGGCTTGGCCCGCAACGTGGCTGAATACAAGACCCTTCTTGCCAACTGCGATCAGACGCGCCGCAATGACCTCGACGGGCGGGGCACCTTGAGTGAAGAGGCGCTCGCAGAATTCACGCGATTCTTTTTGACCATCTGCATCGATCAGGTCACCTTTATGGAGAGCCTCGTTCAGCCCGACCGGCTGCGCGCCCGCATTCTGCTGTGGGCGGAGGAGGAAATCCGGCTTGGCGCGCTGCCGCCCAAATCCGGCAATATTCTCGAAGCCGTTCTTTACCGCGGCGAACTGCCCCGCGGTGACGCCGATTCCGTGGTCGGCACCGGCGAGCGCCAGGCCCGGCGCATTGTTTCGGCGCTTGTCGAAAAGGGTGTACTGATCTCGGAAAGCCCCCGCGCACCGCTGCGCCTGGTGTTTCCCGCTACACTGGCTTCGCGATGGATGCCGGGACTCTTCCCCGACCAATCGAACTGAGATAACGACGGTGGTGGAGCGCATCGATATCGAACGGGCCCTCGACGACCTCACGTCCAACGAAGGGGGAATGAGTTTTCAGGGTCTCGCTGTCGTGCTCGGGAAAATACGATGCCCGGAACTGGTCGCGTGCGAACGCCACAACGACCTTGGACTCGATGCTTATGCCAGTGCTGCTATCTCACCGGACGGTCGCGGCAAGGGGCTCGCTTCCTCTACGACCGGAACGTTTGAGAAGGTTAATTCTGACGCCACAAAAATCCAGAAGAACTACAGCGACGTTTCGATCACTTTTCTTTTACACGCCAGAGAAAATCTCACAGCCCAAGAAAAAGGAGTGGGCGGACAAGATACGCACGGCGTTCGGAATCGAACTGGTCGTGATCTCCCGAGAGGACATCATCGTCACGCTGCAAGTCCCGGATAACGCCTACCTGTGCTCGACCCATCTCAAGATTCCTGTTCCCTGTCAACCGCCCATCACCGGCCTGTTGCAGCAGGCCCATGATGCTTCTGCCGCCGTGGCCGCTGACTGGGCCGCACACCCACGTTTGTCCGGCAAGCCGCAGATAGCGCTCAATGCCGTGGGGCTGGACGACCGCGGAGGCGAAACTCGGGAGGTCTTCGCCACCACCCACCTTCTCCATTTACTGCTGCAAGGCCGCCGACTCGTACTCGAAGCTCCAGCGGGCCGAGGAAAGACCACCACGCTGGTACAACTGGCCCGATCACAGGTCGATGGAGGCTTTCAAAGTATTCCTCTACTGGTTGACTTACCGGGCTGGGTAAAATCGCGGCTCGATATTCTGGACTACATCGCGCACGTTCCTGCATTTCGCGCGCTGGGCATTGATGCCAGCGGCCTCGCCCGACTGTCGCAAACCACGCCCTTTCTATTCCTCCTGAATGGCTGGAATGAAATCTCGGAGCTTCACTCGCAGGATGCCGCAGACGCGTTACGTGCGCTCGACCGAACCTTTCCGGCCGCGGGCATCATCGTTGCTACGCGGACCCATCACATCGTTCCGCCGCTGCCGGGCTCCACGAGAGTCAGGCTGCTTCCGCTGACGCGGGCCCAGCGTCTTACCTATCTGGAGCAGGCGCTGGGAACCGCTCAGGCTGCGGAACTGAACGCAAAGCTTTCCGGGGATCGAGTGCTAGATGATTTGACCCGCACTCCCTTCATCCTCTCGGAAGTAACGACCATCTTTCGGTCCGGACGCGACATTCCACGAACCAAAATGGGCCTGCTGGGCGCGGTCGTCGCTCTGATGGAGCAGTCCGAAGAGCATGTCAGTCATCTGCAGGCGCAGCCCCTGCGCAGCCATGCCCAGGACTACCTGCGTTCGCTTGCCGTCGATCTCACCGCACGAGTCGACGTAACGCTCGGGGAGGCAGACGCGCGGACGATTTGCCGCTCTGTCAGCGACGGTCTCAAAGAAGCCTGGCAAATCGCGGCCACGCCTGAACCGGCCGAAATTCTGAGCACGCTGTGTGCGCATCACATTCTGGAACGGCTTGATTACCCAGGAATCAGCTTCCGGTTTGAGCACCAGCAATTCCAGGAATATTATTGCGCGCTCATGCTCAGGGAAGTCCTGACGCGTGCAGTCTCGTCCACCAACCCGAACGATCTTGCCGTGTTCGCTCAGACATACATCAATGAGCGGGTGTGGGAAGAACCGCTTCGCATGATCGCCGAGGAAGTTGGCGCCGCCGACAACGATTCCGCTTCGCCGGACCAAATCAATGCGGGGAAACATCTTGTCCACGTGGCGCTCTCGATCGATCCCATCCTCGCAGGTAAACTGGCGAGGCTTTGCGGGCCGTCGGTATGGAAGGAGGTTCATAGCGAAGTGAGCAAGCGGCTCCGTTCGTCGTATGCGATGGGGAACCCACACTACCGACGCTGCGCGCTGGCCGCGATGTTGGCCACAGGCTCCGATGAATTCGCAGACGTGCTCATCCCGCTTCTGACCAACGCCGACCAGCAGGTTTGCCTCGCCACCTACCGCGCCGGATCTGACTTCCATCCGTCAAGCCTCGGTCCCGGTTGGCACAAGATCGTCGCCGGTTGGACGGAGCAGACGCGAATCGAATTCATCTCTGAACTCACCCTGCATCAGGGAAGGTCCGACATCGCATTGACGTTCGCGCGGTCTGATCCCAGCCCGACCGTCAGAGTGGAAACGATGCGCGAGTTGGCTTGGATGGGTCAACGTCGCGAGGTTGCCGAACTCCTGCAGGCGTTATCAGACGCGGATTTCCAGCAGGCCCTCCAGCAGCTGGACGTGGAGGATATTCCACCGCCGCTTCGATCACGCGCGGTTTCGAGCTACAAGTCCGCTCTGGCCGAAAACACCGACGCCAAGGCCCGCCTCCAGATCGTGCTTCGTCTTGCTGAACTTGCCGACGCGAATGCTCCTACGCTCCTGAAGGATGAACTCACTGCTTTGCCGCCGGAAGTCGCAAAGGAGCTCAGCGACTATTCTCTGCGGCCCGCGCTTGAGATCGTCCGCAGAGTAGACCCGCAGTGGGTGAGCCAGTGGGTCACGGATCGGATCATCGAAGGGTCGCTGTGGCCCGATCGCTGGCTCTCCATGGTGTCCGGCATCGCGGAGTCGTTGCGCGAACAATTCCTGCAACGCGTTTCCAGCGAGAACCTGAGGCGCGGTGCTAACGGAGGAATTGTGTCTCTGCTACTGGCTACCGCCGATCCTGTACTCGGAAAGGTCGTCTTTGCGAAACTCCGCGACCATCGGCGGCAATTGGAGACGGACCCGCACAACGAGGACAGGCAGGCTATCGACGCGCAACCGAGGGGTCTTTTCCAGGCGCTTCCCGCTCCGATCGCAGTAGAGGGATTGTCGGAAGTTCTCGAAAGCGAGCCCGACAACGGTGAATTGTCCATCGTGACCGAGATGTTCAGCAGCATGGGACCGCAGCACGAAGCTCTGAGAAGCGTTCTGCCGGATCACCTGCGTCAGCAACTCCGACGCTATCTCCAGCGCGCCGTCACCACGGTGCTCGCTCTAGATGATTTTCGTGGGGAAAGCAAAGCCCGGCTGGCCTCGGCGTTGGGCGAGGTCGGAGAGCCCGACGACGCGTCCGATCTGCTCACGCTAGTCCGCGCCGATATCGAACGGGTCCAAAAGGGCAGGGCGGCGTCCCCGCAAGACCGGCGATCGGCGATTGCTCAGGGCAGCATGATGGTCCAGTCGGGATGGTATGTCCAGGCACTTGTGCGGTTGGCCCACGCCGGGGTCGAATCGATCCTCATCGACCTTCTGCAAGAGTCGGATTACGAAATCGACGCAGCCTGGGGGCTTCGAGCCATCGCCATGACGCAACCGGGCAAGAATCCAGTCCTGGAGGGACGGTTGGGTCGACCGGCCAGAGACTACCGCAAGATCCGAAGCGGTCCACTCGAGTCGTCAAGAACGTTCGACGAAGACCGACGCCGAAACTACGCTTCAGCGGTCGCTCAACGCATCCGGGAGTTACGCGAGCGGTGCCGGAATGTTGAGCCGAAAACACTCCCGTATCATCATCGCCGGCTCAAGGAGTTGGCGAAGGCGCTCGCTGCGCTGGACCCGCAACATTCGGCGGACCTCGTCCTCGAAATCGCGGCGCTTCCGGCGAGCAATGATGGCTGGTTGCGTGTAACCCTTTTGGAAGAATTAGCTTTTGGCGGCGGCACGTTACCGGCGGAGTCCGTGCTGAGTATCGCTGACCCGGTGCTCGAACAGCTCCGCGCACATGGCATCTACAACGACAACGCGAGCCTACTGAAACACTTGCTGTCCGTTCTGGCGTTGGTGCACCCGCCAACCCGCGGCGTCGCACGCATCCGCGAACTGCTGTCGGAGTTCAAGCTCGGCCTCTATGATCAACGAGACCTGCTGATGGCATTGGGCCAATGCGATACTCCCGACGCACTCTCATTGCTTCGGCACCTTGCGGAGCAGAACAGTGGCGCGTTTCATAACAGTGCCAAGGATTGGATCGAGGCGGTCGCCGCCAGCCCCCTGCCGGGGGCGAGATCACTGTTGCTTAGCTTCATCGATCCTGACTTGAATGACGGTGTTGGCGCGCTGACCGTTCCCGATTATGCAGTCGACCTGCTGGCGGCGCGCATCTCAGATGTGGCACAAGCCGATGCGGCGGTCACGGAACGTGTCATTCAACTCAGCGCTCAACCGCTGGCGCCACAACAACGTCTGATCCTTGCCAAGGTACTTGCGTGGATGAATACCCCGCAGTCGCTTCTGGCCGGGCTTAATCTCGTCGATGACAAATCCCCGCAGCCGATCCCTTATGATTTGTGGAAGGCAATCGAGACGTTTTCCTTGAAAAGCGTCCCTACAAGGGCAATCCGCAATCCTACACGCTCGTCCCGCGCGCGGCGACCGACATCAAGGAGCGCCTCTTCGAGATGGCAAAGCACGACCCTAAGCGCGCCCGCTCCGCCTACAACCTCCTGGCGCAGATTGAGGAGTGGCGTTTGGAGCACGGCAGACCCAATTTTGAACCCCGACATCCGGCCTATGATTCGGGTGAGCCCTGGCCACCGCCAATCCCTGGCGCGGCGTAGACAATACGCCGGAGGGACATCCATCCACGCTCCGCGCCGTCGCCAGACTGAGGCTAGTGTGTGCGCGTCGGGTTTGCGTTATTGCGTTCTTTCGTCAATTAACTATAAGCTAAACAGGAACATGCAGCGAAAGGTCACGAGAGCCATGCCGAACGCACCGTCCCAGAGGAAAAAGGCGGATGCCCAGACTTCCGTCATCTCACTCCCAATTCTCAGCAAGCAGGGAACCGCAGGGCTCACGCCGATGAACTTCCGCGTCTCCACCCAGTTTCATCGCGAGTTCAAGCTCTACGCGGTCCAGCACCGGATGAGCATGGTGGACCTCCTCCAGGAATCATTTCGTCTGATGAAGGAAAGACGTACGAAATGAATGTGCCGTCGCTACGATCAGTGGACACAGGTGCGCTAGCCCTCGCGAGTCGGGGCACTCGAACCCGTGCTATCTCACCGCCGACCCCGACTCGCTCTCTTCCACCGCAAGAATGCAAAGTCTATACACCACAACTTCTCGCAGAGGCGATGGTTCGGGCCATCAATCCCCAGCCAGACGATCTCTGGCTCGATCCGTGTATGGGCCCAGGGGCGTTTATATCGGCACTCCGCAATAACGGCCTCACCAAGAAGCGCATCGTTGGTGTAGATATTGACGCCTGTCCGAGTGCGGAGGATGAATCCGCGACCGCCGTCCGCGGCGTCGATTTCTTCGACTGGTGTGCTTCGACGAAGAAGCGCTTTACGAAGGTCGTCGCCAATCCACCGTATGTCGCGCTGTGCAAACTCGGGGCTGATCTCCAAAAAAGTGTCCAGCAGTTCCACGACTCGGAGGACCCGTCCTTTGCATTGCGCTCGAACTACTGGTGCGCCTTTCTGTCCGCCTGCCTAGGCCTGCTGAAGCCGGATGGCAACCTTGCTTTTGTTCTGCCCGCCGCTTGGGACTACGCTCTTTATGCTCATGAACTCCGCGAACGAGTGCTGTCGTCATTCAAGTCGGTGGAAGTCCATCGATCGCTAGAGCCGCTGTTTCCTGAAGTGAGGGAAGGCAGAGTGGTGCTCCTGGCCAAAGGGTACTTGCAGACACCGGAGCACGCCGGTCGCATTGACCATCCGACAGCGACCTCGTTGATCGCAGCACTCTGCCGTCCCATTCTACAGACCGCCAGGGCCGAGTCCTACACGCCCACTGCGTCCGATGCCTCCGGCACCCGGTTCGGTGATCTTTTTTCGGTCGGTATCGGTTGCGTTACCGGAGACGTGAACTATTTCCTGCTGACGGAATCTCAGCGGCTTGAGCACGATCTGCCCACAAGCGCTCTTCGGCCTGTTGTCTCTAAAGCACGCCATCTCGTGGCGTCCCGGGACAGTGCGCCGTAGCGATCACGCGCGCGTTGTTTCCAAATAGGCTGCGGTCACCATGACCGGGCGGAGCGACCGGCCTACGGAACAGCAACCTTTGGTTCCGGCTGTCCGTTTGAGTGTCCCCCCGTTCGAATTCACGCACTGCTTGGCTTGCTGCGATATGCTTTTGGGGTGCTGCCGCGCCTGCTGGCGTTCTTGCTGTTGCTATCTGGGCTACTGGGCGCTCAGACGCCGCCTTCATCGCCTACGCTTCAGATTCCCGCCGCCGCTCAGGCGGGACCCGGTTTCGATCCCGAGACCGCGACTAGAGCCTACTTGGCGACACTCGGGCCGGAGCAAAGGGCCCGATCCGACTCCTATTTCGAAGGAGGCAATTGGCTGATCCTCTGGGACTTTCTCTACGGAGCGGCAATTTCGATACTTCTGCTTTGGGCACGTTTGTCGGCTCGCATGCGTGCCCTCGCCGAACTGATTGCCCGCCGTAAGCCGCTGGCAACATGGCTCTATTGGGCGCAGTACTCAATCGCGCTATTCGTTCTTGGATTTCCGCTGGCGGTCTATGAGGGCTTCGTGCGCGAACACCAGTACGGATTGTCGAACCAGACGTTCGCCGCCTGGCTCATCGACGGGTGCAAAGGGCTGGGGCTGAACATCGTGTTGGGGGGCCTTGCCGTAATGGCGCTGTTCGGAATTGTCCATCGACTTTCCCGCACCTGGCACGTGTGGGGCGCCGGTGCGGCAATCCTGTTCCAGATGATCCTCATACTCATCTCCCCCGTTTTCATAGCACCAATGTTCAACAAGTATATTCCGCTGACGGATGCACGAATTCGTGACCCGATCCTGCGTCTCGCACGCCAGAACGGCATTTCCACCACCAACGTTTACGAGGTAGACGCTTCACGGCAGAGCAAACGCATCAGCGCCAACGTCAGCGGTGTTCTGGGTACGGAGCGCATTACACTAAACGATAATCTGCTCAGCCGCTGCTCACTGCAGGCAATCATGGCCGTGATGGGACACGAGATGGGGCATTATGTTCTGAACCATCTATACAAGTTGGTAACGTTCTTTGCGATCGAGGCGGTGGTTTTCTTCGCTGTCCTGCGATGGGGTCTGGCTTGGTCGCTCGCTCGCTGGGACGAGCAATGGCAGATACGCGACATGGGTGATCCGGCCGTGCTGCCGCTCGCAGTGCTGATACTGTCCGTCCTCTCCTTCGTCTTTACGCCGATCAACAACACGTTGGTCCGCACGCAGGAATACGAGGCGGATATTTTCGGACTTAACAGTGCGCGGCAGCCCGATGGCTTATCGGAGGCGGCGCTGCTGCTCGGTGAATATCGCAAGCTCGATCCAAGCCCGCTGGAGGAGTTCCTCCTCTTCGATCATCCGAGCGGGCGCACGCGCATCTATTCGGCGATGCGATGGAAGGCCGAAAATCAATGTCTCGGCGACGCCGTCAGACCATGCGGGCGCTAACGGCCTTGGAACTCCTCAGTTTGGCAATTGTCCCAAGTAACGGCGAAACTGGAACACAACGGCTACTCCAATAGCTTCGGGTTCCTGGCGATAATCCCATTTAATTCGCTTAACTGCTAAGTGAACGGTAGGGCCGTTCTCGCTTAGAAACCCGGGCCGCAAGCATTTCTAGCCGCGTTGACAGCCGGATGCTAAGTAATCCCGATGTCCTTGAGCAAGGTATCGTTGCGTGGGCTCGATGAGGAACTCACAAACGAAGCAGACAAAGCCCTCCGTGACCAGGAGTTTCTGGTCGAGCAGTTCGCTCTGCAAAAGAACTTTGGCTGGCACGTAGGACTGGTCTGGAGACAAAGATCCACAGATTGGACATTCGATCTCGACGGTCAATTTGCTGTCCCATCCCTTCGGATACTTCTGGCGAGTTGCAAAGTCATGCCATTTATCACGACCGGTAACAACATCGAGGTCGTCTTGGGGCTCGGCCACTGCGTATGCGACCACACGATGTGGTGCGCCAAAGGTGCGAGGGCGTATGATGCGGGTGGCAATTCGTTTTCCCGAAGTCCTTGAGGACCGCTTGGGCCACGCTAACCTCCCGATAGATCCACTCCATGAGAAGGCGAGAAAGGCTGACCGGTGATTCCTCATGCTGCGTAATGGCGGCCGCCGTTACAGGCCGTTGACGATATCAACTGCCCTCATCATTTGGTTATCTTGCCCATCAGCCAGAGCGTCGGGTGAGATCTCGACCAAGACGTCCGGATCAACCCCGTTGCCCTCAAGACTGCGGCCTTTTGACGTGAACCAGCCGAAGACGGGCAAGCGCAGCCAATAGCCACCACCGACCTTAAAGTTCATTGCCCCGAGGACGTTGCCACGAGTTTTCTGCCCGACGATGGTTGCCAGCCGGTTCTCGGCCGCGAAATTGGCCACCATCTCGGCAGCGCTGTTTGTCCATTCATTGACCAGCACGACGATCCTGTCGTGAAACGGCTGTGCGCCGAGGCCCTGCGTGAGGAGCATGACGGATTTGTCGCGGAACGAGAAGCGAACCAATGTGAACAGGAGTTCCGGTCTGCTCCGGGGCATCGGGACGCGCGGGAGTGCTTCCGGGTCGTACCGGTTTCGGAGGCGACGAGGCGTCAGGCTATGCCCGATCGCGATCTGGCCGGGGCACATATAACTGGCCAGGCGGGTGAATCCCAGACTACCTCCGATATTCCCCCGGAGGTCGATGATGAGGCGCTCGCAGCCTTGCTGTTTGAGATCATGAACCGCGGCATCCAATGCGCTCGCAAATCCCATCCCCATGGCGCCCGGAAAGTACGGGATCTTGAGAAGTCCAATTGTCGATCCAATCTTCGCGTGAAGCGGGCTCTTCGGTTCGACTATCGGAGGGCGCTGCTTCGTCCCTTTCCGCTTTGGCACTTCAATTACAATTTCTTTTTGACTACCGTTACCAAGCTTGCCAACCAGCAACGTGTGAGCATGGCCGATCGCAAAGTATGGTGTCGAGGGCGGCAGGTAAGCCGTGCCGTCCACGGCGTTCAGGATATCTCCGGGCCTGATCCCTGCAACATGAGCTGGTCCATCTTCAAACACATCCAGAAACATCCATTTGTGACCATCATTTCGCACTAGATCCAGTAAGCTTGCGTTGATCGTGTACTGTGGCAGCATTTCTTTTGGAAGCGAATGGTAGAAGACTGTGTGGCTAGTCTTGAGTTCCGCCAGAAGTTGTCGTACGCCGGCTTCAAACGCAGCTAGGTCCGATCCCAGTAGCTCCGCAGTTCGCCCATCGACGCGCTCGATCCATGCGCCGTAATCAATTCCTCCGACATTGATATGGTGCGCGAGAACCAGCTTCTTTATGGACTGCAGAATCTGGGCACGGGTTCTTGGATCTAAGGTCATCTCAGTTATCGGTCTTACTCGACGATATCGAACGTCCCGCCGCGCCTTCGACCGTAAAGCCGGCCCACTGGTACGGAACGGTTTTGCTTCCAAACGTCCGCAACATGTCACGTTTGGCAACAGTCAGCGCGAACGCTGCAGACTGGTTCGCCGACAAATGTGCATAGAAGCGCTTCATTAGAAACAAAGACGAATTGTCGTCAACCTGCCACAAAGTCGATATCACAGTTCTGGCGCCAGCCAGAAGGAATGCTCTGGATAAATTCGCGATACCCTCCTGTCCCTGAAGCGGGCCGATCGCGGTATCGCAGGCCGAAAGAACTACGAGATCGGCGTCGAAACGTAGCTGCACAATTTCCGATGCCTGCAGAAACCCATCTTCTCCGGCCGAAGGGTCGCTCAATAACACCAAAGCCGCTCGATCTGGAAATGTAGAATCTGCAAACCCGTGAACAGCAAGATGGATCACTCGGTACTCCGCCAGGCCCGCGGCTTTGAAGGCGCCTTCAGTTGCAGCTGTTCCCAACAAGAGCTTGCTTTCCGTCTTTGGGAACGCGGCTTGTGCTATCCGCACTTCATCCGCGGAAGACGGGAGATCTACAAAGCCGCTGCGATCGTTTCCCCTCGTGAGGCCAGACCTATTCATTGCGCTCCGCGAGTACGGAATCCCTCCAACCGCGAGAAGCCCGTTATGAGCAACTCGTGGACGCTGCTTCGGTTCCGTGAGCAGCGAAAAACTGGTTGCCGAAGGCGAATAGATGACCGTGCGCGTTTCCGCGACATAGCGGCCGGACACCTCTCTGAGCCCGTCGAACGGCACCAGATGTAGTTGGCCGTCGCGAACAATAATGAGGCTGTCTTTTTGTGTAGCCTCACGGATCGGGAGAAGGATCGCGTCGTACAGGGTACGCGCCTCGGTCACAGCAGGCAATTTGGCTTTGACGGCCTTCAAATAAGCGGAGACGAGCGCCTCGATCCGAACTTTGCTGCCCAAGCGCACAATGCGGAATCCAGTGCGTGAGATCGTGAGGCAATAAGAATTGGGATCCGCGATTACATATTCCAGGAGCATGGCAGAGGGAGGGAGCGCCTGCTGAAGCTTCTCAATTCCGACCGTCTCTCGTGATTTGGTCTTGAGTACGCTCACCCCGGGCGTTACCCAGCGGGCCTGCTCCATCATGAAGATTTGGTCGCGGAGACTGCGTACTTCATCTGTGGATCGCGCTGTCATCAGATTGAGTCGCAATTGAGAGATCGTTCGCTCAGTTTTCTTGGCTGCCGACGAAGCTACCGATCCGGCCGCCAGGAGATCCGTGGCTACACGCCCCCGAACTTGTTCAATGATGGCGTACGCTTTCTGCGGGTCGCTAAACTGCTCCGCAATCAGCGCGAAATGTTGTGAATAGATCTGGCTGGATGCCCTGATGACGGCCGTCTTCTCCAGTGCGGTTGAAACCTTGCCGATCATGGAATCGAGAAAAGCCTCTGCGCGGTCATATACGCAATCTGCCTCTACATATCGGCCTCGGGCAACCTGAAGTTCAGCGAGTGCTTGCAGGCGCAGTGG
>Ga0187819_10000932_pt1 | contig 14877 bp, 14 predicted proteins | sample NC_wetland_sal_i_15_FD_132411 | JGI IMG/M metagenome (GOLD analysis project Ga0187819, IMG submission 132411) | Wetland sediment microbial communities from Neuse River Estuary, North Carolina, USA - SO4_4 | ecosystem: Environmental > Aquatic > Freshwater > Wetlands > Sediment | place: USA... | reverse complement strand
CCCGAGATCGTCATCCATCAGCTGACCGATTTGCCCCGCGTCATCGAGGACGAGGCTCAGCTTGCAGCATCCTATCCGCGCAACGCGCGCATCCGCACCGAAGGCACGCGCAACTTGATCGCTGCGGCGCGCGCCACCTCGGCGCGGCGCTTCATCGTGCAAAGCGTTGCGTTCGCCTATGCGCCTGGCGCCGAGCCGCATTCCGAGGCTGATCCGCTCAACGTGTCGGAAGGTCCTCGCGCGGTAACAGTGAGTGCTGCCGCGGACATGGAACGCCAAGTGCTGGCGTCAGGAATGGAAGCGATCGTGCTGCGCTACGGGTTTTTCTATGGCCCCGGCACCTGGCACGCCGACCCCATTCGCAAACCACCACTCCATATCGATGCTGCGGCACAGGCCACACTGCTTGCGGTTACACGCGGGCAGCCCGGCATCTACAACATCGCCGAGGAGGACGGAACGGTGTCGATTGCGAAGGCGTGCACCGAACTCGGCTTCGATCCGGGTTTTAGGCTTAAGGCTTAGCGTTCACCCGAAACAGCTTGCTGAGAAAGGCTGAGTCCTTCAGGCCGTAACGCCAGGGCTTCTCCGTCGCCTTGGTGATCCCGATGCGCGGTCCGGCGATGACCTCAACCTCATCGGTCCGCGCAAATAGCTCGAAAGGCGGCTCGTCCAGCGCCAGCCCATTGTGCGCCGCGGTAATCCCCAGTGCCTCACAGACCCGTCCTGGCCCGGCGCAAAGGAGCCGCAGGTCGGTCAAGCCACGGCGCCGGCGCATCACGGCCAAGCCATCCGTCGGCTCCAGCGCACGGATGAGGACGGCGCTGGCCGAGCCCTTCGGCTCGCAGACCATATTCAGGCACCAGTGGATGCCGTAGGAGCGGTAGACATAGACGTAGCCCGGTGGCCCGAACATCACCGCATTGCGCGCCGTCGGCCCGCGATAGCTGTGCGCGGCCGGATCGGTGTGATGATAGGCCTCGACTTCGACCAGCCGTCCGCCGACCCCATTGAATAGGAGCGTCGCCCCGATCAAGTCGGGCGCGACCTCGTGAACGCTGCGGCGGAAGAAGGCTTTGGTCAGGCGTCTGGGCACGCTTCATGGTCGCAAGCGGAGGCCCACGTGGTAAATCGCCGCTTAACCGAAATACCTCCAGCGCGTTGAATCTGTGGCCGCGCGGACACAGCGGAGGAAGATTTAATCTTACCGCAGCGCACCCACGGCAAACGCCGCTTTTTGGCCATAGGATTTCTCGACATCGATGCGCGCGGCTGGCCGAACCAATCTTGGCCTCAAAGCCGTTATCGATACGTCCGGTCTGGAAAAGCGAGTAGGCTTTGGATCGGATGGGAGGGGCGAACAGAGCCGGTTTGGCTTGCTTGAGTTTGATGGACGCCAAGAGCGACTTGAAATTGCGGCTGCCAAGCCGTCACGCTACCGAAGGCCCCGACCGCGCGCCGCACCGGGCGTTCTATTACGCCATGGGGCTGACGCGCGAGCAGATCCATCAGCCCTTCGTCGGTGTGGCGACCTGCTGGAACGAGGCTGCGCCCTGCAACATCGCCCTGATGCGCCAGGCCCAGGCGGTCAAGCTCGGGGTTGCCGCGGGCGGCGGCACGCCCCGCGAATTCTGCACCATTACGGTCACCGACGGCATCGCCATGGGCCATGCCGGCATGAAATCGTCTCTGCCGTCGCGCGAAGTGATTGCGGATTCGGTGGAATTGTCGGTGCGCGGCCATTCCTATGACGCGCTAATCGGGGTGGCCGGCTGCGACAAGTCGCAACCGGGCATGATGATGGCGATGTGCCGGCTCAACGTGCCCTCGATCTACATCTATGGCGGCTCGATCCTGCCCGGCACGTTTAAGGGCGCCCCGGTCACGATTCAGGACGTTTACGAGGCGGTCGGCAAGCACTCGATTGGCGCCATGTCGGATGGCGATCTGGACGTGCTCGAACAAAATGCCTGCCCTTCGGCCGGAGCATGCGGTGCTCAGTTCACCGCCAACACGATGGCGACGATCTCCGAGGCGATCGGTCTCGCCTTGCCCTATTCGGCTGGCGCGCCGGCGCCTTACGAAATCCGGGACAAGTTTTGCTTTCTCGCGGGCGAGATGATCATGGATCTCCTCGCCAAGAACATTCGGCCGCGCGACATCGTCACCCGCAAGGCTCTGGAAAACGCCGCGGCGGTCGTCGCGGCGACCGGCGGCTCGACCAATGCCGCTTTGCATCTGCCGGCGATCGCCAACGAATGCGGCGTCAAATTCGACCTTTTTGATGTCGCCGCAGTCCTGAAAAAGACACCATATATCGCGGATTTAAAACCATCCGGCCGCTATGTCGCCAAAGACATGTTCGAAGCTGGCGGGGTGCCGTTATTGATGAAGACGCTGCTCGATCATGGCTTCCTCCATGGCGACTGCATCACCGTCACCGGCCGGACCATCGCCGAGAATTTGAAGTCGGTGAAATGGAATCCCGACCAGGCCGTTATCTGGCCTGCCAATAAGCCGATTTTGCCGACCGGCGGCGTCGTCGGACTGAAAGGCAATCTCGCGCCTGAAGGTGCGATCGTGAAAGTGGCGGGTATGGAGCGTTTGCAGTTCTCCGGTCCGGCGCGTTGCTTTGACGGCGAGGAGGCCTGCTTCGAAGCGGTGAAGAACCGGCAATACGCCGAAGGCGACGTGCTGGTCATCCGCTACGAGGGTCCCAAGGGCGGACCGGGCATGCGCGAAATGCTGTCGACCACGGCCGCTCTTTATGGACAGGGCATGGGCGGCAAGGTGGCGCTGATTACCGACGGCCGCTTTTCCGGCGCCACGCGCGGCTTCTGCGTCGGCCATATCGGTCCGGAGGCGGCGGTCGGCGGCCCGATCGCGCTCATTCGCGACGGCGACATCATCACGCTCGATGGGGAGCGTGGCACGCTCGACGTCAAGCTCAGCAAGGCCGAACTGGATGGCCGCGCGAAAGAATGGAAGCCGCGCGCCACCGAGTTTACTTCCGGTTATTTGTGGAAATACGCCCAGCAGGTTGGATCGGCGCGCTACGGCGCACTGACCCATCCGGGTGGAGCGGCCGAGACGGCGTGCTATGCGGACATCTAGCAACATCGGTCGTCTCGTGGCCGGTACCGCAGTGGCAGTTGTTGGCCTGTCGGTCGCGGTCGGCTTGGATGCGCGGCGCGATGGCGTCGACCGTATCTTTGGCGCCGCGCCAGCTTACGCCTTCGACGGCACCACCACGCCAAGCGCGGCCGCATTGGCGCCGGGCGACGGATTGCGCACGAGCGCCCATCCGCCGGAGATCGCGCCGGGCAAAACCAGCGTGCTCACCGCGCTCCAATACGCCGCCGACCAGGGCCAGCCGGTAGCGCAATGGAAGCTCGGCCGCATGTACGCCGACGGCGATGGCGTGCCACGCGATGATCTGCGCGCGTTCAATTATTTCAGTCAGATCGCCAACAGCCATCCCGATGAGGCGCCCGGCACGCCGCAAGCGCGGTTCGTCGCCAATGCCTTCGTCGCCCTCGGGCATTATTATCTGACCGGCATACCGAATTCGAAAATCGCGGCCGATCGCGCGCGCGCGCGCGACATGTTCGGCTACGCCGCGACCTATTTCGGTGACGCCGACGCGCAATTCGAACTTGGGCGGCTTTATCTGTCCGGCACGCCGAGCGATCCGCACCAGGCAGCACGCTGGTTGCAGCTTGCCGCGACCAAGGGCCATTGCCGCGCCGAAGTCGCGCTCGGCGACCTCTTGTTCCAGGGACAGGCCGTGCCACGCCAGGCGGCGCGCGGTTTGATGTGGCTCACCCTGGGCCGCGACTGCGCCGGCGCCGACGAAACTTGGGTCAAGCCGGTCTACGACAGCGCTTTCAAGCACGCGAGCGACGACGAACGCGCACTCGCGCTCGTTTATCTCGAAGATTGGCTCAAAGGCCGGCGGGATTAAGCCTGAACCGTCATTGCGAGGAGCATCGCGACGAAGCAATCCAGTGGCTTCACGCGCTTGCTGGATTGCTTCGCTGAGCTTGTCATCGGGCCGGCCACTTCGGGCCGGACCCGTTGGCTCGCAATGACGAGCAGTCTGCCTACTTCGCTGTAATTTCCAGATCGATCCACACCGGAACGTGGTCGGACGGCTTCTCCCAGCTGCGGACGTGACGATCGATCCCGGCAGCGCTGAGCCTGTCCGCGGCAGCGGGTGACAAGAGAAGGTGGTCGATGCGGATGCCGTTATTCTTTTGCCAGGCGCCGGCTTGATAATCCCAGAACGTGAAGAGCCTGGGATCGTCGCTGGTCGCACGGAGCGCATCGGTCAGGCCGAGATTGATCAAGCCACGGAATTGATCGCGCGTGCCAGGCAGGAATAAAGCATCGTTCACCCACGCTTGCGGATTGCGGGCATCCCCCGAACTCGGGATCACGTTGTAGTCGCCGGCCATGACGAGCGGTTCTTCCAGGCGCAGGCGTTGGCAGGCATAGGCGGCAAGACGCTTCATCCACGCGATCTTGTAGGCGTATTTGTCGGTTTCCGGCGGATTGCCGTTCGGCAGGTAAATGCTGGCGACGCGCATCGCGCCATCGGCAATGGAAACGACGGCTTCCATGAAGCGGGCGTGATCGTCCCGATCGTCTCCCGGAAGTCCGTTACTGACTTCGTCGAATGGGAATTTCGACAACAGCGCAACGCCGTTGAAGGCCTTTTGACCGTGCACGGCAACGTTGTAACCGAGTGCCTCGAACGGCTCGCGCGGAAATGCGTCATCGACGCATTTGGTTTCTTGCAGGCAGACGATGTCCGGCTTCCGCTCGGCGAGCCAGGTCACAGCGGAATCGAGGCGCTGCTTGATCGAGTTTACGTTCCAGGTGGCGATGCGCACGGCAGTTTGCGCTTCACAGCGCGAAGCTGGTGCCGCAGCCGCAGGACGCTGTGGCCTTCGGATTGTTGATCTTGAACGACGAGCCGATCAGATCGTCCACGAAATCGATCTCGGATCCAGCCATGTAATTGAGCGAGACCGGATCGATCAGAACAGTCGTGCCGCTTTGCTCGATCACGATATCGTCGTCGGCACGCTCGCGTTCGGTGTCGAATTTATACTGGAACCCGGAGCAGCCGCCGCCTTCGACGCTGACGCGCAACATCGTGCCGGCGGGTTCCTGGCGCAGGATCTCGCCGATTCGCCGCGCGGCGCGCTCGGTCACGGTGACGTCGACGGTCATTTGCTCTCCGAATCGCAAATCGGCCTGATTGCAACACTGCCGACACGATAGTTAAGTGCGGTGGAACCGAAGGTCAATCACCGGCCGGCGCGGTGAATATGATGGATTCCATGATTTCTCGTGCGCCATATGCCTGCGACCCGCAAGCAAGCCGCGGCCGGCTCTACCCCGAGCCGCCGAGCACAAGCCGCAGCGCCTTTCGGCGCGATTGCGACCGCATCATCCACGCCACCGCGTTCCGCCGCCTCAAGCATAAGACCCAGGTTTTCGTTTTTGACGAGGGCGATCACTATCGGACACGGCTTACCCATGCGCTCGAGGTCGCGCAGGTCGCGCGCGCGCTGGCTCGGCGGCTGCAGCTCGACGAGGATCTGGCCGAAGCGCTGGCGCTCGCACACGATCTAGGCCATCCGCCATTCGGCCATGCCGGAGAACGCGCGCTCGACTCCTGCTTATCGGCATTCGGCGGCTTCGATCACAATGCCCAGACGCTCCGCGTGGTGACGACGCTGGAGCGGCGCTATCCAGCGTTCGACGGCCTGAACCTGACCTGGGAAACGCTCGAGGGGCTGGTCAAGCATAATGGTCCGCTCACCGACCGCGCCGGCGCGCCGCTTGAGCGTTATCGGCGGCACGGCGTTCCGGCGTCCATTCTCGATTATTGCCGCGCGCAAGACCTGCAGCTTTGGAGTTTCGCCGGCGCTGAAGCGCAAGTCGCCGCGGTGGCCGACGACATCGCTTATGACGCCCACGACATCGATGACGGATTACGCGCGAAGCTCTTTGAGCTTGAAGAGATCTTCGCCGTGCCGCTGCCGGGCCGGATCGTTGCTGCAATTCGTGAAGCTCATCCCAACCTTGACCACGACCGGCTTGTTCATGAACTCATTCGCCGGCTCATCGGTTTACTTATCGATGATGTCGTTAGCGAGAGCACCAGCCGGCTCGCCACGCTCAAGCCGCGTTCGGCCGACGATGTCCGCCGCGCTGCCGCGCCGGTCGGCGCCTTCTCGCGTGAAGTCGGGGACGAGGATCGCGAGATCAAAAGTTTCCTTGAACGGCACATGTATCGGCACTCCCGGGTCACGAAGGTGATGGACCAGGCCGCGGACGTGGTGCGCGCTCTGTTCGCGCACTACAGCGCCCGGCCGCGGGACATGCCGGCAGAGTGGGGCGAACACCTTTCTGGGCTCGATGAGGCGGTGCGGGCCCGTCATATCGCCGATTTCATTGCCGGCATGACCGATCGCTATGCACTTGCCGAACACGCGCGGCTCTTTGACTCGACTCCGGAATTGCGTTAGGCGCGCGACGTTAGAAAGCGCTGCAAGGCATGCCGTCTATCAACATCTTCGCCGAAATGCTCGAACGCGTTCGCGCCGCGAGCGAAGCATTGATTGCCGCGGGCGTATTGCCGTCCGGCATTGATCAATCGCGCGTCACTGTGGAGCCGCCGCGCGATGCCGCGCACGGCGACATGGCGACCAACGCGGCCATGGTTTTGGCGAAGGACGCCGGGCGCAAGCCGCGCGAGCTCGCTGAAACGATCGCGGAAAAACTCCGGGCTGACGCGCTGGTGGCCAAGGCCGAAGTGGCCGGCCCCGGATTCGTGAATATCACGCTCCGCCCGGCGGCTTGGATCGACACCTTACGTGCCGCCGTGAAGCTGGGCTTGACTTACGGGAAAATCGACGTCGGCAACGGCGCGCCGGTAAATGTCGAATACGTGTCGGCCAATCCGACGGGGCCGATGCATGTCGGCCATTGCCGAGGCGCGGTGTTCGGAGATGCGCTTGCCAATTTGCTGGCGTTCACCGGCTTTGAGGTCACGCGCGAGTACTACATCAATGACGCCGGCGTGCAGGTCGATCTACTCGCTCGTTCGGCTTTCCTGCGCTATCGCGAGGCGCTGGGCGAAAAAATCGGCGCAATTCCTGAAGGGCTTTACCCCGGTGATTATCTCAAACCGGTCGGCGCGGCGATTGCGGCCGAATATGCCGAAGCGCTCGCAAAGCAATCGGAGACGAGCTGGCTGCCCATCGTGCGCGACAAGGCGGTCGCCATGATGATGGCTGCAGTACGCGACGACCTCGCGGCTTTGGATGTGAAACCGGACGTGTTCTTTTCCGAGCGCTCGCTCTTGATGAGTGGCGAGGATCGCGTCGGAGCGACGATCGAACTGTTACGCCAGCGCGGCGATGTTTATGAAGGACGTTTACCGCCGCCGAAGGGTGCGCCAGCCGAAGACTGGGAGGATCGCGAACAGACATTGTTTCGCTCGACGGCCTTCGGCGATGACGTCGATCGCCCGCTGAAAAAATCGGACGGCTCGTACACCTATTTCGCGTCCGACATCGCCTATCACCGTTCGAAGCTCGAGCGCGGATTTCGCGCGCTGATCGACGTTTGGGGAGCCGATCACGCCGGATATATCAAACGCATGCAGGCGGCTGTGGCGGCGTTGAGCGATCGCCGCGCCGAGCTCGACGTTAAAGTCGTTCAGCTCGTCAAGCTGTTGCGTGCGGGCCAGCCGGTCAAAATGTCCAAGCGGGCAGGGGAGTTCGTCACGCTTCGCGAGGTGGTGGATGAAGTCGGCCGTGATCCCGTCCGCTTCATGATGCTGTTTCGCAAGAATGATGCTGCGCTCGACTTCGACCTGGTGAAAGTGCTGGAACAATCCCGCGACAATCCGGTCTTCTATGTCCAATACGGACACGCCCGTGCGCAATCGGTGTTTCGCAACGCCCGCGTCGCTTTTGCCGATCTGCCGGACAATGTCGCGCAATTAGCTGAACGCGCCGATCTCGCGCGCCTTAATGATCCGGCGGAACTTGCGCTGATGCGGCAAGTTGCGCTTTATCCGCGGATCCTTGCCGGTGCTGCGGCCGCACACGAACCGCACCGAATTGCCTTTTATTTGTTCGATTTGGCCAGTGAATTTCATGCACTTTGGACGCTGGGTAATGCATCGCCACATTTACGCTTCATTATCCAGAATGATCGACAACTGACCGAAGCCCGGCTTGTGCTTGTTCAGGGGGTTGCCACCGTGCTCGCATCGGGGCTGGCACTGCTCGGGGTCGAGGCGCCAAACGAGATGCGATAGGTCCACTCGGTTATTGGTGCTGCCGCTCGGAAGTTGGAGGCGGCGAATGCGGGTCGAATGTTTCGTTAAATGTTTCTTGGCTTGGTTTCTCCTGTGCACGGCTAAACGAGTCGAATCTCATGGCTGAAAACGATCAGCGTTCCTATCGCGATCCGCCCCGTTGGCGCAGCGCGGAGGAGGCGCCGCGCGCTCAGGCTGACGATCCGCTTGCCGAATTGGCACGGCTCATCGGTCAGAGCGTGCCGATGAACAAATTGGGCCGAGATCGCAGACCGGCTGCGCCGGAAAGTGCGGACGATCGGCGCGATGAAGCCGAGCGCGCGGCCAGCGATCCCGCGCTGGACGAGGTCCCGCGAGCACCAACCGACGATCGCTATTCGACGCCCAAGGATGAGCAATATGTACGCGACGTCGATCCGGATTACCGCAGGGGCCGAGAGGAGCGCTACGAGCCGGCTGCGCGCGAAAATCCTGTACCGCCGTCGCGCGGCTCTCGTTTTCGGCAGGAGCCCGATTTCGCAATGGAGCCGGCACGCGATGCCGCCGATGGTGAGGTTGACGAGGCCGCTTACCAGGAGACGGCAGACTGGCACGACCGATCATCGGATGGGGGCGATAGCCGTTATCCGGACGACTACGAAGATGAACGGCATGACGCCGACGATCATGGCTATGGCGACGAATACAGCGAGGAACAAAACAAGGGCCGGCGCGGCGGTTTCGTTTTTGTCGCGGCAGTATTTGCCTTGGCCGTGCTCGGCACCGCCGGCGCTTTCGCCTACCGCGCCATGTTCAGCGGTCCAGCGCTGCCAGCCCTGCCGCCAATCATCAAGGCCGAGGGCGGTCCGAACAAGATCATACCGAGCGGCGTAAGCTCACAAGACGACACCGCGCGTGAAGCGGACGCGAATAACGCGGCATCACGCGAACGGCTGGTGTCGCGGGAGGAGCGGCCGGTCGACATTCCGCCGCCGGCGACGAGCACGGCCCCGCGGCCGGTTTCGACGGTGCCCGTCTTCCCCGACCCGCCATCGATCGGGGCTCCCGGCGCAATCGTCGGCTATTCGGGTAGCTCGACATCGAGCAATCCTGCAATCTCGACGCAGCCGCCGGCCCCGACCGCTCCGGCGATGACGACGACGGCCGCATCGAACCCGAGCGCTGCTCAAGCCTCCCCGCCGACAGCCGTGCCGTCAGTTTCTACGGTCACCCCGGTCATGCCTGCCGCGCCTGGGCCAAAAAAAATCCGCACCGTCACAATTCGTACCGACCAGTCCGGCGCTCTCGACGCGGACGCCGGTTCATCGCCGAGCGTTCCGCCGCGCCCGGGAACGCAATCGCCGCAAGGGAGCAACGCGCCACTCTCCATCGTGCCTTCATCCACGGCGGAGGGCTCAGCCGCACCGGCACGTCCGCGGCCCGCTCCGGTCCAACCCGCACCGCTCAACAAACCACCGACAAACGAGACAGCCTCGGCAGCACCCACAGCGCCCGTAGCGACAGGCGGCGGCTATGCCGTTCAAATTTCGTCGCAACGTAGCGAAGAGGAAGCCCAGTCCTCGTTCCGCGACCTGCAGGCTAAATATCCGGACCTGCTCGGTGGCCGCACGCCGATCATCCGCCGCGCCGACCTCGGCGCCAAGGGCATCTTCTTTCGCACTATGGTGGGTCCATTCGCCTCGGCGGATCAGGCCACGGAATTGTGCTCGAACCTGAAAGCCGCCGGCGGCAGCTGCCTCGTACAAAAGAATTGATCCGCACCGGGCACGCACGAGGCGAGCTTGCATTCGTTAGGCTGTCGCGCTTCTAGTGCGCCATGATCGATTTCGGATGCTCCTACCGGATCAGGCCCGCAGCCTCGGCCGGGATCAGGTCCTCATTGCCGTAAATGCGCGCATTCATCACCGGTCTTGCGGGGGCCACTCTCACAACGGCGGAACGGCACTTCGTGCAGGAGGCGGCCCCCTGGGGGCTGATCCTGTTCAAACGGAACGTGACCACGCCCGATGCGATGCGCCGGTTGATCGCCGAGTTCCGCGCGGCGGTCGGTCGTCAAGCCCCGGTCCTGGTCGATCAGGAAGGGGGGCGGGTGCAGCGCTTGGGCCCCCCGCATTGGCCGACCTATCCCCCCGGGGCGGCGTATGGGGCGGTATTCGATCGCGATCCCGACGCCGGGCTTAGAGCGGCGCGCCTGGGCGGGCGGTTGATTGCCAATGATCTGGCGCAGCTTGGGATCGACGTCGACTGCGCGCCGGTTGCCGACGTGCCGGCCGCGGGTGCCGATCCTGTAATTGGCGATCGGGCCTATGGCGCCGATCCGGCCAAGGTGGCCGCGCTTGCCGGCGCTTTCGCCGCCGGCCTGACGGAGGGCGGCGTCTTGCCGGTGCTCAAGCACCTGCCCGGGCATGGCCGCGCAACGGCTGACAGCCACCAGCGCCTTCCTGTCGTGACCGCCGATCGAGCCACCCTGGATGCTACCGATTTTGCCGCGTTCCAACCCTTATGCGGTCTGCCCCTGGGGATGACCGCCCATGTTGTATTCACCGCCGTCGACCCGGTCGCGCCAGCGACCACTTCGGCCAATATAGTGAGGCATGTGATTCGCGATTCGATCGGTTTTACCGGGCTGCTTATGAGCGATGACATTTCGATGGGCGCGCTATCCGGCTCGCTGTCCGAGCGCACCAGGGCCGCGATCGCGGCCGGCTGCGACGTCGTGCTTCATTGCAATGGGGTGTTGTCGGAAATGGTCGAAGTTGCCGCAGAAGCGCCGGCCCTGGCAGGGGAGGCCGCGCACCGGGCCGAAGCGGCGCTGGTTGCGCGCAAGCCGCCGGCGCCCCTCGACGTTGCCGCAAGCCGCACCGAGCTCGCCAAGCTGCTGAACGACATTCGCCCCGAGGCAGGGTTCGCATGAACGCTGAACAAGAGTTCGAAACCGAATTGGCCGAGCGCTCGGGCGACGAGCCGTCGCTCATGGTGGACGTCGAGGGCTTTGAGGGGCCGCTCGACCTTTTGCTCACGCTGGCGCGCCAACAAAAGGTCGATCTCGCCAAGATTTCCATCCTCGCGCTGGCCGATCAGTACCTCGCCTTCATCGAAGAGGCGCGCAAGATGCGCCTGGAGCTCGCCGCCGATTACCTCGTGATGGCGGCGTGGCTCGCCTATCTGAAATCCCGTCTGCTGCTGCCTGAACAGCACCCGGCCGATGGGCTGAGCGCCGAGGAGATGGCCAATGCGCTGGCGTTGCGGTTGCGCCGACTGGAGGCGATCCGCAAATTCGCCGAGCAATTGATGAACCGGCCCCAGCTCGGCCGCGACGTTTTCCAGCGCGGTCAGCCCGAGCCGATTGCCGAGATCAAGCATCCGCAATGGTCGGCGACGCTCTATGATCTGTTGTCGGCCTATGCGTCACGGCGGCAAATCCAGTCGAGATCGGTGGTGCGTGTTGCTAAGCGCACAGTCTGGTCGCTTGCCGAAGCGCGTGAAGCGTTGGAGCGGCTGATCGGGCAGAGCATGGACTGGAGCCCGCTCGATCAATATCTGGTTGCCTATTTCACCGATCCTGCGATGACCGCCACCGTGCTGGCTTCGAGCTTTGCCGCGGCGCTCGAAATGATCCGGGAGGGCCACCTAGAGGCGCACCAACAAGGCGCTTTCTCGCCGCTATATTTGCGCAAGAAACAGAATGCCGACGGCGCCCTGTCGCAGGGCGGAGCCGCGGAATCGGGGAATGGCTAAGAGGGAGAAGAAGCCAATGGGGAAAGTCGCGGAGATGCGGGTGATCGTCGGCGATAAGCAAGATCCCGACCGCGCCGAAGGACTGCGTATCCTCGAAGCTTTGCTGTTCGCCGCCGAAGCGCCGCTGGATGAGAAAGTCCTGGCGTCGCGGCTGCCGGCCGGCATCGACGTGCACGCATTGCTCCAGCAGTTGCAGCGCGAATACGCGCCTCGCGGCGTCAATCTCGTGCGCATCGGTGGCAAATGGACACTGCGCACTGCGACCGATTTGGCGTGGCTGTTGACGCATGAATCGGTGGTCACGCGAAAACTGTCGCGCGCGGCGATCGAGACGCTGGCGATCGTGGCTTACCATCAACCCGTGACCCGCGCCGAAGTCGAGGAAATTCGCGGCGTGAGCACGTCAAAAGGAACGCTGGATGTGCTCCTCGAAACCGGCTGGATCCGGCTGCGCGGCCGGCGTAAGGCGCCGGGCCGACCGGTCACCTATGGAACCAGCGAAGCATTCCTGTCCCATTTCGGGCTCGATGCGCTCAACGATCTGCCCGGGCTCGACGAACTCAAGGGTGCAGGCCTGGTCGACGCCACGATGCCGGCGGATTTCGCGGTGCCAGTTCCGTCCGACGATCCGGCGCTGCGGGACGACGAAGAGCCATTGGGTCCGGAGGATGTCGATCTCGGTTTGGCGCCGCGGGTCGAGCGCACCGAGGAATAAAGGGCGGCGGTTTCGATCCCTAGTCGCGTTGCCGATCGTATGGCCACGCATGAGGGGCGTTTACGTGCGGCGCGGCGGCATTGCCGTTGTCCTTGTTTTTGCCGGTCCCGACGCCTAGTTTCTGGCTTAAATCGGCAACTTGCCAATAGGCGCTGCAAGCTTAAGGACTCTACGTAAGCGGCTGGCGGACGGAGGATTTTATGGGTTCTTTGAGCATCTGGCACTGGTTGATCGTCGGCGCCGTGGTCCTGCTGGTGTTCGGAGGCCGCAACAAGATTTCGGACATGATGGGCGATGTCGCGCGCGGGATTAAGGCCTTCAAGAAAGGCATGGCCGACGACGAGACCGCCGACAGCGCGAAATCTGATGCGCCGGTGAAGACCATCGATCATCAAGCAGCCGCGGAGGTCAAGCGGCGGGCCGAATCCGAGAGCAAAGTCTAGCTCTGGTGCTCTCGCGCCAATCGCGGCAGCTTCACATCTTGATCGGCGGCCGCGGCTGAGGAAGGCGCGGCCGGAGTGTTTTCATGTTCGACATCAGCTGGACCGAATTCCTGCTCATCGGCATCGTCGCGCTGATTGTGATCGGGCCGAAAGAGCTGCCGGCGGTGATGCGCTCGCTCGGGCAATGGACGCGCAAGATCCGCGGCCTGGCCGCGGATTTCCAAAATCAGTTTCATGAGGCGATGCGCGAAGCCGAAATGGCCGACCTGAAAAAGCAGGTCGACGACATAGCGTCCGACATCAAGCAATATGATCCACTCAAGGACGTACGCGCCGATGTCGAGACCATCGGCAAGGATTTAGACGAGAGCGTTAAGAGTCCGGATAAGGTAGCGGACCAAGACGCGGCCAAAGAAGCAGCCAATACGCCGGACAGCGCCGCCACGACACCGCCCGCCGAGGCATTTCCGACTTCTCAAGCCGCGGCCGAGCTTAGTGACAAAGAGGTGGCCGGTGCCGGCGTCGCCCCGGAAGCACCGGCAGAATCCACGTCCTCCGGTGGCTCAGGCAGGCCGCAATGAGAAGCGACGACGAAGAAAAGGAGATCGAGGCCACCAAGGCGCCCTTGATGGATCACCTGATCGAGCTGCGGTCGCGGCTCATCAAGGCGCTTGCCGCGTTCGCGCTGGCCGCGATTGCCTGCTTTTTCTTCGCGCGCCAGATCTACAATGTGCTCACTTGGCCTTACATCTGGGTCGCGGGGCCGGAAAATTCGAAATTCATCTATACCGGGCTTCTTGAATATTTCGTCGTGCAGCTGAAGCTTGCGCTGTTCGGCGCAGCGTTCATTTCCTTTCCGGTCATGGCGACGCAGATCTATATGTTTGTCGCGCCCGGCCTGTACCGTAACGAACGCCAGGCCTTCCTGCCCTATCTGATCGCGACGCCGATTTTCTTCCTGCTCGGCTCAATGGTGGTTTATTTCGTGGTCTGGCCGATGCTGGCGCGCTTTTCGCTCAGCATGCAGCAGTTGGGCGGCCCCGGCCAGGCGACAATCGAGCTCTTGCCGAAAGTCGAGGATTACCTCTCGCTGATGATGAAGCTGATCCTCGCCTTCGGCGTGGCATTTCAGCTTCCGGTCATTCTGACGCTGCTCGGCCGGGTCGGCATCGTGACTTCCGATCAGCTCAAGTCGAAGCGCCGCTACTTCATCGTCATCGCCTTCGTCATCGCCGCCGTGCTCACCCCGCCGGACGTGTTGAGCCAGATGTCGCTTGCGCTGCCGCTGGTCGCACTTTACGAGGGCTCGATCTGGTCGGTGCGGATGGTGGAGCGCCGCGTCGCCGCCGAGCGTGCCGCCGCGGCCGCCAAACCGGCGGAGTAGTTGCTGTCGTCATTGCCGGGCTTGACCCGGCAATCCATGCATTGTGTGAAGGCAGCATGGATGCGCGGGTCAAGCCCGCGCATGACGCGTTCGAAGTGCTATAACCGCGCCCAACTAGTTGAGACGCATTCATGCACGACATCCGCTTCATCCGCGAGCATCCCGACGTCTTTGACCACGCGCTTGCGCGCCGCGGGCTAGCCCCGGAATCGAAGCGCCTGATCGTATTGGACGAGGAGCGGCGCAAGAAAAT
>Ga0187819_10000931_pt1 | contig 14880 bp, 12 predicted proteins | sample NC_wetland_sal_i_15_FD_132411 | JGI IMG/M metagenome (GOLD analysis project Ga0187819, IMG submission 132411) | Wetland sediment microbial communities from Neuse River Estuary, North Carolina, USA - SO4_4 | ecosystem: Environmental > Aquatic > Freshwater > Wetlands > Sediment | place: USA... | reverse complement strand
GGCGATCTCTTTTTTGTCCTTGCTGAACTTCTCGAGCTCTTCTTTTTTCTTGCGCTGCTCGAGTTCGAACAGCCGCGCGCGCAATATCTTCATCGCCATCGCGCGGTTCTTGTGCTGCGAGCGTTCATTCTGGCAGGTCACGACGATGCCCGTCGGGATATGGGTAAAGCGCACGGCCGAGTCGGTCTTGTTGACGTGCTGGCCGCCCGCACCCGATGCGCGGAAGGTATCGATTCTCAAGTCGGCAGGATTGATGGTTATCTCGACCTTGTCGTCAACCGCGGGAAAAACAAAGACCGACGCGAACGAGGTATGGCGGCGCGCGTTGGCGTCGTAGGGCGAGATTCGCACCAGCCGATGAATCCCGGCCTCGGCTTTCAAATATCCGTAGGCGAAGTCGCCTTCGACGGTGACGGTGGCGTTCTTGATTCCCGCGCCGTCGCCCGGCTGCAACTCGGCAATCTCGGTTTTGAAGCCGCGCCGCTCGGCCCATCGCAGGTAAAGCCGCAGCAGCATCTCAGCCCAGTCTTGCGCCTCCATGCCGCCGGCGCCGGGATGTATCGAAACGATCGCGCCGAGGCGATCGTACTCGCCGCCGAGCATCAGCCGCAGTTCCTGGCGCTCGAGCTCGGCGCGCGACGCCTCCAGCGCGGCGGCCGTCTCGCGCGCCGCTTCGGAATCGTCGGCGCCTTCCTCTTCGGCCATCTGCAGGAACACGCGGGCCTCGTCCAGCTTGTCGCGGAGCATCTTGTAGCCCGCGAGCTGGGCGCGAATCTGTTCCTGCTCCCTGAGGGCGGCTTGCGCGGTTTCCGGGCGATCCCAGAAATCAGGCCGGGCAGATTGTTCGACGAGTTGCTTCTGGCGGACGGTCAGTGCGGGGACGTCAAAGACGCCTCCCGAGCTTTTCGGCGCGGTCATCGAACTCGGAAAGCTGCTGTTTCATGTCGCTGAGCATCGAAGGTCACACCTCGCGCCGGCGCCGTCCGCCGACGATGCCGCTATTATGTCACGAAACGCCGCTGGCATTAATGGGGCCTGCCGTTGGCGGGCAGCCGGTGCGATCGAACCGCCTCGACCGGGGCCAAGCGCGGCCATCGCCAGGCGAGGATTAATCCAATGGCCGTCAGGACGAAGCAGATCTCGGCAAACAGATCGCCCACGATCGTGTAAACCGTCCGCACCGGCCGCCACGATACGTTTACGATCACCGTGCCGCGCTTGAACAGCGGCGTGCGATCGGTGATTTGTCCCGACGGCTCGATGAGCGCGCTGATCCCCGTGTTCGCCACCCTTACCATCGGGACCTTGGTTTCGACCGAGCGCAAAGCCGCCATCGCGAGCACCTGGTATGGCGCCGAACTGGTGCCGTACCACGCGTCGTTGGTGATGTTCACGAGCACATCGGCGCCGCGGTCGACCTCGCGCCGGGTGAAATCGGGAAAGATACTCTCGTAGCAGATCAGAATCCCGAGCCGCGCGCCTTTGACGTCGAACAGCGTCTGCTCCTTGCCGGGAATCATGTCGCCGAAGCCCTGCACGACCCGGTTGACGAAGTAGCCGAAGATCGAACGCGCCGGAACATACTCGCCGAACGGCACCAGCTCGATCTTGTCGTAATGCGCGGCCACTTCGCCCTTGGCCGACACCAGGTAGGCGCGATTGTAGAATCCCAGGCGCCCGTCCTCGCGCGCCAGCGCCGGTGCGCCGAACAACAGCGGCTCGCGGATATTGCGCGCGAGCGTGAGCAGCGCGGCGCGATACGCGGCGTCGTTTGCGAGCCCGGCGGGATACTGATCGTCAGGCTGGAACAGGAACGCCGCCGCCGCCTCGGGCCAGACGATAAGGTCGGCGCCGTGCCGGGCAGCGCTGGCGGTTTCGTCCTGGTAAACGCCGTAGCTCTCGGGCAGGAAGTTTGGATCCCACTTGAGCGATTGCGGGATATTTCCCTGCACCATCGCGACCTTGAAGCTCCCCGCGCTCGGCGCGTTCTTGAGATTGCCGATTCGCCACGCACCAAACCCGACCAGCGCGATCATTATCGCGGTCAACGCGCTCAGGCTGATGGTCTGCAGGCGATAGTCGCGGCGGCGGAAAATCACGAGATAGACCACGGCGTTGAAGAACACGATCAGCGCCGAAACTCCGTAAACGCCGGTGAATTCGGCGAATTGGATCAATTCCAGATTGCGGTAAGCCACGTAGCCGAGCAGATTCCACGGGAAGCCGATCGGGAAGTAGGTGCGAATCCATTCAAGCGCCGTCCACGCCACCGGCATCGTGAGCACGGCCGGAATTCGCGTCCGCCGCGCGACGAATTCACCCGCCCAAATCGCAGCCGCCGTGTCCAGCGCAAGGACGCCCGCCAGCAGCAGCATCGGGAAGATCGCGAGCCACATTTGCACGTCGGCGAAGTCGTGCAGCGGAATCGGAATCCAGTAGAGCGATACGACGTAGGAGGCGAAACCTTGCAGGTATGCCCAGCCGAATACGCGCCGCATGCTTTCGCCTTCGATCACGTAAAAGAGCGGCACCAGGGCCACCCACGCCAGCAGTCCGTAATCGAACTTCGGAAATGCCAGTCCCAGCGCAAGACCGCTGGCCGCGGCGAGCGCCGCGCGCGTTGCATTGCTCGACGACATCGTCAGGCGGGCGGCGCAAACATCTCGGCAATCGGAATCACGCCGGCGCACGGCGGCCGGCCGTTGAAGCGGTCGAAAATCTCGTCCACATCCTTCCAGGTTTCGACCAGCGCAGCCACGAGCGCCGGCTCGAACGCGAGATCGCCGGCGGCCCGCCATTCGCGCTCGAAGCTCCAATCGACCGGCGGATGCTTGTCGAGTTCGAGCGACACCACGCGCCAACTCTCTTGCGGAGCGAGGATTTTTTCCGCCTCGCGCCATGGCAGGTAAATCACCGGGCGCGCACCCATGATGAAAGCATACCGCTTGTCGACCGCGATCCCGAATGGTTCATAACGGCGACGATTGCGCCGGTCGAGGATGGTGCGCAGTTCCGCAATCGGCACGTCGAACATGCAAACCGCCGGATGCGCGCCACGGACCATGCGGCTGCTACCGCGAATCACGCCATCCCTGAGAATCGCCACCAGGTTGTCCAGGGCAGACGCGGCAGGTGAGGCGCGCGTGAAATGCGTCAGCATCGCGACCGTGGGGATCCTGACGGGTTCGCGTTTCATCGCGAAAACTCGCGCTTTTCTTCGATCTTCGCCGCCAGCGTTCGCTCGCGCGCCAACATCCGCCGCGCGTCGGCTGCCGAGCGTTCGTGGTCGTAACCGATCAAATGCAGGAATCCGTGAATCAGAAGCTGGCGCAGTCGCGCGGCGGCGCTGACGCGGAACTCGCGCGCCTGGCGGATCGCCGTGTCGATGGAGATCACCACGTCCCCGACCGGAAGCCCGGGACGGTTCTTTACGCTGCGGGGATCCAAGGGCGCGGCGCCCGCCTGTTCAATTTGCGAGAAGGAAAGAACGTCGGTGGCCGCATCGATTCCCCGAAAGTCGCGATTGAGCCTGCGCATCGCGCGATCGCTCGTGAGCGTAAGCGACAATTCGCATTGCGCCAGCCCCGCGGCGCGCATCAGCCGGTCCGCATCGGCGCGAAGCCCGGGCGCGTAGCGTCGTCCGCGCGCCGTGGCGCATCGGAACTCGACTGCCACGGGTTTCAATCCCGATGGTTACCGTCAGTTTGCGGCGCCGGCTCCGGTCCTTCGAGGTTGAACGATTCGTACGCCTTGATGATCGATTGCACCAGCCGATGGCGTACGACGTCGCGGTCGTTAAACCTGACGAAGGCAATCCCCGGCGTGGCGCCGAGCACGATGCTTGCTTCCTTGAGGCCCGACAGCTTGCCGCTGGGCAAGTCGATTTGGGTGACATCGCCGGTGATGACGGCCTTGGAGTTGTAGCCGAGCCGCGTCAGGAACATCTTCATTTGCTCGGAGGTGGTGTTTTGCGCCTCATCGAGAATGATGAATGAGTCGTTGAGCGTGCGTCCGCGCATGAAGGCGAGCGGCGCGACTTCGATCGTCCCGCGCTCGAGCATCCGCCGCGCCCGATCGAAGTCCACCATGTCATGCAGCGCGTCGTAGAGCGGCCGCAGGTACGGATTGACTTTTTCGGCGAGGTCGCCGGGCAGGAAGCCGAGCTTCTCGCCCGCTTCGACCGCCGGCCGGCATAGCACCATCCGTGTGACCTGGTTCTTCATCAACGCCGCCAGCGCCATCGCCATCGCCAGATAGGTCTTGCCGGTGCCCGCGGGACCGATGCCGAAGACGATATCGTGGCTGCGAATCGAGTCGATGTAGACTTTCTGGTTGATGCTCTTGGGAGAGATGACGCGCTTGTTGGCCGAGACGTAAATGGTGTCGAGGAAAATGTCCTTGAGCTCGGCGTTGCGGTCGCCGCGAATAATTCGAATCGCGTATTCGACGTCGCTCGGATAGATCGGGTAGCCGTGCTTGAGCAGGTCGTAAATTTCGCTTATGACCTTGCCGGCGAGCTCCTGCTCGGCGTGCGGGCCCGAAATTCTGAGCGAAGTTCCGGTCACGCCGATCCGAACTCCGAGGGTCGCCTCGATGGTGCGGACGTGCGCGTCGTGCTGGCCGAGCAGATCGGTAAACAGACGCGGGTCGTCGAAATGGAGTTCGAGCGAGTCTTCGGTGGCTAACTGGGAAATCGCCGGGCCTCTTGAGGAACTAATTTGATTTTGTTCTTCGTTGCTGTCGCCCGCCGGCTTGCGGTCGTTCAGGCACCGGCATCGCTAATCGTAATCATTTCGCCGAATGTATGAAAGTGCTTCCAAAAGCTACTGCAACAGCGCGCCGACCTTGGCCAGGGCTTCGTCGAGCTTTGACGCGTCGCGGCCGCCGGCCTGCGCGAGGTCCGGCCGCCCGCCGCCCGAGCCGCCGACGATCGGCGCGATATTCCTGATGATCTCGCCCGCTTTGATCTTCGCCGTCAGGTCGGGCGTCACCGCGACCAGCAGCGCGACTTTGCCCTCGCCGAGATCGGAGCCGAGCGCGACCACGGCCGAGCCATGCTTTTGGCGCATCCGATCCGCCATCTCGCGCATGGTGCGCGGATCGACTCCGTCGAGCTTGCGGGTGACGACCGTGACGCCGCCGACTTGGCGCACTTGTTCTTCGGCCGCCGCGCCGCCGGCGCCCGCGGCGAGCTTCTGTTCCATCGCGCGGAGCTTTTTCTCCAGTTCCTTTTCGCGCGCCAGCAGTTTTTCGAGCCGCTCGATCGCCGCGCCGTCGCGGGCGCCCAGATGCGCGCCGATTTCATCGAGGATCTTCTCGTGCTTGCGGATCGTTTCGAGCGCCCCCTGCCCGGTCGTCGCCTCGATTCGGCGCACTCCTGCCGCGACGCCCGATTCCGCTTCGAGCTTGAAGAAGCCGACGTCGCCGGTGCGCGAGACGTGAGTGCCGCCGCATAGCTCGACCGAAAAATCGCCCATCCTGACCACCCGCACGCGGTCGCCGTACTTGTCGCCGAAAAACGCGAGCGCGCCCGCCTTGATTGCGGCGTCGTAGGCCATCTCCTCGGTGGTCACTTCGGCGTTCTCGCGGATGCGCGCGTTGATCTCTTCCTCGATCGTCGCCAGCGCGTCGTCCTTGACCGGTCCCTGATGGCTGAAGTCGAAGCGCAGCCTGTCGGGATCGACGAGCGAGCCCGCCTGATGCACGGTATTGCCCAGGATATCGCGCAACGCGTAGTGCAGGATGTGGGTCGCGGAGTGATTGAGCATCGCGGCGTCGCGCCTGATGCGATCGACCTCGAGCTTGACGCGGGCGCCGCGCGCAAACTCGCCGAGCCCGCCGCGGACAATCCGCCCGAGGTGAACGATGGAGCCTTCGGACTTGCGGGTGTCCGACACTTCGAGAATTGCGCCCGACACAGTCTCGATCACGCCGCGGTCTCCGACTTGTCCCCCGCCTTCGGGATAAAAGGGCGTCTCGGCGACGACGATGGCTGCGTGTTCGCTGTCCCTGCCGCCGGCAGCGAGCACTTCGGACTCGCCCTGGTAGGTGTGATAGCCGACGAATCGCGACGTGGTTCCGGCGCCGAGAATGATCTCCGATGCGGCGGCTTCGTCTTTGCGTGCGGCGCGCCCGCGCTCGCGCTGCTCCTCCATCAGGCGGTTGAAGCCGGCGGTATCGACCTCGATTGACTGATTGCGCAGCACGTCCTCGGTCAGATCGAGCGGAAAGCCGAACGTGTCGTAGAGCTTGAACGCGACCTCGCCCGGCAGCGTATGGCCGCCGCTTTTCCTGATGCGCGTGAGTTCCGTATCGATCAGTTCCAGCCCGCGATCGAGCGTCTCGCCGAAGCGCGACTCCTCCTCGGTGATTACCTCGGCGGTCCTGGCGGCGGCCGCTTTGATTTCCGGATAGGCGCCGCCCATCGCTTCGACCACGCCCGCGTGCGTCATCGCGAGAAACGGGCGATGGATTCCAAGATAGCGTCCGTGGCGCGCGGCGCGCCGAATGATCCGGCGCAGCACGTACTCGCGATCGGTGTTGCCGGGAACGATGCCATCGGCGATGAGGAAGGTCATCGTGCGCGCATGATCGGCGATCGCGCGAAACGATACGTCGCTCTCTTCCTTGTGGCCGTAACGCGCCTTGCCGCCGAACTTTTGCGCGGCCTCTTCGATCTTGTGGATGATCGTCTGGAACAGATCGATGTCGTAGTTGCCGAGGATCCTGCCCGTCTCGATGCTCTGCAATGCCGCCGCGACACGCTCGAGGCCGGTGCCGGTATCGACGTGCTTCTTCGGCAGGGGGGTCAGCGCGCCCGACGCGTCGCGGTTGTACTGGATGAACACCAGGTTGCCGATCTCGATGAATCGCTCGCATCCGTCGACGTTGACGAAACATTTCTGCCCGGGATGATTTTTTTCGGGATTGCACGCGCCCTCGCCGCGGTCGATGCTGATTTCCGAGTTGGGACCGCATGGCCCCGTCTCGCCCATCTCCCAGAAGTTATCCTTGTCGCCGAACCGCAGAATCCGTTCGCGCGGCAGCACGCCCATCTTCAGCCAGATGTCCTCGGACTCCTTGTCGTCCTTGTGAACGGTCGCGTAGAGCAGCTTGGGATCGATTTCCCACTTGTCGGTGATGAGTTCCCAATGCCATCGAATCGCTTCTTCCTTGTAGTAGTCGCCGAACGACCAGTTGCCGAGCATCTCGAAAAAAGTGTGATGGTAAGTGTCGCGGCCGACCGCTTCGAGATCGTTGTGCTTGCCCGAAATACGCAGGCATTTCTGACAATTCGCGACGCGCACGTGCTGGGGGGAGCGCACGCCGAGAAAATAATCCTTGAACTGGACCATCCCGGCGTTGGTGAACAGCAGCGTGGGATCGCCCTTGGGAATCAGCGACGCCGACGGCACGATCGTATGACCGCGCGCGGCGAAGAAATCGAGAAAGGATTGGCGAATTTTTGCAGTAGTCCAGCGCATGTAGTGTCGATTCTAATTGAGCCACGGGGGAAGGGTAAATGCAGGGGTGACCCCTGCACCCAGTGTTAGGAGAATCGAAGCAGCGTTCCGACTGCGGCCGGCGGTTGGACAAACCCAATGGGTCGGCCAAACTGGATCCCATGGACATCACTATCGACGCGCCGACCCGCAGCGGAGAGAACTTCTCTTTCAACCAATTTTTTCTTTCCCACAAGGGCGATCTGACGCTGGCTTTCTCGGCGTTGGTTTATCTCGTCGCCCTGGCCGCCCTGATGTTCACGCATTGGAGAACCTCGTCCGAGATTGCGGTTTCGATGGCGGAGGCGGCGCTGATCGGCGGGCTGTGCGACTATATCGCGCTCAAGATGATCTTCGAGCGGCGATGGTACCTGCCCAACTCCGGCGTGCTGCCGCGTAATCGCGAGAAGTTGATCGACGGAATCGCCAACACCATCGAGAAAGAATGGCTCACGCCGAAGATGATCGGAGACAAGCTGAGCGAGATGGATCTGGTCCGCCGCCTTGGCTCATATCTACAGGAGCTCGAGCTGGCCGACGTGCTGGGGCAGGCCGGGCTCGAACGGATACTCGGCCAGGTGATCGAATACCTGGAATCAGCCGAGCAACGCGATCGGCTTGAAGCGATTCTCAAGCGGATGCTGCCGAAGACGGTGACGCGAATCTACGCGGTGATGAGCCGGCTCGGCGCGGACTCGATTGGGGCGCGTATCGCGGCGAATTTGCGCAAACGGCTGCCTGAGCTGCAGACCGACCCGGAGCTTCGCGATACGCTGGAAAGCGCAATTCACGAGTTTGGGAGCCAGCTACACGATCCCGACAGCTACGCGAATCAATTGGCACAGCGACTGATCGACAACCTGGTGCGCAGGACCGTCGAAGCCAGCCGCGGGCAGATAACGCAGATGGTGCGCGAGAATCTGGGGCGGCTCTCCGACGACCAGATCAGAATTCAGATTGAGTCGAAGACGCGCACGCATCTGGACTGGATTCGGGTCAACGGCGGGCTGTTCGGCGCGTTCTTCGGGCTGTTGTTTGCGCTATCGCGAATTCTTTCGCACAACGGGCCGGCGATTCTCGCGCACTTTCACATCGCGATGTGAGGAGCGCCAATTGCCAGTAAAACCCTGAGGTCGTCAGCGGTCAGCCCTTCTTTTTTGGGGCGGGCGCAGGCGCCTCGGCCGGCTGGTCCGCGGCCGCGTCGGGCGGTAGCGCGACCGGCCGGGGCGCCAGCTTTTCGCGCACCCTGGCCTCGATCTCGTCGGCCAGCTTGGGGTTCGCGCGCAGCAGGTCGCGCGCGTTTTCGCGTCCCTGCCCGATTCGCTCGCCGTTGTAAGAGTACCAGGCGCCGAGCTTCTCGATGATGCCGTGCTCGCTGGCCAGGTCGACCAGCTCGCCTTCCTTGGAAATCCCGGTGCCGTACAGGATGTCGAATTCGGCCTCGCGAAACGGCGGCGCGACCTTGTTCTTCACCACTTTGACTTTGGTTCGCGAGCCGATCACTTCGGTGGCGTTCTTGATCGTGCCGATTCGGCGGATATCGATTCTCACCGAGGAATAAAACTTGAGCGCGTTGCCGCCGGTGGTGGTCTCCGGATTGCCGAACATCACGCCAATCTTCATCCGAATCTGGTTGATGAAGATGACGATGGTGCGCGAGCGCGATATGATCGAGGTCAGCTTGCGCAGCGCCTGCGACATCAGGCGCGCCTGCAGGCCCATCTGCGGCTCGCCCATCTCGCCTTCGATTTCCGCGCGCGGCACCAGCGCCGCGACCGAGTCGATGACCAGCACGTCGATCGCGCCCGATTGCACCAGCGTCTCGGTGATCTCCAGCGCCTGCTCGCCGTTGTCCGGCTGCGAGATGAGCAGGTCCTCGACCTTGACGCCGAGCTTGCGCGCGTAGGCCGCGTCGAGCGCGTGTTCAGCGTCGATGAAGGCGCAGGTACCGCCCATCTTCTGCGCTTCCGCGATACATTCCAGCGCGAGCGTGGTCTTGCCCGATGATTCCGGGCCGTAGATTTCGACCACGCGCCCGCGCGGCAATCCACCCACGCCCAGGGCGAGGTCCAGGCCAAGCGAGCCGGTCGATACGACGGCGACATCGGCCGAAATCGCCTGCTCGCCGAGCTTCATGATCGAGCCCTTGCCGAACTGTTTCTCGATTTGGCTCAAGGCCAGGTCGAGCGCCTTACTCTTGATCTCTATCGCCATAGATTATGCCCATGCGGGATTTTTTTGTTTGTCGCCGTGCGAAAAATCTTGCCACAAACTCGCGTTGATAGCTCTATCCGCGCCGGCGCTGGTGTCCACAGGGGGGTCAAGAAGAGAGCGCCGGCGTTACCGAAAGAACAAAAGGGGTACTGCACTGCGGCCGGCTAACGCGACTGGAACAGAAATGTCGCTAGCGCTTCGTAGCTGGATCCGCCGGGCCCGAGATGGCTGCGGTAGAGCGTGATCGATTCGATCCTCGAGACGCCGAACTCGCGGTCTTTGGCCGCGTACAGTGCCTGGCGGGTTTTGCCTGCAATCGACCGATCGCCGACCCGCCCGATCGTCAGGTGCCCGTTCCAGCGCCGCTTGTCGCGCTCGAATCCATATTCGGCCGCGACCGTCTCCAACCGGGCGGCCAGCGCGGCGAGCACCCCCGATTCGGCGCTGTGCAATCCCACCCAAATCGTGCGCGGATGCTCGAGGTCGGGAAACGCGCCGACCCCAGCCGCGACGACCTCGAATGGGGCAGTCTTGGCCGCGAGCTGACGAAGCCCGTCGCTGAGGCGCTCTAACCGATGCGAATCCACCGCCGGTCCGAGAAACTTGAGCGTGATATGCAGATTTGCCCGCGGCACCCATCGCACACCGTCGTGCGGATGCCTGAGTTCGTCGATCGTATCCGCCACCGCCTTCTCGACCTGCTCGCTCATCCGGAGTGCGACGAACGCGCGCACTCCTTTGGCTGCGCGCTGCCCCAGCTCGTCGTGCAGATGCGCCGGTGCCTGAGGTTGCGTCCAATGCGTCATCGACCTGTTCGAGCCGTTTGCTGTATCCAGGCCTCGTTCGGGCCGACCGCCAGTTCGTGCTCGACCAGAGGCAGCCGATCGTTGCCGAAGAACATCGATCCGTCGACGAACATGGTTGGCGATCCGAAGCCGCCGCGCGCGATCAGCTCCTCGACGTTGGCGCGCAGCCGGGCCTTGTACTCATCGGACGCGATCTTGGTGAAAAATTCTTTTTCGTCGAGGCCCGTTTGGCGCACAATTTCGCGCAGCACATCGTCCCGGCTGATATCCTTGTCTTCTCCCCAATAGCTCTCGAACACCAGCCTCGAGTAGCGCGCGATTACACGATGCTCGTTGGCGACGAACGCACCGCGCATCGCCTTTACCGAATTGACCGGGAACACGGCAGGGTTGCCGATTTTCAGCCCGTAGAATCGAGCCCAGTCGGCCAGATCCTTGACGTAGTACCGGGACTTGGCCGGAACGGGCCTGGCGCGATTCTCGTACACCGAAGGATTGACCGTGTTGAACAGGCCGCCGACCAGGATCGGCCGCCAGATGAGCTCCGCATCGTGGCGCCGCGCGACGTCCTCGATTTTGGTGAACGCCAGGTATGTCCACGGGCTCGAGCAGTCGTAGAAAAATTCGAGCTTCTTAGGCATCGTCCGATTTCCCACTCATAGTAGCTCAGTCAACCACCGCGCAACCATCACTCGCGCGCATTCTCCACTCCGTCTTTGCCATCGATCCTGATCAAGTCCGCGCGCACGTAGCCGATGAACGCCTGCGCCTCGATCCGCAGCGGCAGATGGCGCCTGTCGGCCGAGATCCACAACACCGTGCCGCGCGCCTGGCTGCGCAGCCGGCCGTCGCTGACGTACCAGACGTCGGGCACGACGCGCCAGGCGTCGAAGTCGCCGAGCGGGAGGCGAAGCTTCTCCCGATCCTCGACCTCGAAGGCGAAAACATAGCGCTGGCTGCCGCTGAACACGTCGAAGGCATAGGTCTTGCCTGGCGCGAGGTTCTGCGTCAGCGCCATCATCGCGCCCGATATCGGTCCCCACGGATCTGAGGCGATGAATTTCTTGCTCTCGGTTCCCTTGCGGTTCTTCTTTGTCACGGTGACGAGCTGCGCGGGCCGATCGATGGTCACGTCGTAGTAATTGAGCCGCGATTTTTCGTGTTGCACCAAATAGACACCGCTGGTGTGAAGCGTGTCATCGGCCATGTTCTCGCGCATGTAATCGCGCATCTTGTAGAACAGGTCGGCGAACGGGTTGGTCTCGATCCAGATTTCCCCGGTCCATTGCGGCGAACCTTTTTGCACTTTGTGGAACTCGATACGCGCCTGCGCCGCCGGAATTCCAATCCACGACGCTTGATAGATCAACTGCTCGCCGTCGTGAAACGGTATCGGTCCCGGTTTGTACGCCGGCACCCTGGCCCTGACGTCGGCCGGCAGCGCCATCGGGGTCGGCGCCGGAGTGGGCAAATGGCGATGCTTGTGCGGATGCGCCGGCGCAGCCTCGGCCTGCGGATCCGATGCGCCTGACGGCCGCATCGGCCCGGCGATGGCGCGCGCGCCGGCGGCGACTAGAATGAGCAGGAACGCGGCGATTACGATGCCGCGACGAACATTCACCCGCCTGGGCACGGCGTCGTGCTTTCTTGCAATGTCAGTCATGATCGCCAATAATTTTGGCGGATTGCGGAGGTGTGCGAAATGACCATCGCGCGGAATTTATTTGCTGCCGCCTTCGCGCTAGGCGTGGCTCTTGCCGTGCCACACCCCGCCTTTGCGCAGTATGGCGGCCAGGGATTGGGCAGCGCTCTCAATTCCAATGCAATGGCGCATCAGGGGAAAGTGACGCCCGGCGTTGACGATATGGGGGGTAACGCGTCGGCGGAATCGGCGTTCAAGATCATCAAGGACGTAAAGCTCGGCCTCAAGGACGCCGACCCCGCGGTGCGCGTCTCCGAACTGACGAAACTCCGCAATTTGCAGGATCCGGAAGTCAACCAGATCCTGATGACCTCGCTGTCCGACCCGGACGTGCGGGTCAAGATAAAAGCGATCGATATCCTCGGCGGGCGTGAAGCCAATGAGTCCGTGCCACCGATGTCCTCGCTGCTCTTTCTGCGTTCCACCGAGCCCATCGTCAAGCTGCATCTGGTGGCGGCGCTGGGCAGGATCGGCGATGCGCGAGGCGCGCTGCCCATCATGCAGTATCTCGGCGAAGATCAGGACGAGCGCGCCCGCGGTACTGCGGTCTTCGCCCTTGGCGAAATTGGAAGCGACAAGGCCGTGGCGCTGCTGAACGCGATCGTCGCCGAAGATCAAAGCCAGATGGTCCGGCGGCTCGCGCAGGAAGCGCTGCAAAAGGTCAGCGGCGAATTGCCGACCGAGCGGGTCAAGAACGTGGCTGCAAATTCGAGCAAAGACAGCCAGCCGACCGATCAGAAACTGGCCAAGCTGCGCGAAATGGACAAGAAGATGCAGGACCTGGAGCGCTGACCGCGCATCGTGTCTCCCTGGGCTTGAGAGCGGCCGTGCGGACAATCTCCGCGCGGCCGTTTTGGTTCCCGACCTGGCAGCGGTCCGGCTGCGGGCCGCGGCGCGCGCGCCTATTGCCTGCTAATCCACTCGCCTGCCATCACGCCATCGCCGCACCACTTTCCGTCCGCGACCACCGCGCTTCCATTGACCATCACATGCTCGATCCCGACCGGCGCCAGCGTCGGCGTTTTGGCATCCGCGCCGCATCCGATCGTTTCCGGCCTGAATATCACCAGGTCGGCCGCGTATCCGGGACGAACCAGACCGCGCGCGCCGAGCCGCATCCGATGCGCCGCCATCCCGGTCGCCTTGTGCACCGCGTCTTCGAGCGTCAGCAGTTTCAGCTCGCGCACGTAGTGCCCGAGGATTCGCGGGTAGGTGCCGAAGCTGGCGGGATTGTGATGCCCGTGCGAGGTCAGAATGGTGTCCATCTCGAACAGGTTCAGCGGATGCTTCATCGCTGCCTGCAGCGCATGCTCGTCGCCATAGTCGTCGCCGCTGTAGAGGTGATTCAGCACGCGCGCGCGGGTTCCACTCTCGCGTGTGATCGTCAGGTACGCATCGATCGGGTCGAGCTTGAGCTCGTCTGCAATCTGGCCGAAGAACTTGCCCTCGAGATGAGCGAGTTCGGGCTTGACCGCCCACATGAGCTGAACCGAATCGGCGATAAACGCCTTCAGCGGCTGGAATCCGTCGCGCAATTTCGCCCATCCGTCGGATGAATCGAGCAACGCCTCGAGCCCGGTTTGCGCCCACGCGGGGAAAATGACCCGAATCGTCGTGTTGCCGCAGGTGTACGGGAAAGTGTCGAACGCGATATCGACGCCGTCGCTCTTGTGACGCTCGACTTCGGCGATCGTATCGTCGACGGTCCTCCACGAGCGCCGCCCGACAAAAATCAGATGCGAGACTTGCAGCGGTACGCCCGCCTCGCGCGCGACGTTGGCCATCTCGCGCACGGCCAGGATGTTGTGCGGTACGCGGCTGTCGAAGAACAGCGAGCGCTCCGAGTATGCGCGCAGATGCGAGGTCAGCACGCCGCCTGCGGCAGCCGCCACCCGCCCGAGCGCCGCCAGCTCGGCCGGCTTTGCGATCATCCCCGGAAAATAGCCGAGCCCGGTCGAAAGCCCCACCGCGCCGTCGGCCATCGCGCCCTCGACCATCGCCTGCATAGCGCGCAACTGCTCGGCCGACGGCTCGCGCGCGTCCGAGCCCATCACGCTCAAGCGGATGCTGCCATGCCCCGCCAGATGCGCGACGTTCAAGGCGAGACCGCGGCGCTTGAGATACGCGGCGAAGCCCGCTACGTCGTCCCATTGCCAATCGAACGTCCGCTCGGCGCATAGCCGCCCCGACTCGTCGAGCAGGCGGCGGCGCTCGCGCGTCACCGGCGCCACCGAGAAGCCGCAATTGCCGCCGACAAACGTGGTCACGCCTTGCAGCAGGAATGGCTTGAGGATTTGTCCGTGATCGGCAATCGGCAGGACCCAGTCGGAGTGCGAATGCATATCGATGAAGCCCGGCGCGATCGCGCACCCGGTCGCATCGATTTCGCGCGCCGCCGAGGCGCCCGCGGCGTCGGCCGGATCGATCAGCGCCGCTACTTTGCGATCTTTGATCGCGACGTCGGCCCGAAAGCGCGGCGCGCCGCTGCCATCGACCACGACGCCGTTGCGGACGAGCAGGTCATATTCCATGAACGCGATTATTCGCGAATCGCGGCGCCAGGCGCAAACGCAGGCACCGGTTCACACCTTGATCAATCCATCGACATGGCCGGCGGAGCGTGGACATCCCGGGAACACCCGGTCGATCTGTGAAT
>Ga0187819_10000928_pt1 | contig 14889 bp, 11 predicted proteins | sample NC_wetland_sal_i_15_FD_132411 | JGI IMG/M metagenome (GOLD analysis project Ga0187819, IMG submission 132411) | Wetland sediment microbial communities from Neuse River Estuary, North Carolina, USA - SO4_4 | ecosystem: Environmental > Aquatic > Freshwater > Wetlands > Sediment | place: USA... | reverse complement strand
GCGACATTTTAGGCCAAAAGAAGCAGGTCGAAGTACTTGATCAAGGCACTTCATCAGCTATAACCTGACTTAGGCCGATATTCGGATTCTATTTCGCTAGCATTCGCGTCGGCTTTACTTCCCGATCGCGGGTGTAACGGCCATCTTCGCCTTACTGACTGAAACGGAATGACCACACCGTGATCAACTCGTTCTAAACGCTAGAAACGACACCGTAACGGGTCAATCTGAACAGCGATCAAACACGCGGCCGACATCTGTCTCCCGGGTTCAGCCGTCTCAGTCGAGGCGGGCCTCGCGGCGCAGCAGGGCGGGCAGGTCCGCCGGCGCCGGGCTGACGTCGTGCAGGCCGTGCTGGGTGAACCAGCGACCGACGTTCTCGGCGTCCCTGGTGAGAAACCAGGCGCCGCGCGGATTCGCGATCACGTCGACCACCTGCGGCAGGTCGATCAAGACCAGCCGCCCGTCGTGCACCAGCAGGTTGAACGCGGACAGGTCGCCGTGGGCCAGCCCGTCCCTGGCCAGGTCGACCAGCGCCTGGACCAGTTGGTCCCACAGCGCGGCGAGTTCGGCGGCGTCGGGCCTGGTCTCGGCCAGCCGCGGCGCGGCCGTCCCGTCCGCCGACCCGATGAACTCGAGCAGCAGCTCGGTCCCGAGGATCTGCGCCGGGTACGGCACCGGTACCCCGGCCGCGTACAGCCGGGCCAGCGCGCCGAACTCGGCGCCCGCCCACTGCCCCGCGATCGCTTCCCGCCCGAACGCGCTCCGGTTCGCGACGGCCCGGTTGGTGCGGGACTCACGCGTCCGGCGCCCCTCCAGGTAGCCGGCGTCGCGGTGGAACATCCGGTGGTCGGCGGCCCGGTACCGCTTGGCGGCGAGCAGGCAGGACCGGTCCGTCCCCGGCACCCCGCGCCGGAGCAGGAAGACGTCGGCCTCCTTGCCGGTCTTCAAGATGCCGAGCTCGGTGTCGACCGCGGCTAGCTCGGTGACCAGCCAGTCCGGGTAGGGCCTCGGGCCGCGCTCGGTCGGCGTCGACTGGTCCCAGGTGGTCCAGCGGTCGCCCTCGGGTAGGCCATCGGTAGCGTCGAACACCTCGATGGGCGGCAGCGCCCGGCGCACCCGGACGCGTTTGGCCGTGGTCGGCTGGTCGTCGTCGAAACGCTGCTTACCGCGGTGGTACCTAGATCTAAACTCTCCGCCGTACGCGAAGGGGTGGCTCTGCACGGATAGTGCTCCTCGGCTGAGTATCGGAAAGGGCAGGCGGCAACGCGCCCACGACGGGCTTAAACACGTAGCGCCTCCCTTCCCCTCAGCCGGCCACCATGGTCGGTCCGCTGCAGGCTGCCACACCACCCGGACCCCGCGCAACCGAATTTCCGCCCCGGGCTCAGAACCAGCCCACGCCGTCCTGGATGTACCTGCCGTGGCTGACCCGGTACCAGATGTGACTCAGCCAGTCCGGATACGGGAGGACCTCGGCGGCCAAGATCGCGTAGAAGTACCAGAACATGATCAGGACGCCTAGGAGGTAAGCACCGACTACCGCGGCGCCGATGACCCGGCGCCGTACCCCGGCCTCGGCCGGCCCCAGGATCAGCCCCAGGCACAGCACGATGGACAAGATCAGGAACGGCTCGAACTCCAGGGCGTAGTAGTAGTACTTGGTCCGGGACACCAGCAGGAACCACGGTCCCCATCCCGTGATCACGCCGCACAGCGCCGCCCCGGCCCGCCAATCCCGGCGCCACACCCACCAGCCCAGGCAGAACATCAGGGCCAGGACGGAACTCCACCAGATCAACGGGGTTCCCAGGGCCAGGACCTCCTGCGACCACGCCGGGCCGGCGCAGCCCGCGGGCGGGCAGAAGTGCGAGGCCCCGGCGACCGGGCCGCTGTAGGACTCGTAGTAGAACCCCACCGGCCGGGTGATCACCAGCCAGTCCCATGGCTGGGACTGATAAGGCTCCGGCAGTCGTATGCCGAAACCTGAGCCGACCGCCTGCACGTGATACTCGAACAGCGAGTACAGGGCCGAGATCACCGGGAAGTTGACGCCGTGCAGCTTGGCGTAGTTCCTGTCGTAGCCGGTGCTGGTCAGCAGCCAGTTGCTCCAGGTGGCCACGTACACGACCAGCGGGATCGCGATGAACGTGAGCGGCAGCCATACGGCCTCGCGCAGCGCGCCGTAGACGGCCCTCGGCAGCTCGGCGATCCGGCGGGCGTTGATCTCCCACGCGATGAACAGGCAGGCGAACCCGATGATGTACCAGGCCGCGATCCACTTGGTCCCGACGGCCAGGCCGAGGAATATGCCGCAGGCCACCTGCCACTTGCGCAGGCCGAACCGCGGCCCGGCGTCGCCCCCGGCCCGGCGCGCGGTCTCCTCGGCCAGCCTGGCCCGGGACTGGTCCCGGTCGATGACCAGGCAGCCGAACGCCGCCAGGATGAAGAACATCAGGAAGATGTCCAGGATGCCGGTTCGCGACAGCACGAACTCCAGGCCGTCCAGGGCCATCAGCAGCCCGGCGATGCAGCCCAGCACGGTGGACCGGAACATCCGCCGAGCGGTGCGGCACATGAGCAGGATCGCCAGCGACCCGAACACCGCGCTGGAGAACCGCCAGCCGAACGAATTCAGCCCGAACATCGCCTCGCCCATGGCGATGAGCAGCTTGCCGACCTCGGGCTGGATGACGTACTCCCCGTGCCCCCCGTAGGGGCACATGGCGAAGATGTTGGTGTGCCCCTGCAAGATCAGCTGGTTAGAACTCGCGACCGTACACCACTCGACGCCGTGCTGCAGGATGCTCCACGCGTCCTTGGCGTAGTACGTCTCGTCGTAGACGACGGCGCGCGGCACCTGCAGCCGGAAGAAGCGCAGGAACGCGCCGAACGCCGTGACCAGCAGCGGACCGAGCCAGCCCCACAGCCGGTCGTCCGGCATCGGGGGGGCCAGCCGCCGCTGAAGCTCCGCCAGCCGATTGGCGGCCTTGGCCCGGGATCTCGGCATCGGCCACATGCTATCGACGCCAATATCGGGTGACCAGGTCGCCTGCCGCAGCAGGTAACGAGCGCTCCGCGCCGACCCGACCAGCACACCACCAACCGTGCGACCAACGTTCCACGAACATCCCGACCAAGACACCACCATCCCTGCGACCAGCGTGCCACGAAACCTGCGACCAACGCACCACTTAAACCGCCGAAAGCCTGGCCCGGAGTCCGCCACTGTGGCACTCTGATCAGGTGGTACGTGTTCAACCGAGCCCGCTGGGCAGGCTGCTCGCCCGGCACGCCGAGGCGTCCGTAGCCGAGGCGCTTACGGACACCAGAGTGGTGGTCATAATCGGGCCCCGCCAGTCCGGGAAGAGCACCTTGGTCGGCTTGGTCGCCAAGAGCCGGGTCGCTGAATGGCGGAACCTCGATACCGCCACGACCCGCCAGGCGGCGATCGCCGATCCGGTCGGATTCGTCGACTCCGCCGAGCTCATGGTGATCGACGAGATCCAGCGGGTACCCGAGCTTCTGCTCGCCATCAAGGAGCAGGTGGACTCCGACCCGAGGCCCGGACGCTACCTGCTCACCGGATCGGCGCGCGTCCTTGGCCTGCGGGGCCTGCCGGATACCCTGCCGGGCCGGACCGAGACGATCGAGCTATGGCCATTCTCCCAGGGCGAGATCGACGGCACCCCGGACCGGTTCGTAGACGCCATCTTCGAGCAAGGCGAGGCGCTGACTCACGAATCGGCGCTGACCCGCCAGGAATACGCCGAGCGCCTCGTCCGGGGCGGCTTTCCCGAGGCGCTGGCCCGGACGAACCCTCGCCGGCGTGAGCGCTTCTTCGACTCCTACCTCGCCGATCTGGTCGCGCGTGATGTCAGCCAGCTGTCCGAGATCGAGCGAACCCCCGAGATGCGGGCCCTGATCCGCCTGCTGGCCGCCCGCTCCGGTCAGCTCCTCGTCGTCAACGCCGTGGGCAGCGACGCCAGGCTCCCAGCCAGCACCGTCCACCGGTACCTGGCGCTGCTGGAGGAAGTGTTCCTCATCAGGCGGATCCCATCATGGTCACGGAACGTGAGTGCCCGCGCCGTCGGAACCCCCAAGCTGGCCTTCGTCGATTCGGGCATCGCGGCCAACCTGCTGGGTGAGGACACGCGGAGCCTGCTGCGGCCCGGCGGGCAGTTCGGCCCGCTCCTAGAAGGATTCGTGCTCATGGAACTGGCCCGCCAGTTGACCTGGTCGCGGCAGCGCGCTGAGCTCTTTCACTACCGCACCAAGGACAAGGTCGAGGTTGACGCGATTCTTGAGAACCGCCAAGGAAACGCCGTCGGAATCGAGATCAAGGCCGCTTCCACCGTCACCGCCGCGGATTTCCGTGGCCTGCGGCATCTGGCCGGAAGGATCGGCGGCGACTTCATCGCCGGGATCGTCTTTTATACCGGCACCCAGACCCTTCCCTTTGGGCCGCGCATGCGCGCCATGCCCGTCAGTGCCCTGTGGCAGGTGTGAGGCTACCGTCCGCCACACCTCCAGCCGACGCACGCTCCAGCCGACTCGCGCGCAGACCGACGTCAGGAGTCGTCGCGGGTCGCGTCTCCGTCTCCGTCGCGGAGGTCGCGGATGGCGGCCTTGGCCCTACGCCCAGCGTCGCTGTCCCGCAGGTCGCGCAGGGCATCCTTCGCCCGGCGGGCGGCGTCGCTGTCCCGCAGGTCACGCAACGCCTCGCGCGCCTTGCGGCCGGCCTCTCCTTCGCGCAGGTCCTTGATCGCTGCCTCGGCCTTGCGCCCGACGTCTCCCTGCCGCAGGTCGCGGATCGCGGACTCGGCCCGGCGTCCGGCGTCGCTGTCCCGCAGGTCCTGCAGGGCCGACTTCGCCTTGCGCGCCGTGTCGGCCCGCTGGTCACCGCGCAGCCAGGCGGTCAGCAGAGACCACCACTTCCGCAGCTGCTGCTCAACTTCGGCCATCGCCGACTATCCTTCGCCTCGAGCGCTTCGAGCGATTCGCGCCCGCAGCTCTTCTTATATCTCGATAATATTCAAGATATAACGTGACAGCGACTCCGGCCAAGCCCGGGCATAGCGTGACCCGGCCAGGACCGCACGCGATCCGTCTGATGTGCTACCCGTCTGGCCGCCCGCAAACCCTTCTGCCCACCCGGCCAGACCTGGGACGCCGGGTGGAAGAATGCCTGGAATGCAGCGTCAGCGCATCAGCGGGCATTCGCCCTACGAGCCGGTCTTCGGGTTCTCCCGCGCGGTGGTCGCCGGGGACCGCGTTCTCGTATCAGGAACCGCGCCGGTCCCGCCCGGCGGGGGCCCGCCTCCGCCCGACCCGCACGGCCAGGCCAGGCTATGCCTGGACCTGATCAGCGAGGCCCTGGTCAAGGCGGGCACCAGCCTCGATCACGTCGTGCGGACCCGCATGTTCATCACCGACGGCGCCCACTGGCGCGAGGTGGCCCGAGCTCACGGCGAGGTCTTCGCCGAGGTCCGCCCGGCGGCCACCGCCGTAATTGTGTCCGGCCTACTCGACCCCGCCTGGCTCGTAGAGATCGAAGCCGAGGCCGTCCTGCCGGATAGCTAGTACTGCGCCCAGTTGAGTCACGCCCGGAGCCCCCCGCCACGCGACGCGCTGCCGGTCCCGGACCCGGCAACCACCCGTATGTTTCACCAGCACCACTATTCACGCCCGCAATGCCCTCGTTTGGGGCTTGTGGGCCACAAACCCCGTCTATCGGTGCTTGTGGCCCACAAGCCCCATTCCTGTTCGTCTCATCTACCTCGTAGGCATCATTAGTCACTGCTCACACGCCGGGCCTGGGGTTGGGTGCCCCACGGCCCGTCCATCGGGGCCGGCGGGCCCCATGCCCCAGTCCTGGAGGCGCCACCACTGGGGTTCGTGGCCCGCGAGCCCCGTCCATCGAGGCCGGTGGGCCCCATGCCCCAGTCCTGGAGGGGCGTCACCGCTGGGGTTCGTGGCCCGCGAGCCCCGTCCCTCGGGGCCAGAGCGCCGCATGCCCCGTTACCGAGGGCGAGTGCGGGAGACCAAAGCCGAGGCCGAACGCGGCCGGTGCGCCCTGCCCGCTACCCGCGCTGGATACCGTCCAGGATCACCTCGACGACCTCGCGGATGAAGTCCTCGGTCAGCGGCAGGTGACCCAGCAGCAGCCGGTGCTGGGCGGCGCCGAAGAAGAGGTCGAGGACGACCTCCCGGTCCACGGTCGCCGGGATCTCACCCCGGGCGATCGCGCGGTCCAGCATGATCCGGTGCTGGCTCCGCAGCGGCTCGAGCACCCGGTCCCGCCACGCCGCGCGCAGTTCCGGGTCGTACTGGGCCTCGGCGATCAGGTCCGCCAGCATCCGTCCCATGGGCGTGCGGGTCACCGCCCGGACCCAGGCGTGCAGGGCGTCGAGCAGGTCGCCGCGTAGCGTCCCGGTATCCGGCAACGGCTGCTCGGCACGGAACGACGCGACGAAGGCATCCAGCGCGAGCAGGCCCTTGGACGGCCACCGCCGGTAGATCGTCGTCTTCCCGACCCCGGCGCGCGCCGCGACCTCCTCGATCGACATGGCGGCCAGCCCCCGCTCCGCCAGCAACTCCACCGTGGCCGCCAGGATCGCCCGGTCAGCCTCCTGGCTCCGCGGCCGCCCCCGCGCTGCCCCGCCGCCCGCGGCGCCAACCCCCCCGCCGCCAACCCCCCCGCCGCCCGCGGCGCCACCCCCCCCGCCGCCCGCGACGCCGGCCGTGCCCACCCCGCCGCCAGGGGCCCCCAAAACATCCCCTGCCTCGGCCGGAAGATCCGGAATATCGAGCTCCATCGCCTGGTTCAACCCTTTGGAAATGCGAAACGATCCGTAACGTATTTGATTGGTATCATGCCCGTCACCGCGCCCCCCAACCGTACCGAGCCCGAGCTCGTAAGAGCCCCGGCCCGGACCCGCCATCCCCTCCAGCTAGCCCTGATCCTCGTCGCGGCGTTCATGGTGGTCCTCGATTTCAGCATCGTGAACGTCGCCCTTCCCTCGATCGAGCGCGAGCTCCGCATGCCACCGGACGCGGTCCAGTGGATCGTGACCGGGTACGCCATCTCGTTCGGCGGATTGCTCATCCTCGGCGGCCGGGCCGCCGACCTGCTCGGCCGCCGGCGCATGTTCGTCGCGGGCCTGATCGCGTTCTCGCTGGCCAGCCTGGCCGGCGGCCTGGCCCAGGACCCTGCCCTGCTGATCGCGGCCCGGGTCCTCCAGGGCGCGGGCGCCGCCGTCGTCGCCCCCGCCGCGCTCTCCCTCATCACCACCGGCTTCCCCGAAGGCCCGGAGCGTACTCGCGCCATCGGCCTGTACGGCGCGATCGCCTCGGTCGGCTTCGTCTCCGGCCAGGTCCTCGGCGGCGTGCTGGTCCAGTTCACGAGCTGGCGCGCGGTGTTCCTGGTCAACGTCCCGGTCGGCCTGCTCGCCGCCGCCCTGGCCCCGGCCATCCTCGGCACGGCCACGGCCGCAAGCACGAAAGCCCGCCCGAAGCACCGCCTTGACGTACGCGGCGCGCTCCTGATCACCAGCGCGGTCGCGCTCCTGGTCTTCGCGGTATCCCAGGGCGCCATCTCCGGCTGGACCTCCCCCCTGGTCATCGCGGCCGCCGTCATCGCGGCCGCCGCAGCCGCGGTCTTCGTGAAGGCGGAGACCCGCCACCCCGAACCCCTCATCCGCCCCGCCCTGCTCCACCGCAGCGCACTGCGGAACGCCACGACGCTCGCGTTCCTGATGGGCCTCTGGAACGGCGGGGAGATGCTCGTCCTGTCCCTGTACCTGCAGCAGGTCCTGCACGAGTCGCCGCTGTTCACCGGGCTGGTCATCGCCCCCCAGGGCGTGGTCGGCTTCACGATGGGCATGCTCGGCCCGCGCCTGGCCCGCCGCATGGGCGTCAAGCGCCTGCTCGTGCTGACCGCCGCCACGACCGCCGTCGGCTTCGCGGTCCTCACCCAGCTCCCCGCCGACGGGTACAGCCCGGTCCTGTTCGTCGTCACGCTCATCGGCTTCGGCACCGCGGGCACCGCGCTGGGCTCGACCGTGCTCGCCAGCCGCGGCATGGCCGACTCCGATCAGGGCCTGGTCGGCGGCCTGGTCAACACCAGCCGCCAGATCGGCGCCGCGGTGGGCGCCGCCCTGCTGCCCGCCGTCGCCGTAGGCGTCAGCGGCGGCATCGGCGTCTCCGGCGACCGCGCCGCGATGTTCACCGCCGCCCTCGCCGCGCTGACCGCCACCGCCGTCGCCTGGCGCGCCGCCCACCCGTTCTCCGCCCGGGCCCGCACCGCGAGCTAAAACCCCTTTATCCCGAACGCCATTGGTCCCCGCCCCGCGCCGCCAACGCGCGCCGGTCGGTTCTAGGCCCGGTTAGGCCGGTACTCCAGGCGCTGCCTCGCGTCGCGGATCTTGCCGGTCCGCTCGTTCGCCCGGGCCAGCTGTACGGCTCGGTTCAGCACCGACTGGTCGATGAGCCCGGAGTTGACGAGGAACCCGGCCAGCTCGCGCTGGTGGCCCGACGGCTCATTCCAGATGAGTCGCTGAAGCTCCTTCTTGTAGTCGGCGATCGCCGACCCGCTGGTCAGGTTGAGCGCGACCGCGACGTCGAGCATCGGCACCTCCTGGGCCGGGACCTTGTTGCGGATGACCTCCTGGTAGTAGAAGGCGATCGCCATCTGAACCAGGCCGCGCTTGTCGAAGTACGCCCTGACGCGCGACACGGCGTCGGCCACGGGCGGTTCGCCGTCGGACCTGAAGGTGGTCTCGCTCGGCCCGTCCTGCTCGCGCTCGCCGTCGACGGCCGGTACGAGCGCGGGCCGGGCCTGGCGGCTTGTCCAGCTCGGACTGTCATCGTCGCGTGGTGGCACGCCGACGAAGAGCACGACCGAGTACATGCCGATGCCGACCAGCCACTCTCCCTCGTCGAGCCGGACCGGGTACGGCTCGAGCCGGGGCGTCGCCGGCGGGATCACGTGTTCGGCCGTGGCCCGCGCGACCTGCGCGCTGGGCGGCGTCCTGGGGTGCCGCCGGGCCAGGTAGATCTCCTGGCCGGTGTCCCGGTTGAACAGCTCCCAGCGGTGGGCCACGTACCGCAGGCCCGCGCAGACGATCCCGCGGTGCAGGTACCGGTCCCGGCCGCCGCTCAGCAGCGCGCGGCCGATCCAGGTGATGTCGTCCGGCGGGCACGGCACGCGCTGGCCGCCGGCCGGTGACCAAATGACAAGCTCCGTTGCCATCACTACCTCACTGGGTTGAGCATTCGCCGGATCAGTCGTCACGGATGGCGATATCCGAGACGATGACGGTCACGTTCTGGGCGGCGCGGGCGCCGATGGCGAGCTGGATGAGCGTGTCGGCCACCTCGTCCGGGGCGGCCGCGCGGTGCTGGCGCATGACCTCGCACACGCCGTCGCTGCCCAGCGCGTTGATCAGCCCGTCCGTGGTCAGGACCAGTCGCTGTTCGTGGTCGGCGTAGGCCCACCAGCGCTCCGCGTCGACCTCGGTGTCCAGGCCGACCGCGGCGGTCAGCCGGTGGTAATCCGGGTCGGCGGCCAGCCCGGCCGCCCGGTCCGGGTCCACGTCCGCCAGGCGGCCGCCCACGGTGCCCTGGCCGGTCATCCGGTGAATCCCGAGGTTGTCCTGGAGGAGCACCTGGCCGTCCCCGACGTGGGCGCCCTCCAGCCACCAGCCCCGGACCTCGTCCCGGGCCAGGCGCACGACGTCCAGCGCCGTGGCCATGCCCTGGTGCTGCAGGGCGTCGCTGCCGATGGACAGGATGTAGCCGTTCACCCGCTCGACGACCTCCGGGAGCGGTGCCTCCGCCGGGCTCCGCGCGACCTCGTCCACCGCCGTCCGCGCCGCGATATGCGGCGACGGCCGGTCGGACACGCCGTCGGCGATGACCAGGAGCTGCGCGGTGGCCAGGTGCGCATCCTCGATAACTTGCAGGCGGTCACTGTCCTGCGGCCGGGTGCCCGGGGTGCTACGCGCGGCCGTGGCGAACACGAGCTCGGGCTGGGCCAGCGCGGGCGGGATGAACATTCGCACCTCGGTGTGCAGGCCGAACTGGAGCAGGGCGCCGTCGGTGAGCACCCTGCTCTCCCCGGGCTGGACCACGGTGCCGTTGAGCCAGGTGCCGTTGCTGGTAATCGCCGGGAGCAGCCACCACGCGCCGTTGGCGTAGGTCAGGGTGGCGTGCTCCCGGCTGACGGTCGGGTCGGTGAGCACGACGTCGCTCTTCGCGCCCCGCCCGACCCTGACCTGCTTGCTGGTCAGCAGGATCTCCCCGGTCAGGCCGCGTTCTCCCCACAACCACGCGCGCAGCGAACTCCGGGCCTGCCCCGGCCGGATCGTGCGGCTGGACGCCACGGCCTGCCAGAGCGTTACCTCGTCGCGCAGGCCGCCTTCCTCGCCAGCCAGGAACACGTCCCGGGGCGCGTCGTCAGCCTCTGCGTCCTTACGGTGCCGGCCCGGCCCGGCCTCGTCCGGCTGGGCGCGGACGTCCAGGGGCAGGCTCGGCCCGGTCATCATGGTGAGCCGCAGCCCGGGCATACGCGCCGCGAGCACCCCGGCCACCGCCAGACCGCCCACCATGGCCGCATACGCGACGATGCTCAGCACCGAGCGTGTCAGTGTCATGACAGCGTCGTCTCCCCGTCGTGGGGACCCGCCGCAGCGACCGGCCCCGCTCCGCCCGGCCCCGCTCCGCCCGGCCGTGTATCGGGCGGCACGATCGTCGGCGGGTCGTCCTCGTCCGGGCGCTCGTGACGGCCGTAGGCCGCCGGGCCGCCCGCGCCCCCGAACGGCGAGGGGCCGCCCGCGTGACCCCCCGCGCCGTCGGCCGACCGGCGCTGCCAGTCGGCCAGCAGCGACGCGAAGGCCGGCTCCTGTGTGACGCTCAGGCCGGCGGGGTACTCGGCCTCGCCGTTCTCGTTCGCCTGCTCGTAGATGGCCATCAGCTGCTCCCTCACTCGCTGCGGCATGGTTTGCGGCTTTCCTGGAGCTCGCATGTTCGGGTCGCGGCTGAGCCAGCTCCGCAAGAGCGTGTCCAGGTCGGCGGGAACGTAGCCGATCAGCACGGCCACCGGAACCGGGTCCACGAACCCGATGAGCTCCTTGAGGTCGAAGAACGCGGTCGCGTTCTCCCACCGGCCCAGCTCGTCGATGATGCCGAGGGACTGGGCCTCCCGGTACATCGGCGGATGCCCGGTCAGCATCTTGTAGATGACCGCGGCCAGCGCCCGCAGGTCGGCGTTCCTGGTTATCCAGCCGGGCCGGCACTCCATCTGCTCGGGCGGCGCGTAGAACATCGTGAAGCGGGCCGTCGAGGTCGAGGCATTGTTGCCGCCCTGTTCCTGGTAGTGCCTGGCCAGGCCGAAGTCGATGAGCTTCACGGTCGCCTCTTCGGTCAGCGCGATGTTGGCGGGCTTCAGGTCGAGATGGACGTAGCCGAAATCCCAGGCGGCCTGCAGTCCCTCCAGGATCTGCAGGCCCAGCCGCAGCACCACGCCGACCGTCAGGGTGTTGTTCTCCGTCGCGTCCCGGAGGAACCGGTCCAGGGTCAGCGGGAACAGCTTCGTGACGAGGTAGTAGCCGTGCTCGGGGTCGATATCGCTGTCCAGGACCTCGGCGATGTTCTCGTGGATGTGTCCCTGGGGGAGTGACATCTCCATCAGGGCATGGCGCCGTTCGCTGGCCGCGCCGCGCCCGCCCACCCTCGGTGGCGGCGCGATGATCTTGACCACGACCTCGTACCGGTATTCGCCGTACAGGTCGACCGCCACGAACGGGATGCCCCCCGCGCTGGGGGTGACGGCCAGCATCCGGTGGACGAGCCACCGGCGCCCGATAACCAGGCCCTGGCCATCGCCGAGGCCGCGGCCCGCGAAGTCTCCGCCGCGCCCGGTGTAGTCTCCGCCACGGCCAGCGGAGTCTCCGCCCCGGCCGCCGTAGCCTCCGCCGGTCCCGCGATAGTCCCCGCCCCAGCCGGTGCCCGGACCCGCCCCGGCCAGCGCCGCGGCCATGTCCCTCTTGGCCGCCTCGGCGCGGGCCGCGCTGTCCAGTGCGGTGTGCACCGTTTGCATGGTGAAGCCGTACACCAGCTTCGTCAGGCCCTCGTGGAATTCCAATTCCTGGTCGCGGGTAACGGCCTTCTTCGCGCTTTCATGGTCGCTGTCGGCCATGGCATCATTAATCTCGTTGCGGGCTTTACGCACCGCCGTGCCGCGCTGGGTTACCTCATAAACCGTCCGCGGTGAGAACGTTTTGAGGAGCACTGGCGCCAGGTCAATGAACATCAGCGCGAGCCACAGCAGCACGCGGCGCAGCAGGAAACCGGGATTCTTCCGGCTCAGCGTATCCAGCGCCTTCTCCCTGGCGAGCAGGCCGTTGTCCGCGTCGATCGTCTTGGCCGCCCGCGCGATGGCCGTGCTGGTCTGGCTGGCCAGCGCCGCATTTGCCGAACGGGCCGCCGCTGCCGCCTGGTCCAGGATCTGCTGGTCCGTCTGCTCCAGGCCCAGCGCCGTCTGCCACGCGTTGTAATCCGCACTGGCCTGCGGGCCACTTCCTGGTATACCCGTGACCTCGCCGGGCGGGAGATGGCAGTTGTTGCCGGTCATCTCGCAGATATAAATGATGTGGTCAGTGCCGGCCGTCCTGGTGGCGCTATTCAGGGCGTTCTGAGCCAATACCACCGGTGCGTTGATCTGGCTGGCCTTTTGCCGCGCGGCGGCGTATATCTGAGCGGTCTGCGCCTGGATATCGGTCACGTGCTGCACGGTGAGTTGCTGGGCGATCTCCGGGCCGAAGATGGCCAGGACGATGGGCTCGCTGATCACCAGCCCCACCAGGGCCGCCATCATGAACCGGACCAGGAAGTGCACGATCTTCGACCCGATGTGCTGCCTCTTCCCGGACTCCACCTCGTCCGGCGTGAGCGCACCGTAGTCGATGCTGCTCACGATCCATCGGTCGAAACTGAATACGATTGAGCCCCAGATCAGGCCCACGGGCAGGTATTCCAGCCACCGTGACGGAGAGAAGATCAGCGCCAGGGCAATGGTCATCGACGCGGTGGCGGCCAGCGCGGTCAAGATGACGACCGTGCCCATCGAGGTGTAGCGGACGCGATCCGGTGTGGTGAGTTCGTCCCGCGGGTCGACTCCCGCCACGCGCAGGCCGACCTGGCCCAGCGTCGCGGCGGTTAGTATCGCGACGATCGCTACAGCAAGCAGTGGGGTGACGATATCCCGCATGAGGGGCCTGTCCTTCGTAAGTTTGTGCTACTAAACCCCCGTAGCACGATGGTCCCAGCGGTCACGTGACTTGCCTGGCTCAAATGATGCAACTCCGAACACTTTGAAGTGGCGAGCCAGCATGAACGTCTTCCCTGCGGGCCGGTATAAACCGACCTGGATTTCGGACGTCACGGCGTTCGCGTGCGTCCCCCAGGTGATGCGGTCCCCGCTAGCGACCGCGCTGCGCCCGGTGAGCCGGGACCCGTTCAGCAGCAGGCCGTTCCGGCCCAGCCCGGTGATCCACCAGTGGCCATCGGAGAACGTGAAGTTGGCGTGCTCGCGGGAGATGGTGAGTTCCTGCGGCAGGCGTAGCTCTACCGAACTGCCCCGCCCGGCGCGGGCCCCCGACCGGCGGGTGTGCACGACCGCGTCTCCCGTCACCAGCCGCAGCGACGGCGGCCGCCGGTCATCGCGGGCGGTCGGCGCGTCTCCCGGGCCCCACCGGACGGTCTGGTCTCCCGTGGGGTCGACCAGGGTCAGCCCGTCCCGGATGCCCTGCCCGTCCCGGATGCCCTGCCCGTCCCGGACGCTCAGCCCGTCCCGGACGCCGTGCCGGGCCGACCCGCCGGACACGACCCGCAGGCGTCCGGCGGGTGCCCCGGCCACGCGAGGGGCGCGGGCCGCGGGCGTGAGGCGGTACCGTCCCGCCGGGACGGCCTCGTCCGGGACCACCCGCACGCTGACCGGTCCGGGGCTGGCCACCTGCGCCGCGTGCTCGGCCACCTGGGCCCGGTACCTCTCGTTGGCGTCCGACCCGATGACCGCCGGGTCCATCACCTCGGTCAGGTAGGCGTGATCGGCCGGGTTCATGCGCACCTCGGCGACGTTCGGCGCCAGCCACGACCCGGTCGGGGTGATCATGAACAGCTCCGGCAGGTGCTTCAGACCCGTCATCAGCACGTCGTGCCCGTTACGCCACGGCCTAGACGCCAGCCGCCACAGCAGCGGGTGGTCCCCGCTGATGCCCAGGCTGCGGGCCGTCACCGTGGCCACGATGGCCACCACCGCCACCGCGAGCAGCAGCAGGGTCCCCGCCAGCATGGAGCGCGTGATGACCAGGAGCAGCAGCCACGTAGCGGCGGCCACCCCGGCCAGCACCCACCGTCTCCTGGTCCGCGGCGGGAGCGGCGGGCGGCGCGGGCGGCGCGGTGGATCAGCGCGATCTGCCATCGCGGCACCTCCTGAACTGGGACTCCACGTCTGCACGATGCCGCCGCCGCATCGCGAGCGTCAATGAATCCCGCTCAGGTTCCAATCAGTTGGAAAACACCCCTATATCCCGAACGGACTATGGTTCCAGCCCCGCGCCGACCAGATCGGTCCGCGGGTGATGGTCACGATAGGAGGCGGCCGGAAGACATCGGCGACCCGCAGCCGAACCACCGCGGTCGGCCTCAGGCCAATCTCGCCCTCCGGCGCCCAGGTGCCCGCCGGCGCCCAGGTGCCCTCTGGCGCCCAGGTGCCCTCCGGCGCCCCGGCCGTCCCCGACCCGCTCGCGCAGGCCGCGTGACCCGCGGCCGGCTCGCCGTTCCGGAGCAGCGTGAGGGTGCTCAGCCCGATGCCGACCAGGATGGCCG
>Ga0187819_10000927_pt1 | contig 14898 bp, 13 predicted proteins | sample NC_wetland_sal_i_15_FD_132411 | JGI IMG/M metagenome (GOLD analysis project Ga0187819, IMG submission 132411) | Wetland sediment microbial communities from Neuse River Estuary, North Carolina, USA - SO4_4 | ecosystem: Environmental > Aquatic > Freshwater > Wetlands > Sediment | place: USA... | reverse complement strand
GCCGCCGGCCGAGGCCCCACAAGCGCCTGCCGAAGCCCCGACCGCGGCGCCGAGTGAGAACACGGGGGAAGCGGCCCCGCCTGCCGACACGACCGAAAATGGGTCGAGTGCCGCGCCGGCCGAGGACGCCATTCCGCAGAACCCGCTCGGCGGTTTGAAGAAGGTCGAGTCCGAGCCCGTACCCGCAGCGCCCTCCGCGGCGCCCGTGGCGCCTGCGCCCGAAGCCGGCACATCGGAAGAGGGACCTGATCTTTCGAAGGAATCCGGCGGAGGTGGCGGCCTGCCGCCAGGGATGGGCGCCTACGTTCTACCGCCCAAGGTCACGACCCCGGTCCCCAACTTGCCGATGCCGACGTTAAGCCCAACTTTGCAGCCTCCAGTCGCCGCGGCGCCGGTGCCCGCGCCGACTCCGCCGCCTCCGGCTGCCGCCTCGGCTCCGCCTGCGCCGTCTGCGACGCCCTCCGCTCCCGCGGCCGCCGCCGAGGAGCAGGCTGCGGCTCAGGCCAAAGCCCAAGCCGAGGCGCAGGCTGCGTCACAGGCCCAGGCTGAGGACGCAAGACGGGCCGCGGAGGAAATGGAAGCGAGGCGCAAGGTCGCCATCGAAGGAGCAGCTCAGGCCAAGAAGGTGCAGGCCGCGCCTCCTGCCCCCAAGCCGCCCGCAGCCGTGAACGCAGCGCCGCCGCCGGGCGCCGCACCCGAAGCGGGGCCGGACCTCGCAAAGAAATCCGGAGGAGGCGGTGCCCCAGCCCCGTCTGCTCCGAGCGCTGCGCCCCCAGCTCCCCCGGCTGCCGCTTCCGAGGAGCAGAAGGACTGGGACCTCGTGCCGGTGTTCTACGGCACCGATCGCGCGGTCGAACCCAACGCGCAGCGGCTCATGTTCGGGTCCGACCGCGGCCGCCGCCTGCAGCTCGGCCAGGCGTTGGTGACGGTTCCCAAGGTGCATCAGGTCCCGCAGGTCGAGCGCCCGTGGGCGCTGCGCATCCCCTACTTCGACGTGACGATCTACGAACAGAAGGAAGACCCCAAGCAGCACTTCACCATCAAGGAGATCAAGGCGCTCACCAAGGAGCAGCTGCTGGCGCTGGTGAAAGCGCGGCTGAAGCCGTCGCTCAGGTTCAAGGACCAAGCACTGGTGTTCGTGCACGGCTACAACACGTCCTTCGACAACGCGCTCTACCGCACGGCGCAGATCGCCTACGACCTCGAGTTCGACGGCGCCGCCTTCCTCTACAGTTGGCCATCGGGCGGAGGGGTGGCGAGCTACACCTACGACCGCGAGAGCGCGCAGGCGTCCGAACCCTACCTGCGGCAGTTCCTCGACATGGTGGTCAAGGAGACGGGCGCGAAGTCGGTCAGCATCATCGCCCACAGCATGGGCAACCAGCCGCTGATGGACGTGCTGCGCGACATGAAGTCGGCGGCGCCTCCGGGCGTTGCCATCAGCCAGGTGATCCTCGCCGCGCCCGACGTCGACGCCGACAATTTCACCAACCTCGCGCAGGCGATCAAAGGCTTCGCCAAGGGCGTCACGCTTTACGCCTCCGCCAACGACCGCGCGCTGCTCATCTCACGCAACTTTTGGGGCAACTATCGCGCCGGCGACGTGCCCGCCGCCGGTCCGCTGGTGCTGCCCGGTGTCGATTCGATCGATGTGACAGCAGCGAGCACGGATGCCTTCGCAATCAACCACTCGGGCTATGCGGAGAACAACAAGCTCCTGCAAGACATCGGCAAGCTCATCCTCAACGGCTTGCGCCCGCCCGATTTGCGGCTGTCGAATCTTAAGAAAGTCTCGACCGACCGCGGCGATTACTGGCGCTTCGTGAAGTAGCGCCGGCGCCCGGCCGCCGAAGCGCACAGCCCGCAGGGGGAGGAAGGGTTCATTTACCCCCTCTTGCGACACTCCCGCGATCGGTCGAAGGACGAGCCCCGGCAACGGGGATCGCGGTAGATGTGTACGTGCGTACTCCGCGCCAGTGGATTCCGAGGTCCCTTTTGGCCGGGGCCATGATGGCTGCCGGCGGCGTCTGCCTGTGGCACGTTTCGGACGTGCAGGCGGAGGACGCTGTTGTCGTCAACGGCCAGGACGCTCCCGATCTCGACAACTACGGCGGCGGCATGCGGGCCTCGAACCCGCGCGTGAAGCCGTTCCTTGCCGCCCACCCAGACCAGTTCGTGGTCCTCTGCGTCGCCGGCTGCAGCGGCCCCAAGAGCAAGATCGTGGAGTTGCTGCCGCGGCCGGTGAAGGGGCGCACGGCGGAGTTCCTGCCGAGCGCTGCCGGTCCTGAGGATAAAGCCAACGGAAAGGGCCGCTTTGCTCCTGGTGAAAGCGACGACGTCGTCTGCGTCGCCGGCTGCACGGGCAAGCCCGGCCAAGTGCTGCAGCGGGATCTCGATCTGCCGCCGCCGGTCGTCGCCAAGCCGCCGCAAGAGAAGTCTTCGGATGCCGCGCCGCCGGCAAAGCCCGAGAAGGGCCCCGAGCCGCTCGACATCCATCCGTGAGCGGGCGTCGGGGCTTAGCGCAGACCGATCCTTCAGTCGCCTGAGAGCTTCTTCACCTCGTCGTAGGTCGATACCTTGTAGACGAGGCCGTCCTTGATGAAATAGAGCCACTCGAGCTTGTCGCTGGCGGCGAGATCCTCGGGCGTCACCGAATTCAAAATGTCGAAATTCTGATCGTGGAACTTGACGGCGGTAGATTTTGCGGATTCTGGGTCGAGGTAGCTCCAATCCTCGACGGTCTCCGGAAGCCGCGTAGCGGCCTCTTTTTGGAAGACGACTTGGTTCAAGGAGGAAGCCGGGAGCTGACCGGACTTGATATATTCGATGATCGCCTCGACAAAGCCGATCTGCACGAGGCCCGAGCAGATATATTCGTTCGGGGGACTCCACTGTCTCTCGCGGAAATTTTGTAGTGTCGTCTTGTCGCCGTGCACGCTGCGCTCGACGCCGAACCACAGATTGCGCACGATGTGCACGATGGCCCAATAATTGTAGGTGGACTTGATCTTGTCGAGTAGCAGCCCGCGCACGCGCGCCTGCTTGGTCTCGTCGAACCAGTCCGTCTTGAAGCGCTTGATGGCGAGGAAGGCGCTCTTGTCCGCGATGTAGTCGCGTAAGTCCGTCAGGTCGACGCCCTTGGTGCCGGACTCGATGACGAAGGTGTTGCTGTAGCCGGATTCGAATTGCGGGCCGGTGAACACCATGGCGGCGTGCGAGAATAGCGACTTTGTCGCCCAGCGAATCGTCCAAGAGGCAAGGTCCCAGTTGTGCCGCGTCAGCACCACATCGGCGCGCTCCAGGTAGTTGCCGGCGAGGAAATCCTCAACCGGCATGGGCCACACCTCCGGCGTCACGTCGGGAGGCACGGGCGGCTGCGCGGCGGCAGGGGCCGGGGCCGGAGCTGGAGCCTGCGCTGCGGCCGGAGGTGGAGCCGCCGGAGCGGGCTTTGCCACAGCGGGCGCGGGTGGCGTGACCGGTGCTGCCGGATTGGCGGCGAGCACGGTGCCGGCAACCAGGGCCAGCGCCACTACGCCCAAGCTCGCTGCGACGAGGTTGCGGTTCATGATCGGCCCCCACTGGAATGCCAGAATTAACTGTGACGCCTGCAAGGTCGAACGCGTCTTCCACCATACTTTCTTAGCGTGACTAAGGCATCGGTCGCTGCGGTCAAACGCGCAAGGCTTTTCGGGCGGTGCAGCGCCGCAACGGTCTTGCAGGATCGCCATAGCTGTTCCAAAAGCGTGCCTTAACCTTGAGATGACGACCATGTCCCCCCCGCCGCCGGCAAATTTCGAGGCCCTCGCCGCCCAGGCGCGCACGCTGCTTGCGGTGTTCAGCGCGGGAGGGCACGAGGCCGTCTCCCCACCCATCATCCAGCCGGCCGGTGTGTTTCTCGACGTGCTCGGCGAGGCGCTGCGCGGCCGCACCTACGTGTTCTCCGACCTCAACGGCGAAGAATTGTGTCTGCGCCCGGACCTTACCGTGCCGACCTGTCGCCTCTACCTGGAGCGCCACCCGCAGGCCGATGCGCCGGCGCACTACTGCTACAACGGCCCGGCGTTCCGTTTTCAGCCTGCAGGCGCCGACGCCTCGCACCCGCGCGAGTTCCGCCAGGCCGGCATCGAGGCCTTCGGTGGCGAGGACCGGGAAGATGCCGACGCCCGCACGCTGATGCTGGTGCTCATGGCGCTGCAGCAGGCTGGGTTGCGCAGCTGGAAGCTGCGCATGGGTGATCTGGGGCTGTTTAGGGCGCTGCTCGAAGCGGCCGAGATGCCGGAGCGCTGGCGGCGGCGGCTGCGCCATCAGTTCTGGCGTCCGGATGCTTTTCGCGCGGAGCTGCGGCGGCTGACGACGAATCCCGCGCGCTTTTCCGCGCACCTGCCGCACACGCTCATCGAGGCGCTCGACCCCGACAATCCAGCTCGAGCCGAGAGCCTCGTCGCGGAAGAGCTCGACAAGAGCGGCATCGAGGTGTTCGGGGTGCGCTCCGTCGCCGAGATCACGGAAGGGTTGCTGGCGCTTGTGGCCGACGCCAAGGCGACACCGTTGAAGCAATCGACGGCGGCCTCGATCGAAGGGTATCTGGAGGTCAAGGCCTATGCCGATCAGGCTCCCGCCCGGCTGCGCGCTCTGATCGGCAAGCCGCAGGGACGATTTGCGGCCGCCATCGACGCGTTCGAGCGCCGCGGCGCGCTTCTGAAGAAGGGTGGCGTCGAGCTTTCGGAGGTGCCGTTCTCGGGTGAGTTCGGGCGCAACGTCGCCTACTACAGCGGCTTCGTGTTCGAGGTTCTGGCGCTCTCGCTTGGCGCCGCCAGCCCCGTCGCCGGCGGCGGCCGCTACGATGGGCTTCTGCGCGCGGTCGGTGCGCCGCGAGAGGTGCCGGCGGTCGGCGGCGCGATCCACACCGAACGGTTGCTGGCCGTGGTCGGAGGCAAGGCATGAGCGCGCTCGTCTTCGCCGTGCCCTCCAAGGGGCGGCTCATGGAGCAGACGGCAGAGTTTCTCGCCAACGCCGGGCTCAAGCTGCGCAAGGTCGGTCACGACCGGGGTTACCGCGGCGAGATCGAGGACTTCGCGGGCGTCGACGTGGCCTTCGTGTCGGCATCCGAGATCGTCGCCGAACTCAACCGCGGGCACGCGCATCTCGGGGTCACCGGCGAGGACCTGGTGCGCGAGAACATCGCCAACGCCGCCGAGCGTGTGACCTTCCTGCGGCCCCTGGGGTTCGGCCGCGCCGACGTGATCGTGGCGGTGCCGAAGTGCTGGATCGACGTCAACGAGGTGGCCGACATCGCCAGCGCGGCGGCGGCGTTCCGGCGCCAGCACGGACGGCCCTTCCGCGTTGCCACCAAGTACGTGAACCTCACGCGGCGCTTCTTCTCCTCACGCGGCCTCGCCGACTATCGCATTGTGGAGAGCCTCGGCGCCACCGAGGGTACGCCGGCGGCAGGCACCGCCGACATCATCGTCGACATCACGACGACGGGTGCCACGCTGGCGGCGAACGGCCTCAAGGTCCTGGAGGACGGCATCATCCTGCACTCCGAGGCGAACCTCGTGGCCTCGAAGACGGCAGCATGGCCGGAGGAAACGAAGAAGACGTGCGAGCGGTTGCTCGCACGTCTCGGGATTTCTGCGTTCGCAGCTTGAGCTAGGGCCTCACGAAGGCATCGACGCGCATCCCCGGCAACAGCGGCACGTTGCCGTCGAGCTCGATCGTCATCTCCAGGACCTCGATATCGGAGGGCCGGCGCGGTCCCCGCGAGGTGATCCGCGGCGTGGCCATGGCCGGCGCCAGCGCCGTCACGGTGCCTTCGAAGTCCTTGTTCGGGTAGTTGATCGAGCGGACGAATGCCTTCTGCCCGACCCGGATCTTCGCCACGTCGCCGTCGTCGACCTCCGCCTTGACGCGCACGACCGACATGTCGCCGACGACCGCCAGTACTTGATCGGGCGAGGGCGACACGATCTCGCCCTTCCTGCCGTTGACCTCCAGCAAAGTGCCGGCATGCGGCGCGCGGATGCGCGTCTTGTCGAGCAGGGTTCCCGCGAGCGCCACGTTGGCGCGCGCCGCGGTGAGCGCCGACTCGAAGCGGTTTGGTGTGGGCAAATTGGATTTGGCCTGCGCCTGCGCATAGGAGAGGCGCTCGCGCTCGACGCGCTCCTGCGCTTTCGCCAACCGCTTGCGCGCGTCCGTGAGCTGCTGATCGGTCACCTCGCCGCGCCGTTTGCCGGCGATCGCGGCGTCGAGCTCGAAACGGGCGCCTGTCACCTCGCGCTCGGACGAATAGACGCCGTCCTCGCCCTTGGTCACGTCCTCGCGGCCCGAAGTCGCGGGCTGGGCGTCGCGTTCGCGGCGGCTCAGACCCTCCTGCGCTTCCGCGGAGGCAAGCCGCGCGCGCGCTTCCTCGTCGTCGAGGCGCAGGAGAAGCTCGCCCTCCTCGACCTTGTCGTTGACCTTGACCGGCACGTCGGCGACCTGGCCTTGGATAGCCGCGCCGAGACGGAACTCGCCGGAGCCGGGCTCCACGCGGCCAGGCGCCGCCACGACCCACGGCAGCACGCTCTTGGCGGCCGACGTCGTCGTGGTCGGCGTGCTGTTGTTGGTGCCGTAAAGCCCCTCGCTCAGCATGTAGCCGCCGAGAGCCGCCGCGACGAGGGCGACGATGATTAAGATGGTTCTAAGCATGGCGCCTTATCCTAAAGCGGCCGCGAAGGGATTTATCGCTGCCAGTGGGTTGAGTGGTTGCAGGTTCGGTGGTGACGGACGGCGTCGCGATGGGTTGCGGCTCGTGATGGTGGTCGTCGTGTGCAGCCGGCGGCGAGCCGTCCTTTTGCGGGCGCTCCTCGCTGGAGATGATGCCATCCTCGATGCGAATGATGCGATCGGCGTAGGGGATCGTGCGGTGATCGTGCGTCACTGCGAGCACGGCACGATTGGGATCCTTGGCGACCTCTGCAAGAAGCGCCATAACGGCACGCCCGTTCTCGGCGTCGAGCGCGGCTGTCGGCTCGTCCGCGAGAATGACGCTCGGGCGCCCAGCGAGCGCGCGGGCGAGCGCGACGCGCTGCTTCTCGCCGCCGCTGAGCTTTGAGGGGAAGGCCGCTGCGCGGTGCGCAAGACCGACGGCGGTGAGCGCCGCCACCGCGTGCTTGGGCGGATCGACGACGGGTGCCGCGCGCACGTCGAGCGCGAGCATCACGTTCTCGCTTGCCGTCATCGTGGGGAACAAATTGTAGCCCTGGAACACGAAGCCGACGTGACGGCGACGGATCTTGGCGAGGCCTTCAGCATCGAGGCCCGCGGTCGAGTTGCCGGCCACGACGAGCTCGCCTTCGGTCGGCGAAAGGATGCACCCGAGGATAGACAGGAGCGTGGTCTTGCCGCTGCCCGACGGCCCCATGAGCAGGGTCAGCTCGCCCGCGTAGAGCTTGAGGTTGACGCCCTTCAGGGGCTTCACCTGATAGGCCCCCGAGCCGAACACCTTGACGATGTTCTTCGCCTCGAGAAGCGTCTTGCGGTTTGGCTCTCGCTCTTTCATCGGCTGAAGACTCCTGCGGGATCGATGCGCGTGACCTTAAAGATCGCGCTTATCGCGGCGATGATGCACATGCCAAGCGTCAACGCGAAGAGAAGCAGCGCGAGGCCCGGCGTCATGATGATGAGCAGCGTCGTGCCCTTCGTCGCCCAGATGATGATCATGCTCAAGATCATGCCGATGCCATAACCGAGGAAGGCGCTCATGATGGCCTGGATCAGGATCACCTTGTGGATGTAGCCGGCGGAAGCGCCGAGGGCGCGCAAGGTGGCGAATTCGTTCAAATGGTCCTTGGTGCTCGAGTAGAGCGTCTGCGCGACGATGACGACGCCGACGATCATGCCGAGCGCGGCGCCAGCGATGAGTGCCGAGCCGGCGCCGGTTTGAAACAGCCAGTAGTCGACGCTGCGGCTGCGGAACTCGCGCTGGGTGAGGATCTCACGGTCTTTGAGGCGGTCGGTGAGGTCGGCGCGAACCGATTCAAGATTGGCGTCGGGAGAGAGACGCACCAGCGTGTAGCTCGCTTGCGTGTTGGCGGCGTCGAGCAATTGCCGTGCGCGCTGCAGCGAGGTGAACACGTAAGGCAGCGTGGTGAATGAGCGGATTCCGTGCGTGACGGCGCCGACGCGGACGCGGGTGTTGTTGATCTCGGCGATGTCGCCGAGCTTGTCGATGCCGAGGTCGGCGAAATACGTGTCGTCGGCGGCGACCGCAAACGGCTCGGCGAGCTCAGGGATGCTGCCCTGCGTGATGTTCCACGGCTTCAAGCTGCCGTTCTGGTGATCGGAGCCGATGAGCAGCACCGCGGTCGTGCCGCCGTTGGGCTTGCGCCAGCCGGCGAAGCCGACGACGAGATCCTCCGCCCCCGCAATGCCCGGCGTCGACAAGGCAGCGTATTTTTCATGTCCGATGAGGAACGAGGGGTCGTCGAAGCTCTTGGTGCCGAACGGCACCACCCAGAGGTCGCCCTTGGAGTGGTCGAGCATGGCGGCGATCATGGTTTCGGAGCCGATGTAGAGCCCGCACTGCACAGCGACGAGCACGACCGAGAACACGATACCGGTGAGCGTGACGACGAGGCTCAAGCGATCGTGGAAGAGGTTGCGGTAGGCAAGCTTGCCCGCCATCCGCACGATCTTGGGCTTGCCCTTGGCATTCTCGGCTGCCAACAGGGCGCCGGTATCAGCAGCCTGTGCCTGCATAGCTTGTTCCTCGATCCCTACGGAGTGCGGGCTTCCAACGGAGTTCGTTTCGCAGCTCTCGATCCCAGAAATACGGCTGGGATCGAGAGAGTGTCATGGACCTGCAAGGTCGCCAACCAGGGCTTTTTCTTCGCCCAGACCGGCTTTACTCGCAAGGCGTCGTGAGCGTCAGGCCCACGGTGGGGAAGAACTTCTTGCAGTCGAGCTTCTTTTGCGGCTGCGATCCGGAGTCCACGGCAGCATCGGCTACCTTTGCCGGCTGAGTGGCCGCATCCGCAGTCTTATCCGTCTTTACGATGATTTTCTCGGGTGAATCCGTGGCCTGGCTGCCGGCGACGTCGGCCGAAGCGACCGCAATCGAGGAGTTCTCGTTGTCCACGGCAGCAACCGCGGTCACGGGTTCGTCCTTGGCAACGCTGACGGGCTTGGCCTTGCGGGCCACGTAAGCCCGGTGCTGCACGGGGGTGCGCACGATGTACTCGGGGTGCCAATGGTGGTGATGGAAGCCTCCGAAGCCGCCGAAGCCGAAGTGGATCTTAAAGCCAGCTTCTGCGGCCGGGCTCACCAGCGTCGCGAGGGCAAACGTCGCCGAGGCTGCCGCAATCAGGGACTTGTTCATCGTCTTCTCCTTCTGGCCGCGATGGTGAGGCGCCCATGCGCCACCGACACCCGGCAATGTTCATCTGCGATCACCATGGCGGGTGTCCCGGGCCCGCGCTGTTCCTGGAGGGACAGGGGCCTGCCGCTCGGGACCGAGGAGAGCTCGTGGGGCGTGGCAGGGCCGCTTGCGTTACTCGCAGGGGACCGTCAGCGTCAGGCCGACCGAGGGGAAGAACTTTTTGCAGTCGAGCTTCTGGGCGACGGCAGGCTCGCTCTTCGTCGTATCGGCGGTCTTGACCGGATCGATGGTCTTGGCGGCTTCGGCGGTCTTCGCGGTCTCGGTGATCTTCACCGGCTCGACCTTCTTGGCGTCGTCCACGGACGCGACCGTGATCGAGGAGTTCTCGATGCTGGCGACCTTCGGCTCGGCAACCGTGATCGATGAGTTCTCGTTCTGGGCAACCGTCTTGTCGGCCTGCTTGTCGTCGTCCTGGGCGACATTCGACTTGCGGGCGCGGACGGGAGCGCGTTCCTGGACCCGTTCAGCGCGATAGACGCGGCTGGGGGCTTCGTAGGAACCGTAATTGTGGAAGGCGCCGAAGCCGAGCCCGATGCCACCGAAGCCGAGGTGGAAGCCATGACCGGCCTCGGCCTGGCTCACGGTGGCGGCGATAGCGACGGCGGCGGTGGCGAGAGCGATCAGCGACTTGTTCATGTCTTCCTCCATCGGATGGGCGTCAGCGCCCTGGCTTTCTCTGAGGCTCATCATGGCCGGAGTGGTGCGCCGGCGCTGTTCCAGCTGAAACAGCCGCGAGGATTTTTGCGGTCATAAAAAAATTATATGAAACAATGACTTGGCGGAACTCCGGTATCCGGGCACTCTCCACGGCGGCCTCCACGGCGGCTGCGTAGCGCTTCCACCGGCGCCGGATTGTGCTGCCGCCGGTGCGCGACCCTGCTAGAGTGACGGCGTGAGGCTAAAGGCAGCCGTCCTCAGGGAATTCGCTGAATTCAGCGGGAGAAGATTGCCAAATTCGCCAAAACTGCCGTAACGCACTGCCATCGCCGCCAGGACCAGACCGACCCGCATGCGCCTCAACAAGTCCACCAGCCACGCCGTTCGCATCCTCATCGACTGCGCTAAGTCCGGCGATCGGCTGATCAAGGTCGCCGACATCGCCCGGCGGCTCGAGATCACCCAGCAGAACGCCTTCAAAATCGTGCATCTGCTGGCCAAGGCCGGCTTCCTAGCCTCCGTCCGCGGCCGCCACGGCGGCGTGCGGCTGGCGCGGGCACCAACCAAGATCCGCATCGGCGACGTCGTGCGCGGCATCGAGTTTCCCGTCACCGAGGGCAAGGGGAGCGCCGGTCCGTCAGGGCTTAACCAAATCGTGGACGACGCGCTCGAGGCCTTCATCAGCGTGCTCGACCAGCACACGCTCGCGGATATGGCCGAGGGCAGCCAAACGTTTGCGGACGCGGGTTCCGGCGGCCGCTCGGGCAAGTCCACCCCGCGCGGGGCTGCCGCCTCGCTCAGGGGCCGGAGGGGGCCCCAGCAGGCCGTAGCCCGCTGACCCCCGGGGCCCGAATTCGGCTTATCTTGAAGGGTGGTGCGGCGCGCCGTCGCTTGACACCCGCCGCGAACCCTTCAAAACTTGACCCAGACATTCCATATTGAGGATGTGCGGCGGTTCAAGGGGTTGGCCGCACGAGTGATCTAGCATGAAGCACGTCGGGACAATCTGCGAGAAGGCGGCGCCGCCGGGCACGCACTCCATGCGGGGCGCGTCATGATCGTTTGTTCCTGCACGATGATCTCCGACCGTGACATCGAGGATGCGCTCGTCGAAATTCTCGGCCAGCCCGACGCGCCGATCCCGACACCGGGTGTCGTTTATCGCCACCTGAAGAAGCGCATGAACTGCTGCGGCTGCGCCCCGCTGGCGGTCGAGACGATCTACAACAAGGTGGAAGAGCTGGAGCGGAAGGGTGTGATTTGTCCCGACGTTTGCGCAACCGCGCGCAGCAAGTTGCTCGAGTTCTCCTCGGCGCGCGCTCGTTTGCGCCCCACCGCGCCCGTCACGGCTCCCGCCGCCGACGCGAAGGATAGCGGCCGCAAGGTCGCCTGAGCGGTTGCGCCGCAATTTCTGCGGTGGCATAGCACTCAATCTCAAACCGCGATCGACGCGCCGCCTCGCTTCCGAGGCGTTCGCTCCTGAGTCAAACGCCCCGCCGTTCAACTCAGCGATTTTGAGCGTGATTTCCGCCAGGCACGGAGGGCAGCCATGAAGGGCAATAAAGAGGTCATCGAGGCATTGAATTACGCGCTGAAGCTCGAGCTCGGGGCCGTAAATCAATACTGGCTGCACTACCGCCGGCTCGAGAACTGGGGCTTCACCCGCCTCGCCAAGAAGGAGCGCGCGGAATCGGTCGAGGAGATGCACCACGCGGATAAGCTCATCACGCGCATCATCTTCCTCGAAGGCTTTCCCAAGATGCAGGAGATCGCGCCGCTGATGATCGGCGAGACCCTGAAAGAGGTTCTCGAGTGCGATTTGAAGGGCGAGTACATCGCGCAGGAGTTCTACACCAAGGCGCGCGATCTCTGCCGCTCGCACAAGGACTTCGTGTCGATGGACCTGTTCGAGCACCTCTTGAAGGACGAGGAGGGGCACATCGACTTCCTCGAGACGCAGCTCGACCTCTTGAAGGCGATCGGCATCGAGAACTACGGCCAGCTCCAGTCGGACCCCGCCAACGAGGTCGAAGGCCACGCCGACTAGGCTGCGTTAGCTGGCGTCTTCGGGTGCTTCGAGCGCGCGGAAATGCCCGCGCTTCTGCAGCCACAGGAGCAGCGCCAGCGCGGGCAGCGCGGTGAAGACGCACGCCACGAAGAACGCCGGCCAGCCGAGCGCCTTGGCCGCAAAGCCCGTGCCCGACGCAAAAAAAGTGCGCCCGGTGGAGGCGAGCGCGGTCAAGAGCGCGTATTGCGTCGCCGTGTGCAGCGGATTGCGGCACAGCGCCGATAGGTATCCGACAAAGATCACCGTGCCGATCGCGGTGGCGAAGTTCTCGATCATGATCGCGACGCTGAGTGCGGACATGCTCGGCTCCTGCCAGCCGAGCCAGACGAAGGCGAGGATGGAGACCGACTGCAGGATCGCGCCGATCCACAGCGCGGTCGCCAGCGGCAGGACGCGCGCGACGGCACCGCCGGCAAATCCGCCGATCAGCAAGGCGGTGAGGCCTACGCCCTTCACGATCGATGCGTACTGCAACTTGCTGTAACCGAGCGACAGCACGAAGGGCGCCGTCATGGCGCCGGCGAGCGCGTCGCACAGCTTGAACAGCACCACGAACGCGAGCACGGCGAGGGCCGCGTCGCGCGTGAGGAACTCGGCGAAGGAATCCCGCGCGGTTTCGTACAGGCGCAGCAGTGCGCCGTGACCTTCGGTTGGATCGTGCTCCGCTGCGCTCTGCGGCTCGCGCGCGCGCAGAGTCGTGATAAGCCCGACCAGCACAAGCGCCGCCGCAAGTGCGTAGGCAATCGGCCAGATGGTCTCCTTGCTCAGCCCCTGCAGCTCGAGCCATCCGGCTAGGCCGACGACACCTGCGCCCGAGGCCAGCATTCCCAAGCGATAGGCGGCGACGTAGCTCGCAACGCCGGCCGCCTGCTCGTCGGTCGGCAGGCTCTGCACGCGGAAGGCATCGACGACGATGTCCTGCGTCGCCGAGGCGGAGGCGACGAGCAGCGCCGCCACGCCCACCACGAGCGGAGATGCCAGCGGGTCGCGCGTGCCGAGAAAGAGGATCGTCGGGATCAGCAGCAGCTGCGTGGCGGCGAGCCAGCCGCGGCGGCGTCCGAGGCGCCACAAGAACGGCACCTGCCAAGCGTCGACGACCGGCGCCCAGATGAATTTGAGCGTATAGGGCAGCCCGGCAAGCGACAGCAGGCCGATGGTGCCGAGGTCGACGCCGCGGTCCGCCATCCATACCCGCAGCGTCTCGCCCGAAAGCGCCAGCGGCAGCCCCGAGGAGAACCCCAGCAGCGCGACGATCAGCACGCCCGGGCGCAGGTAGACGAGCAGGCCCTCCAGGAAGGAGACGCGCTCAGGCTCTTGGGTCTCGGCAGGCGCGCTCATGTGGAGAGGTCCGGGCTCGAGTGGGAATAGGGATGCGGGCTTGCTACTAAGGCAGCGCCCATCTGTCGATGGACAGAGTGACCAGAGTGCGGCGGGCGAGGGAGAGGCGGCATGGGGCGCTACATTCTGGCGATCGATCAGGGCACGACCTCCTCGCGCGCCCTGCTGTTTGCCGAGGATTTCCGCTTAGCCGCGCTCGCGCAGGAGGAGTTCCCGCAGCACTACCCCGCCTCGGGCTGGGTCGAGCACGACCCTGAGGACATTTGGCGCACGACGCTCGCAACTGCGCGCGGGGCACTTGCCCAGGCCGGCGCCAATGCCTCCGACGTGGTCGCCATCGGCATCTCCAACCAGCGCGAGACGGCGATCGTGTGGGAGCGGGCGACGGGGCGGCCGATCTACAACGCCATCGTGTGGCAGGACCGGCGCACGGCGGACGCCTGCCAGCGGCTCCAGGCCGAAGGCCTCGAGGAGGCGGTCAGCGCCAAGACCGGGCTGCGGCTCGATCCCTATTTCTCCGCCACCAAGATCGGATGGATCCTCGACCACGTCGAAGGGGCGCGGGCCCGGGCCGAACGCGGCGAGCTTGCTTTCGGCACGGTGGACTCGTTCCTGCTCTGGCGGCTGACGGGCGGGCGCGTCCACGCCACCGACGCGACCAACGCCTCGCGCACGTGTCTGCTCGATATCCATACCGGCGCGTGGGACGCGGCGCTGCTCAAGCTCTTCGGCGTGCCGCGCGCGCTGCTACCGGAGGTGCGCGACAACGCGGCCGAGTTCGGCGCAACCGAGCCAGAGCTGTTCGGTGCCGCGATTCCCATCCGCGGCATGGCCGGCGACCAGCAGGCGGCGACCATCGGGCAGGCGTGCTTCAAGCCCGGCATGATCAAGTCGACCTACGGCACCGGGTGCTTTGCCGTGCGCAATACGGGGGGCAACGCGATCACCTCGCGCCACCGGCTGCTTTCGACCATCGCCTATCAGCTTGAGAGGAAGCGCACGTACGCGCTCGAAGGCTCGATCTTCATAGCGGGCGCGGCGGTGCAGTGGCTGCGCGACGCACTCCGCGTCATTCCCGATGCCGGCGCCGCGGGCCGCATGGCGCAGGAGGCAGATCCAACGCAGAACGTCGTCCTCGTTCCGGCGTTCGTCGGGCTCGGTGCGCCCTATTGGGACTCAGATTGCCGCGGCGCGCTCTTCGGGCTGACGCGCAATTCGGGCCCGAACGAGCTCGCGCGCGCCGCGCTCGATGCGGTGTGCTTTCAAACGAGCGACCTAATCGAGGCCATGCGCGGCGACTGGCCGGACGAGGCGGGCGCGATCGTGCGCGTCGACGGCGGCATGGCGGCGTCCGACTGGACCATGCAGCGGCTAGCCGACATTCTCGATGCGCCCGTCGACCGGCCGACGGTGC
>Ga0187819_10000924_pt1 | contig 14923 bp, 17 predicted proteins | sample NC_wetland_sal_i_15_FD_132411 | JGI IMG/M metagenome (GOLD analysis project Ga0187819, IMG submission 132411) | Wetland sediment microbial communities from Neuse River Estuary, North Carolina, USA - SO4_4 | ecosystem: Environmental > Aquatic > Freshwater > Wetlands > Sediment | place: USA... | reverse complement strand
GCAGTTCGAGATGACCACGTCAACGGAGGCATCGCCGACCGGGAGATGCTCGATCTCGCCCAGCCGGAAATCGACGTTCTTGTAGCCGCCCCTCCGGGCGTTTTCCCGCGCTTTGGTCAACATTTCAGGCGTCATATCAACGCCAATGACCGAGCCTCGCACACCCACCTTCTTCGCGGCCAGAAAACAATCAATGCCTGCCCCGCTACCCAGGTCGAGAACAGACTGGCCGGGTCTGAGGCCGAGGATGGCCGTAGGGTTACCGCAGCCCAGACCCAGGTCGGCACCTTCGGGGAGGCCCGACAGCTGGTCCTGCGTGTATCCAAGCTGGAGCGTTACGCCGGGGTCGCCGCAACAGGAGGACATGGCCCCCCCACCGCAGCAAGAGGAGGCGGCCGGGGGGGAAGAATCGCGGCCACCCTCGGAGGCGATGCTTCCGTAGCGCGCGCGAACCTGGGCTCTTCGTCCATCTTCGGAGACGGCTACCCTTCGATTTCCCTTCATAGCAAGTTCCCTTCCACCACTTCAATAGGTGAAGTGCTCATAAGGCGCCGCTACGTACGGACATAGTGTCGCAGTCCTGCGCCGGCGATCTCGAGTGTCCCTGTCCGCCGATTGGTCTCATCGATGTGGTGGGAAAGAAGTGGGCCGTGTGCGTGGTCTCACTATTGGGCAAGTACGGCACGCTGCGCTTCGGGCCCATCCAGGCGTGTCTCTCGGGGGTCAGTCCGGCCACGTTAACCACGACGCTCCGCTCGCTGGAGCGGGCCCGCCTGATACACCGCGTGCCTACCGAAAGCCCACGGGGGCCGGTCCGAGCCTATGCCCTGACGAATTCGGGCTCGTCGCTTTACCAAAGTCTCCTGCCCCTCGCAAGCTGGCTCCAGTCCAAGTAGAGAGGACGTGCGGTCGCACGAACGGACTCGCCCCTCTCGGACCTATCGTCCGGTCGCCCCCAGCGGGAGCATCAATCCACCAGTCGAGGGGGCTCTGAACCGTTAATATGCGGGGGGAATCCCGCACCCTGTGCCGCGTGCCCCCGTGACGCCTCCGGGAATCTCGCTCGTACCGATCCCGACCCGGTTCTTCGTGACCAGTGGGAAGGGGATCAACAAGGTAAGCGAGCTCAACGCCTTCGACCTCGCGCTCCTCCAGGCCGGCATCGGGGAGCAGAACCTCGTTTCCGTATCATCCGTCCTTCCGATCGGGGTCCGCCAGGTCGACCGGGAACGGGTCCCCCGGGGAGCGATCACCCACGCCGTGCTCGCCCGTCAGGGCGGGGGCGAGGGGGAGGTCGTGAGCGCCGGCATCTCCTACGGCTTCCGGACCGATGGACAGGGCGGCTACGTCGCCGAGGGTCACCTGAACGGGACCCAAAAGGCGCTCAAGGAATTCCTGAAGTGGCGCATGGAGGAGATCGCGCACTTCCGCGGCGTCGAGCTCAAACGGATCAACTACCGGACCGAAGAGCTGTCGATTCCGATGGACCACTACGGGGTCTGCATCGCCGCGTGCGTCTTCCTGCCCTAGACCGGGCGGTATCCGTGGTCCTTGAGGCCATCGAAGACCAGGTACTCGCCGCGACCGATCGGTCGAAAGCCCACTTTGACGGCCACCCGCTGTGACGCGAGGTTGTGGCTTCCCGTACTCCAGATCGGCCTGATGCCGCGGGCTTGCACCTCGCGGGCGACGAGGGATGCGGTGGCGCCGGAGAACCCTCGGCGTCGGTACGGCTCGAGCGTATGGATGCCGATGTCACCGAACCGGCCATTGTTCGCGCTGAGGAGCGCGACCGACACGATCCGGCCATCGACGATAGCCGCCGCGACGACGCCGTGGGTGAGCATCTCCTCGAAGGTACGGTAGCTGTTTCCCCAGACGGCAGGCTCGTACCGTTGGAGGAGTGGAATGTCCGGAAGGCCGAGGAGGCGGACCGCCGGGTTCGGGTGTGGAATCGGGGGCGTCTCCAACGTGTAGAAGAGGTCGCCGATTTGCCGGAACGGGAGCGGGACCTCTCGGGCGAGAATCTCGCCAAACTGGGCCATATCCTCCGTCGATCCGTTCACGCAGGTCCAACCCGGGATCCGAGAGAGGATCGCCCAGCCGGCCTCCGGGTTCTTTCCGAAGTACTCCGGTTCTTCCGGGCTCGATCGGTGCTGGACGATCACGGCCTCGGGGTGCTGCACGGGCCCCGACACGAAGGCGCGGTCGAGCCCGCGGTGCAGACCGGAGTAGCACACGACGAAATACGGGGTCACCGGCAGCGTCGCGGCGAGCTCCCGACTTTCCGATTCGGTGAGCGGCGTGAGGCCCGGTACCGGCGCCCACTCCTTGTACGGCACCGGGGTCGGGCACATGGGCGTCGCGGGGTTCGGTTACAGGAGCTTACGGAACAGCAGCTTGTCCTCGAGCGTCCCGTCGATCTGAAGCTTGCGGGTGACGAGGGCCTTCATCGGGCCAATCTCTTTCTTGATGAGGCCCAAGAACGTCGCCGTGTCGGTCCGGATCGTGAGGTCGGTCTTGGTCGAGTTGCCCGTTCGGAGGCCCCCGAGCGTGCCGTCCTTCAACTCTAAAAGGTAGTGGTCGGAATCGGAGAAATGGATCGCGATGCTTCGCACGAGCCCCGCGAGCTCCGTCTTCACCGCGGGGTTCTGGGCCGCGTGGCGATTGAATCGGTCCACCAAGCCCGCGAGCGTCTCTTCGATTACTGCCATTCGGTATCCAGCGTTCGGACCGGAGGACGCGGCTTAAGTCTTTCAACCGTGCTCCACGAATAACGCAGCCACGCCACTCGCTCGGTTTCGACCGCGAGATGCATCGCCACAAACTCTTGGGTCTTCGTATCGGAAGCGTACCCGCTGCCGCAGTCCGAGTCCAGCTCCGTGCGCAGCCGGTCCATGGCGCGGTCGCGGCAGACCTTCGCGACGATCGATGCCGCCGACACTACGGGAAGATCCCGGTCGGCGTGATGCCGGGAAACCACTCGGGCCGACGTGCGGGCCATCGATTTCACGCGGCGACCGAACCGTTCCTGGCGCGTGTCGCAGGCGTCGACGAAGACCTCCCGCGCGTCCGTCATCCGCAGGAGCCGTGCGAACACCCGAGCCTCGAGGACGTTGAGGTGTCCTCGAGCCACGGCGGAATCGATTTCTTTCGGCGGGATCTCGATCGCAATCCGTTCCCCGAGATCCTTCAATCCGTCGAAGAGACTCTCGCGCTGCGCCCGCGAAAGAAGTTTGGAGTCACGGACTCCGAGGACGGCCAGCTCCTCGAGGCGGCTCTGCTCGGTCAGGAACCCTCCGACGACGAGCGGGCCGAGCACGCTGCCCCGCCCCGCTTCGTCGATCCCGAGGACCTTCGGAGCCATGGGAAGGCAGAGGGCCGTCCCAGCGTATCTGGGTTCCGTCGTTGGATGTCGTTTCTCGGAAACAATTAACCCGCGTTCCTCCGCTGCCGGCGTAGTGGCGCTCGAGGGCCTCTCGGTGCCCGTCCCGACCATATTCGGGGAGAACGGGCAGATCGATGCGGGCCAAAACGCGCGCTTCACGCGCAACCTGTGCGATGCGCGCGTCGATCACATCTTCGCGCTCGGCACGACCGGTGAGTTCCCTCTGGTCACGGCGCCGGAGCGACCGGTGCTCCTCGAATCGATCATCGAGAGCCTTGGGTGGCGCACCGACGCCTGGGTAGGCTGCGGCGCGCCGGCGACGGCCCAAGCCGTGGCCAACGCGGAGCAGGCCGAGGAGGCCGGGGCCACAGCCGTGGTGGTGGTCCCGCCGTACTACCTCACTCCCACCGAAGCGTCGATCAAGCACTACTTCCGGGCGATCAAGAAAGCCGTCGGGGTCCCTGTGCTGGGCTACAACGTCCCGGCCCACGTGGGGTACGCACTCTCTCCCGCGCTCGTGCACGAGTTGGCCCGCGAGAAGGTATTGGCCGGGCTCAAGGATACCTCCGGATCGATCGACTCGGTCCACGGGTTCCTCCGGGACGCGCCGGACGGGTTCGCCGTCTTCCCCGGCGATGACATTCTCGCCGGGCCCGCAATCGCTGCGGGAGCCACCGGCGCCGTAATGGGTTCGGCAAATGTCGTTCCTCGCCTGGCGGTCGAGCTGGTGGCCGCCGCACGGAAGGGCGATGCGAGGAGGGTCGCCGAGCTCGAGACGCCCCTTCGCGCTCTTCTAGTGGTTCTAGAAGCCGGGCCGTTCCCTTCGGTGGTCAAGTACCTGGCCCAGCGACTGCGAGGCGCCGAAGTGGGCTACCGAGAACCGTACGGCCCTCTAACTCCCGAGGAGCGTTCCAAGGTCGACGCCGCGCTCGTCCCCGCCGAGCCATTGGTCCGTCCGTTCCTGTAGGGGGTCTGTGCAAGCGCTCCTCGTGGCTCCTCCCCAGCCGGGGGTGCACCTCAGGAGGGTACCCGAGCCGTCGCCCGGTCCGGACGAGGTGAAGGTCCGTGTTCTCGAGTGCGGCATTTGCGGAACGGACCGGGACATCGTCGCGGGCAAGTGCGGCACCCCACCCGAGGGCCGGCGGGAGCTCGTCCTGGGCCACGAGAACCTCGGGAGAATCGTCCAGGTGGGTGACGCGGTGCGGGGACTACGCGTCGGGGACGAGGTGGTCGCCACCGTGCGGCGGGGGTGCGGGATCTGCCGGTATTGCCGGACGAACCGGTCCGACTTCTGCGAAACCGGGTTGTTCACCGAGCGCGGGATCAAGGGGAGGGACGGGTACCTCGCCGAGTTCTATGTGGAGCGACCCGAGTACGTCGTACGGGTACCGCGCCCGCACCGCTTGAGCGCGGTGCTTCTCGAGCCTCTGAGCGTGGTCGAAAAGGGGGTCCTCCAGGCGAGACGCGTACTCGACCGGACAGAGGTGGTGCCGGGGACGAACGGCAGCCGGCTCCGGAAAGCCCTCGTGGTAGGTACTGGCGCGATCGGGATGCTCGCCGCCCTCGTTCTCGCGGTCGAGGACTTCGAGGTTACCGCGATCGACCGACCGGGGGGCGGGACCCCGGTCCGACCCTTGTTGGGCACCATCGGCGTTCAGCACGTCGATGTATCGGCCGGGTTGGCGGTCCTCGGGGAGCGGCGGTTCGATTTGATCTTTGACGCCACCGGTTCGGCCCAACTCGACTTCGACCTGACGTCGCGTCTCGGACCGAACGGTGTGCTGCTCGTCACCGGGATTTCCGACGACGCCGGATCTACGGTCTCGATTCCCGCTGGGGAGATACTCCGCCAATTGGTGATGCAGAACCAGGCCGTGGTGGGGTCAGTCAACGCGAACCGGCGCTATTTCGAAACAGGACTCCGACACCTGACGGCGTTCCGCCGGCGCTGGGGCACCGTGGCCGAACAGCTGGTGAGCCAACGCCTCCCGTGGACCGACTTCGCATCGGTCCTCGTGGGGGCGCGTCCGGAGAGGATCAAGACGGTGCTGACCCTCCCCAATTGAGCGGGGCTCGCCCGGGGCTCGGGCGCGTCGGGAAACACTAAATATCGCACCCGGCTCGAAGCGCCTTCCCTCTTTCGAGAGCACTATGGGACTCTGGCAAGGCCGTTCACGCCGCAAGCCGTCGGGCGGACGCCTTCGACCGTTCCGGAAAAAACGGCGATTCGAGATCGCCCGGGAGTCCCAATTCGCGACCATCGGCAGCGGGTACGTCAAGAAGTACCGCGTGCGCGGCGCCAACCGGAAGCTCCGCATCTTGACCGCCATCGCGATCAACGTCTACGATCCGGCGACCAAGAAGATCCAGCCGGCCAAGGTTCTCTCCGTTCGGGAGAATAAGGCGAACCCGAACTACGTTCAACGGAACATCATCACTCGCGGCGCCCTCGTCGAGACCGACCTCGGCCTGGTCGAGGTGCGCTCCCGGCCCGGCCAGGACGGCGTGCTCAACGGGATCCGGGTCGCGAAGGCTGCGGCCCCGGCCTGAGCCGGCTTCTCGCGCTCCGATGCCGGACCATATCTACGTCTATCCGGCCTACCTCACCAAGGACGGCTCCCGCGCGGATGGCCGTCGAGTGCCCTCGGCGCACGCTCCCCCCTCGGCCACCGTCGACCAGATCGTCGCCGCGGCGAAATCGCTGGGGTTCCACGCCCAGGCCGAGCCCGAGCGCGGGTACCCCCGGCAAGGACCGGGAGACGCGGGCCGGGTCAAGGTGACGAAGAGGGCCGGGGTCTCGAAGACGAAACTTTTGCGTCTCCTCGCCGATGAGATACGTAAAGCCGGTCCGATACCTCCGCGGTGAATCGATGGAAGACCCGGGCACGATCTACTTCACCGGCACCGCGGGCGCCGGCAAGACCTCGCTGGTCCAAGCGTTCCAGGACTGGCTCGACAAGCAGGGGCACGACGTCGTCACCGTGAACCTCGACCCGGGGAACGAGGCGGGCAGCTTCGAGCCGGACGTCGACATCCGGGACTGGATCCGGTTGCCCCAGGTGATGCAGGAGTACGGCCTCGGGCCGAACGGAGCCCAGGTCGCGGCGGCCGACATGATCGCCCTCAAGATCTTCGAGGTCAAGCAATCGCTCGACGGCTACCGGGCCCAGTACGTTCTCGTCGACACGCCGGGCCAGTTCGAGCTGTTCGCCTTCCGCGAGGCGTCGAAGGCGATCGTGGACGCGCTGAGCGGCGACCGTTCGACCATCGCCTTCCTCTTCGACCCGGCGCTCGCCCGCCGGGCGTCCGGCTTCGTGTCGCTGCGGATGCTGTCCGCCACCGTGGAGTTCCGGTTCCGGCTCCCGATGCTCAACCTGTTGTCGAAGTCCGATGTCCTGACGCCCGAGCAGCTCGAAGAGGTGCTCGCGTGGGGCGACGATCCCCAGATGCTCGCCGATGGGGTCGGCCAAGAGCTGCCCACGCCGGACGTCCAGCTTTCCACCGAGCTATTCCGGGCGATGGAGACGATGGCACCTCAAACGGCGCTCGTTCCCACCTCCGCCTCCGAGCAGAAAGGGATGGACGTGCTCTACGAGGCCGTGGAGCGGGTCTTCAGCGGCGGATTCGACGAAGAGGCGCTGGAACCCCACGACGAAAGCGAGTGAGCCCCCGCTCACTCGGTGAAGAACAAGCCCATGCCCGCCGACGCGGCCTCGTCCTCTTCCTGCAGCCGGACCCTCAGGGCCTCGGCCTCCTTGGCGGGAAGCTTCGTGCCGATGTCCTTCAACATCGTCTCGGCCTTGGCGACCGCTTCGGGGGCCCCCTCGATCTGGACGAATAGATGACCGGATCGGCCCCCGAGCGTCGCCGCATCGCGGAGCTTGTGGCTCTGCCGGGCGATGACGTCGTCCCGGAGGACCTCGTCGAGCTTCGATCGCCGGTCGTTGGGCACTTCGAAGATGATCCAGGCCATCGAACGGCCGATGCAGCGGCGGCGGGTATGACCTTTTCCCATCGCCTCCGCACAGCCTAAGCGGTCGACGCGCCTCGCATGAGTTCCATGTGGAGTTCCACGTCGACCGGGGTCGTCGTCTCCAGCGACCCCGGACGGATCGTCCTTCTCGGCTCCGCCCACGTGGTGGACTTGTCGGGCCCGATCCGGGATCGCCTGAGCGCGCTCCCGCTCCAAGCCGTCGCGCTCGAGCTCGATGCCGAGCGGGCGGCGGTTCTGGAGGAGCCCTCTAACGCGACCTCGAGGAGGCGCGGGTCGGTCCCTCCCCTCATCCGACTCTGGGGAATGCTCCAGCGTCGGCTCGGCGCCGAGCTCGGGCAGGGCGCTGGCGGGGAGATGAGGGCGGCGGCCCAGTTCGCGAAGGAGAAACGCATCCCCATCTTCCTCATCGACGACCCGTTCAATCTCACTGTCCGACGCCTGCTGGGCTCCCTCTCGCCCTCCGAGCGGGTCCGGTTGCTCTTGGGCGCCGTCCTCGGTCTCGTGATTCCAGCCCGGAGTGTGAAGCGAGAGCTCGACCACTACTCCGAAGCGCCGACCGACTACACCGACCAGATCCGGTCCACCTTCCCGACCGTGGCCAGGGTGTTGATTGACGAACGGAACGAGCACATGGCCGGCCGGCTGGAGGAGCTGTGGCGCCGGGGGATCCGTCAGATCGCCGTCGTCGTGGGCGATGCGCACGTGGCGGGGTTGGCGGAAGCGCTCCGGAAGCGGCAGCTGCCGGTCGAGACCGTATCGTTCGGAGAGCTCCGGCCGCCGGCTACAGCACCGTAGGCGATTCCGCCTTCGCGGCCTCGACGGAGTCGAGGAACGCCTGCGTCATCGTCTGGACCTCGGGGCTGGAGAAGGCGCCGATCTGGCCCGCGTCACCCAGCGTCGAGACCCTCGGGTCGATCGGGAGGCGCGCGAGCAGCGGGATCCCGTACTCCGTCGCCACGGCGGCCACGGCGCTCGGGCCGAACGGCTCGAGGCGCGTGTGGCAATGGGGGCAGTCGAGGTAGGAGAGGTTCTCGACGACACCGAGCAGCGGTACGTGGAGCTCCCGGGCCATGTTCATCGCCTTGCGGACGATCAGCGCCGCCAGCTCCTGCGGGGTGAACACGAACACCATCCCGTCGAGCGGGATCGCCTGAAAGACGGTGAGCGGCACGTCGCTCGTACCGGGCGGCATGTCGATGAGCAGATAGTCGAGCGTTCCCCAGTCCACGCCGCCGAAGAACTGGAGAATGAGGCGGGTCACGAGCGGGCCCCGCCAGATGACGGGCGTCTTCTCGTCCTCGACCATGAACTGGGAGGAGACGACCGACAGTCCATCGGCGGTCTGCGCCGGCTCGATTCCCTCACCTCGGTCGACGAGCCCGCCCGACAGGCCCAGAAGTTTCGGAACGGAGGGTCCCGTGACGTCCGCGTCCAGGATTCCGACGCGCAGGCCTCGGCGACGGAGCTCGGAGGCGAGGAGGGCGGTGACCGACGATTTTCCAACCCCGCCCTTCCCGGACCCGACGGCGACGACATGCTGGATCGCGCCCTTTCCCATGCGTTGGAGCAGACCCGCGCCCGGCCGCCGAACGGGTGGCGCTTCCGCCGGCGGGTGGGAGTGCTCATCGGCCACTGGCGCGGGAGGCATCGCAGCGGCCCGCGAGTTGACAAAGCGTATTTAACGCGCGCCGGGGTCCGACGGATGTAGCTCCTAGGAGGAACCTGTACGTCCGAGTCGTCCCCGCTTCACGAGATATTCGCCCCGGAGTCCGTGGCCGTGATCGGCGCCTCGAATCATCCCGTATCCGTCGGCGGGATGCTCTTCCGGAACATCCTCCAGGCCGGCTATCGGGGGGTGGTGTACCCGGTGAATCCCTCCTGGAAGAGCGTCTCCGGGGTGCAGTGCTACTCCTCCGTCGCCGACCTGCCCGAGACCCCCGAGCTCGCCGTGGTGATCGTTCCCGCCCCGCTGGTGGCGGGGGTAATGGCGCAGCTCGGCGAGCGCGGGACTCGCGGAGCGGTCGTGATCTCCGCGGGGTTCAGCGAGATTGGAGGAGTCGGCATCCCGCGGGAGGAGGAGCTGATCGCCACGGCCCGGAAGTACGGCATGTCCGTCGTGGGGCCGAACTGCTTCGGCGTCATCAACACGGCGCCGGAGGTCAGCTTGAACGCCACGTTCTCGCAAGACCTTCCTCCCAAGGGCAATATCGCCTTCGTGTCCCAGAGCGGCGCTCTCTGCGCCGGCATCCTCCGGTATGGGATCTCGGAGCGGATCGGATTTTCCCGGTTCGTCTCCGTCGGCAACCGGGCCGGGGTGGAGGAGAGCGACATCCTGCTCTCGCTCGCGACGGACCCGCACACCGATGTGATCCTACTCTACATCGAGAGCCTGGCGAACGAGCGTCGCTTCCTCGAGGCGGCGCGCGAGGTCTCGAAGGTCAAGCCAATCCTGGTGATCAAGAGCGGACGCTCTCCCGAGGGAGAACGGGCCGCTCGAAGCCATACCGGCTCGATCGCTCACTCCGCGCAGGACCGACTGTACGACGCGCTGTTCGAACAGGCGGGGATCCTCCGGGCCGACACGATTGGCGAGCTCTTCCGAGAAGCGAAGGTCTTCTCCACGGGGGTCCGCATGGACGGACCCCGACTGGCGATCCTCACGAATTCCGGGGGGCCCGGCATCCTGGCCGCGGATGCCTGTGCGCGATCGGGCCTGTCCCTCACGCCGCTCTCGGAGCGAACGCAGAGCCGGCTGCGCACCCTGCTCTCTCCCTCGGCGGCCATCGCGAACCCGGTCGACACCACGGCCGACGTGTCCATTCGTTCGTTCGCCGCCACGCTCAAGGAGCTGCTGGACGTCACCGACCTCGACGGCTGTCTCGTCATCGCGACGCCGGTCGGGGAGCTCCACGGCCCCGCGCTGGCCCAAGCGATCTTGAGCGCGCGGGGGCGACTCAAAAAGCCCGTCGTCGCGTGCGTGTTCGGGCTGGTGGACCTCACGCAGGAGGTCCGCACGCTCGAAGACCATGGCGTCCCCTCGTTCACGTTCCCGGAAGAGGCCGTCGTCGCCCTCGCCAGTCTCGTCCACTACCAGCGCCGTCACGACCGTCCCTCGCACCCCTTCCATCCCTACCCCGTCAACCACGAAGCGGTGGCCCGCTTGCTGGGGGAGCTGCCCCCCGCCGAGTCGACGGTGCTCCCTCAGTTCTCCGCGCGGGCCCTCCTCTCCGCGTACGGCGTTCCCTTCGCGCCGGCTCACCTGGCGAAGACTCCCGAGGAGGCCGTCAAGTTCGCGGACAAGACCGGGTACCCGGTGGTGCTCAAGGTCGCGTCGTCGCAGATCTCGCACAAGACGGAGGTGGGCGGAGTGCGGGTCGGGCTCCTCAGCGCAACGGACCTACGAACGGCCTGGACGGAGGTGAATGCCACGGTGGCGGCCAAGGCGCCGAACGCCCGGATCGAGGGGTTCGAGGTCGAGAAGATGATCACCGGCGGGAAAGAGGTGCTCGTCGGCCTCCAACGGGACCCTCGGTTCGGTCCGGTGATCGTATTCGGAATGGGAGGGATCTACGTCGAGGTGCTCCAGGACGTCACCTTCCGGCTGGCCCCGTTCGACCAGGCCGAAGCCCAGGAGATGGTGGCCTCGGTGCGCGCGTTCCCGCTCCTCCAAGGGGTGCGCGGGGAGAAGCCGAGCGATCTCCCCGCCCTGTACACCATCCTCGGACGGGTCGCCCAGCTCGCCTTGGACCTCCCGCAGGTCCAGGAGCTGGACCTCAACCCGGTGATCGTGCGCCCCGACGGCGAGGGGGCGTTCGCGGTGGATGCCCGGCTGGTGCTCGGGCCCACCGGTCCGCCTTCCAGATCGGCACTTCCCGTTTCAGCTCCTCAATTAGAAACCGTGCCGCGTGGAAGGCCGTCGAGCGGTGCGGCGCCGCGACCCCGATGAGCACCGACGCCGCCCCGACCCGGATCCGGCCGATCCGGTGGATGATGTAGACGCGCCGAGCCCCGAACCGTCGGATCGCTTGACGCTCGAGCCCTCGAAGACGCTCGAGCACCATCCTGCGGTCGGTCTCGTACTCGAGGGCCGCGATGCGACGGCCCGGGGCGCCGTCTTGGCGCACGCGGCCCGCGAAGAGCACCACCGCTCCGCTGGCCCGATCGGCGAGATGACGCTCGGCCCGGGCGAGGGAGAGCGGATGGGAGGTGATCTCGCAGGTCATGGCGTCAGCCTCCGCTGTAGGGTGGGTGCACAGCGATCTCGTCTCCCGGCAGAACCCGTGCGCGGGGCCCGGCGACGTACCGACCGTTACGGGCGATTCGAGAGCTCGCGAGCACCGGCTCGAGACGGGGATGCTCCTTCACCAGACCGGAGAGCACCGCCTCGATGGTCGACCCGGCGGCCGGAACTTCCCGGTCGGCCGAGGGAGCTCCGACCGCCTCCCGCGCGGTCGCGAAGAACAGGACACGCACCGAGGACTTCATCAGAAACTCCGGGGGGCCAGCGGGTGCATCGGGGGCCGCATGGTGAGCCCGACCACCCCGAACGGATATGTATGCTCTACAGGCTGGGAGCGCGTCCGTGTCCGAGATATCCGTTCGTACGGGAGGCGCCGCGGGAGACGGCATCGCCTCCGTCGGCGATGTACTCGGAAAGTCCCTCTCCCGCATGGGACTCCACGTCTTCGGCCTCAACGCGTACCAATCCGTCATCCGCGGCGGTCACGTCTGGTTTCAGGCCCGGGCCTCGTCGGACCCGATCCATTCGCAGGGGGACCAGGCCGACGTCCTGTTCGCGCTGAACAAGGAGACGGCCCAGATTCACCTCCCCACGATGAATGCCGGGAGCACTATCGTCTACGACCCAGAGAAGTTCGACCTCGCCGACGGTGAGCTCCCCGTGGGAACGAAGAAGCTCGCCGTGCCCACGCTCGAGATCGGGCGAAAGTACTCGAACCAATCCATCCTCCAGAATGCCGCCGGCATGGGCGCCACGGCCTACCTGGTCGGTATCCCGTTCCCGATCCTCCAGCAGACGCTGGCCGATTCGTTCGGCCGCAAGAAGGGAGACGTCGCCGACTGGAACATCGGAGCGGCCGGGGACGGGTACCGGTTCGCCGAGAAGCACTCCGGCGCGAACGACCACGCGGTCAAGCCCGTGGGCCCGCCGAAGCTGTTGATGACCGGCAACGCGGCGATCGCGTTGGGAGCCGCGGCGGCCGGATGCAAGTTCTACGCGGCCTACCCGATGACTCCGGCCTCCACCATCTTACACTGGCTGGCGGCCCACGCCCGGCAGTTGGGGATCGTGGTCAAGCAGGCCGAGGACGAGATCGCGGTCGTGAATATGGCGATCGGCGCCTCCTATGCCGGCGTCCGGTCGATGTGTGCCACCAGCGGCGGCGGATTCGCCCTGATGGTCGAAGGAATCGGGATGGCGGGCATGACGGAGACTCCGCTCGTCGTCGTCGAGTCCCAACGCAGCGGTCCCTCCACGGGCCTCCCCACCAAGACGGAGCAGGGGGACCTCAACATGATGCTCGGCGCCGGCCAGGGCGATTTCCCGCGAGCGATTCTGGCGCCGTCCGATGCCGGCGAGGCGTTCCGGGCGACCGTGAAGGCCTTCCAGCTCGCCGAAGACTGGCAAACACCGATCATCGTCGCGAGCGATTTTCACCTCTCGGAGAGCGTCATGACCGTCGAACGGGAGGAGGTCCCGTTTCCCGGACCCATCCCCTCGCTCTACACCGTGGAGCCCAACGGCGGCGATTACAAGCGCTACGCCTACACGGAGTCGGGCGTCTCGCCCCGGGCGCTGCCCGGCCAGCCCGGCCTCCAGTTCAAGGCCGGCTCCGACGAGCACGACGAGCGCGGCCGCCTGATCTCGGATGTGCTGTCGGGCGTGCCGATCTGGGTCGCCGAGCGCGCCAAGATGATGGACAAGCGGATGCGGAAGCTCGAGGGCCTCCGCGCCGCCGGGCCGGTGCCCAGCCTCGAAGGACCGGGCGATGCCGCCCTCACGTTCGTGGCGTGGGGGTCGACGGTCGGCGCGATCCGGGACGCCACCTACCTGCTGAAGGCCAAGGGTATCACGACGAACCTGGTGCGGATCCCGCAGGTCTACCCCCTGGCCACGTCCGTACTCATCCCCCTGCTCTCCCACACGCGGATGACCCTCCTCGTCGAGGCTAACTTCTCCGGCCAGCTCGGGCATCTGATCCGGGCGGAAACCGGGGTCGCCTTACCCCACCGATTCCTCAAGTACGACGGCGAACCGTTCACTCCCGGTGAGATCACCCAGAAGGCGCTCGAGGTGGTGAGCCATGGCCACTAGTGCCGTCCCCGCCTCGGGCACCACGCCGCTCCCGGTGCTGGTCTCGAAGTCCGATATCAAGCCGACCTGGTGCCCGGGCTGCGGAGATTTCGGCGTGATCGCGGCGCTCGAGATGGCGCTCAAGCGGCTCAAGATCCCGCCCCACGAGACGGTGATCGTGTCGGGCATCGGGTGCTCGTCGAACCTCCCGCACTTCCTCAACACGTACGGTTTCCACGGGATCCACGGCCGGTCGCTCCCCGTGGCCGAGGGCATCCGCTGGGCGAATCACGGCCTCAACGTCATCGTCACCGGCGGAGACGGCGATGGGTTCGGCATCGGGGCGGGCCATTTCGTCCATGCGATGCGCCGGAACGTCAAGCTCACGTACGTGACGATGGACAACGAGATCTACGGCCTGACCACCGGCCAAGCCTCGCCGACCTCCACGATGGGGGCCAAGACGAAGTCGACGCCGGCGGGCGTCATCGAGCACCCGATCAACCCGATCGCGCTCGCGATCGCGAGCGGCGCCACGTACGTGGCCCGCGGCTTCTCCGGCGAGGTGAAGCAGATGGCCGACCTGATCGCGGGCGCCCTCCAGCACAACGGGTTCGCGTTCGTCGACGCGTTCTCGCCGTGCGTGACCTACAACAAGCTCAACACGTTCGACTGGTTCCGGCAGCGGGTCTACAAGCTCGAAAGCACCGACCACGACCCTTCGGACATCTCGAAAGCGTTCACGCGGGCCCAGGAATGGGGCGACAAGCTCCCCATCGGTCTGTTCTACAAGGCCGACCGGCCCACGTATGAGGACCTCGAGGAAGTGCTCCAGGCCGGACCGGCCGTCCAGCAGCCCTGCGGCCTGGTAGGCAGGGAATCCGTCCTCGACGAGTTCCTCTGAACGACGCCCCCCCGGCCTCCTCTCAGAGTGCGAAGACGTACGCGTCGCCCTGATGGAAGACGAGCTCGAACGGGGGGCCGATCAGGGCCTCGGGGTCGAACGGGGCCCACAGGTTGGTCGTATTCCCCGTCACCGCGATGTACTGAACCCCGAGCCATCCCAAGTCTTGGTACCCGGAGGAATTCAGGTGCCCGTGGACGAGCTGCCGGTCGAGGTCCACGTAGCTCGCGTTCTGGGCGATCCGCTGGACCGGAAAGACCAGTAGCACGTTCGCGTAGCCGGGAAGGAACTGCGCCGCGCTCCCGGGCGCGACGAGGACCCGGG
>Ga0187819_10000923_pt1 | contig 14923 bp, 10 predicted proteins | sample NC_wetland_sal_i_15_FD_132411 | JGI IMG/M metagenome (GOLD analysis project Ga0187819, IMG submission 132411) | Wetland sediment microbial communities from Neuse River Estuary, North Carolina, USA - SO4_4 | ecosystem: Environmental > Aquatic > Freshwater > Wetlands > Sediment | place: USA... | reverse complement strand
TCATCCAGTTCTTGTTGTCATCCCGAGCAACGCGAGGGATCTGCAGTTGAACTTCCTAACCCTTTATGCCCAACCGAACTCCATCGCCAGAATATACACGCACACCAGGGTCAATGCCGGCCCACCCCAGATCATCACTGCGGATTTCCATCCCAGCGATTTGACCACATCGCGCTGGCTGCGCCACGAAATGAAAAACGCAGGTTCGTGCGCTCCCTTCATCAGCACGGTGGGAGGATGCAGATCGAATTGCTCCGGTGCGGGGGCGGCCGCGGCTGATCCGGCGCCCCCACTGACCGCTGTGGCAGGAGTGCCTCGACTGATTCCCGCTGCCGCCCAAGCCGCCGGATTCGTGATCCCTGCTTGCATCAGGGCAGCTGAGATTTTTTCCTGCTGGGCTGGGTTGAGCGAATGAGCCGGACTTGCATCGCCGGTAGGCCGCATTATCGTATTGTTCCCCAGAGACAGGCTGGAAGCGGCCAGTGAACCGCCAAGGCTGAAGGGGACCGAATGCTCAACCCCCAGCAGGGTGCGCACCGGCACTGCACTTACCGTCAGCCCGGGGTTCTGAGCCAGTGTTCCCAGCACAAACAGCGCGTTCTTGGGCTTGATGCAGTATTCCTCGACTTTGATTTTCTTGTCGGTGGAAATTCCGTGCGTCAACAGAAAGTTGGTGATGTTCCCGGGAATTTCCAGGTTGCTGGAGAAGACCGAATTGCTGAACTCGTCATGGAAGTCACGGTGAATGTCCATCTCCGCGCCCTGCGGATTCACCAGCACCCGTCCGGTGGTGTCTTCTAGGAAGAACGGGACATGCAGACTTTCATCGACTTCTTTCACCCAGGAACTACTCTTGCCTTGCTGCTTCCATTGCCAGACCATGGTGCGGTAATAAAAGCAAGGCAGCCCGGTGATGGGCGCGTTCATGGTGTAAGGACCGGCAGCCAGGCCGCTGACCTCAACCAGTCCCATCGCGGCGCTGCGAACCTTCGACGCCGGCGTGTCCATGATCAGCCGCTTGCGCTGCAGCAGACGAAAGCCATGATAGAAGAGATAGAGACCGACGCCGGCCCCGGCCAACGGCCAAAGCCAGGGGGGCGCTGAGCTCGACGACGAACTCCTGGCCATGAATGTCAGCAGCAAGAGCATCTTTCGATCCACACCTCTCCGTGGAAATGCACAGCACGCATCGCGCCGAGTCTAGTGGACCGATGACGCCAGTGGCAGCAGAAAAAGGCTTGACCCCTTACGTTGGTAATCGATATCCGAGGGGGAGCGGCAGTAATTATCGCGCCGCCACTGCCCGTTCTTTCAAGATCTCTTCCACCGCCGCAATCCCCGTCTCCAACTCCTCATCCGTGTTATAGAAGTGCGGAGACATGCGTACCCCCGCCTTGGGCCGCCAATCGACCAGAATTTCCCGCTTCAGCAACTCGCGGCAGACCTCTTGCGAATCCGGCATATCGATGGAAACCGTCCCGCCACGTTTTTCGGGATCGCGGGGAGTGTTTACCCGCCAGCCATGTTTGTCGGCTAGCTGAATCAGTCGCGCGGTCTGCTTTTTGGATTTTTCGCGAATCCGCGGAATGCCAACTTCAGCAATGATTTTAAGTCCGGGTCGCGCCGCTTCCAGGGCGGGGATATGCGAAGTGCCGTTCATGAAACGGAACGGAGGCTCGGAATAGCGGATGGGGCCAGCTTCGAAGCCGAAAGGGTTCTCATGGGCAAACCAGCCGGTAAGCTTCGGCTCCAGCTTCTTGCCCAGATCCGGACGTACATAGAGATAACCCACGCCCGGTCCTCCGCAAAGCCACTTCAACACTCCGCCACACGCGAAGTCGGCATTCAGAGCGCGCACGTCCACCGGCACCGTGCCAAGCGACTGAAAAGTATCCAGCACCACATGCGCGCCCACCCTGTGAGCTTTCTCGATGATGGCCTCGGCATCATTGATATATGCGCTGCGGAAGATTACGTGCGAGATCGGCACCAGAAGCGTGTTTTCGTCGATGGCATCCAGCAACCGTTCGATGGGGACGGTGATCCCGTCATCGGTCTTGACCATGTGAACGCGTGCGCCGTGTGCCCGCTGCGCTTCCCAGAAATACATTACCGAAGGGAAGTTCATATCGGTGTATACGATCTTGTTGCGCTTGCCGGAAAAATCGAAGCAGGATGCCACCACCGCCTGACAGGTGGTCACATTCTGATGGGTGGAGATCGAACCCTTAGGCGCGTTCATCAGCGCGCCGATTTCATCGCCGACCTCCGCCGGCAACATCCACCATCTCTCTTCCCACGCCCGCACGCCGCGTAAGGCCCAGGTGTCGGCATAGCCTTTCATCGCGTCATACACCGCGCGGGGCATGGCTCCCAGGGAATTGCTGATCAAATAGGTGGTGCGTTCCAGGATCGGAAATTCCGGTCGGTAGCGGAGAAGTTCGTCAGTCATGGCGATTATTGTACTGCGCCGAGTTGAGCGTTAGCGCGGCCCTTATCGCTTCTTTTCCATTCGTCATTCCCGCCCGGAGGAAGGTCTCCACACAACCTTCAGCAGCACGTATGCGGCGCTGAGGCCGAGAACATAAACCGCGCCGCTGATCAGTGTCAGGTGCGACTTCAATCCGCTCTCGATCATGGCCACAATCACCAACACAAATCCCAGTGCCGATCCCCACGCACCCAGCGGGGATCGCATGGGAAGCGCCGCGACTTGCTCCGGTGACAACCGCCTTCTGAAGTTCACGTGCGCGGCCAGCGAAACCAGCCACGACAACAGCATGCCTACCAGGGCCGCGCCCAGGATGGAAACAAAGGCATCTGCCGGCGCCCATCTCTCCAGCGCCAGCGCAACCACAATTCCGTACGAGGACCCCAGCAAGGCGAGCTTGGGAGCCCCTGTTTTATTGAGACGGCCGAAAACGGCTGGCGCCCACCCGCTGCGCGCCAGAGAAAACAACATGCGAGAGGCGACATACAAAGCCGCGTTTGCCCCGGACAACGCTGCGGTCAAAACCACAAAATTCATGACGTGACTCGCGCCCGGAATCTTCACGTGCCGGAAGACGGTCACAAAGGGACTCTCCTCTACCCCCGTACGGTTCCACGGCATCACTCCCGCCAGCACAACGATCGCTCCCAGGTAAACCGAAGTGAGAATGATGAACGTCAGACGAATCGCCCGCGGAATCTCGTTCGGAGAGCGTGACTCACCCGTGGTGATCGCCACCATTTCTACTCCGCCAAAGGTATAAATCGCGAATCCCATGGCCAGCAGTGGAGCAAATGCTCCGTTGGGAAAGAATCCGCCCTGCGCCGTGTATTGAGGTGTGACCCTGCCACCCAGCAACAGCCCGGCACCGAGGACAATGAACACCACAATTGTGACCAACTTGATCATGGCGAACCAGTACTCGAAGCGTCCGTAGTCACCCACGGTGCGCAGGTTTACCGCTGAAAGGAAGACCGAAAACGCAAACACCCAGAGAAGCGCCGGTATTCGGGGAAACCAGTACGACATGTAGGTTGCCGAGGCTACCAGCTCCGCGCCGATGGAGATGGCAATGGCCGCCCAGTAACCAGCGCGTGCCAGAAACCCAGCCCACTCATTGAGATACAAGTCGCCATAAACGCCAAAAGAGCCGGCCGCCGGATGCGCACTGGAGAGTTCTCCGAGAGCCATGGCGGCGGTCCAACTGATAAACGCCGCGAACAGGAAGCTCAGGATCACCGCCGGTCCGGCGATTTGCATGGCAGCGGCCGAGCCCAGCAGAAGCCCGGTACTGATCGACCCGCCCACGGCCACCATGGCCATCTGCCCCGCGCTAAGCTGGTGATGCAGTCCTCTTTCCTGCTCGGCTACGCTGGGCGCGGGCATGCCCTGCACGTATACCAGAAAGCCTCTCATTTCCAAAAACCTGTTGTACTGGATGACCATCGTAACCACCGCTGGCCTTAGTTCGTTGCCGCCGCCGAAACCGGCTCCTAAAATTTCAGTGGGGTACTCCGCGCCTCGCCCAGTTTTCATGTCGGACACCGTCAAGCCAATGGACCGAGCTGAGATCAGCAAGCGTATTGAGCGTGCCGAGAAGCTCCTGCAAAAGGGGAAAACCGCCGACGCTCTGGAAGACTATCTGCAAGTCCTGGCAGCAGATCCGGGCAATGACACCATCTGCCAAATGGCCGCCGATCTCTGCCTTTCCCTGCAGCGCATCCCGGAGGCGGTGGCCCTGCTGGGAACGATGTTCGAACGCCAGACGCAGGCCGGCGATGCCACCCGCGCCAGCCTCACCTACAAAAAACTGGCGCGCTTTGCCAATCCCAGCTGGGAGCAGAAGCTGCGCTTCGGGGAACTGCTCGAAAACACCAATCGCAAGCTGGCGCTGGAAACCTTCGAGAACGCGCTGCAGGAAACCACCAAGCTCGGCCGCAAACAGGATTCGCTCAAAGTGCTGCAGTGTATTCTCCGTCTTGATTCCGGAGAGAAGAATCTGTTGCGCCAGGCGGAACTTTCGTCCGAGGTTGGGGATGGCAAAGCGGCCGCTGCGTCGTTTCTGAAGATCGCCGAATTGGCACAGAGTTCCGGCGGGAACGCGGCCCAGTGGATCGAACGCGCTTACGCGGAAGATCCTGCCGATCCACAAATCGCTCTCGCCTATAGCAAAGGCTTGATCGAGCAGGGACAGGTTGGCGCCGCCATCTTCGTTCTCGAGTCCCAAGTCAATGCCGGTTCGCCATCCGAGGAACTGCGCGACACCTACGGCAAAGCCCTGCTGGCGGCTAATCGTTTGACCGATGCCGAACCCGTTATTTGGCAATTGTTCGAGGAGAATCCGGCGCGCACCCTGGATGTCGCCAAACTGATCGGCCAATACATCGACGCCGGGCAGGATACCGATGCCGTGGCTCTGGCCCGGAAGCTCGAACAACATCAGCGCCGGAAAGGGGACCGTCGCGCCTTTCTGGTGATGATGCAGGAACTCACGGATGCGCGGCGGCCTTCCGCCGAGATGCTCGAATTCATGAGCGAGCTGTTCAACGCGTCCAACCGGGAGACCGACTATTGCCAGACTCTGCTCAAACTTTTCGACTTGCATTTTGGCCTGGGCAACTATGAAAAGGCGGCCGAGTCGCTGGATCGCGCGGCCGAGATCGATCCCTACGAACACGGACATCAAAAACGTCTGGACATGCTGCGTGGGAAGATAGACGAGAACCGCTATAAAGTCATCGTGTCACGTTTTTCCGGGGTTGCCGATTCCCGCAGCCAGCCCACGCGCAATAATGAGGAGACGCTGCTGGGGGCGGCGGCCCTGCAGGACTTGATCCTGCAAGCCGAGATCCTGGTGCAGTACGGAATGCGCTCCAAGGCCATCGAGCGCCTGCAGCGAATTCAACAACTTTTTCCCCACGAAGAAGAGCGCAACCAAGCTCTGCAGCAGCTTTACCTGACGGCCGGGGTGATTCCCAACTATCACAGCTCTGAACCAGCGCCGGCCGCGGCCCGGGTCGCGGCTCCAGTTGCCCCGGTGGCTGCCCCCATAGCCGCCGTTCCCATCGCTGCTCCAACCGCCCAAACCGACGCCGATGTCTCCAGCTTCACGCGCGTGGCCGAAATCACTCGCAAGCTCTACCGCCAAGGCAATGCCGATGCTGTCACCTCCACCGCGGTAAACGAAATTGGAGCGCAATGGAAGTTGAGCCGGTGCGTGATTGCCATGCGCAAGCCCGGCCTGCCCGCCACCAGCACCAAGGAGTACTGCGGCAACGGAAGCCGGCCAGCCGATACCAGCGCTCTGGCCAGAGTGGTCTCCACGGTTCACGATCTGGCGATCAATCACGGAGGCACGTTGAATATCGCGAACATCCAGGCGGCCGACGAGTTGCTTGGCATTCGCGACGCCTTCGGCCAGTTGAACGTGAGCGCACTGCTAGCCTTGCCCCTCAGCGATGGAGCCGAACCGGTGGGCGTTCTGCTCCTGATGCAAAGCTCGCCGCTGGCCTGGAATCCGAACGACGTGGAAGTTCTTAAGACCGTTTGTGACCAAATTGTGATTGCCTTGAACAATGCCGGTCTCCGGCGGCTGGTCAAGAATCTCTCTGTGACCGACGAACGCTCTGGCCTGCTGAAGCGCGCCTCCTATCTCGACCTGCTGATGGCGGAGACTCGTCGCAACGTTCAACAAAGCACGCCCCTCTCGGTACTGTTGCTGCAGTTTGGCGAGAAAGCGGCCATGTTGAAGGAGATGGGCGAAGCGGCAATCGAAACCACCATGCAGCAGATTGGCCAACTCTTTGCCGCTAACATTCGGCAGAACGATCTGGCCTTTCGTTACGAATTGACCACCATCGCCATCGTCCTGGGAGAAACTTCCGAGAAAGAAGGTCTGCAAGCAGCGGAGAAGCTGCAACGCCTGGTGGCGCAAGTTAAGAAGGCTGACCAACAGGAATCGGTTCGCTTCAGCGCCGGCTTGGCTGAGGCTGTGATTCGCGCCGAGTACGATCCTGCAGACATCGTCACCGAAGTCGCCAATCGCGCCGAGCGAGCCTTGCAGACGGCTCTGGGACAGGGGCCCGGCAAGATCGTGGCCCTAGCCGCCGCCGTCGCCTCAGCCGCCGTTGCCTAACATCACAATCCAGCCTTTTCTTTTTTGTTGTCATCCCGAGGAGCGAAAGCGACGAGGGATCCGCAGTTTTCCTCCTGAGGTGCCACGGGCTTGCACGACACGACACCTGTCCGGACAGAATCAGAGTGCCGTCACCACATAGCCGAAATCTAGCTCTGGCTGTTAAACTACCCAGTCCATTCGGAACTTTTCTTACGCGGGGATTCTTCATTCGAAAGCCATGCTGAAACCAGGAGACATTGCCATCGTCAGCGGGGCGCGCACCCCCTTTGGCCGCTATTGCGGCAAGCTCAAGGACTTTACCGCCCAGGAGCTGGGGGCAGTCGCGGCCAAGGGTGCCATTGAGCGGGCCGGTCTCGATCCCAAGGATTTCGATCACGCCGTCTTTGGCAATGCGCAACAGACCTCCGGCGACGCTCTCTACGGTGCGCGTCACGTAGCGCTGCGCGCCGGCTTGCCCATCGAAACTCCGGCCCTGACGGTGAACCGTCTTTGCGGCAGCGGAATGCAGGCGATCGTAAACGCCGCCCAGATGGTGCAACTGGGCGAGGCCAACGTGGTGCTGGCTGGCGGTATGGAAGCGATGTCGCAAGCGCCCTTTGTCATTCGCGGGCGCGATGGGTTCACTTTGGCACCGGGCGGCAAACTGGAAGATTCACTGATGGTCGCGCTGCTCGACACCTATTGCGGCTCTTACATGGCAAACACTGCCGAGTTGTACGGGTCACAACAGGAAATCACGCGCGAGATGCAAGACGAGTTTGCCTTACGTTCTCAACAGACCGCCGACGCGGCCTACAAAGCCGGCCGGATCCAGGAAGAACTGGTGCCCGTTCTGCTCAAGACTCCCAAAGGCGAGCCCACGGGTGAGATGCTCAGTGAAGACGATCACCGTCGTCCCCAAACCACGATGGAAGGCTTGGCCAAGCTGAAGCCTGCGTTCGGAAAAAGCGGCACCGTCACCGCCGGCAATGCCAGCGGCATCGTCGACGGCGGCGCGGCGGTGGTGGTGATGTCACTGGAAGAGGCTTCCAAGCGGAGCCTCAAGCCGCTCGGCCGGATCGTAGGCTGGGGCATCGCCGGAGTCGAGCCAAAGCTCATGGGACGCGGCCCGGTTCCGGCAACCAAGCTCGCCTTGCATAAAGCTGGCCTGACGCTCGATTACATCGACCTGATCGAAGTGAACGAAGCGTTTGCGGCCCAGTATCTCGCCGTCGAAAAGGAGCTGGGTCTCGATCGTGACAAAGTCAACGTCAACGGCGGAGCAATCGCCCTGGGTCATCCGCTGGGTGCGACCGGCACGCGGCTGGTGATTACGCTATTGTACGAATTGAGACGCAGAAAAAAGAAGTACGGCCTGGCGACCGCGTGCATCGGCGGTGGGCAGGGCATCGCGATGATTGTCGAGAGTTTGAATTAGTCGGGAGGGCGTTTCCCTCGCGTGACGCCCCCAATGATTTGTCATCCCGAGCGGAACCAAGGGATCCGCTGGCGAATCGTTTGGTGGAGTCGAGGGACCTGCTGTTTCAGGGAGTCGGCAAAACAGAGGATTCCTCAAGTCCTCCCGCTCGGATCGTGAATACGGAGCTAGCGATGGAAATCAACAAAGTCGGTGTTCTGGGTTGTGGACTCATGGGTTCCGGCATTGCGCAAGTCTCTGCGACTGCCGGGTTCGATGTGACCGTCCTCGAAGTCGAGCAAAGGTTTCTCGACAAGGGTTTCGCTGGTATCGAAAAATCGCTAGCCAAATTTGCCGAGAAGGGCACGATCAAAGAAACCCCACAAGCTATCCGAGCTCGCCTGAAAGGTACAATCAGCAACCGAGACCTCGCGGACTGCGACATCATCATCGAGGCCGTAATCGAGAACATCGCAGAAAAGAAAAAAATGTATGCCGCCCTCGATGACATCGTGAAGAAAGACGCCATCTTCGCCTCCAACACTTCGTCGATTTCCATTACCGAGTTAATGGCTGCCACCAAGCGTCCGCATCGCTTCATCGGCCTGCACTTTTTCAACCCTGTACCTCTGATGAAGCTGGTGGAAGTGGTGCGCACCATCGCCACCGCCGACGACGTCTACGAATCGGCCTACGAGTTCGGCAAAAAACTAGGCAAGGTCCCCGTCCGCACCAGCGACAAAACCGGATTTATCGTCAACCGGCTGCTGGTGCCGTATCTGCTCGATGCCGTTCGCGCCTACGAAGAGGGCGTGGGCTCAATCGACGACATCGACAACGCCATGAAGCTGGGCTGCGGTTATCCCATGGGGCCGTTCACGCTGCTCGATTTCGTCGGTCTCGATACCACGTACTACATCACTCATGTAATGTACGACGAATTCAAAGAGCGCCGCTTCGCCTCGCCTCCGCTGCTGAAGCGTCTGGTGATGGCGGGCTGGTATGGAAGAAAAACGGGCAAAGGCTTCTACGATTATTCCGATCCGAATAACCCGAAGCCCAATAAGCTGTGAACTTCGTGCCCATGGTTTTCACGGATGAACACGGATCTCTTTAGGTTTGTCATCCTGAGCGCAGCGAAGGACCTCTGTATTCCGGTGTCGCCGGCAAAATGCATAGGTTCTTCGCCTCGCTCAGAATGACAAGCGGATTTATAGTTAACCGAATGGCAGCTCAATGGATCGACGCATGAACTACGAAAACATTCTTCTCGAAAAGAAAAACGCCATCGCTTACGTTACCGTCAACCGGCCGAAGGTGCTCAACGCCCTCAACATGGCTACCATGGAAGAGCTGCGGGCTGCATTTCATGACATCAAGAATGACGTAGCCATCCGCGTGGCCCTCCTGACCGGCGCAGGCGAAAAAGCGTTCATCGCCGGCGCCGACATCAACGAACTGGCTAGGCACGACGCGGTCAGCGCTAAGGAATACACCCACCGCGGCCAGTCCGTGCTCAACTTAATTGAAAACCTGGGTAAGCCGGTCATCTGCTGCATCAACGGCTTTGCCCTCGGTGGCGGATGCGAGATCGCCCTGGCCTGCACCATGCGTCTGGCCAGCGAGAACGCCAAGATCGGCCAGCCCGAGGTCAAGCTGGGCATCATTCCCGGATATGGCGGCTCCCAGCGGCTGCCGCGTCTGGTAGGCAAAGGACTTGCCATGCAGCACGTCCTGACCGGCGAGCCTATCTCCGCGCAGGAAGCCTACCGCATCGGCTTGGTCAATGAAGTGGTAGCCGCCGCCGAATTGATGCCACGCGCTGAGGCCATCGCTCACAAGATCATCGCCAACGCGCCGCTCGCCGTGCAGTATGCGATGGAAGCCGTCAACAAAGGCCTGGATATGACCCTGGCCGAAGGCTTGTATCTCGAAGCCGTGTTGTTTGCGGTCTCTTGTTCAACCGAAGATAAGAAAGAGGGAACGACGGCTTTTCTGGAGAAGCGCCCGGCGCAGTTCAAGGGGAAGTGACGGCGTTCGCGAGGCGTCCGAGCCTCGCGCCGTCATCCCGAGCGCAGCGAGGGATCTCCAGCCATTATTCTTATTACTGTCATCCTGAGGCATTCTCCGCCGAAGGATCTATGCATTTCAGAGGTGCACTAATGCATGGATTCTCGCTCGGAATGACAATGGCATTCAAACATGCTCAAGTCTCTGCATATTGGACACTACGCCTCCACCCCGGAAGCCTTCCGGACGTTGGTGCAGTTTTTCGAAGCGATCGGATTCGAGCGCGTCGCCGCCCACAAAGACTCAGACCGTCGTTCCGCGGTGCTCTCCAGCCCCCTGGCCCTTTTGAGCATCAACGCACTTGCCCCGCAATATTCCCCCGAGGTCGTCGAGCGCCTCAAAGACGTGGCTAAGCTGCTGGTTGTGGAGGTCACGAATCCCGACGATGTGTTTTCCATCGCGCAGCGCATGAAGCTAAACGTCTTTTCGGATTCGGGATGGTCCACCGGACAGCGTAGCTTCATGATTGAGCTGCCTGACGAGATTATGGTGAGCGTGCGTGGCAAACCAGAGTCTCCGCCGGCTGCAACCGAAGGGAAACTGGACGCGAGCGACAAGCGGTTCGCTCTTGTCGTCAGTCGGTTTAATTCGTTTATTACCGAGCGCCTGCTTGCTGGCGCGCTGGACGGTCTTCGCCGGATGGGCGCATCGGACGGCCAGGCTCATGTCGTCCGGGTCCCCGGTGCTTTCGAAATCCCCTCCACTGCCCGCACCTTGGCCGAAACTAAGAAGTACGACGCCATTATCTGCATCGGTTGTCTTCTCCGAGGCGACACCGCCCACTACGACGTCATCGTCAACGAAGTCACGCGGGGCATCGGACAATCGGCGCAGGAAACCGGCGTCCCCCATGCCTTCGGCGTCCTCACCTGTGACACGCTCGAGCAGGCCATCGACCGTGCTGGTCTGAAGATGGGCAATAAAGGTTTCGAGGCGGCACTGGCTGCAGCGGAGATGGCGAATCTGAAGAGAGCGGTCGTTGGTCGTTCGTCGTCGGTTGTTGGGAAGAGCGAAGCCAAGAACCGAAAGGCCCGCCGCTCCTCGAATACCAAGTCAAAACACTGAAAGTTCCCTGCCTCAGATCAGGAAAACTGTAAACTGAGTTTGTGGTCGAAAGGCTCTACGGCCAACGACCAACGACCGACGACGGCCATGGGCACCCGCCGCAAATCCCGCGAACTGGTTTTGCAGATGCTGTTTCAGGCCGATATGGGCCGGCAGTCGCCCGAAGAAGTGCATCGCACTTTCTGGAGCGAGCACAATTCTGCAGCGGAGGATGTGCGCGGTTTCGCCGAAGATCTCTTCCGCGTGGCGAGCGACCGCCACAGCGAGATCGACGGGCTGATCGAGCGTCATGCCGAGCACTGGCGAATGGATCGCATGGCGGCCGTCGATCGCAATGTTCTGCGCGCCGCCGTAGCCGAACTCCTGGCATTCCCCGCCACTCCACGCGCGGTTGTCATCAACGAGGCGCTGGAGATCGCCCGCAAGTTCTCCAGCCCCGAGTCGGTGCAGTTCATCAACGGTGTATTGGACAGCGTGGGGCGGGAATTGGAAAGAGCGCAGGTCTAGCAGGCTATTGATAATGGTCTCTTGAGGTTGTCATCCCTCTCGCGCAGCGAATCGAGGAAAGACTGCAGATTCCTCTTTCGCTCTCGCGCCTTGGAATGACAACCAAGGAGGAGTTTTCAACCCCGCTTCCCTCATGGTTTCACCACAATCAAGTCCGCATTGCAGGTAATCCCGAAGGGCAATCCCGCGTTATTTTGACAGAGGCTCTGGTCCACGGGAAACGCGATCTGTTGCAGGTCGCTCAGGGTCGCGGTTTGCAGGACGTGGATCGTCCCGTCGTTGGCTCCTACATACAGGAACGCTCCACTGGGTGTCAGCGATGCTTGCAAAGCAACCGCGTCCCCAATCAGCCCGATTGGCGAAACCGTCTGGCCTCGGATGTTGAAGGCCACGATGCTGTTCAGATCGGGTGAGACTACATACGCCGCTGCTCCATCCTGCGAGACGATCATCTGACTCGCTGTGAAGTTTCCGTGGCCCAGATTGAAAGACGTAATCGGGCCATCACTCACCGTGGGTACGCAGCCCTGAGGCGTGGTGTTCACGCTGATGATATCGATGTTAGGCGGGTCGAGCGCCAGGACATGAAAGGTGTTGTTAGTGTCCGGGGGTACGCCATGCACCACTAGAGCCGCCTGGCCGGGGAGTGTCTTGATCAGGCTGGGCGCCGGGATCGAGGGCTTTCCGGGATCGGTAACATCCGCGTTATCGCAGGTTCTGTACACCGCCAGGCCTGAGAGATCGCCGCCTGCGAGGTAGGCAAAAGCTCCTTCGGAAAGAAACGAGACATCGTTTGCGGACGCGGTCAGGGCAATGGTTTGCAGCGCATCCAGCAGGGAGTACACATAGAGCGTGCTCCCGGCCACGATGTACGCTTTCAGGCTGTCGGGGGAAAAGTCCGCGGCGGTAGCTCCTGAGATGCTCAACGCCACATTCGTATTGGTGACTGTGTTGAAAACGTATACCTGGTTCGGCACGTCGGTTGTGTCCGACACGATCACATTGAGCCCGTTAGGGGAAACCGCCAACACCTTTCCCGGGGTCGAGGTGAACTCATTCACGCTATTCGAGCTCGCAGTCAGGACCATCAGCCCCTTGGTTCCCAGTTGTCCCGAATCTGTGCCTAAGTACGCCTTGGCACCCTGGTGATCGAACACCAGCGAATTTGGAGTCGCGGGCAGGGTCACGAAGCTGCCAACGGTGTTTGCAGGTACGGTCACAGGCACGATGGTGCTCACACAGGTGTCGATGGTTCCGCAGGCGGTGCTGGTCGCGTACACCGTCCCCGTTTGACTTTGGGTTGTGCCCGTGTTGTTGGCGATGACTTGGACCACATTCTCGGGATAAATCGGCTTGCTGGGAAGAAATCCGATATTGCAGCTGGGCGGGGTGCAGGAGGCAATGATCGTGGCCCCTCCACCGCCTGCCGTCGCGCTCGCTACCCCGCTCGAAGACACACTCGCAGAGGCCGATTCCGAAGAACTCCAGGTCAAGGGAACGTTCAAGCTCGTGTTGCCTATCACAGTGCCCAGGGTGTCGATCACGGTCGGAGTGATGGTCGTCGAGGAAGAACTCGCACCGGTTGCGGTGAGGGTGATTGACTGCACGGCGCAGGTGGTGAAGTTGACTGGGACACTATTCGCGGTGCCGACGGAGGCGAAGATGGGCGTTACGCCGGGAACCTTGGCAGTGATCTGGAGTTGCCCCTGCAGCAAGCCGGTTGCGGTTGTGCTCAGGGCTGCCACGCTCGAAGTCAAGGCTTGCCAGGTGAATATCCCCACGGTGGAAGTGATATCAATCCCACGGCTGAATGCGCTCGCCTGGTACTCGATAGTTTGTCCCACGGAAAGACAAGGGGTGGGGGGTGCCGGCGGAACTGTTGTAACTGTTGAAATCACTATCTTGTCAATGTGCTGGTGAACGTACACGATTGTGGGAGCGCTGCTGACGCCCTTGGCCACCGCCGTCACTTCCGCTACCCCTGTGGCCCCAGGTGTGCAGATTTGGGGGCTGCTCAGCGAATCCCAGCTGCCTGCACAAGCCAAGCCGTTGGCAGCGACCGTCACCACGCCTGAGTTGCTGGATATGTAGGTGACAGGTTCGGTGATGTTGGCCTTAGCGGAATCCTCGATGGTAGCCGTGAATGCCTGGTTTGTGCCCAACTCTAGAGAAAGATAGGGGGACGGCGTGATGGATATGCTGGCGGGAACCGGGTAATTCGCGACCTTGACGGGATTGCTGCTGCTGCATCCGGCAAGGCCGGCTATTACCATCATCGCTAAGGGAGCAAGTACTGCCCGAACGACCGTGCCGAACCTACCCATTCATCCTCCCCGCCCCTGGTCTTGGTCGTCAGGGCGAGCACGCTTTAGGTTGGGAAATTTCCAGTGTAGAGGCAGTCCCCCTTTTCAGCAACATCCGGAGGGCGGCTGTTCGTGGGATGCGGAGTGAGGTTGACGATGTGCGAAGCAAGTTGCTATATTGTTAAAGTTCCGCGAGTACATCCTGGCTTACCTGTACGCGGTGGTTTTTTGCTGCGCGTTCTGCGTGCGCGAAAGGCTGCAGAGAGAGCAGCTGAGCCGTTTAAGATAAACATGTCTCCGGAGACTTGTTTCCGGAGATGCCCTCGCTGAAACGTCCCTGCGCGTTCTTCCACCCGTTGGAAGGCTATGCAGGGCAGTGCTGACGAAACGGAGTGCCTCCCGGTTGGGCGTGGCGCCACCGTCGGCAGCGTTTAGTCCGAACGGTGCGTAACAATCTTCCGCCCGAGGTTTGCGCGGCGGGAAGCATGGTTGGCGGAATCGCCATCCAGACCCTGAAACGGGGAGAGATTAAGCGGCGTCGTTCCGCACGTGTGCCTGTGTGGGCGAGAGTGGAAGGAGCAATTAAGGGTGCCTACCTTCAATCAATTAGTGCGTGCTGGACGCAAGCGGCCACGCTACAAAACGGCGAGTCCGGCGCTGCAGGGATGCCCGCAGAAACGCGGTGTTTGCACGCGCGTGTATACGCAGACACCCAAGAAGCCGAATTCCGCTCTGCGCAAGGTGGCTCGCGTGCGCCTGACCAACGGGATCGAGGTCACGACCTACATTCCCGGAGTTGGCCACAATTTGCAAGAGCACTCGATCGTGCTCATCCGCGGCGGCCGCGTGAAAGATTTGCCGGGGGTCCGTTACCACGTGGTGCGTGGAACATTGGACGCAGTCGGCGTCGCCGGCCGCAAGCAAAGCCGCTCCAAGTACGGAGCCAAGAGACC